>Ga0182024_10011233_pt1 | contig 18037 bp, 15 predicted proteins | sample P32metaG_FD_120480 | JGI IMG/M metagenome (GOLD analysis project Ga0182024, IMG submission 120480) | Permafrost microbial communities from Stordalen Mire, Sweden - P3-2 metaG (Illumina Assembly) | ecosystem: Environmental > Terrestrial > Soil > Wetlands > Permafrost | place: Sweden: Stordalen... | reverse complement strand
TAGCCGCGCTTCTGAGCTGCGTTCTGCCCGGCCAGGATCGGCGATCCAATCAAGACATCGGCCCGCGATCGGTCGAAGGCGTAGTGACCGATGCGTCCGGCAAGCCTGTAGACAAGGCAGTAGTGCAATTGAAGGACACCAAGTCGCTGCAGATCCGATCGTTCATCACCAACCCGGACGGCCGCTACCACTTCGCCGGACTCAGCCCAAACGTCGAATACCAGCTAAAAGCGGTATTCCAAGGTGCTTCGAGCAGTAAGAAGACGCTCAGCGTCTTCAATAGCAAGAAGCTAGTCACCATTAATCTCAAACTGAAGAAATCGGCCAACCAACCGCCAGCCCCCAGCCCAGCCCCCAGTCCCCAGCGCGCCCCGCGCTACAATAAGAAGCTCATGTCCCAACTGCTCGCCGGCAAGACCGCGCTGGTGCTGGGTGTGGCCAATCGCTGGAGCTTGGCCTACGCCATCGCCCAGGCCTTCGCGCGCGAAGGCGCCAAGCTGATTCTGACCTATCAGGGTGACCGTCAGAAGCTTACCGTGGAGGAAATGGCCGCTGATCTCAAGGCCCATCGGGCTCTCCCCTGCGACGTAACCAAAGACGACGACCTTGCTCAGCTCACTAATGAACTAAAGCACGACGGAACGGTTTTGAACAGTGTCGTCCACAGCATCGCCTTCGGCGACTTGAGCCGTCCGTTGGCCGAGACTTCCCGGGGCAGCTTCGCCCAGGCGCTGGATATCAGCGCGTATTCGTTAGTAGCCGTCGCCCATCAAACCGCGCCTTTCATGGCCGGCGGTGGGTCAATCCTAACGTTGACCTACTTGGGCGCCACTCGCGTGGTGGAGAATTACAACGTCATGGGAGTGGCCAAAGCGGCTTTGGAAGCCAGCGTGCGGTACCTGGCGAGCGACCTGGGGCCGTCCAATATTCGGGTGAATGCAATTTCGGCCGGCGCGGTCAAAACGGTGTCCGCGCGCGGCGTTCGCGATTTTTCAAAGATGCTGGAAGCCGCGGCTCATGTGGCCCCTTTGCGGCGGAATACCGACCCGGCGGAAGTGGCGGATGCTGCTGTTTTTCTCGCGAGCGATCTGGGACGCGGCGTGACCGGAAATATCCTTTTTGTCGACGCCGGCATGCAGATCATGGGCTTCGCCCGCTCCGAGCAATGCTGAATCGTTACCCAGCGGTCGCTTACGCTCGGGGTTCGGAAAGATGCTCTATGTTTAGAGAGTGTTACCGAACCGCGACCGTGAGGGAGTCGGTGCCTGCGCCGTTTTTTTCAAAGCTTCTGAGGGAGTGGTTTTTGAGCTCCTCCCGGACGCACGGGATTGACAATCGTCAAAGCCATTTTTTAACATGGGATTTCTATAGCCCGTTCAGAAACCGCCCCGGGAGAGGCCATTCCGAACGGTGATCGCAGTTCCCCGAGTCTATCTATGATTACGGTTAAGAACCTTTCGAAGAGATACGCCCGTACAGTCGCGGTGGATCACATATCATTTGAAATTCAGAAGGGGCAGGTCGTGGGTTTCCTAGGTCCCAACGGGGCGGGGAAGACCACCACCATGCGCATCCTTACCTGCTTCCTTCCGCCTACGGATGGCAGCGCCAATGTCGCCGGCTTCGACGTACTGGAACAGCCCATGGAAGTGAAAAGGCGCATTGGCTACCTTCCCGAGACGCCGCCGTTGTACCCGGAAATGGAGGTTGAGGAGTATCTCACCTTCGTCGGCAAACTGAAGGGCATGTCCGGCCCGAGCCTGGCTGTCCGCGTGGGCGAAGTTTGCGAGCGATGCGCCGTCGCTGACGTACGGAAAAAGCTGATCTCCAAGCTTTCGAAAGGCTACCGCCAGCGCGTTGGATTGGCTCAGGCCATCATTCACAACCCCGATGTCCTGATCCTGGACGAACCCACCGCCGGGCTTGATCCTAAGCAAATCATCGAAACCCGCGATCTGATCCACAGCCTGGCGGGCAATCACACCATCATTCTCAGCACCCACATTCTGCCTGAAGTGGAACACATCTGCGAGCGGGTGATCATCATCAATAAAGGAAAAGTGGTGGCCACCGATTCTGTGCAGAACCTGCAGAATCGAGCGCGCGGCGCCGAATCCGTCGTCCTCGAAATCGAGGGCCGCGACGGCGAGCTGGATTCCAAGATTATCCAGCAGCGCCTCGAGATGGTTTCGGGCGTCAGCCGTGTGGTGTTCAAGGAAACGCGCAGTAACCGTTCCTTGTTCGAAGTGGAAAGCCTCAAAGATCGCTTCATCCGCGGAGATCTGGCACGTGCCGTAGTCGAGGCCGGTTGGAATTTGAACGAGCTGCGCCCCTCTGCCATGAGCCTGGAAGAAATCTTCCTGCAACTAACGGGCGCCGAAAAAATCGAGCCGGCCGCCCCTGCCGTCGAAGAAGCCGCTGCTCCGGTTGCCCAAGGGGAAAATTAATGAGAAACATTCTGATTATCTGCAAGAAAGAACTTAGCAGTTACTTCGTTTCCCCCATCGCGTATCTGTTGCTCACTATGTTCGCGCTGATTTTCGGATTTTTCTTCTGGAACTCAGTGGGTTACTTCAACATGATGGGCCTGGAATCGCAGATGCGCGGCCAGGGCTTCCCCATGAGCGTGAATGAGTATGTCATCCGCCCATTGCTCTCGAACGTCAGCGTCATTGGCCTGTTTTTCATTCCCATGATCACCATGCGGTTGTTCGCCGAAGAGAAGCGAACCGGAACCATTGAACTACTGGCCACGTCCCCCATTCGCGATATCGAAGTGATCATCGGCAAGTGGCTGGCCGCGCTAATTCTGTATGTCGTGATGCTGGCATTCACCGCCGTCAATTTCGCGTTTTTGTTCAAGTACGGCAATCCGGATTGGAGGCCGCTCGCCATCGGCTATCTGGGCCTGCTGCTGCAAGCCGGAGGGCTGCTCGCGGTGGGTACGTTCATTTCCACGCTGACCAAGAATCAGATCATCGCCGGCGCCGCAACATTTGGAGTCTGCCTGATGCTGTGGGTGATGGAATGGGTGGCCGGATACGAAACCGCCCCCTGGGCTAAAGTGCTGGCTTATATGTCGGTGATTACCCATTTTGAATCATTCGCTAAAGGCGTCCTCGATTCCAAAGACGCCTTGTATTATGTCTCGCTGATCTTCCTGGGGCTGTTTCTAACGTCCCGCTCCATGGAATCTCTGCGATGGAGGTCGTAAGTGAATACCGAGTGGCTAAAAGCTAGACAAACCAAATACGCGGCCTACGCGACTACGTACATCATTGTCATCCTGGCGGTGCTGGTGGTGGCCAACTTCCTGGCCAACCGCTACAACAAGACGTTCGACGCTACCGCCAACAAGCGCTACAGCCTTTCCGATCAGACCAAAAAGATCGCTCACGATCTGAAGTCGGATATCACCATCCAATACTTCGACAAACCGAGCGGAATGCAGGCCGGCAAGGATCTGCTGGATCGCTACGCTCTGCTGTCCTCCAAGATTCACGTCGAGTACATCGATTATTTGAAGAAGCCGCAACTGGCGCGCGCGGACAATATCACACGGGAAGGCGAAGCCATCGTCTCCAACGGCGTGAAAAAGGAAGAAGCCAAAACCTTCGACGAGGAGGGCATCACCGGCGCGCTGATCCGAACACTCAAAGGCGGCGAGCGCACTGTTTGCGTGGCTACGGGAAGCGGCGAGCATCGCCTGGAAGATTCCACCTCTGATGGCATGAGCGAATTTCAGACCTCCGTCCAAAAAGACAATTACAAGGTCAAGAGCATCAATTTGCTCGAAAAAGCGGAAGTTCCACCCGATTGCACCACGCTGGTGATTGCGGGGCCGACAGGCGATTATGTACAGCCCGCCGTGGATGCAATCAAGAAATACGTTGAGGGTGGCGGCCGCGCCCTGATTATGCTCGATCCTCCTCTCAAGGTTGGCCGCAGGGAGATTGGCGATAATGACGCGCTCCTCACTTTACTGAGTAGCTGGGGTGTAACGGCGGACAAGGATCTCATTCTCGACGAGAATATCCTGGGGCAGCTGTACGGATTAGGGCCGGAAGTCCCTGTTATCTCAAGCTACGAATCTCATCCTATTGTCAGCGAATTGGCTAATAGCCAGACTGCCTTTCCGGTGTCGCGATCGCTGGACACCAAGAACGGCGACAAGACCACCATCACTAAGCTGTTTTCTACATCAAAAATAGCTTCGCCACCACTACGCTGAACGCGCCGGAAATTCGAATTGATCCTAACAAGGACAAGCACGGACCGTTCGCGCTGGCCGCTGCCGGCTCTTACAGCACCGGCAAGGAAAACAGTCAGGGCCGCTTCGTCGTGGTAGGGAATTCCCGTTGGGCCGCCAACAATTTCCTGCGGTTCAACGGCAACAAGAACCTGCTTTTGAATATGCTGAACTGGCTCTCTTCCGACGAAGATCTCATTTCCATCCGGCCCAAGGAGCCGGAGGATCGCCGCATCAGTTTAACGCGTGCGCAGTTCCTCATGCTTCGAACGGTCAGCCAGTTTATGCTGCCGCTCATCGTCGTCATTGGCGGTGTGATGGTTTGGTGGAAGAGAAGATAGTATGCGGTTGCGCGGTTTGATGCTCGGTACGTTGGTCCTGCTGGCTTTGGCGGCGGGCGTCTATTTTTCAAACAAGCAGAAAGCCGCGGAGGCAGCCAAGCCGCCCACCGACGCCCCGCCCAAGATCTTGACTCTTCCGGAGCGCGACATCGCCAAGATCGCGCTCAAGAAGCATGATGCCGACGAGATCATTCTCGAAAAGAACACGGCTGGAAAATGGCAAATCACCTTTCCCAAACCGTATGGAGCCGATCAGGAGGCTGCCAACCAACTTTCCAGCTCCGTTGGCACCCTCACTTCCGACAAGCTGATCGAAGACAAAGCCGCCGACCTTTCGGGCTACGGCCTGAAAGCGCCCAACATTGAAATCGACGTCACTACCACGAAGGGCGCCACCAAGAGGCTTCGCATCGGCGATGATGCGCCGGCCAATGGCGGCACCTACGTCTCGCTGGACGGTGACCCCCGCGTCTTCACTGTCTCCAGTTACAACAAGACCAGCCTCGACAAATCGCTCAACGATCTTCGCGACAAGCGTCTTCTCACTTTCGAGCAGGATAAACTCAGCCGCGTGGAACTGATCGCAAAGAAACAGGACATCGAGTTCGGGCGCGACAAGGATCAATGGCAGATTGTGAAGCCCAAACCCCTTCGAGCCGACGGTTTTCAGGTAGAAGAGCTGATCCGCAAAGTCAAAGATGCCAAGATGGACCTGACCGTTTCTGAAGAGGACGCGAAAAAAGCCGCGTCAACATTCAACTCCGGAACGCCCGTCGCCACCGTAAAGATGACTGATCCGTCGGGAACCCAGCAACTCGAAGTTCGCAAGGTCAAAGACGATTATTACGCGAAGTCGAGCGCCGTAGATGGTGTTCACAAGGTAGCGAGCGATCTCGCCACCAGTCTCGACAAAAGCGTGGACGACTTCCGGAACAAGAAACTCTTCGACTTCGGTTTCAACGATCCGAACAAGATTGAAATGCACGACAACGGCAAAACATACGCCTTTGAGAAAAAGGGCGAAGATTGGCTCTCAAGCGGCAAGAAGATGGACAGCACCAGCGTCCAGTCTTTTGTGGACAAGCTGCGGGACTTAGCGTCCACCAAATTTATCGATTCGGGCACCTTTGGCGCCCAGACGATGGACATCAGCGTTACTTCCAACGACGGCAAAAGGGTCGAGAAAGTATTAATCTCTAAGCAGGGTAGTGATTATATTGCGAAGCGGGACAATGAACCTGCCCTCTATGGAACGGATGCCAAAACCGTTGACGATCTTTCCAAAGCCGCCGGCGATGTCAAGGAAGCCCAACCGCCGAAGAAAAAGTAATCCAATCGCGATGGGTAAATGACCGGCCTCCTCACCGACCTCTATCAGCTCACCATGTCGGCCGGCTATTTCGAGGCCGGCAAAGCGGAGGAAATCGCCACCTTCGAATTATTCTTCCGTCACCTGCCGCGCTACCGCAATTTCGTTTTGGCAGCCGGCCTCGAGCAAGTAGTCGAGTATCTGGCCAAACTAAATTTCACTGAAGAAGAAATCCGATATCTGAAATCGCTGCCGCAGTTCAAGGGCGTCCCTGAGGAGTTCTTCGACGCCCTGCGCAAGCTTCGCTTCACCGGCGATCTTTTTGCGATGCGCGAAGGCACGCCGGTTTTCGCGGGCGAGCCATTCCTCACTGTTCGCGCGCCGCTGCTCGAAGCGCAAATCGTCGAGACCTATCTACTCGCCAGCATCGGTTTCCAATCGCTGATCGCCACCAAGGCGGCTCGGATGGTAGAAGTCGCGGGCGGGCGCGCCGTGGTTGATTTCGGTACTCGCCGCGCCCATTCACCCGAAGCCGGCGTGCTGGCCGGCCGGGCCGCCTACATCGGAGGCTGTGTAGGCACCAGCAACACCGAAACCGGCTTCCGCTACGGCATCCCTGTTTTTGGAACAGCCGCGCACTCCTGGATTCAGGCCTTCGCCACCGAGCGCGAAGCCTATGAGCGCCTGCAAAAATTGTTGGGTGAAGCAACAGTATATTTGATCGACACCTACGACACGATAGCCGGCGCCAAGCTGGCTGCTTCGCTCGGAAGACCGCTGTGGGGCGTTCGCCTGGATAGCGGAAACCTCGTCGAGCTTTCTCGCGCAGTTCGCAAGATCCTGGATGACGCGGGCATGCAGGACGTGAAAATCATGGCCACCAGCGATCTGAATGAATACAAGATCCTGGAATTCGCAGCCGCCCGCGCGCCCATCGACGCTTTTGGAGTGGGGACCGACCTGGCCACTTCCACCGATTCGCCCAACCTCGGCGTAGTCTATAAACTTGTGGAACTCAACGGCCGTTCCACAGCGAAATTCAGCGAGGACAAACACACGCTCCCCGGCGCCAAACAGGTGTTTCGATTCGACAGCTACGATTGCGTGGCCTGTTCCTGGGAGTGCATGGGCTGCGAGCCGGGCGAAGGCGAAGCGCGCGCGCTGCTGCGTCCCGTGCTGCTGGGCGGCAAGCTGGTGGAACCGCTGCCCGCGGTAACCGCGGCCCGTCAATACGCCGCCGATTCCATCCAGCGGTTGCCCACCGCGATTCGCAGCCTGTTCGACACCGATCAAAAATATCGCGTCGAGCACAGCGCAGAGCTGGTGGCGCTTTACGAGAAGGTGCAAAGTGAAAACGGTCTTCTTCGACATCGACACGCAGATTGACTTCCTGTATCCCGCCGGCGCGTTGTACGTGCCCGGCGCGGAGCGGATAATTCCGGCTGTAGCCGAGCTGAACCGCCGTGCACCGCTGGTTATTTCCACCATGTGCGCGCATTCTGAGGACGATCCGGAATTCAAGCTCTATCCGCACCACTGCGTGGTTTCGACCATCGGTCAATCGAAGCCGGCGGCGACGCTGCTCGACAAAAGTGATGCAGCGCGGCAGGTGATTCTCGAAAAGCAGGAGCTGGATTGCTTCAGCAATCCGCGTCTCGATCCCTTGCTCCGGGAATTGGGCGCGCAACGCGCCGTAGTTTACGGCGTGGTCACTGAAATCTGCGTGCGTCTGGCGGCGTTTGGGTTGCTCAAGCGAGGCCTTCGCGTGGAAGTGGTGACGGATGCGGTGGAAGCGCTCGAAGAAGGCGCAGCCCGGAAGATGTTCTCCGAATTTCAAGCGGCGGGTGGTCATTTGACGACGCTTGCGGAATTGCAAATACCGTGATGACTTACGCTCCCTTCCGGTCGCGGCTCGGTTACTTTTGTTTGGCGTTGCTCTTGTTGGCGGGATGCCGTCGAAAAGAGACCGCGCCACCGGCCGCTACGGCGGAGCCAAAGCATGAAACTGCGGCGGCAACGCCTCCGGCGATGGTGTTCGAACTCACCGTGGCGGACCCCGCCCTCAAGGATCGGCTGCTGCGCGGATTCTACGACGGCACGAATGCCTGGAAGTGGACCGGCCGCCAGTTCGCTGTTTCTCTGGATGCGCCTCCACCGCTCGACGCGCCCACCTATCTCGTTCTCGATTTCAATGCGCCGGATGAATTGATGAACGTAGTTAAAGAAGTGACGTTGACCGCACGCGTAAACGGCCAAGTTGTAGGAAGCAAGAAATACACCGCGAGCGGCCGCTATTTCCTGCAATGCAGCGTGCCGCTGGCGTTGTTGAAAAAATCGCCCGCGGAAGTGGAATTCGAGCTGGATCATGCGGCCAAAGACCCGGCCAATGGTCGCGAAATCGGACTCATCGTGGTGAACGTGCGGCTGAACCATCCGGACAATACGGTGTTGAACCGCGACTCTGCTACTCAATTGGCGAGACAGGGCTATTTGCAACTGCTGAAGGAGCGGCAAGCTAAATTGCCGATCGAAAAGCAGAATGACTTGATGAAGCTGTTCCATGAAGTGCCGGTCTGGAGCCAAATGTGGTTCGAGAACGTGCCGATCGAAAAGAATCCGCTGGATCTCTGGATGATGCAGCAGATTATTTACGAGACGCGGCCGGAGTTTTTGATTGAGACAGGTACTTTCAAAGGAGGATCCGCGCTGTATTGGGCCTACACACTGAATGGAATGGGCCTGGAGAATTCCCGCGTTTTCACGTCCGATATCCAGGATCTTACCGGCACCGCCGCGACCAATCCGTTGTGGAAGAAGTACGTAACATTCTATAAGGCGAGCTCGACGTCGCCCGAAGTTGTCAACGACATCGCGCGGCGTGTCAAAGGCCACACGGTGTTGGTGACGCTCGATTCGCTCCATACGGCCGAGCATGTTCTGGCTGAGATGCGCGCGTACGCGCCGATGGTGACTCCTGGGAGTTATTTGGTGGTTGAGGACACGCACATGGATGGAGTGCCCACCGATCCGAACTTCGGCCCGGGGCCTCTTTCGGCTGTTTTGCAATTCATGAAAGAAGGCGGCAGTAAGGATTTTGTACAAGACTTCTCGCGTGAAGCGTTTATCATGACGTTCAACCCGGGTGGGTGGCTGAAGAGGAAGTGAGCTACGGCTCATCCAGGTAGGCCAGGTAGGCACGCACTAACAGGTACGTGTCGTAGTAGTCGTCCAATCGAATCGCGCTGAACTGATCGCGTGGGCTGTGGAGAATCGGCCAGGCGGCGGTGGTTACGGAGTGAATGCAGATGGCCGGTATTCTGCTGTCCTGAAAGGAATCGGAATCTGAGCGCGCCGGGTGGACGTTCATCACACTCAACGGAAGTTTGGAGCTTCGAGCTACGGTAGCGAGGGCCTGGATGAGCTTCTTGTCGGCGCGATCTTGCTCCATTTTGGTTGGCGTTAAACCGAGCGAATCAAGATTCACCATGGCGGTGATGTTGCGGCGCGCTTCTTTGCTGAGCTGATGTACGTAGAACCTGGATCCGACCAACCCTTCTTCTTCATTCGTAAAGCCGATAAAGACGAATGTGTGGTGGTGCGCGGTTTCTTTCAGACTTTGGAACAGACTGGGCAGCAGCGAACATCCGCTCCAATTGTCGACGACGCCTTTTCCGCGATCGACGAAATCGAAATGTGCGCCCACGATGATTTCGGAACTCGTGCTGCCCGGCAGCGTGCAGATTACGTTCGGCGCCTGGGCATGTTTGACGCGCTGTTCGGTAAGATTATCGCCGGTGCAGCCCGCTTCCTCGAACAAGGATTGCAGCCTCAGTTCGCGCTTGAAATTGGTGTCCTCAAAGGCGCGTAGGCGGCGTTCGATTTCGGCTTTCGGAACCTGGCCGGTTGCGATCAGAGCGGCCGCGAGCAGCGCAAGGACTAGACGTGCCACTCCAGCGCTCCGTTCTCGCTACGGTGGCGCACTTTGCCTTGGCGCTTGAGGTGTTCGAGATGGGCCAGCACTTCGAAGATCGCGAAATGATGATTGATGGGCGAAAGCTCGCGGCGCCACATCTCGCCCACCATCTGATGCGCGGTGCGGGACGATTCGACCAGCAAATTGAGAATCTCGTCGCAGCGTTCCTGATGATGGCCGACCGTCTCCGAGATCCAGGCGCGATGTCCGGAAAAAGGCTCGCCGTGGGAGGGCAGAATCAGATCGATGTCGAGCAAGGCCAGCGCCGCGAGCGAATCCAGAAACTCCGCCAGCATGTCGCGGCCGGGATGCCAGGCGATATTGGGTGTGATGTTCTCCAAAATCTGGTCGCCAGAGAACAGCAGTTTTCGCTCGCGCGAATAGAGGCAGATATGTCCCGGCGAATGCCCGGATGTCCAGACCACCTCGAGCGGGCCCAAGGCTGTCTCTAGTTTCTCTCCGCCAGCGAACAATCGGCCGGGATCGAGGGGGTGGAAGCTTTCGCGGATGGTCGAGAAATGCTCCTCCATCTTGGTTTCGAGCGACAGCGGAACGCCGGATTGGATGTAAGCTTCCTGAAGCCATGGGATGCGGCGATTGCCGGAGGTGACCAAGCGCAGATGATCGGCTTCGGCCTGGTGCATGGCGAGTTCGGCGCCGGTTAGTTTCAGCAAGCGCGCGGCCATCCCCATGTGATCGGGATGCATGTGGGTGAGAACAATCTGCCGGATGTCGCGCCACTCGATCTGGCGCTCTGCCATTGCGGCGCGCAGGGCTTCAAAGGCAGGCGCGGTCTCCATTCCGCAATCTATCAAAACGAAGCCAGACGGGAGCGCGACCAGGAACACGTTCACGGATTCAAGCTCGAACGGGAGTGGAAGGGCGAGCGAAAGAACGCGTGGATAAACTTCGCGAAACGAAGCCAATCTACACCGCTTCGCTCGCGTGATAGGAACTGCGCACCAGGGGGCCGGATTCGACGTGCGAAAAGCCCATTTGATGACCAAGAAGCTTGAATTCGTCAAACTCGATTTGCGGAACGTAGCGGATGATGGGCAAATGCTTGGAGGATGGGCGCAGGTATTGGCCGAGGGTGAGAATGTCCACGTGGTGCGCGCGCAGATCGCGCATCACCTGCTCAGCTTCATCGGGATTTTCGCCGAGCCCTAACATCAGGCCGGATTTGGTTGGCGCCGAGGGGCGCAACTTCTTGGCATGGGCCAGCATGTCGAGCGACCGTTCGTAGCGCGCTCCGAGGCGCACCTGCCGGTAGAGCCGGGGAACGGTCTCGATATTGTGATTGAGCACGTCCGGTTGAGAGTTCATGACGATTTCCATGGCCGCGTGAGAGCCTTGAAAATCAGGCACCAGCACTTCCACTTTGCAGCCGGGAATGCGCTCGCGAATGGCTTGGATGGTGAGCGCGAACAGTTCGGCGCCGCCATCCTTGCGATCGTCGCGGTTGACGCTGGTGACCACGGCGTACTTGAGTCCGAGGATTGCGCAAGCTTCGGCGACGCGGCGCGGCTCATCGTAATCCACCGCGAGGGGCGGGCCTTTTTGTACCGCGCAAAATCCGCAGCGCCGGGTGCAGACGTTGCCGAGGATCATGAAGGTTGCGGTGCGCCGGTTCCAGCATTCTCCGGTATTGGGGCAGGCGGCGCTTTCGCAGACGGTGTGCAATTTCAGATCGTCGATCAGACGTTTCAGCTCGCGATAATTCTCGCCGGTTGGCGCGGGCGCGCGCAGCCACGCGGGGCGGGGGGGCTGTGGGTTGATGGAGACGAGCACTACTTCTATTTTGCGGGACGAGCGTGCGGGTTGTCCATGGTGGTTGCTGGTTTCTGGTTGCTGGTTTCTGGTGCGGGGTGCTCTTGACGCATCGGGCGATTCTTGTGTTTGGGAGACGCTTCTTTGTAGCCGGTTGATTTGTTTGCTTGTTACGGGCGTGACTGGTGTGTTTTGACGCACGGAAATTCGCGATGCGTCAGGAAGGAGCGTGAATTTGGCGTTGCTTGGCATGCCGGTGACGAGTTGTTGGTGGAGTGGCATGCGCTTCCAAGGTCAGAGTACAGCGTGGAGGGTGGAAGCGAATGGGCGGTGTGGGTAAGGGGTTGTAGGGAAGGGAGAAATAAGTTTTGACTGGGAGGGAACGGTGGTGTGGGAGGTGGGTGTAAAGGAAGGCGAGCTGGCACCGGTAAGGTGCTACGTTAAGTCAAGAAGCAGATGGAAGATCTGGATTCGGCCCAGATCCTGCTGGGGACGTTCGTGACACGAAATGTGGATGCTGTCCAATTCCGCGCCCTCCCAGTCAGCCGGGTGCCAGTCTGGGAAGTCTTCACAGACACAGAGTTCGGCGCGCCTCGCCGATGCGCCTGAGGCCAATCGCCTGAGCCATGCACCGCAAGTTTCGGATTGCACGTAACCGAGCATGCCCGCCGAGGGCCAAGTGCCAGCGTATTCTCCGCGGATAAACATTTGAAGTCCGCTAGACCCGAAATACTTGTTCGCTGAGTCGGACCGGTATAGCCGCTTGGCTTCGATATGAAATCGTAGCCGCCTTCGACGTCCAATGAATACGAATTCAATGTCGATACGAGGGCGCCTCTTCCCATAGCGGCCAGACAGGTCCTGCGGCGGATCGTCGAGAACCTCCAGATGCCACATCCATGGCTCGGCCTTATCGCTCTCGATCAGAATCCTAACGGACCGAACCAACTCGCCCGTGATGTGCGGCTCTTCCGCGTTCCTGAGCGAATGAGTATCCAGGGCGCCGCTCGCGCGAACTACAATGACAAAACAATTCTTGACGAACGCAAGCCGATATAAATCCTGTTGCTCTTCCGATGGGCCGGCTAACATTACTGAAGAGTCCTGAGTGAGATATTCGGTTCGGGCTCCAAACAGTCCGCGATGATCTCCGTGGCGTCCTGGATAGCCTGCGTTCGCGTCCAGTGAAAACGCTGTAAGGGTTTTAGCACGTAGGTCCGTGAACCCTCATAGATCCGAAGATTTCGATTGAAGTACAGCCACTGTGCGCGGTGCTCAATTAACCGTCGTCGAGTCTCGGCCAGCTGAAGAGCTCCTCGTTCGGAGGCGCTCCAAACATTAACTGCGCGATCGCCGCCGCCTGCTACAAGGTCGACAGCGACCAATCCTGAGTTACCGCCAACCAGAATGTCGATGCGATGCCGGGTGGAGCTTGATTGACTTATGAAGTCATCCAGTTCGTCTCTCAACGTCTGAGCGTAAACCTCAAGCTCTTCCTTCGGCGGTTGTCTAACGGCCGATTGTTCTATCTTCCCCTGATTTAGCCCTAGTCGGACTCGGACGAGGTCTTCGACGGCGGCCCTGGCGCGAGACGAAAGCTTCAAGCCTTCAAACGTGAGATCGTTGAGTTCCTTAACGAATTCCGGTCGATCGAAATCGTCTCGGCCAACGCTCTCGCGAACTATTCGCGAGTGCAGGCCCTCCCAGTCACCCACGCCGGCTGCGTCGAATGGTAAGGGTATTGAACGAAGCGATCTAAGCGTATTCCGAGTCTTCTGAATACCGGATTCCGTGCTCGTTAGGAACTGATGATAGGCTACGAAGTCCGAGTTCAGGTACAGCGCCATTGCCTTCAATAGAGCCGTGTTACCGGATGGGGAAGTAATTCCGATCTGACGTCCCGGCGCAACCAAGAAATCATCCGTATAGACTGCAAAGTTGCGAGACGCGCCGACGATAACGTGCGGCGGCCGGCACACTCGAATCGGAACGCTGTATCGACCTCGGCGAACACCGGTGTGGTCCGCTGATATCACGGTGAGCGATTCCGCCGGAAATCGAAAAAGATAGCGGCGGTTTTTCAGCGCCCCAACGGTCAAAGTCATTCTGCCGGCCAGCTCGGTGTGTTTCTCGATAGGTTCAACGGAGCTAGCTATCGAGCGAAGCTCAAGCCCTTGGGAAATGACTAGCGCCCCATCGGCCTCACACTGCCCGATCGTCAGGAATCCGCTCTTATCTAGCGAGGCGAGAACCCTCTGGTCGATCGGTGATCCCCACATGGCGATCTTCCAAGGGAGCGGGTCTCCTCCGAGCACGTTCGCATAGCGGACTTCCTTAAGCTCGCTGGAATTCACCACGATGTTCCACGTCTCGTTGCGATGTCCTTCCCTACCCGCCAGGGCGGCAGGTTGGTTCGCCACTAGAGGTGAGTACACCTCGATCATCGCCGAAACTCCCTCGTTGGCCGTCGCGGGCATTAACGAGTAGAAGAAAGCCGCCGCCGGCAACCGGGCCCGCCCGCCGAACAAGACCTCCGCGAGATTTGCAAAATTTCCGATCGCCCAGAGTTCGTGTCGGGCTAAGAAAGCCTTTCGGAAGCCAGTTGACTCGTATTTGAACAAGGTCATTGCCGGAAGAAGCAGCGCAACGCATCCCGCCGGATCGAGAACCTCGGACGCACGCCACGCAAATGCTTCCGCTAGTTGATTCCCACCGACGGGACATTCCGACCGGCTTTTCACCATCCACTGCCAAGCCGGTCGGTCATCCTCTTCCAGCTTTCGAGGATTTAATTCCTTCCAAGGTGGATTGCCGACAATCCATTGAAAAGGGCGCTTTTGACCCTCGGTATACCAAGCCGAGGCATCCTCAAACGCATTGCCGCAGAAGATATTCCGGTTGCGGAGGGCCGGCAGCTGGAAGCTCGTTTCGGTTAAGTCCGGCGGATTGACATACTCGAGAAGTGTGAGCGCGAGGCTCAGCTCTGCGATTTGGCAGGCGTCTTCATCGATATCGACGCCAAAGATGTGGTTCGTGAGAATCCGCCCTAGCTCTGCTGGCCGAAGGCGGCGTCCGAGTTCCTGCAATCGTCGCTCGATGAGTTTCCTATAGCACTGGACGAGGAACGCCCCGGATCCGCAGGATTGATCGAGCACCCGCATGCCCGGCTGGAGCGGCTTCCGCGAATCCAGCTTATCGATCATAAAGTTCACCAGCGGAACCGGTGTATAGTACGCACCCCGAACCCTCCCTTCGGATTCTCCAGAGGGCCGAGGTGTATCGTGAAGAAACTGTTCGTAGATGACAGACAGCGTCTCAATCGGAATGAACGAAAAATCGTAAATGTCAAAAAGCGGCAGCTGGCCGCTCGTGGTTTCTTCGCCGCGAAACACGGAGGCGACCTTACGAAGTCTCTCGGCGCCGAATTCTTTGATTTTGTTTACTGAAATCGGGAAGACGGAGCCGTTGAGCCATTCGTCCACGTTTCGCACAAGCTCGATAAAAGTGGTCAAGCGCGTAAAGATGTGGTCAGGATCAAGTTTCCACTCTTCTAATCTCTTGTCGGACAAGATATCCCGCTGGCGGAGATAGTGGAGATAAACAAACTTGCCAACCATCGCGTGCGAAAGCCGATGGTCCTCGATCCCATCCTGGCGCAGCCATTCGTCGAGGGCGCGAAGGTTGTTCAGGAGTTGCCAGTCGACTCGCCTTTCCGCGGCAAGCTCCCTGCCAAACTCCTTCCAGACTTGTCCCGAGTCGACTGATTCGGCGCGAAGCGCGCTCAGTTGGCCAGCAATCTGGTTAAAGTCCCTCAGTACCTGGAGCGCCCCTTCGCGGGGGTCATCCGCGACGTCGCGATCGTACCTGAATCCAGGATAGAGGCGGACCCATGCGGGGCTTAACACCAGCAGAAAGGGAACGACGTTTTGGTTCCAAACTCTGCGGTGTATTTGGCGGGCTTCGGTTTCCGATTTCGCTTCGCAAATGTAGACGACCGGTGTATTACCCTGAGGTATCTCGTAGGCCGCCGCGTTCAGGACGTACGCACCGCGCAAATTGCATTCGGCCTGCTGCGCTTTTCGAAAGACGTGGCCGAAGTCACGGTCAGAATCGAGCTGCTCGCCCGTAAGGAAATTGGGGGAGCCTTGGTACTCCAGCGCCTTGAGGACCTGTTCAAGATCCACGGCTAAACCTCAGGTGTAACGGCCGGGTGCGGATTGGAGGTCGGCTCATTCGACGGTAGGCTCCCCACAACCTTTACTGATTGTCGCGCAACAGGGATTCGGCTTTCCTCTGATCGGTCTATGCATTCTGTGTTAGCGCTGGCGGCGTGACCGACCGTAGCCCGAACACGCGGTCGTCGACACGCTATCAGCATTGTGGTGATTATGTCACAAATACAAATAGAAGGGGAAATGTTTTGGTGCAAGGCCAGGTTCCGCTGTCGCCAGGCCGCCCTTTGAGCAGTTATCTCGCTCTCTCCGTCTGCATCGAAGACAGCAGCTCCTCCAGCCGGGTGTAGCCGGCTGCCATGCCTTGCTCCATGCCGGATCTTTGGGCGGTATCGCGGGCTTCCTTCGATTCGTAGAGTATGGTGATTGAGGTTGTGGTGATGCCGCGTTGCTCGACGAACACGGTTGTGTTCAAGGCTGCGCCGGGGTACCAGGACTCGTCGAATTTCTCGGTGGCGACCACGCGTTCTGGCGCGACGATCTCGCGGAATATTCCGCCTATTCCCATGTCTTTTTCGCCCGGTTTGCGCCAGAGATAACGATAGGCGCCGCCGACTTTCAGATCGATTTCGCAAATGGTGACTAGTTCGGGTTTGGTGAAGGCATGGTAGACCAGGTGGCGCGGTGCGTTGAAATCGCGTGTCACCAGGATTTCGCGTCTCCTTTTTCGTTTCTTGCTCGCGGGACGCTTCGTTTGCTTGCGCATGGCTTTCAGCTCTTCCAGCAGACCATCGAGGCGCAGGAAGGAGGGTTCCAAGAATTGGCGATAGCGCTCTAGCCATCGGGCGACTTCGACCAGCGGCTTGGGCTCAAGCCGGCTGGGCGCCGCTGCGAATCGCGGCCGCGTGAAATCAGACCCGCGCGTTCGAGCACTTTGAGATGCTTTGAGATTGTGGGCTGGGTCATTGCGAACGGCTCGGCCAGTTCGGCTACCGACGCTTCACCTGAGGTGAGACGCGCTAGGATGGCGCGCGCGTGGGGTCGGCCAGGGCTAACGGCGACCGAATCCCAGGCGTTCACACGAGTGTGAACGCGGCACGCAGGTGTGCGTGCGCTACGCGCCAGCTAGGATTTGGTTGGGGGGGACGAAATCGCAGCCTTCGGCTGCTTGCTGCGGGATCAGGCCTACTATTTGAGTGCCGGCGATTGAGATACCCCGGGCGGCGGCTTCCTGGGCCACTGCTTCGTATACGCGGCGCAGAGGGCTTTGCGCGAAATCGGTCAGGTTCATTGAGACTTGCACCAGGTTCCGGCTCGGGAGCGGGACTCCCATGGCTTTCACGAACGGAAGTCCGCCGGATGAGGCGCGGATTTTGCGGGCGATCGCTTTGGCGATCGTCAAGTCGGTGGTTGCCAGATTCACGTTGAACGCTACCAGCAGTTTCCGCGCGCCGATGGCGCAGGCTCCTGCGCTGGGATGTAATGCTGGGCCGCCCAAATCGGGCGCGAGGAATGGGTGTTCAAAGCCTCCACGGCGGACGTTTTCTAGCGGGGCGCGTTCAGCGGTTGCCGCGGCGGCTTCATAGAAATACACTGGGACGCCTAGCTTCGTCCATACTGCTTCGCCCGTGCGGTGGGCGATGGCAGCGCAGTCTTCCAAGGTTGCGCCCTGGAGGGGGACGAAGGGGACCACATCGGCGGCGCCGATGCGTGGATGCACTCCGCTGTGGCGACGCAGATCGATTCTTTCCACGGCGGCGGCGATCCCACGTAGCGCGCCTTCCATCACGGATTCCGGAGCGCCGGCGAAGGTGATGACGCTGCGATTATGGTCCGGGTCCATTTCCGACCGCAGCAGCATCACGCCGGAAACGGAACGGATGGCCTGCTCGATGGCGTGCACGGTTTCCGCGTCGCGGCCTTCCGAAAAATTTGGCACGCATTCGATCAGGGGGTGGGCCACTTCACCTCGGATCTTTCCACCAGCACGGTTCCGTTCTTCATCACCAGCTCCACCAGGTTCATTCCAAAATGATAGGGTATCTCCCGGTAATCCGGCACATCCAGAATGAGCAGGTCGGCGCACTTGCCAAACTCGAGCGAGCCGATGGTGGAGGCCTTTCCGAAGGTATGGGCCGCATTGATGGTGGACGCTGCCACAGCTTCGGCCGGCGTCATGCCCATGTAGCCGCAAGCGAGCGCGATCATCATTTGCATGTTGAG
>Ga0182024_10011232_pt1 | contig 18038 bp, 14 predicted proteins | sample P32metaG_FD_120480 | JGI IMG/M metagenome (GOLD analysis project Ga0182024, IMG submission 120480) | Permafrost microbial communities from Stordalen Mire, Sweden - P3-2 metaG (Illumina Assembly) | ecosystem: Environmental > Terrestrial > Soil > Wetlands > Permafrost | place: Sweden: Stordalen... | reverse complement strand
CCCCAATTATCAATTTCAGATTAGCAATTATCAATTCCCCCCATGCGCCCCGGCACTGAAGACGCCCCCCAGCCCCTGGCCGCCGATGCCGTCGATTGGCCCCAACCCACCGGCGTCCCCTCCTCTGCCGGCCAGACCGCCCTCGCCATTCTCATCGCCCTGAGCTTCTCCCATCTCCTCAACGACGCAGTCCAGGCCCTCTTTCCCTCCATCTACCCGCTGCTGAAGAAATCCTTTAATCTCACCTTCACCCAGGTCGGCCTCATCACATTCACCTTCCAGATGACCGGCTCGGTATTCCAGCCGCTCATCGGCCTCTACACGGACCGCAAGCCCCAGCCCTGGTCCCTCGCCGTCGGCATGGCGATGTCGCTGGCCGGCATCGTCGCCTTCGCATATGCCCCCAGTTATGCCGCCATCATCGCCGCCGCCGCGATGGTCGGCGCCGGCTCCGCCGTTTTCCACCCGGAGTCCTCGCGCATCGCCCGTCTCGCCTCCGGCGGCCGCCACGGCTTTGCGCAATCCCTCTTTCAGGTCGGCGGCAATGCCGGCTCCGCCATTGGCCCGCTCCTCGCCGCCTTCATCGTCATGCCTTACGGGCAGCGCAATATCCTCTGGTTCACATTCGCCGCCCTTCTTGGCATCGTCATCCTCGGCCGCGTCGGCGTCTGGTACCGCGATCACCTCAGCCTCCGCCGCGCCGCGACGGCCTCCCGCGCGCCGCACCATCCTCCGCTCTCCCGCCGCACCATCGTCATCTCCCTCTGCGTCCTCATGGCGCTGGTCTTCTCGAAGTATTTCTACCTCGTCTCGATGAGCAGCTATTACACCTTCTACCTTATCGCGAAGTTTCACCTCTCCGTCCAGGCATCCCAGCTCTACCTCTTCGTCTTCCTCGCCGCCGTCGCCATCGGCACCATCATCGGCGGCCCGGTCGGCGATCGCATCGGCCGCAAACGCGTCATCTGGGTCTCCATCCTTGGCGCCGCTCCATTCACCCTCGCGCTCCCGTACGCCAATCTCTTCTACACCGTCATCCTTTCGGTGATCATCGGCTTGATTATCTCCTCCGCCTTCGCCGCCATCATCGTTTACGCCACCGAGCTGGTCCCAGGCCGCGTCGGCCTCATTGCCGGCCTCTTCTTCGGCTTCGCCTTCGGCATGGCCGGCATCGGCGCCGCCGTCCTCGGGAAACTCGCCGACCTCGCCGGCATTGAGTTCGTCTATAAGGTCTGCGCTTTCCTACCCCTAATCGGCCTTCTAACCACTTTCCTCCCAGATCTCGAATCCTCCCCGTAACCCTTGTTGGACTTCCCTTTGCCTTCATCACCGCGCACGCTATAATCGAGCACGCCACATGACCCCCTCCCGTCTTCCGCGGTGCTTTCTCATCCCGTTCATCGCGGGAGTTGTCTTCTCACTTCCCGCCCGCGCCCAGAGCATTTCCGTCCATTGGGCAGGCCTTGGCCACGATGCCCAGCATGCCGCCATCTCCCAATTCGCTGCCAACACACTCGGCCATATCAGATGGTCCGGCTCCATGGACCTCAACCCCCAATACCAGGATGGCGGCGAACTTTTAATCCATTACGGCTCGCCGCTCGTTACCCAGTCGAACACGGTTCTCATCCCGGTAAAGACCGGCGCCTCCAATGGCTTCCGCGTCGAGGCACATCTCTCGACCACCGGCAGCCTCGTCTGGATGCAATCCACCGATTACCTCGTCCCGTCTGACAGTTGGACGCCAAGTTGCGGCATCACCCTTACCCCCGCTAACCGCCTCTACTTCCCAGGCCTCGGCGGCACGGTTTACTATCGCGATTCTCCAGACTCCCCCACCACCTCCGGCACCGGCCAGATCGCCTTCTACGGCATGGCCAATTACACTGGCTCAAACCAGGCGGCCTATCAGGCCGACGTATTGATCAATACCCCGCTCACCTCGGACCGGTATGGCGATATCTTCTTCGGGTTCCAGGTCTCCGGCACCACCCTCGGCCTTGCCAGCGGCATCGCCCGCATCGATTCCAGCGGCAGCGGCTCCTGGATCAGCGCCGCCACCTCCTGCTCGGACTCCTCCATCACCACCGTCGTGATGAATTGCGCCCCCGCTTTGAGCAATGACCACAAGACTCTCTATTTTATCGTCAGTTCCGGCGGCTGGTCAGGCGGCTATCTCGTCGCCGTTGACAGCCGCACGCTGCAGCCTCTTGCCAGGGTCCGCCTCAAGGACGTCGGCCATCCCACCAATGACGCCATCCTCCCGGATGAAGGCACCGCCTCGCCCACCGTCGGCCCGGATGGAGACGTTTATATCGGCGTCCTCGAGAACCCTTCATATTATAATCACGACCGCGGCTGGATGCTCCACTTTGACAGCACCCTCACGGTGCTCAAAACGCCCGGCGCCTTCGGCTGGGACGACACACCCTCCATCGTCCCGGCCTCCGCCGTCCCCTCTTACACCGGCTCATCCTCCTATCTGTTGCTCACAAAATACAACAACTACGTCGAACTCGGCGGCAACGGCGTCAATAAAGTCGCCGTCCTCGATCCGAACGTCACGGAAACGGACCCAATCAGCGGCCAAACCACTATGAACGAGGTCATCACCGTCGCAGGCGTCACCCCGGACATGGAATACGTCTATGACGGTTATCCCGATGCCGTCCGAGAGTGGTGCATCAATAGCGCCGCCGTCGATCCCACCACCAAATGCGCCATCGTCAACAGCGAGGATGGCAACGTTTACCGCTGGGACTTTACATCCAATTCATTGATCCAGGCCGTGACCCTCAACAATGGAATCGGCGAAGCCTATACCCCCTCGCTCATCGGCCCGGATGGTACCGTTTACGTGATCAATGACGCAAAGGTCGTCGCCGTCGGACCATGATGCCATGAAATCCTGCGCCTCCTTTCTCATTGCTCTGCTGCTTATGGCCGCTCCGCGCCTGGCCCACGCCCAACTCACCGCCACCCTCGCCGCCTCCATCCAGAACTCCGCCAGCGGCCAGACACTCCTCTTCTCAGGGACGCTCGTGAACACCGGCACCACCCAGCTTTTTCTCAATAACCTCGCATTTACCCTCAGCGGCTCGTCCGGCGTCCAGCTCGTCTCGGGCTCGAATGCTTTCTACGCAAATGTCCCCGGCATCCTTCCACCGAGCCAATCCTACAACGGCCCACTCTTCACCATCGCCCTCGGCGGCACCGCGCCCCCGGCGGATTATACCGGCAGCGTCAGCCTCCAGGGCGGCGCCGATATCTTCGCCGTCTCGGACCTCGGCGATCTCGCCTTCACGATCCTCTCGCCCGCGGTAATCATCGTGGCAACTACCGGCACAGCCTCGGAATTCGGCCAGGTGCCGGGCGCCTTCACCATCAGCCGTACCGGCGGCACGGACATCGGCCTGCCAGTAGCCTTCGGGATCGGCGGCTCCGCCGTTAACGGCACCGATTACCAGGCCATCGGAACCTCCACCACTATCTCCGCCGGCTCCTCATCCACCACCGTCGCCATCACTCCCATCCTCCGCCAATTGGCCGTCGGGACACGCACCGTCACCCTCACCGCCAGCAGCTCTACTCTCTACGATCTCGGCGCGCACCTCAGCGACACCGTCACCATCCAGGACACCCCGTACAACTACTGGCGGCTTGAGAACTTCGGCGCATCCGCAAACGCGCCCCAGACCTCCGCCACCGCCGAGTGGACCGAATCCGGTATCCCAAATCTCACCGCCTACTCGCTCAACATCAGCCCCATTGCCCCTGATACCACCCTGCTCCCCTCGGTATCAACCTCCTCGAATTACCTGACGCTTTCCTACTCGCCGAATCCCTCCGCCACCGACATTACCTACACCGTCCAGGCCTCAACCGACCTCGTCAACTGGAGCAGCGCAAACGTCCAGCAGATCAGCGATTCCACCCCCGGCCAGGTATCCTTCCAATACACAGTCCCCGTCAGCCCCACAGCCCCCCAAGCCTTCCTCCGCCTCCTCCTGACCCCGCTCGATTAGCTCCATTTCCATGGAGCATTACTCACGTTATAGCCAATAGCTATCGGCATTCAGCGGCACGGCAGGAATTCTGTTATAGCAAAAAGGTTCAACTGGGCTTTGCTCATAGCTTTCACCTATAAGCAAAGCCATAGGGAGGTATTGGGAGTGTCCAGGGGAAAGCCCGATATTGATTGGGTGACAGGGAGATCGAAACGATGAAAGCCCATGGTCCGAACCTCCGGGGGATGCCGCTCTTTCTCGGAGCCGCGTTGCTTGCGGTCGCTTGCACGCTGCTGGCGGGCTGCAATCATTCCGATCCGAACAAAGTGCAGGGCTACGTCGAGGGCGAATTCGTGTACGTCGCGTCGCCGATGGCGGGGGCGCTCCAGTCGCTCGCGGTACAGCGGGGGACACAGGTGAAAGCGGGCGAACCGCTTTTTTCGCTTGAGAACGGCTCGGAAACCGCGGCGCGCGACCAGGCGGCGCGGCTCTTTGCACAGGCCCGGGCGACTCTTGAAGACGAGAAAACGGGCAAGCGCCCCACGGAGATTGCATCCGCCCAGGCGCAACTCAAGCAGGCGCAGGCAGGGCTGAATATGTCGGAAAAGGATTTCGCGCGCCAGGACAGCCTGATTCAAACTGGCGCGATCTCGATGCAGGACTTTCAAAAAGCCCGCATGACGCGCGATCAGGACCGCCAGCAAATGGAACAACTTGCATCCGACCTGCAAACCGCCGGCCTTGGCGCCCGTGTCGAGCAGATCGCCGCCGCCGAAGCCGCCGCCCGCGCCAGCGAAGCCGCCCTTGCAAAAGCCCAGTGGGACCTGGACCAGAAATCGCAGGCCGCGCCGAAATCCGGCCTCGTCTTCGACACGCTTTATTACGAAGGCGAATGGGTTCCGGCGGGCCACCCGGTTGTGTCGCTTTTGCCACCAGGGCAGATCAAGGTGCGCGCCTTCGTGCCGGAGCCGCAAATCGGCGCGGTCCACATTGGCGACCAGGTGCAAGTGAGCGTGGATGGCGTGAGTGCTCCGTTCACGGGCACGGTCAGCTTCATCTCGCCGGAGGCGGAATATACGCCCCCGGTCATTTACAGCCAGGAGAGCCGCTCGAAGCTGGTCTTCATGGTCGAGGTGGAGTTCGATTCAAAAATCGCCGTGAACCTTCATCCCGGGCAGCCAGTGGATGTGCTATTCGGCTCCTGAAAGCATTATGGGTGAACCGGCGGCGATCGACGTGAAAGGGATGACGAAACGCTTCGGCAGCCACACTGCGGTGGACCATATCGACCTTCAGGTGGCCAGCGGCGAAATCTGCGGTTTCCTGGGCCCGAACGGGAGTGGCAAGACGACATTCATCCGCATGCTATGCGGGCTGCTCCGCCCGGACGAAGGCGAGGGCACATGTCTCGGTAACGATGTCATCCATGAGAGCGAGACGATCAAGGGCCAGGTCGGCTACATGACGCAAAAGTTCAGCTTCTGGGAGGATTTGAGCATTATTGAAAACCTCGATTTCGTCGCCCGGATGTATTCGGTGAAAAACCGGCACGAAGCTGTAAAGAAGAGCCTCCAACGGCTCGGGCTCGAAGATCGGCAGCGGCAGCTTGCCGGCGAACTTTCGGGCGGCTGGAAACAAAGGCTGGCCCTTGCAGCCTGCATGATTCACGACCCAAAATTGATGCTGCTGGACGAACCGACCGCCGGTGTGGACCCGAAGGCGCGGCGCGAATTCTGGGATCAGATTCACGAGCTCGCCGGAGAGGGCCTGACTTTCCTCATCACCACGCACTACATGGACGAGGCGGAAAGCTGCAACAGCCTCGCCTTCATCCTAAACGGCCATCTGCTTGCGCGGGGCACCGTGGGCGAGGTGATCGCCCAATCTCATCTCACCACGTGGTCTCTCACTGGCCGGGATTGCATCAAGCTGGCCGGGGAGCTTCGGAAGCTTCCCGCCGTAAATCAGGCGGTGGCTTTCGGCTCCGCGCTGCATGTGAGCGGCGAGGATGCCGGGGCGCTCGAAGCGGCGATTGCTCCATTCCGCAAGGAGGGATACGAATGGCGGCGCATCGAGGCGGGGCTCGAGGACGTTTTTATCCATCTGATGGACAAACCGGAAGGTAAGACCGAACCGAAGCCGAAAGCGGAGGCGCCGCCGTGACGCAACGCAACGGACTTTCATTCGGGCGCTTCTGGGCCATCCTGGTGAAGGAATTTATCCAGATGCGCCGGGATAAAGTGACCTTTGCGATGATGTTCGGCGTCCCGCTCATGCAGCTCCTGCTCTTCGGGTATGCCATTAACTCCGACCCGAAGCACCTGCCGACGGCCATGATTCTGGGGGACACCGGGCCGGAGGGGAGATCGCTGCTCTATGCGCTCAAGAATAGCGATTACTTCGATTTCACGCGGAATGTGAAAACCGAAGAGGAGGGGCGCGAACTGCTTGCGCGGGGTGATGTCCTGTTTGTGATCAACATTCCGGAGAATTTCTCGCGCAACCTGCTGCGGGGCGGCAAGCCTGCCGTGCTCGTCGAGGCGGATGCGAGCGATCCCGTTGCCACCGGCAATGCTCTCGGCGCTCTGAACACGCTGGTGAATTCAGGCCTGCAAAACGATCTCAAGGGCTCGCTCAACTTCCTCAATGGCACCAACGGTCCCATTCGCATGCAAGTCCATGCGCTCTACAACCCCGAAATCATCACGCAATACAACATCGTCCCCGGTCTCATGGGCGTCGTGCTCACCATGACCATGATCATGATCACCGCCCTGGCCATCACGCGCGAGCGCGAGCGCGGCACCATGGAAAATCTGCTCTCGATGCCGACGCGCCCCATCGAAGTCATGGTCGCGAAGATCGTTCCCTACATCTTTGTGGGCTACACTCAGGTCGCGGTCATCCTCATCGCCGGACATTTCCTTTTTCACGTGCCAATGGAGGGCAGTCTCGTCCTGTTGTCGGCGGTGGCGCTGATCTTCATCGCGGCCAATCTGTCGGTCGGCATCACCTTCTCCACCGTCGCACAGAACCAGCTCCAGGCGATGCAGATGTCATTCTTCTTTTTCCTCCCGTCGATGCTCCTCTCGGGATTCATGTTCCCGTTCCGGGGCATGCCGCAATGGGCGCAAGTGATTGGCGAAATGATGCCGCTGACCCATTTCCTGCGGATTGTTCGAGGCATCCTGCTGAAGGGCAACGGCATCGCTGATGTGGCGCGGGAGACCTGGCAGATAGCGCTCTTCGCAGTTGTCGCGCTGGCCATTGCCGTAAAGCGGTACAAGCAGACCCTGGATTGATCCTTTCGTTGAGCATGAATCAGTCCGCGTTTCAACACCGCTGGCTCCAGCGGATTGATCGGGAACTACAGAGGTGATGCGATGTCACCGGAAACCTCAAATATATGCGAATGGGGCGGCACGTATATCGAGACGTGGTCCTTCAGCCGCCTACGGAGGAGATGTTCCGAAAGAACTTCCACTGGCTAAGAAGCTCGATAACCGTAAGCGCCAACCGTAGCACCATTGGTCAGCGGAGTCATAAACGTCGTAGTGATAAGGGGTATGACGAATACGGCTGAATTGATGACAGCGGAACCATTCCGAGCGACGTCTTGGCCCGGAGCTCACGGCCAGAAACGGCGCACGACTCGAATTTACGCCGGTGCTGTTATATTAATTAAACCCCCTCCTTCACAGCGAACGCTCCGGGGCCTCGATTGGCTTAATTTTCTCCTCGCTGACGTCCAGACGGGCGTTGGACCCTTCCTCGCGATCTACCTCGCTGGCTACAAGTGGAACGAAGAGCGCGTTGGGCTGGCGCTCACGGTCGGTGGTATCGCGGGAATCCTGACCCAGACTCCGGCGGGCGCTCTGGTTGACCGCCTCCGATCCAAAAGGGCGTTGATCGCTACCGGGGTCGTCGCGCTGGCATTGGGGGCGATGCTGATTGCGCTCGTGCCGGCCTTTTGGTCCGTGATGACGGCGCAGATCTTGATTGGTGGCACATCGAGCATTTTCGGTCCAGCCGTCTGCGCCGTTTCCCTCGGGATCGTGGGACGTGCCGCGTTCGACACCCGCCAGGGACGCAACCAGACGTTCAACTCCGCGGGCAACGTGATTGCCGCCGTGTCGATGGGGCTTCTCGGCTACCTCGTTTCCAACCGGAGCATCTTCTTCTTCGTCACGGTCCTCGCGGTGCCCACGATTCTCGTTCTGCTCCTCATCAGACCCGCCGAGATTGACTACGAGATCGCCCGTGGCGCGGATGACGGCGAGAAAGGCGGCAAAGCGGAAAGCGTCCGGGTGCTCTTCCAGGATCGCCCACTGGTCATCTTCCTGGTCTGTGCGGTTATGTTTCACTTCGCCAATGCCGCGATGCTGCCGCTCCTGGGCGAGATGCTGGCCAAAGGTCATGGCCGAAGCTCGATGATGTTCATGTCGGCTTGCGTGGTGACCACGCAGCTTGTCATCACTTTGCTGGCCGCCTGGACGGGGCGAAAGGCGGGATCGTGGGGTAGAAAGCCGCTGCTTCTCGTTGCATTCGGTGCGCTGCCCGTTCGCGGCGTTCTTTACACGCTCACCCACAATACATACGCGCTCGTTGCGATCCAGATATTGGACGGCGTGGCAGCGGGAATTTTCGGCGTTGTCTCGGTCCTCGTAATCGCCGACCTCACACAGGGCACCGGCCGCTTTAATCTCACCCTCGGCGCCATCAGCACGGCGGTCGGCATTGGCGCTTCGCTCAGCCAGGTCATCGCCGGCGCCATCGTGCATCACTTTGGTTCCAACGCGGGCTTTCTCTTCCTTGCGGCGGTCGCTTCCGCCGCATTTGGCATTCTTTACTTCTTCATGCCGGAAACACGCGATAAACGATTTCTGAATCCAACCCTATGAGCACCATCCTTCTGCTAAGTTTGTCGAATATCTTCATGACCTTCGCCTGGTATGGGCACTTGAAATACGGTCACGCCTGGCCGCTGTGGAAAGCGATCCTCGTTTCATGGGCAATTGCGCTCTTCGAATACTGCCTGGCGGTGCCGGCAAATCGCCTTGGTTTTGCCCATTTCTCAGGATTCCAACTCAAAATTATTCAAGAGGTCATCACAATTACCGTTTTCATCCTCTTCGCTCTCACATTTCTGAAGGAGAAACTCGCGTGGAATTACGTGGTGGCGTTTGCCTTTCTCGCGGTCGCCGCGTTCTTCGCCTTCGCATTCAAGGCTCCGGCACCAAGTACGTGATTACTGAGAATTTCCGGCCGTTTCGGGGCAAAAGTAATTGCGAAGCCAGCCGACTAGCCGGGAGGGAGTCCTAAACCGCCTCCTGCACCGGCCGCGGCGCCAGCGTGGCCGCCACCGCCCTCGACGCATCCAGCAGCGAGCACGACCGCGCACGCGCCGCCGTCTCCAGCTTCTCAATCGCATCACGCCGGTCTATCCTGAACTTCTCCATCAGCAGCGACGCCGCGTAATCGACCGCCTTCACAACCGTCAATTCATTCGACAATTCCGCGATCTTCGCCTCCGAAGCCAGCTTCTCGTGATGCCGCACCATCGCCATCGTGATCGCAGTCTTCAGTTGCTCCCGGTGAAACGGCTTCACCAGGTAAGAGTGAATGTCGGCCTTCCTGGCCCGCTGGAGAGTCGTGTCGTCCGTCCGCCCTGTGCTCAGCACGATCGGGATGGCCAGTTCCTTCATGATGATCTCCGCCGCTTCCATGCCATCCATGTTCGGCATGGCGTAATCGATCACGATCAAATCGGGCCTGTGCTTGCGCGCCAGCTCCACGGCCTGCATGCCATCGGTGCCCGTCGCGACCGTCTCGTGGCCCAGGTCTTTTAGAGTGCGGCTGAGGAGCTCGACCATCAGCGGCTCGTCATCCACGACTATGACGGTGAGAGCCGAGGGCACGTCCTGTTCGGTGGCTTTGTAGCCTTCCAGCCGGATCAAATTTGTGATATTGGAATCCATCCGTTTGGGTCTTCTGAGCACCTTCCATGCTCAGGGGCGGGCGCATTACGTAGGGATATTGGTATTTTCGACTGCGGTTTTGCGTTTTCGGGGCACGCCCGGTCGCTTCCTGGCTATCACTTATCGGATCGGATCATGCTCTATAAAATGAAGTTAACGCGCGTGGCATTAAATACTTACGACTTTCGCCCGGCATGTTCAAGTCACGCAATCGGTCGTTTTAAGATATATCGGCCCCCAGGGCTTGGCCGGCCTTTCAGTGGCCCGTTAGAAATTTTTGAAAAGAACGAAAAATATTACCCGGCAGACTCTCGGCCCGGGTAACTGGATTTGCCGTCGCGGGCACATGCTGCCAGCCGCCTCCGCCGCTCAGGTCAGGGGACGGGTAACGCTGGGGCGGGGCCGCGTTCATCGCCTGGACCCAAATCGGCAGGGCCAGGGCCGCGCCGTACCCTCGCGGGGCAATGGTCTGCGGGTGGTCGAAACCGACCCACACGCCACAGGTCAAACTGCGGGTATACCCTACGAACCAGGCATCCTTGTAATTATTCGTCGTGCCGGTCTTGCCCGCTGAGGGCCGGTTCCAGCCGAGCGCCCGCGCCCCCGCGGCTGTCCCATGCTCAATCACCCCCCGCATTACCGTCGTCATTTCGCCCGTAAGCTGGGGGCTCATCGCCATCGCGGACACATGTGCCGCCCGGTAGAGCACCTGGCCATCGGCATCGTCGAGCCGTTCCACTATATACGCCTGCTTCCGCTCCCCATTATTCGGGAAGACCGTGTACGCCGCCGTCACATCCCTCAGCGTCTCTTCAAACGCCCCCAGAAATATCGCCGGCCGGCTCGGAATATCCCCCAGGCCCACCGCGCTCGCCACCTGCTGGATATTCTCCAGGCCCGCATAATCCCCAACCCGGACGCTCATGGTATTCCGCGATTGGATCAGCCCCTCCTCAGCCGGCATCTCCCCGTGGTACGTGCCGTCGGAGTTCTCAGGGTGCCAGTTCGAGACGCCCCGCAGTTCCCCATTCCGGATCGGCCCGTCGTCGATCAGCGATGTCGGTTGCAACCCCTTGGCAAACGCCGCCGCATAGACGAACGGCTTGAACGTAGAGCCCATCTGCCGCCTCGAAAAAAGCGCGCGGTTGAACCGGCTCTCCGCATAATCCCGCCCGCCTACCAATGCCCGGATGCCACCCGAGCGATTATCGATCATCACCAGCGCCCCTTGCAGATACGGCGTCGCGGAATCCGCATCCAGCGATTGCCCCGCGAACTGCGCCCGCACCGGATGCCGGTACCCAGGCCGATCCTCCACCTTCCGCAGTTGCTCGTCCACCGCCAGTTGCCCGACGCTCTGCAATTCCGGATCAATCGTCGTATAGACCCGCAGCCCCCCTTCCTCCATCTGGTCGCTATTTAGCAGCGTATCCACCTCCCGCCGGATCGCATCCATCGCGTAATTCTCCTCCGCGCCGGGCGGCTTTTTGGTAAGCGCCAGATTCTCGCGCTTCGCCGCGTCGGATTGCCCGGCCGTGATCAAATTCAACTCAACCATTCGGTCCAGAACCTCGTTGCGCTGCGCCAGCGCCCGCTTGAGGTGATCGAACGGCGAGTAACGCGCCGGACTCCGGATCAGCGCCACCAGCATCGCAGCCTGGTTTAGCGTCAGCTCCTTCGCATGCTTCTCATAGTAAGCCTGCGACGCCGTCTCGATCCCGTAAACCCCCTCCCCGAAATAAATCCGGTTCATGTACGCCTCCAATATCTGCTTCTTCGTAAAATTCTGCTCGATCCGTATCGCCAGAAATGCCTCAAGCATCTTCCGCTGCAGGCTCCGCACGTGCTTCCCGCCAAGGAACGTGTTCAGCGCCAATTGCTGCGTCAGCGTGCTCCCCCCTTCCGAGATCCGCCCGTGCATCAGATTCTTCACCACCGCCCGCGCAATCCCAATCGGATCGATCCCGTGATGGCTGTAGAACCGAGAGTCCTCCCGCGCCAGCAGCGCCTTCACAAAATAATCCGATACATCCTCGAGATGCACGACCACCCGATTCTCCCCCGCCAGCCGTGCATAAAACTTCCCGTCCATATCATACACGGCCGACCGCTCCGGGATATTGTCCACCTCCTTCAGGTCAAAAGTCGAAGCCCAAATCCCATAAACAACGCAAGCAGCCCCGCCGGCCGCCACCAGCAATATCGCCAGCCCCGCCCATACCCCGCGTGAAACGCGAAATCCACGCTTCCGTCTCCCAGGCAATCTTTTATTCGGCACGCTGGAAATCTGGATTGAGCCGGCAATTCCGCCAGGGGCGATTTTGGCCGTTGGGGTTGGTCATTGGATTTCCGGCTGGTGGCTCGGTGCTAGCCTACGGCAACGCCGACTTCGGATAACTCCCCAATATCTTCACAAACGAGCAATGCTTCTGCAGCTCCGCCAGCGCCTTCACCAGCGGCCCATCCTCCGCGTGCCCGTCTATATCCACGAAGAAGAAATACTCCCAGGCCTTCCGTTTCGATGGCCGGCTTTCAATCTTGCTCATGTTGATCTTGAGGTCCTTGAACGGCGCCAGCGCACTGAATAGCGCCCCTGGCTTGTCCTGCACGCTGAACATGAGCGATGTCTTGTCGTCGCCCGTGGGCGGGCAGCCGTTCGGGCCTATAATGAGAAAGCGCGTGGTATTATTCGGGCTGTCCTGGATCGAGTTCTCGAGGATCTCCAGGCCGTAAACCTCCGCCGCCATCCTCCCCGCGATTGCCGCCGCGCCAGCCTCCTTCGACGCAAGCTCCGCCGCCCGCGTCGTGCTCGATACCTCTATCAATTCCACGTCCGGCAGATTGTGCCGAAGCCATTGCCGGCACTGCCCAATGACCTGCGGATGCGTATAGACCCTCTTGATCTGGTCGCGCGTGGTCTTCGACAGCAGGTTGTTCTCTATCTTCAACGAAAACTGCGCGCACACCCGCAGCTCCGAGTCCATGAATTGGTCCAGCGTGTAACTCACCGCACCCTCCGTCGAATTCTCAATCGGCACCACCCCATAGTCCGCCTTCCCGCGCGCCACCACGTTGAACACCTCCGCGATGCTCGATTGCGGCGAGTACTCCACGCTCGCCCCGAATTTCTCACGCGCCGCCTGGTGCGACCACGTCGCCTCCGGCCCCAGGTACGCTATCGTCAGCCCCTTCTCCAGCGCGAACGACGCTGACATGATCTCCCGGTAAATCGCCCGCACCGCGCTCGCCGGCAGCCGCCCGTTTATCCGCTCGTTCAACTCATTGAGCGATCGCAGCAACTGCTCCTCCCGCTCCGGCGCATAGATTGACACGTTATCGCGCTTCTTCAGCACCCCCACCTCATGCACCAAATCCGCCCGCTTATTCAGCAACTCCAATAACTTCGAGTCGATCTCATCGATATGGGAGCGTATCTCGCGTAGCGTCATGGCAATCCCTCCGGCGGTCCCGGCCGCTCCTCGGTTAAAGTCGATTCCCCCTCACTCTCCACCGGCTCATCCGCGATCTCCGCCGCCGCCTCCGCTTCCACATCACTCCCATCACTCTCATCAGTCCCAGGAGGCCCATCCTCTTCCGGTGCCACACCCGCCTTTTCCGCCGGAGCCCCCTGCGCCACCGGCAGCGGAACCCTCCGCAACTCAGAAGAATTCGGCAACTCATCCAGCGTCTTCAGCCCGAAGTGTTGCAGGAAATACTCCGTACTCTCATAGAGCAGCGGCCGCCCCGGCGCGTCAGCCCGTCCCGCGATCCGGATCAGCCCGCGCTCCAGCAGCATATTCACCATCCCATCCACAGCCACCCCGCGCACCGCCTCTATATCCGCCCGCGTGATCGGCTGCCGGTACGCGATTATCGCCAGCGTCTCCAGCGCCGGCCCGCTCAGCCGCACCGGCTTGCTCTCCGGGAATAGCTGCCGCACCCACGGCGCAAACGCGCTGCCGGTCACAATGGTCCACCCGTTCACCTGCTCGATGAGCCTGAAGGCCCGTTCCGAGCCCTCCAGCTTGAGCTCCTCAAGCGCCTCCACGATCTCCGGCTCCCGCGTCTTCCCCAGCGCCATCACAGCCGGATCCTCGCTCTCCTCCGCCGCGGATTTCAGGGCACTCACGATCTCGCGCGGGACGAGCGGTTTCTGGGAGGCGAATACGAGCGCCTCGACGACTTGCTTGAGCAACGGCATTTTTGGGAAAATCACTGTTAAATGGGTCTCGCCCCCGTTGCACTCAAAAAAAACCCGCCTCGCGATGATCAAATAGCCGTTTTTCCTGGGAAAAGCCTTGCAGAACCAGCGGCCCGAAAGAAGATCACGAAAAACTCCGCGCCTCCATCGCGCACAGGAACCCGTATCGGAGACCTAAGCTAACCACCAGGCTGAATCACAAGGCCATTATTTATGACACACGGCGAGATTCTTCAAAACCGCGTCACCAGTTCCATAGAGCCGCTCGAGTCGCGGATCGCGCCGGCGGTCTTCATGGTAACAAGCCTCAAAGACGACGGCAGCGCCGGCACATTGCGGAGCGAGATTCTCCTCGCGGCGAACAAGCCCGGCGCCAATACGATCACCTTCGCTCACAATTTGAACGGCGTCGTCAAACTCACAACCGGCTCGCTCTCCATCGTCAGCAATCTCACCATCGATGGCCCCGGCGCTAACAGGATCATCATCGACGGACAGGATATGGACAGGGTTTTCGAGATGAGCGATGTGAGCGTCAGGCTCAACGGCCTTGCAATCGTCGATGGGGCCACCAATGGAAATGGCGGCGCCATTTACAGCGACGGCGCGCTATCCATCACCAACTGCGTCATCTCCGGCAGCGTCGCATCGGAAGCCGGCGGCGGAATCTGTGACAACGGGCCCGGCCCATTCTTGCTCGCAAACTCGTTCGTTACAGGCAACAGCACCTCTGGCTCCAACATCAACGGCGGCGGCGTGTTCGCCGACGTTGCAAAAGGCGCCTCCGTGATTGGCAGCAAAATCATCGGCAATACCGCGACCGGCTCAGGGGGCGGTCTCGCACTTTACGAGCACTCCGTCAACACCGGGAAACTCACCATCAGCGGCAGCGTCATTTCGGGCAATGCCTCCCAGGTTAGCGGCGGCGGCGCAGCCCTTTTCGACTACAGTACCGCCGGCGGCCAGATTGCAATTTCCAGTTCCACTTTCTTTGGAAATACCGCCCCAAATGAAGGGGGCGGCATTTACCTGGTCAACGAATCCGCCAGGCCTGCATCCCTAAAGGGGCTGGTAGTCTCCGGGAATAGCGGCCTGGATGGCGGCGGCGGCCTCGCCGCTACCGGCACCAATGCGGCAGTAATTCAGACCAGCCTATTCTCTGGAAATACGACCAGCAGTTACGGCGGCGGCATCTCGAGTGCGGGCAACCATTCATTGACGATACAGGGTTCGAAGATCACCGATAATTCAGCCGACAATGGGGGTGGCATCGGAATCTCATTCACCGCTGGAAGCCTTACCCTCGTCGCCTCCGTGGTTGCCGAGAACCATTCGTATAATTCCGGCGGCGGTCTTTTCACCCTCAGCACCTCGGGTGTCACAACGATTATCGGCAGCACCATCGCCAATAACACCTCCACCGCGCCGCACGAAGGTAGCGCCGGAGGGGCGCTCATCGGCGGTGGCGGCCGCATCCTCATTCAATCCACAAGCGTGACCGGCAATCTGGCAAATAACGGCGACGGCGGTGGATTGGATTTCGATTCCAGCAGCACGAGCATCCTGTTGAGCGGCGACAGGATCGCCGGCAATGTGGTCTCCAACAGCTCTTTTAGGGGTGGCGGCATTTACATGGAAGCTACCGGGCCGTTTACCATCTTGGGCGGTTCAATCAACGGAAACGAGTCCGGCGGCGATGGCGGTGGCATTTTCGTCAGCCCATTGACCGGCGGCCTTATCAAGGGCGTCTCCATTATAGGCAATGCGTCAGGCGGGGCGGGCGGCGGATTTGCCGACCCCTTGTCAGTGGCAACTGTCCACATTACAAAACCCGCATTGATTACCGGCAACGTTGCCGCCTCTATCACCCACCCCAACACCTACGGCATATTCGAGACCCCCTGACTCTAATGAAACGCGCCATCTTCAATCGATCCCGCCTCGCGAGTTCCATCGAGCCCCTCGAGTCGCGCATCGCCCCGGCGGTCTTCATGGTAACGAGCCTCAAAGACGACGGGAGCGCCGGCACATTGCGGAGCGAGATCACGCTCGCGAATTCGAAAGGCGGCTCCAATACCATCCTCTTCTCTCCCAGGCTGCACGGCGCCATCGCACTGACCACCGCCGAGGGCGGCTCGCTTTCCATCACCAGCAATCTCACCATCGATGGCCCCGGCGCGGGCAGGATTATCGTCGACGGCCAGGACACCGTACGTGATTTCTTCATCAACAATTCCGCCGTCAAGATAAACGGCCTCGCGATTGTCAGTGGAAACACCGCCGGAAGCGGCGGCGGAATCTATAGCGAGGGTTCCCTCTCGATTACCGGCTGCGTCATCTCCGGCAACACCGCCTCGGGAGGCGGTGGCGGAATCTTCGACAACGGCGCGGGCTCATTTTTACTGAAGGACTCGGTCGTCACCGGCAATTCCGCCATCGGCCCCCAAAGAATAGGCGGCGGCGTTGTCGCCCAGGTCGCGGGGGCCGAGACGGTGATCGGCAGCACCATCGTCGGCAACAGCGCGACCGGGTCCGGGGGAGGCATCGAGTTAACATCCTCCACCGGGGCCGTCACGATTCGCGGCAGTAACATTTCCGATAACTCCGCCGTGTTAAATGGCGGCGGCGCGAGCATCCTCGGCAACAGCCAGGTCAATATTTCCAATTCGACCTTCTCCGGTAACACCACTCAAGCCCGCGCGGGTGGCATTTACTTGAAGAACGATTCGAGCAAAACGGCATTGCTCACCCGCCTCGTGATTTCCAATAACATGGCGGTCAGCAGCGGCGGCGGCCTCCAGGATGTCAGCACCGGGCCCGTTGTGATTGCAGGCAGCCGGTTCTCCGGAAATTATTGCCGCGGCTACGGCGGCGGCATCGATAGCCAGGGCGCCTCACATACCCTGACCATCCAGAGTTCGCAGTTCATTGACAATGAGGCGGCCGCCGGCAGTGGTGGCGGCGGCGGCATCGCGGTCGAGTCCGGCAGCAGATTTACGCTCATCGCCTCGCTGGTTGCCGGAAACCAGGCGGGTAATTTCCAAGGCGGCATTGACGATTATAGCAGCGGCATCGCCACCGTTACCGGCAGCGTCATCGCGAATAATATCGCCGCCAATGGTGACGGGGGCGCCTATTTCCGCGGCGGCAGCGGAGCCATCACCATTCAGTCTACAAAAATCACCGGCAACATCGCGCGGGACGGATCCGGCGGCGGGTTGGAAGTGAAATCCGTCGGCGGGACCGTTGCGCTCACCGGCGACACGATTTCCGGCAACGCTGCACTCGGCGGCTTCGCTTACGGTGGCGGCGTTTATTTCTCCGGTACCGGGACGGTCACCATCACGAAAGGCTCGATAACGGGCAATCACTCTTCCGGCGATGGAGGCGGCCTGTTCGTCGGCAAAACCGTCTCAGGCGTCATCAAAAGTGTCGCCATCACAGGCAATGATTCAGACGAATTCGGAGGCGGCCTTGCTCATGCAAGCGGCTCGTCCGGGACCATCGACATATCAGCCGCTTCGCTATCGTTGATCACCGGCAACGTCGCCCCCCTGGGCAGCACCAACATATCCGGCTCATACACTGTAATTTGACCCGAAGGCCACGGCGACGCGGATACTTTCCATCGTTCACGCTCGTGCGAATGTTTGCCCCGAAGGGGCAGCCCGAGAGCTCCGGGCGTAAGCCCGGAGTTAACGATCAATTGCGGACAAGCCCCGGAGGGGCAATGGCACTTAGTTAGTGTATAAAACACTGATCACTAAATACTTCTGCCGAGTCCCGCAGGGACGGATCGAGAATAGCCAGGGACTTCAGTCCCTGGTTCACGTCGCTAAAGGGATCGCGAGT
>Ga0182024_10011231_pt1 | contig 18039 bp, 14 predicted proteins | sample P32metaG_FD_120480 | JGI IMG/M metagenome (GOLD analysis project Ga0182024, IMG submission 120480) | Permafrost microbial communities from Stordalen Mire, Sweden - P3-2 metaG (Illumina Assembly) | ecosystem: Environmental > Terrestrial > Soil > Wetlands > Permafrost | place: Sweden: Stordalen... | reverse complement strand
TTCCCGTCCTGATCTGTGACTAAAGGAACACACTCCGCAGGGCGCTGGCCCACGCCATCAACCAGACAGTCCTGAATGCGATGACTTCCGAAGCTCCCCCTGCCCCGGGCAACCTCCCTGCGGAGCCGAACAGCTTCATAGGCAGGGAGCGCGATCTCAGCGAGCTCGCGCTCTTGCTCAGCGATGTCCGCGCGCTGACCCTGTGCGGCCCGGGAGGCATCGGGAAGACCCGCCTGGCCGTCCGCCTGGCCTGCGATCTCGTCCCTGAATTCCCCGACGGTGCCTGGCTGGTGGAGCTGGCCGACACGGCCGACCCGGAGCTAGTGCCGCGCCGGGTCGCGACCACGTTCGGGATCCGCGAGGAGCAGGACCGGCCGCTGATCGCGACCCTGGCCGAGGCGCTGCGGGCCCGGCGGATCCTGCTCATCCTGGACACCTGCGAGCACATCGTGGACGGGTGCGCGGAGCTGGTCCAGCGGCTGCTGGCCAGCTGCCCGTCGCTGCGGGTGATTGCGACGAGCCGGGAGCCGCTGCGGGTGCGCGGCGAGACCGTCTGGCGGGTCCCGCCGCTGTCCGTGCCGACCGGGCCCGCCCCGGAGTCCCTGGCCGACCTGGCCCGGCACGAGGCGCTGCAGCTGTTCGCCGAGCGGGCGTCGGCAGCCCGGTCCGGGTTCGCGCTGGGCAGCGACAACGCCGAGGCGGTCGCCCGGCTGTGCCTGACCCTGGACGGCATGCCGCTGGCCATCGAGCTGGCCGCGGCGCGGGTCCGGGCGCTGTCGGTGGAGCAGATCGCCAGCCGGCTCGATGACCGCTTCCGGCTGCTGGCCTCGGGCGACCGGACCGCCCCGCCGCGGCAGCAGACCCTGCGGGCCGCGGTGGACTGGAGTTATGAGCTGCTGAGCGAGCCGGAGCAGATCCTGCTGCGGCGGCTGTCGGTGTTCGCGGGCTGGAACCTGGACATGGCCGAGGATGTCTGCGCGGATGAGCAGATCCCGGCCGGCACGGTGCTCGACCTGATGGCCGCGCTGATCGACAAGTCGCTGGTCACCTTCGACCACGAGGTGCGCGGGGAGTCGCGCTACCGGCTGCTGGACACCATCAAGGAGTACGCGGCCAGCCGGCTCGCCGCCTCGGGCGAGGAGGACACGCTCCGGCTGCGGCAGCGCGATTACCTGCTCCGCTATGGCGAGTACATCGTCTCGCAGGCGTTCGTCCGCGGCGCCCCGTCCTGGCCGGAGCGGGTCGCCCTGTACCGGGCGATCACCGCGGACATGCCGAACTGCCGGCTCGCGCTGGCCACCTCGCTGCGCCGCGGCGACACCGCCGAAGGGCTGCGCATGTGCGGCGCCATGCGCAACCCGTGGATAACCCACGGGGACGTGACCGAGGGGGCGGCGTGGTTCGACCGCTTCCTGGTGGCGTCGGAGGGCGTGCCCGCTGAGGTGCGCGGCCCGGCCCTGGTGTTCCGCGGCGACCTGGCCTTCGAGCAGCAGGACTACCCCGCCGTGGAGCGGTGCGCCCGCGAGGGCCTGGAGCTGTGCCGGGAGGCGGGCGACCCGCACGAGGCGGGCGCGCTCCGGCTGCTCGCCGTGGCCAGCCTGCGGGCGGGCAACCTTACCGAGGCGGTGGCCCGGATCGACGAGGCGGCGGGCACCGCCCACAAGCTCGGCAACGACTGGGAGGAAGGGCTGGCACTGAGCATCAAGGCGGCCGGCCTGGCCCGGCTGGGCAGCCTGCGCGAGGCCCAGCGCACCTACGAGGCAGCCCTGGAGGTGCTCCGGGACAACAACGGCTGGGGCGTGGCCCAGGTCCGCGTGGGGCTGGGCGGGGTGGCCCGGGCCCGCGGCGACTACCAGGCCGCGATCAGCCACTACCAGGGGGCGCTCAGCCTGTACCAGGAGATCGACGCCCGGCCGGAGATCGCCCGGTGCCTGGCGGGCATCGCCTCGGTGGCACTCATCCAGGGTGACCTGGACCTGTGCCGGGCCAGCCTGACCGAGAGCCTGGCCCTCAGCCTGGCCACCGGCCAGCGCCTCCCGGTCGCCCGCGGCCTGGAGGCCTTCGCGGCCCTGGAGGCCCGGGCTGGCGACGCGGTGCGGGCCGCCCGGCTGGCCGGGGCCGCGCTCGAGCTGCGTTCGGCCGCGGGGCACCCGCGCTCGGCCGGCGCGGGCGCGCGGCTGGAGGACCTGCTCGGCCCCGCCCGCCGGTCCCTCGGCGAGCTGCGCGCGAACGCCCTGCTGGAGGAGGGCCGCGCGATGGGCGCCGACGAGGCGGCCCAGTACGCGATGGGCAGGCGGACGGCCGTGCCGGCCGAGGCCTACGGCGCCACGCCGGCCGGGGGCTGGCCCAGGCCCGCCGAGAATGGCCAGTCCGGCGCCCCCGCCGCGGCCAGCGCGCCGCCTGGAGGCGCCGGCGGCCCGGCGGTGCCCTCCACGCTGACCCCGCGGGAACGCGAGATCGCCGCGCTGATCGCCCGGGGGCTGAGCAACCGGGCCATCGCCGACGAGCTGGTGATCAGCCAGGCCACGGCGGCCCGGCACGTGGCCAACATGCTGACCAAGCTGGGTTTCACTTCCCGGGCGCAGATCGCGGTGTGGGTCGCCCGGCAGCCCGGGCCGGACGCCTGAAAAAAGCCGGCCTGCATACCCATCCGCGCCGCCGGTGGCACCGAAATACACACGGCACTGCATAGTTCGGCGCATGTGGACCAGGCCCGTACATACGTAAGGTCATCCACAGAGTTCCGGTGAGTCCCGTGCGGCATGGGGGCCCGCGCAAGGCTCCTCGGGACTGCCGGACGCAGAGCCAAGGCTCCTCCGGCCGTCAGGAGGGGGATGGCCGGAGGAGCCTGGGGAGAAGGGCACGTATGACGGTGACGGACATGCCAGCCCCTCACAGCACCGTGACCCAGCGGCTGGTGGGCCTGTCGTCGGCCCGCGGAGAGCATCCGGCCCTGGTGGGCGGGGCAGCCGCGTGGCCGGGGGGCACGCTCAGCCACGCGGGCCTGGCGGTGGTGCTGCAGACCGCCGCGGCCGGGCTGGCCTGGCGGGGGCTGCGCTCCCAGGACGTCGTCGGGGTCTACGTCCCCGACGCCGTGAGCTACGTGCTGGCCGTGCACGCGATCAGGGCGGCCGGTGGGGTGCCGTCGCCGATCGGCGCGGCCAGCACGATAGCCATGATGGCCGAGCAGCTCACCGACTGCGGTGCCCGGCTGCTCGTCACCGCCGACCCGCTGGTGCCCGCCGCGCTGAGTGCGGCGGACGGCTCGTGGGTCCGGCAGGTCATCTCGTTCGACGAGGCGCCGGGCACCGTGCCGTTCTGGTCGCTGCTGTCCCGCGGGCTGCAGCCGCCGGCCGCCGCCGGGCCGGCGGACCTGGGGCTGATGCCGTACGCGGCCCGGCCGGGCGGCGGGCTGCAGGCCACCCCGGTCACTCACGCCCAGCTCACCGCGGAACTCGGCCGGCTGGCCACTCCCGCGCCGGTGAGCAGCCGCGACGTGGTGCTGGCCGCGCCGCCGGACGGCTGCGCCCGCGAGTACACGGTCCTCCTCGACCTGGCCCTGCTCCAGGGTGCGACGGTGGTGGCCGCCGCGGCCGATGCCCTGCCCGACGCGGCCCGGCGGTACGGTGGCACCGCCGCCATCGTGCCTGCGGGCGCGGCGTTCCCGGCCGGGCTCCCCGTCCGGCCGGTTACCGTGGCGTGCTGAGCGGCGCGGCCGCGGCGGCCGGGCGGTCCCCGGCCTGAGGCTGCGGGGCGGGCCTGGACCGGCTGGTCAGCAGGATCACCAGCAGCACGCACACGTCGAAGATCGCGGCCACGGTGAACGCCGCGGACATGCCGTGAATGAGCATCTGGTGGGCGGCGCCCGCCCGGCTCGCCGCGTGGGCCAGGTGCCGGGCCTCGTCCCGGTAGGCCGTGCCGAACACGGTCACCAGGATGGCCAGGCCGAGCGAGCCGCCGACCTGCTGCATGACGTTGACCATGCTGGAGGCCGCGCCGGAGTCCGCGGGCGCCACCCCGGCCAGCGACACCACGGTGAGCGGGACGAACACCACGCCCATCCCGGCGCCGATGAGCAGCATCGGCCCGAGGACACCCCCCAGGTAGGTGGTCTGCGCGGACACCTGGGCCAGCCACGCCATCCCGCCGATGACCGGCAGCATGCCCGCCACCATCAGCCGGGTGGGGCCGAACCGGGGCAGCAGCCGCGGCGCCGCGCGGGACACCCCGAACACGGTGAGCGTCATGGGCAGGAACGCGAACCCGGCGGCCAGCGGGCTGAACCCCAGGATGTCCTGGACGAACTGGGTCAGGAAGAAGAACATCCCGAACATCCCCGCGACCAGCAGCAGCCGGGCCAGGTAGGAGCCGGCCCGGGCGGGGCTGGTGAACAGCCGCAGCGGCGTGATCGGCTGGCGGGCCCGGGACTCGGTGAGCAGGAAGGCGCCGAGCATCACCGCGGCCACCGCGAAGGCGGCCAGGGTGAGGCGGTCACCCCAGCCGTCCGAGGCGGCGCGGATGAACGCGTAGACCAGCGCGGTCATCCCGGTGATCGAGGTGACCGCCCCGGTCAGGTCGAACCGGCCGGGCTGGCGCGGCGACTCGGTGATGAACCGCGGCGTCACCGCGAGCACGGCGATCCCGACCGGCACGTTGATGAACAGCACCCACCGCCAGGACGCCCACTCGGTGATGACGCCGCCCAGCACCAGGCCGAGGGAGGCGCCGCCCATGGCCACGGCGGAGTAGATGCCCAGCGCCCGGGTCCGCTCACGGCCCTCAGGGAAGCTCCCCACGACGAGGGCCAGCACCGCGGGCGAGGCCAGGGCGCCCCCGACGCCCTGCACGGCGCGGGCGGTGAGCAGCCACCAGGCCGTGGTGGCCAGGCCGCCCGCCAGCGACGAGACGGTGAACAGGGCGATCCCGGCCAGGAACATGCGGCGGCGGCCCAGGATGTCGCCGGCCCGGCCGCCGAGCAGCAGCAGGCCGCCGAACGTGAGCGTGTAGGCGTTCAGCACCCAGGACAGGCCCGCCGCGGAAAAGTGCAGGCCGGCCTGGATGTGCGGCAGCGCGATGTTCACCACGGTCAGGTCGAGGATGATCATGAGCTGGGCGGACAGCATGATGATCAGCGCCAGGCCGGGATGGCCGCGGGGCCGGGACCGGCCCGGGCGGCGCAGCGCCACGGCGGCGGATGCGGAGGAGGAAGAAGGCACAGTTGTCTCCCGGAAGTGGAGTCCTGGGATGATGCGAGGTAGTCTGCGGATTATTCGGAGACCTACTCCGATTACTATACGGAGGCAGGCTCCGCTTAGCAACCGGTTTTTCCCGCCCGCTCCAGGGCAGGGTGCGGCGGAGATGTCTGGGACGATCCGTCTGAGGCAGAACGGTTTTTTGAGGCCGGGTGTTTAAGGCAGAGTGGTTCGGATGAGCGCGACCAGCCCTCCCGCAGGGGCTATGCGGGCCGATGCGCGGCGTAACCGGCAGCGGCTGATCGAGGCCGCCCTGGCGGCGTTCGCCGAGCACGGGGCCGATGACGCGTCCCTGGACGAGATCGCCCGCCGGGCCGGGGTCGGGATCGGCACCCTGTACCGGCACTTCCCGACCCGGCAGGCCCTGCTCGAGGCCGTCTACCGCAGCCAGGTCGAGGCGCTGTGCGCCCGGGCGGAGGAATACTCGGGCGAGGCGGCAGACGGCCGGCCCAGCGTGGCGCTGAGGCGCTGGCTGGAGGCGCTGGTCGCCTTCGCCTCGACCAAGCGGAACCTGACCATCTCGATGATGTCGTCCCTGGGCGGCAAGAACAATGAGGTGGTCAGCTCGTGCAGCGCCATGGTCCGGGAAGCCGTGGTGCCGCTGCTGGCCCGGGCCCAGGCGGCCGGCGAGATACGCCCTGACGTGGATGTGACGGACCTGCTGAAGCTGTCGCATGCGATCTCGGTCGCCTGCGAGTACCCGTCCTCCCATTCCGACCAGGCCCAGCGGCTGCTGACCGTGATGCTCGACGGACTGCGCAGCGGGGCGGCCCCGCCGGCTGGCTGAGCGGCCCGGCTGATCAGCCGACGCCCTCCGCATCGGGCTCGGGAGCCTGGGGGTCGCCGGTTTCCGCCACGCTGGCGACCGGTGCGGAGTGCTCCAGGTCCGGGGGACGGTTCTCGTACGGCGTGCTGAGCACGATGGTGGTCCGGGTCGACACCCCCGCGCAGGCCCGGATCTGCTGCAGCAGGTCTTCCAGGGCCGTGGGCGAGGCCACCCGGACCTTGAGGATGTAGTTCTCGTCGCCCGCCACGCTGTGGCAGGCCTCGATGGCCGGCAGGTGGGCCAGCCGCTCGGGGACGTCGTCCGGGGCGGCCGGGTCGAACGGCTTGATGGAGATGAAGGCGGTCAGCGGCAGGCCTGCCCCGGCCGGGTCGATCATGGCGGCATACCCTCTGATCACCCCGCGACGCTCCAGCCGGCGGACCCGCTGGTGCGTCGCGGATACCGAGAGCCCGGTCTGCCGCGACAGCTCGGTGAAGCTGATCCGGCCGTCGCGGCCCAGCAGCGAGACGATCCTGCGGTCGATGTCTTCCACCCCGTTACGGTATTCCGCAACCGGCCGGCCGCGCCCCCTGGATCGTAACGGCCTGATAACGGGCTTTACGCTCAGGTAACAGGATGTGACTCCGGGCTTAACCCGGGCGGGCATCCCGGATACGCTGCGCGCCAGAAGGGGAAACAGGGCCACAGGCGGCACCGCGTTCACCGCGGCCACGCCCGGCCCGCGAGCCCCTGTGCGGCACCCGCAGTGGAGCGGTGCCCCGGAGACCGTTGGAGCGCCCGTGGCCGAAATCCTCCTCGACCAGGTGAACAAGATCTACCCAGGCGGGGTCAAGGGGGTGGACGACCTGAACCTGGAGATCAAGGACGGGGAGTTCATGGTCCTGGTCGGGCCGTCCGGCTGCGGGAAGACCACCGCGCTGCGGTCGATCGCCGGCCTGGAGGAGATCAGCTCAGGCACGATCACCATCGGCGGCCGGGTGGTGAACGACCTGCCGCCCAAGGACCGGGACATCGCCATGGTCTTCCAGAACTACGCGCTGTACCCGCACATGACGGTGGAGCAGAACCTGGCCTTCGGCCTCCAGCAGCGCAAGACCCCCAAGGACGAGATCAAGCGCCGGGTGACCGAGGTGGCCAAGATGCTCGGCCTGGACCAGTACCTCAAGCGCAAGCCCGCGGCCCTGTCCGGCGGCCAGCGCCAGCGCGTCGCCATGGGCCGGGCCATCGTCCGGGAGCCGCAGGCGTTCCTGATGGACGAGCCGCTGTCCAACCTGGATGCCAAGCTGCGGGTGTCGATGCGGGCCTCCCTGACCCAGCTGCACGAGCGGCTCGGCGTCACCACCGTGTACGTCACCCACGACCAGGTCGAGGCCATGACGCTCGGGCACCGGGTGTGCGTGATGCGGGAAGGGCGGCTCCAGCAGGTCGACACGCCGCAGACCCTGTTCGACTCCCCGGTGAACCTGTTCGTGGCGGGCTTCATCGGCTCGCCCGCGATGAACATGATCGCGGCGGACCTGGTCCGCGACGACGGGCCGGCGGTCACCTTCGCGGGCCACCGGCTGCCGCTCCCGGCCTCCCTCATCGACGCCAAGCCGGGCCTCGACTCCTACTTCGGCCGCGAGGTGATCCTCGGCATCCGGCCCTCGGACTTCGAGGACGCGCAGCTCGCCGACAGCAGCTGGGCCCGCATGTCGGTCAGGGTCGGCGTGACGGAGGAGCTCGGCAGCGAGATCCACGCGATCTTCTCGCTCGACGCCGCGCCGGTGAAGCACGACACGATCAGCGATATCGCGGGTGATGGGGACGACGAGGATGCCGCGGTCGTCATCGCCGAAGGCAAGTCGCTGTGGACGGCCCGGGTGGCGGCGCGCAGCCACGTGCGTTCCGGGCAGCCCGCCGAGCTGGCGGTGGACACGTCGAACCTGCAGTTCTTCGACCCGGTCAGCGCGCTGTCCATCGGCCACCCCGCGGCCGGCGAGGTGGTCGCCGCGGGCGAGGCGGCGAACGCCTAGGCACGCCAGGCTGGGGGCTGAGGCCCCGGGGGCAGCGGGCCCGGGGCTCAGCCGCCACCGACCACGACCAGCTCGCGGGTGACGTTGTTGAGCCGCTCGTATCCCTGCTCGGTGCAGACCACGATGTCCTCGATCCTGGCCCCGTGCGGGCCCGGGTAGATGCCGGGCTCGACGGAAAAGGCCATGCCAGGCTCGAGCGGCTCGGTGTTGCCCGCCACGATGTACGGGTCCTCGTGGGTCTCCAGCCCGATCCCGTGCCCGGTCCGGTGCACGAACTCGGGGCCGTACCCGGCCTCCGTGATGGGTACCCGGGCGGCGGCGTCGACCGCCTCGGCGGTCACGCCGGGCCGGACCGCCCCGCACGCCGCCTCCTGGGCGTCGCGCAGCACCTCGTAGTACCGGAGGAATTCGCCGGGCGGGCCGCCGATCGCGTAGACCCGGGTGCAGTCGGAGCAGTAGCCGCTGGGCATGGTGCCGCCGATATCCACCACGACGGCGTCGCCGGGCTGGAGCACCCGGCCGGACGGCTCGTGGTGCGGGCTCGCCGCGTTCGGGCCGGACGCGATGATCACGAAATCCGCCCGGGCGTGGCCCGCCTCGCTGATCGCGGCGGCCACGTCCGCCGCCACCTCAAGCTCGGTCCGGCCCGGCCGCAGCCAGCCCGGAATGGCCGCGTGCACCCGGTCGATGGCCGCCCCGGCCTCCCGGAGCGCGGCCACCTCGGCCGGGCTCTTGCGGGACCGCAGGCCGCGCAGGGCGGCACTGGCCAGGCCCTGCCGGGCCGCGGGCAGCGCGGCCCGGAAGCGGAGCACCATCATGGCCCACATCCGGTCGGACAGGCCCACCGAGGAGACCACGCCGAGACGGCCGCCGACCAGCGCATAGGGGTCGTCGGTCTCCTCCCAGGGGATCATCTCCAGGCCGAACCGCCCGGCCGGCGAGGCCTGCGCGGCGGGCAGCTCCAGCCGCGGCACCACCAGGAACGGGTCCCCGTTCGCGGGCACCGCGAGGCAGGTGAGCCGCTCCAGCTGCTGGGCGTCGTAGCCGGTCACGTAGCGCAGGTCCGGGCCGGGGGTCAGCAGCAGCGCCCCCAGACCCGCCGCCCCGGCGGCGTCCGCGGCCAGCCGCAGGCGCTGCGCTGGATATAGTTCAGTCGTGGCGGCGGCGGGCCCGCTACCCACGGAAGCCGCCTGGTCCAACCGGGGGAAGTGCATGCCAGGTCTGCATGGGGGCCATCTAATCACGGGGTGTTCGCGGCCGTCGGCGGTGCACCACCGCCCGGCCCGGGCGGGAGCCTGCCCCCATCTAGACAGGAGCGCCCCGCATGCCTCACTCTTGGTGTACCTCAGCTCACGATATGAACGGCGATGACTCCTGAAATCGTTAGTTCCCCGGCTCCGCTGGAGCCAGGCGCGCCGGCCGGACCCGACCGCGCCGCCGCCCGCTCGGCGTTCGCGGCCGCATCGGGCCCGTACACGCTGCGCCCGCGTAACAGTGAGCGGGCGCCCGGTGACCCGACGGCGCTGGCCGCGGCATTACTGCAGGAACGCCACGTCACCCTGGAGCTGCAGCGCGCCATCCTCCCGCTGCACGAGGCCCCGTTCGACCTGCCCGGCCTCCGCGCGGTAGTCCGATACCTGCCCGCGTCCGCGGACAGCCGGGTCGGCGGCGACTGGTACATCACGGCCGAGATGCCGCCGGGTGATGTCCTGCTGGCCATCGGCGACGTGGCCGGCCACGGCCTGGAGGCGGCAGCGGGCATGGCCCGGCTGCGCGGGGCGCTCGCCGGCCTGGCCATCACCGGTGCCCCGCCCGAGCTCCTGGTGGGCTGGCTGAACGACCTGGTGCACCACGTGGCCCCGGAGCACACCGCCTCGGTGGTGGCCGGCTACTTCGACCCGGCCACCCGGCGGCTCACCTGGGCCCAGGCCGGGCACCCCCCGCCGCTGCTGGTCCGCGGCGCCACCGCGCGCCCGCTGGGGCAGCCCGCCGGGATCCTGCTCGGTGCCGGGCGCAGCCCGTACGACGCGATGACGATGGTCCTGGAGGCCGGTGACGTCCTGCTGCTCTACAGCGACGGCCTGGTGGAGCGGCGGGACCGCCCCCTGGATGAAGGGCTCGGCACGCTGGCGGAGGCGGCCGCGGGTATCGGCGATCCGGAGCAGCTGATCGACGCGGTACTGGAGGCCCTGGGCTCCACCGACTCCGAGGACGACACCTGCCTGGTCGCCCTGCGGGTGCTCTAGCCGTCACGGGCGTGTCCCGCGCGGGCCCGCCCGTCAGCCAGCGAGCACGCTGGCGGCCCGGCGGAGCGACGAGCCCAGGCCCCAGCGGGCGTCCAGGGCGGCCAGCCGTCCCGGGTCGGCCCCGGTGACCGGCAGCTGGCCTGCCACCTCCGGGACCGGCGCATCGGGCGCCACCCGCACCACGGGGATGGCCGCGTCCAGGTACTCGCGGGCCGCGGCGAGCTTGGGGCGGCTGCCCTTGGGAAACCCGCCGTGCCCCCGGTCCAGCGCGTCGAGGATGGCCCCGATCCCGCCGAAGGCCTGCACCAGCGCGGCGGCGGTCTTGTCCCCCACGCCCGGCACGCCGGGCAGCCCGTCGCTGGGGTCACCGCGCAGCACGGCGAAGTCGGCGTAGGCCCGGCCGGGGATCCCGTACCGGGCGGTCACCGCGGCCTCGTCCACCACGTCCAGCTTGGCCAGCCCGCGGACCGTGTAGATGACCCGGACCGGCCGCTCGTCGTCCACCAGCTGGAACAGGTCGCGGTCCCCGGTGACCACCTCGACCGGGCCGCGGGCCCGCGCGGTCAGCGTGCCGATCACGTCGTCCGCCTCGTAGCCCGGGGCGGCGGCCATGGCCAGGCCGAGGGCGGCGAGCACCTCCTCGATCACCGGGATCTGGGTGGTCAGCGCGGGCGGGGCCTCCTCGGTGCCGTCCGGCCGGGCCCGGTGCGCCTTGTACGACGGCACCGCGGCGACCCGGAAGGCCGGCCGCCAGTCCGCGTCCATGCAGGCGACCAGGGCCGCGGGTGACCGGCCCCGGACCAGCCGGGCGATCATGTCCAGCAGCCCGCGGACCGCGTTGACCGGGGTCCCGTCCGGGGCGGTCAGGGTGTCCGGGACCCCGTAGAAGGCGCGGTAGTACAGCGAGGCGGTATCCAGCAGCATCAGCGATCCCACCCGGGCTATCCTGCCAGGCCCGGCCACTATCGTTGGACGACCCGCGGCGAGACCGGCCAGGAGAGCCGGCCGCCCGCAGCGAAGGGACCACGTGCTGTCTGCCACAGACGCCACCGGGCTGGTGCACGGGCCGGGCGCCGAGGCGCTGTCCTGCGTGCTGCTCGCGGGCGTGCTGGCCACCGCGATCACCCGGCCGAGATGGCTGCCCGAGGCGGCCGCCGCGGTGCCCGCCGCGGCGGCCGTCGTCGTGACCGGGGCGCTGCCGTGGCAGCAGGCCCGTACGGAGGCCGGGCGCCTGCTGCCGGTGCTGGCCTTCCTCGGGGCGATCCTGGTCATCGGTCATGTCTGCCAGCAGCAGGGCCTGTTCGCCGCGGCTGGCGCGCGGCTCGCCCGGGCCAGCCGGGGCTCCCCGGTGCGCCTGCTGGGCGGCGTGTTCGGCCTGGCCTCGGTCACCACGGCGGCCCTCAGCCTGGACACCACGGTGGTGCTGCTGACCCCCGTGGTGCATGACACCGCGACCCGGCTCCGGGTCCGGCCCAAGCCCCACGTGTATGCGTGCACCCACCTGGCCAACTCGGCGTCGCTGCTGCTGCCGGTGTCCAACCTGACCAACCTGCTGGCGTTCTCGGTGGCCGGGCTGACCCTGATCCATTTCGGCGCGCTGATGGCCCTGCCCTGGCTGGTGGCGATCGGCGTCGAGTACGCGGCCTTCCGCTGGTTCTTCGCCGGGGACCTGGCCGCCGGGCCGCCCGCGGCCAGCGCGGCGCCGCCACCGCTCCCCCGCATCCCGCGTTTCGCGCTGGTCACGGTGCTGGCCACGCTGGCCGGGTTCGTGCTCACCTCGCTCACCGGGGTCAACCCGGCCTGGGCCGCCGCGGCCGGGGCGGTGGTGCTGGCCGCCGGGAGCCTGATCCGGCGCCAGGACCGCCCGGCCGGGCTGGTCCACGCGGTGAGCGTGCCGTTCCTGCTGTTCGTGCTGGGCCTGGGGGTCGTGGTCGAGGCGGTCGTGCGCAACGGGCTGGGCACCGTGCTGGCCCGGGTGATCCCGGCCGGGTCGTCGCTGCCGTCCCTGCTGGCCCTGGCCGGGCTGGCGGCCCTCCTCGCGAACATGGTGAACAACCTGCCCGCGGTGCTGGTGATGCTGTCCGTGCTGGCCGGGCGCGGGCTGCTGGGCGGGCCTGGTCCCGTGCTCGCCGTGCTGATCGGGGTGGACATCGGCCCGAACCTGAGCTACGCCGGCTCGCTGGCCACGCTGCTGTGGCGGCGCCTGCTGGCCGACCGCGGCCACCCCACTGACCTGGGCGAGTTCACCCGTCTCGGGCTGCTCACCGTGCCGGCCGGGCTGGCCGGAGTCACCGTGGCGCTGTGGGCGGTGCTGCGGATCTGACCGGCCGGGCGAACTCCTCCTCATCCAGCGGGGCCGCCCCGTCTCGGGGGTAGACCTGCCGCCTGCCCGTGGGGGCGAAACCCATCCGCCGGTAGAACGCGCGGGCGCGGGCGTTGCCGACGGCCACCCACAGAGTCACCCGGGGCGCGCCGGCTCCCGCGGCGTAATCCATGACTGCCCCGATCAGCAGGTCGGCCACGCCGCCGCCGCGGGCCTGCGGGCTGACCCACATGGAGACGAGGTGCCATGCGCGCCGGCCCGCGGCGGGCGGGCCGCTGGCTGGCTGATCGGGCACGGCTGCGACCAGCCCGGCCGGGGCCCCGGCGCGCCAGGCGAGGAACCAGGGCCAGGCCCGGATCCGGCACCGCCACTGCGGCTCGCTGCGGCTGGCCTCGCGGCTGAGGGTCGAGGCGAAGGCGTCGGGCGCGTCGGCGAGGGCCGCCAGCCGCACGTCGCGGACCGTGGCCCACTCGTCCGGGTGCGCCCGGCGGATCTGGACGTCGCTCGCCTCCATGCGGCCAGGGTGGCTGTTGGGAGTTGCCGCGCGCAACCGGATATCGGCGCGCGAGACTGGATCCCATGACCGTGCTCGTGTGGGTGACGGAGGACAGCTGGATGGCGTGCGTGGACGCCGCGGCGGCGCGGGCGCCAGCCGACGAGGTGACGTTGCTGCACGTGACGGACGCCGGCGCGGTGGACGCGGCGCAGGGCGCGTTCAGCGCGCTGCTGGGCCGGGCCGGGGCCGGCCCGGGCGCGCAGCTGGAGGCCATGGCCGAGACGGCGGCCACCGAGATCCTCAAGGCCGCGGCGGCCCGGCTGGGCCGCCCGGCCCGGCAGGTGCGCCGGCGCGGCCGTCCCGAGCGTGAGGTGGTGCAGGCGGCCCGCGGCGCGGGCCTGCTCGTCCTGGGCCGCCAGAACACCGAGGCCGGTCCCCGGAGCCTGGGCAAGGCGGCGCGGTTCGTGGTCGACCACGCGTCCTGCCCGGTCCTGCTGGTCTGGCCCGGGCCCGCCCCGGATAATCCGCTTCCGCCGCCCCCGCCGCCGCGGGGCCGGCCTGAGGCGCACGGGCCCGGGCCGGGGTGACCGGCCGCCTCCTCAGCGGTTGGAGTAGACCCGCTCCGGGGTGATCAGGACCGCCGCCCGCCGCTCCTCGGCCATCACCCGGTCATAGGTGTCCCAGTCGTCGTGGCTGCCACCCGCCGCGGTGAACACCGCCCGCAGCAGCAGCCGCAGCCCGCCGGCGCTGACGCCGTCGAGCGGGTCGTCCGGCCCGGCCAGCTCGGCCCGGCCCTCGGCGGTGACCCATTCCCACCCGGCCCGGACGGTCACGGCCAGCCGCGGGCGGACCCGCAGGTTGGCGAGTTTGCGCGCGTTCCCGCGGGTGGTGAAGCCGATCACCGGGCCACCGCGGACCGGGTGCTCCAGCACCCCGCAATTGACCACGCTCGCCTGGATCGTCTGGTCCCCGCGCAGGGTGGACACCACGCTCAGCCCGTGCTCCCGGCCTGCCAGCCGGGCAAAATCCGCCACGTCAGCCATTCCCCGGAGCTTACTGCGCCGGCCCGGGCCCGGGCACGGGTCAGCTCACCGAGGTGTAGGCGACCACGCCATGGCGCAGCGCCGCCGCCGCGCCGCGCGCGGTGGCGGCCAGGTCCGAGCCCGGGCCGGCCGCGACCGCGATCTGGCCGAGGAGGTCCATCAGCTGCTTGACCGCCCGGACGAAGTCACCGGGGGTGAGGTCCGCCGACCCGAGCACGGTCTCCAGCGGCTTGCCCCGCGCCCAGGCGTGCGCGGCCCACGCGAAGCCGAGCTCCGGCTGGCGGAGGAAGGACAGCTGGTGGTCCTTTTCCACCCCGTCCAGCTCCGCCCACACCGACATCATCGAGGTCACCACGTCGCGGACCGGGCCGCCCGGCAGCCGGGGCGCCGCGTCGTCGTCCGCCTGCCGGGACTCGAAGGTCAGCATGGACACGCAGGCGGCCAGCTCCGCCGCGTCCAGCCCCTCCCACAGCCCGCGGCGCAGCGACTCGGCGGCCAGCAGGTCGAGCTCGGTGTAGAGGTCAGCGAGCCGCCTGCCGTCGGGGGTGACCGTGCCGTCGTCCAGGTAGCCCAGGTGATCCAGGACCGAGCAGACCCGGTCGAAGGTGCGGGCGATCACGTGGGAGCGGGCCGCCACCCGGCCCTCGAGGCCGGCGACCTCCCGGGCCAGGCGGGACCCCTCCTCGGCCTGCCGGGCGTGCATCTCGCGGTCCGGGCAGGCGTGGCAGGGGTGCTGGCGCAGCTCCCGGCGCAGCCTGGTGATGTCGTCCGCCGCGGCGCGCGGCGCGCGGGACGGCTCCCCCGGCTGCTGCCCCGCCCGGCGGGGATGGCGCCCGAGGTCCCGCCCGGCCACCTTGGTGCGCAGGCTCGAGGCCAGGTCCCGGCGGTGCTGCGGTGAGCGGGCGCTGAAGCTGTTCGGGATGCGCAGCCGGTCGATCGGGGTGACGGGGGTCGGGAAGTCGGCCTGGGAGAGCCGCTTGACCTGCCGGTTGGCCGTGAGCACCAGGGGCAGCGGGTCGTTCGCCCCCGGGGGCGCGGCCACCCGGCCGTGGGAGGCGCTGCGCGGGTGCCGGGGGTGGGCGCTGGCCAGCCCGGGGTCCAGGACGACGGCGAGGCCTGCCCGGCGGCCGCCGGGGACCAGGATGATGTCTCCGCGGCGCAGCTGCTCCAGCGACTGCCGGGCCTGGGCCCGGCGGTCCGCCGAGAGTTCGCGGGACGCGTCCGCCTCGCGCTGGGCCAGTTCCTGGCGCAGGGCGTGGTACCCGGCGTAGTCACCGAGCTCACAGGACGGGCCGAGCCCGGCCAGGGCGGCCCGGCTGCGGCGGGCCTGCCGTGCGATGCCGACGACGGCCCGGTCCGCCTGGAACTGGGCGAACGACGACTCCAGCAGCGCGGCCGCCTTGTCCAGGCCCGCCTGGCCGACCAGGTTCACCGCCATGTTGTAGGAGGGCCGGAAGCTGGAGTTGAGCGGGTAGGTGCGGGTGCCGGCCAGCCCCGCCACGGCCAGCGGGTCCATGCCGGGCTGCCAGAGCACCACGGCGTGTCCCTCCACGTCAATGCCACGGCGGCCCGCCCGGCCGGTGAGCTGGGTGTACTCCCCCGGGGTGAGGTCGGCGTGGGTCTCGCCGTTCCACTTGTCCAGCCGTTCCACGACCACGGTCCGGGCCGGCATGTTGATGCCCAGGGCCAGCGTCTCGGTGGCGAAGACCGCGCGGACCAGGCCCGCCTCGAAGAGTTCCTCGACCACTTCCTTGAACGTGGGCAGCATCCCGGCGTGGTGCGCGGCGATGCCGCGCTGCAGGCCGGTGAGCCACTCGGCGTAGCCGAGCACGGGGAGGTCCGCCTCGGGAATGTCCTGGGTGCGCCGCTCGGCGATCTCGGTGATCGCGGCGGCCTCGTCCGGCGTGGTGAGGCGGACCCCGGCGTCCAGGCACTGGCGGACCGCGGCCTCGCAGCCCGCCCGGCTGAAGATGAAGGTGATGGCCGGGAGCAGCCCCGCGCGGTCCAGCCGGTCGATGACCTCCGGCCGGCGCGGCGGCCGGAAGCGCACCGGCCGCCGGGCCCCCCGGGCCGGCCGGGACGGCGCCTTCCGCACCGCCCAGTCCTCCCGCCGGGCCAGCCGCAGCAGCTCCGGGTTCACCTGGGCCCGGCGCTCACCGTCCGGCCCGGGGTCCCGCGGCCCCCCGTTCCGGCCCGCCCGCGCGCCGTGACCGGGGCCCGACTCGAGGAACAGGTCGTAGAGCCGGCCGCCGGCCAGCATGTGCTGCCACAGCGGAACCGGCCGGTGCTCGTCCACGATCACCGTGGTGCCGCCGCGGACCTGGCCCAGCCAGTCGCCGAACTCCTCGGCGTTGCTGACCGTCGCGGACAGGGCGACCACCCGGACCGACTCGGGCAGGTGGATGATCACTTCTTCCCAGACCGCGCCGCGGAACCGGTCGGCCAGGTAGTGCACCTCGTCCAGTACCACGTAGGCCAGGCCGGCCAGGGTGGGCGAGCCGGCGTAGAGCATGTTGCGCAGCACCTCGGTGGTCATCACGACCACTGGCGCCTCGCCGTTGATGCTGTTGTCCCCGGTGAGCAGCCCGACCTGGTCCGCCCCGTAGCGCCGGACCAGGTCGTTGTACTTCTGGTTGGACAGCGCCTTGATCGGCGTGGTGTAGAAGCACTTGCGGCCCTCGGCCAGGGCCAGGTGCACGGCAAATTCCCCGATAACGGTCTTGCCGGAGCCGGTCGGGGCCGCGACCAGCACGCCGTGGCCGCCGGCCAGCGCCTGGCACGCACGCCGCTGGAAGTCGTCGAACGCGAAGTCATACAGCCCCTGGAACGCGGCCAGCTCGGCCCCGTCCTCGCTCCGCTGCCGGAAAGCGGCATAACGCTGCGCCGGGCTAGCAGGCGTTGACATACCGCCCAGCCTAGGTGAACGCGCCGGCCAGCGGTGTTAAGGCCTCAGCGGGCCAGGGATTCAGAGGCGGTCGGAGTCAACCGGATCAGCGTCGTCCAGCGGGGCCACTTCGTCGTCGGCCAGGCCCTCGTACAGCGAGGCCCGGCTGGCCCGCCGCCGGTCGTTCATCCAGATGAGAAGCTCGGCCGCCTCGACCAGCACCACGCAGGGACCCGCGAGCAGCAGCATCGTGAGCGGATCCGGGCTCGGCGAGGCGATGCCCGCGAACACGAACACCGCGAAGATGATCATCCGCCGCCACTTGCGGAAGAACTGGTGGCTGAGCACGCCGGCCACGTTGAGCACGAGCAGGAAGAGCGGCAGCTCGAAGGCCAGCCCGAAGCCGAGCAGCATGCCGAAGAAATAGCCGAGGTAGGTGGAAACGGGGGGCAGGTTGAGGACGCCATGCGGGGTCAGGCCGAGCAGGTAGCGCAGGCCCCGGCTCATCGCGAAATAGGCGATTCCGGCGCCGACCAGGAACAGGGGGGCTGCGGTGCCCACGAACGCGAAGGTCCAGCGCTTCTCCCGCCGGTACAGGCCGGGCGCGACGAAGGCCCAGATCTGATACAGCCAGATCGGGCTGGTCAGGACGAGCCCGAAAAAGAAGGCGACCTGGACCCGCAGCATGAACGGGTCCAGGATGCCGGACAGGACCAGCTGGTCGCCTAGCTTGTGGCAACCCGTGGCACCGTTGATCTTGGCCGCGCAGAACGGGTGCTCGACGAAGCTCCACACCCGGTTGTACACCACTGGGATCAGCCCGATGCTGGTGCCCACCAGCAGGGCCAGGACGATCTTGACGACCCGGTTCCGCAGCTCGCGGATGTGGTCGATCAGCGACATCCGGCCTTCCGGATCCGCCGCTTCCGCCGCCCGGATGCGCGCGCTCAGGACCCGCGCGCCCTTGACGGTGTCACCCAGCTTGGCCATCTC
>Ga0182024_10011230_pt1 | contig 18040 bp, 16 predicted proteins | sample P32metaG_FD_120480 | JGI IMG/M metagenome (GOLD analysis project Ga0182024, IMG submission 120480) | Permafrost microbial communities from Stordalen Mire, Sweden - P3-2 metaG (Illumina Assembly) | ecosystem: Environmental > Terrestrial > Soil > Wetlands > Permafrost | place: Sweden: Stordalen... | reverse complement strand
CCAGACTATGGGAGGCAACGATCGCCAACGGGCGCCTGACTGACCGCGTGCGACTCCCCAAGAGGACACACGGCTGGGGCCCGGTCGCCTGGTGACCGTGCGCCGCATAAGCAAGCTGTCGCTCCGCTCGGATCCGGAAGGCAGGGCGCTCGCGACCAGAGTGTCGGAATGGTCGACTACCGGCACCGATGAAAGCAGCCCACAGCGGAAGCGGACCGCAGCGATTCGGCTGCCGATCGTTCGGTCAGTCGTTCTTGGCCGCGGGGATTACTCGGATCCGGCTTCCAGCAGTTCCGTCCAGCGCTCGACGGCCCGGCCAAAGTTCGCTACGAGCTCATTCGCGAGTTCCTGCGCGACCTGGGTCGCCCGCACCGAAGACGCTTGAACGTCTGCGCCATTCGAAAACACCAGCTGGAACTGCATACGGTCTATATGGGTCGCGTAAGCGGCATACATACGTATCAATCCGCTTCCGAGAACTTCAGCTGCGAATCCCCCAGCCAAGGTCCAGTCACGGCTTTCGTCCCGGCCAGGTGCAACGAAACCAATGGCATCGCTTGCCACGACCTCGGGGGATCCCATCTCCTCCGTCCGAGTGGACCACCCCAGGAGCAGTATCTCGGGCAGCCACGGCTTTGTTTCAGGCTGCATAGACCGAATCCGCTCCAAGACGGGCCCGAGGATCGCTCTTGCGGCGTCGACGACGGCTTCGAGAGCTGCTTTGAGTGCTCCTCGACGATCCGCCTCAGTGAAGGTGGGGCGCATGACAGTCGCGAACCGCTGCATGACAGCGGGGTCTTCTCGTAGCTCGGCTCGACTCCGCTTGGGCTCGAGCAGCGATCGAAGGTCAGCCGCGATGTCCTTCAGCGATGGACGTAGATCAGGGTCGTTCTGTGTGCAAGCAGCGATGATTCTGTCGAGATCCGTGGCAAGAGGATGTGGCGTATAGCTAGCGACAGCCGATGCACGATCGCTCGGGTCTTGCGGACCGGGAAGCGGAAAGCGTTGCCGGGTACTGAGAACCCATAGCGTCTTCGACAGGGAGTACACGTCCGCGCGCTCAGCGTCGTATCCCGACTCGTTGTTGATCACCTCCCACGGCACATAGTGACGTGGGCCATTGACGTCTGCCGCATCCGTGATCGAGTCAGCGCCGGGAACCTCGACTAGCCCGAAGTCCCCGACTAGCGCGCGATCGCCGTCGGCGTACAGATTTGAGGGCTTGATATCTCGATGGTGCCTCCCCTCCTCTGCAAGTGTTGCGAGCGTCTTGGCAACTTGTGCCAGCCGATCGATGACTATCTCCAGTGGCTGATCACCAAGCACCGACGCTAGCTCGGTGGACATGGGCATTGCGAGCCACGCTTGGCCGCCCGCCTCGGGGACATTCGCGGCGATCAACGGCAGGACGCCACTGCGACCTTCTAGGCGACGCATCTCCTCGACTTCCCTCACGAACCTTTTGTAACGCTCCGTCGCGGGGCGTTTCGCGTCGAGGACCTTTAGGGCACAGACGCCGTAGTCAGGATGTTCCGCCCGAAAGACTTTGGCGTTCCCTCCTGTGCCGAGTAAGCCGAGTACCCGAGGTTGTCCCGGGGCTCGTAGAACTTTGAGGTGACGGCGGTCCCTCCGGCCGCGTCCGCTCCGCTTGGGAGCGTTCGCGGCGATCCGCCAAAGATCTAAGGAGGAACCGCCGTGAAGAGCAACGTACCGGTCGCTGAGGCGACCCGTGAAGAGGCCGTGTTGCCGCAGCGCATCCAGGAAGCGCTGGGCGAGCTGGTCGGGGCAGCGAAGGAGGGGCTGCTCGCGCTGAGCGTCGGCGTCGGGCTCGGCGTGCTCACGGAGTTGATGGAGGAGGAGGTCGACGATGTCGTGGGTCCGAAGGGGAAGTGGAACCCGGACCGGACCGCGGTCAGGCACGGTCATGAGGCTGGCGAGGTGACGCTCGGTGGTCGTCGCGTCGAGGTGCAGCGCCCGCGGGTGCGGACCGCTGACGGCGAGACGGAGGTGCCGCTGAGCACGTACGAGCATTTCGCTGATCGCGACCCGCTCGGCCGGGTCGTGCTGGAGCGGATGCTCGCGGGTGTCTCGACCCGCCGGTACCGGCGCACCCAGGAACCGGTCGGCGAGGAGATCGAGACCACGGCGAAGTCGACGTCGAAGAGCGCTGTGTCGCGGACGTTCGTGGAGCGCACCCGCGACGCGCTCGCAGAGCTGATGAGCCGCCAGCTCGCGGATCTGCGTCTGGCGGTGATGATGCTCGACGGTCTGGAGCTGAAGGGCCGGATGATGATCGTCGCGCTCGGGATCACCACCGAGGGCGGGAAGATCCCGCTCGGGCTGTGGGAAGGGAGCACCGAGAACGCGACGGTCGCGACCGCGCTGCTCTCAGACCTTGTCGAACGCGGCCTGGACCCGGAGCAGGGGATGCTGTTCGTCCTCGACGGATCCAAAGCCTTGCGCAAAGCGGTCCGCTCGGTGTTCGGCGAAGTCCCGGTGCAGCGCTGCCTGTGGCACAAGGAACGCAACGTGCTCGGCCATCTCCCCGAGCGCGACCGACCGCCGGTCAAAGCCAGGATGCGACGGGCGTGGCGGGAGACCGACTACCCGCGCGCGCTCGAGCAACTCACCCGGCTCGCGGACGAGCTCGACCGCACGCACCCCGGCGCCGCCGGCTCGCTGCGAGAAGGGATGGAAGAGACGCTGACCGTGATCAAGCTCGGCATCAAAGGCAAGCTGAGACGCACCCTCGAGAGCACGAACCCGTGCGAGTCGATGATCGATACCGTCCGCACGACGCAGCGCAACGTCAAGCACTGGTCCTCCGGCGAGATGGGGCTGCGGTGGACCGCAGCCGGGATGCTCGAAGCCGAGAAGCAGTTCCGCAAGGTGATCGGCTACACCCAGCTCCCGCAGCTCGCGGTCGCGATCGAACGACGACTCCACCATAACCAGCCCAACCCGGCGCCGACCCAGGAGGCCGCGATCGCAGTCACTGTGTAACGATCACACCGGGACCGTCGTCACCGAAGTTCCACGACGACCGGGGCAACCTCGAGTACCCGCCAGCCATCGATTTCGTCGTCGACGTCCACGGTGCGAGCCTAGCCGCGATCTTTAGCTCATCGCGAGAGCGCGCGCCTCGTGGCTTCCGCTTCGATCGAGGAGGAGTCGCCCGCTCCAGCGGCCGACTTGGCTGCCTGGCGCTTGCGGAAGTAGCCGCGCGCAGGACTCGGCGATGCGGTCGCCGTCGGCGCAATTAGGCTCAGTGGATGGCAGGTCGGGAGCCGAGTGAGTCAGAGCTGGCGGCGGCGACCATCGTGGCCGATGACCTCGGCGGAATGTGGGTCTCGCGCGACGGCGCCGCAGCCTCCGACGGAATGCACGACTTCGACGTCGAGCTACCGGACGGCCGCCGCGTCGCCCTGGAGGTGACGGGTGCGATCAATGAGCAAGCGGTGCGACTGTCGGAGGCGGCGTACGGCACCGAGGGACGGGAGCGGCGCTGGCCTGCAGAGGGGCTGGCCAACGATTGGCTAGTCGTCATCCCTCCGCGCCCAGTCAAGGTCGCGCGCCTCATGCACGACATGGTTCCAATCTTGACGTTGTTTGAGCGGGAAGGGCTGACGCAAGTCAACACGAGCTTCAATCCGGCCTACCGGAGATCAGCTCCCGGCACGCCGCCGGCGGTCATCGAGGCGACGCTCCGTGTCTTCAAGATGGGAGTGCTCGAGACTAGGGTCCTCTGGCCGCGGCCCGAAGCTCAGGCGCAGTTATTCGTCACGGTCAGGGGCGGGTTCAGCGCCGACATCGAACGGGTCAACGATCTCGTCGTCCAGCGCGCCGAGTCGAAGATCGAGAAGCTAACCCGCGCTGAGGCGGCCGAGCGGCACCTCTTCGTCTGGCTGGACGGTACGCAACCCGAAGCCGAGCTAGCCGTGGCGACCGGTCCACCGCCGACGACGGCACCCCACTTGTCGCCCGTAGTCGATGTCGTGTGGCTGGCCACGCCTCCGCTGACTGATCCCCAACGGCTTTGGCGGGTGCGGCCGCCCGGCGACTGGCAGGTACTGCGCTGATCCGAGCGGAGCTGGCCTGGGCTGAGGCGTAGCACTCACAGAGAGCGGGCTGCCCCGGGCATCGGTCGGACTCGCTCCCCCCGGTCTACGGATGTTGCTTCTCGATCATTGCGGAAGCGCGCGGAGACCTGCTTCCGACAACAAGCAGGTCTGGCGAGATTGTCGCTTCTAGCCCGAAGCGTTCGCGACGTGGCAGCGTCGCGAGGCTTCCGCTTTCGTGGCAATCCGGTCGTCAGGGAGCGCCGCCTCGCGCGAGTCCTTTCACGCGGGAGCGGAAGCGAGCACTCGCACGTCCCGGCGACGAAAGCGCAAGCGAGCCGCGCACCCGGATCTGGCGAGAAGAAGGACGGCCGGTCAGCCGACGGACTCGCTTTCGTTGCAGGTCGGTATGCATGTGGCGCCCAGGCTACGAGCCGCGAAGCCGCTCGATCTCCGCCTCCAACTCGCGGACCTTGGTCTCCAACTCGGCCCTCGTGGGCTTCCGCACTCCGGTAGATCGGCCGGGCGGGGCTGCGCGCATGGCCGTCGTCGCGCCAGGTGCTTCCTTGACGAGGCCGACTGCGTTGCCGTCCACGATGGTTGCCGGATCAAGGCCGCACTGATCGCACGACGTGGAGCCTGTGAACGCGGAGTGAAGCGTCGTGTGCGTGAAGTGCGATCGCTTCTCCACAACGTGGCCGCAGTACAACCGGAGGCGCCACTGCATCAGTTCATGCGGCTGCTTTGGAGCGCCGAGGATGCGGCCGATCTCCTCGCGCTGTGCTGGCGAGAGCGGCGGTAGCGGGCAGCATCTCCCGCAATGCATCGTCAGCGATCCCGAGACCGAGTGCCGCGACGCGCGACAGTCGCCGTGCGCCTCCTTGAACCGAGCTTCCTCAGCGTCGTGACGGGCGCGCTCCTCCTCTGTGAAGTTCATTGTGCCCTTGAACTCCCACCGCTCGTCGTCGCGGTACGGGAGACCGCAACCGGGACAGGGCTCTCCTGCCACGTAGTCCCCCCAAGTTAGCCGTGGGAGTTCGCAGCGAGTTGCCCCGCGGAGGATTACAGCCTCCTTCTGGGCCCGCTCATGCTTCTTGGTCAGTTGGAATGGCGCGTTGAGGTCGCCACGCCGTTCGTAGTCGATGAGGTCAAGCATGGCGTCCACGGTAGAGGCATCCGCACCCGGAATCCCACCGGCTCTTCGGAGCTTCAGACGAAAGGCGTCGGCCGCGACTGCTGACTCGCGGCCTTCGTGACGAGCGCCTATGGTCGCCTCTGCGGATCCGTAGCAGCCGCGACCGGGAGTAGCGTCTTGGCGGTGTTCGTCACCGCGCTGCGAGCCGTGGGCTATCGCAATCTCGACACCACGATCGAGGTCTGTCATCCGCTCGCCGTGGTGGTCGGTGAGAACAACGCGGGCAAGAGCAATCTGATCGACGGGCTTCGCACCGTCCTTGAGCCTGAGGCGGGGCCGAGAGCTCGCCACTGGTTACGCGTCGAGGACTTCGCGCATGACGGGCGCGGAGACCGGATCGTCGACGCGCTCGAGTTGGAAGTCCGACTTGGTGGGCTGACTAAGAGCGAGCAGGCTCGAATGGTCACTTGCCTGTCGCCGAAGGACGGGGTCGGTACCGCGAAACTCCGGCTTAAGGCGGCGATTGGCGCGGACGGCCGGATCCAGACGCAGTGGTTTGGTGGCGACTCCGAGCAGCCCGGCGTTGAGCGTCATGCGCGCGATGCCGTGCGGTTCGTGTATCTGCACCCGTTGCGTGATGCGGCGGCAGACCTGCGACCGGGTCGTGACAACCGGCTCGTGCCACTGATCAAGGCGCTCGCCCCCGACGGTCATCCTGACCACCAGAGCATCGTCGACGCCGCGGAGCTTGCCAATCAAGCGCTGGATGCGATCGACGCCATCGTGGATGCCCGCAAGCACGTGTCCGACCGGCTCAGCGCGATGACAGGGCGCGGCCGCTTCACGCAGCGGAGCACGCTCGCGCTCGATGATCCCCGGTTTGACCGGGTTGTGGGCGCGCTGCGAGCGAAGATCGGACAGCTCGCCGCGTTGGAGATGGACGAGAACGGTCTGGGCTACAACAACCTGCTCTACATGTCCGTGCTGCTCGCCGCGCTTGCCGCGCCGGTGGACGAGGAGCCGACGCTCCGCGTTCTGCTCGTCGAGGAGCCGGAGGCTCATCTACATCCGCAGCTCCAGGATCTCCTCATGCGCTTTCTTGAAGGTGAGGCGGCGGCCGAGACGCAGGTGATTGTCACGACCCATTCTCCGACGTTCGCGTCGGCAGCGCGAGTCGAACGACTCACCGTGCTCGCATGCACCGGCGACCCTCCGCGGCCGCAGGCGCGTGTGCCTCGTGACTTCGGCCTTGAGCCGAGGCAGGTCGACTACCTACAGCGGTTCCTTGACGTGACGAAGGCTGCGCTGTTCTTCGCGAGGGCTGTGATCCTGGTCGAGGGTGTCGCCGAGCAGCTGCTCGTGCCCGTGATCGCTGAACGAACGAATCGGCCGCTGGCGGCGAACGGCGTCGCGGTGATCAACATCGGCGGAGTCGCCTTCCCTCCGTTCACTGACCTGTTCGGGGAAGAGAAGCTGCCGTACCGACTCGCGGTGATCTCAGACGGCGACGCCCAGCCATCGGAGGACGAGATGGAGGGCGAAGACGAGGCGCTGTCGCCCCGCGCTGCGCTCCTGAAGGCACGCTCCGGGGACAACGTCCACGTATCGCTGGCGGACCGGACGCTCGAATGGGATCTTGCGAAGGCCGGCAACGGGAAGATCCTCTTGGAAGCGCTTGGGACTGTCATGCCCGTCGCTGGCCCAAAGCTGGCGAAGGCCCTCGACGGCGCCGATGACGACGCCCACGCAGACGCCCTGCTTGAGCGTCTCAAGAAGTCGAAGATCAAGGGACCGTTCGCCCAGGAACTCGCCGAGCTCGTTGCCGACCCGACGCGAGAGTTCGTCGTACCGACCTACCTCCGTGAGGCGATTGAATGGGTGACCGAGGCGCCTGATGACGAGACTGAGGAAGCCGTGTGATCCTGACCGCGAAGCAACAGGCGGTCGTCGATGCCACCGGCAACTTTCTGCTGCTCGCCTGCCCAGGGTCGGGTAAGACCCGCTCGGCTGCAGAGCGTGCGGCCCGACTGGTGGGAACGCCAGGAGCGAAGCTCGCGATCTGCTCGTACACGAACGTCGGCGCGGAGAGGATCGGGCGTGTGATCGCAAGCGAGCTTCGGGTCTCGCTTGGGCCAAAGCACTTCCTCGGCACTATCCACGGGTTCCTGCAGCGCTACGTCCTGCGCCCTTACGCCAACCTGCTCGGCGCCGAGCGGGGACCATTCGTCCACGAAGATGGCGCGTGGCCCGACCTAGCGGTCCATGGCGACAACGCGCAGCGGATCACAATCGAACGGTTCCGATTCGACGCGGACGGGAACCTCGTCGTCACGCAGATCCCACGGGGCGTCTCCGGGACCGCAGAGGAGATCATCGCGTCCGTCGGAGCCGAGGTGCGGCGTCGAAAGACCGCGATCTTCCGAACCGCCGGCGTTCTGACCGCCGACGATGCGATGTGGATCGCACTCAGGCTGCTCCGCACTCACCCAGAGATTGCCACCGCCGTCGCTGGTCGCTTCACCGAACTCCTCCTCGACGAGGCGCAAGACACCTCCGAGCTGCAGCTCGCCTGCCTCGACGCGCTGCACCAGACCGATGCGATGCACTCGCTGGTGCTTGTCGGCGACCTAGAGCAGTCGATCTTCTCTTTCCAAGGCGCGAGCGCCGCCCGTTGCGTACAGCTCGCCGAGGACCGCGGGCTTGACGTGCTGGTGCTTGATGAGAACCACCGGTCCTCCCAACGGATCTGCGACGTGGCGATCAACTTCTGTGGTCGTGAAGAACCGGACAACGCCGTGGGCCCTGACGCAGAGTGCGATATCCCCCCCGAGGTCGCTCTCTACCCGACCGATAACCCCGCCTCGGCGATGGACCTGTACCGCCGACGCCTTGAGCTCCACGGGATCGAGGTCGGCAACGCGACAGTCCTCGCGCGGAGATGGAATCTGGTCGACGCGCTTAACGGCCGGACCCCGCTGTTCGACGACGGCGACCGGCAATACCGCCTCGGTCGGCTCGCCGCTCGCGTAGCGGCCGGCACGCTCACCCGGCGCGACATCGAGGGGGCGCAGCGGCTGATCGCGTACTGCGCGTGGAACACGACTCGGATCGGCGAGCTCGAGGAGAAGGAGAGACACAGCCTGAGACGGTCGGCCGGCGAGCTGCTCGAGAGACTGCCTGCGCTGGAGGGGAACGTGCGCAACTGGTTGCTGACCGCCCGCACCGTTTTGGACGAGCTCGCGAGAGCATTGACGCCCGACATCGCCCACTCGGGTGGCCAAGCGGTCCGCACAAAACCTGATCATGAGCAACATGTTGCCGCCGAGGTGTTCTGCCCCGAGCCGCGCGATCTGAACGCTCGAACCGTCCACTCGTTCAAAGGAGAAGACAGCGACGCGGTCATGGTCGTGATCCGTCGCTACCACGGGAACGATCCCACCGCCCAGCTCGATCTCTTGGAGGCGGCCGTCGCCGGCGCCGACCCACAGCCTGAGAAGCAGGAGGAGCAGCGGGTGCTGTTTGTCGCATTGACTCGCGCTCGGCGCTACTGCCTCGTCGCCCTGCCGAACGACACACGCGGCCGCAAGGTCGCGGAGTCTTGCGCTCACCTGGGCTTCGAACATGTCCCGGACGCCTAGTTTCCGGAGTGCTCAGCGACGATCGCGGAGGCGGCTGGTGTTTATCGTGCCCGGGTGCGTGAATCGACGCGGTGGTCAGTTAGCGCGTTGGTGCCTTGATCGAGGAGCCTCGGCAGGTCGAGGATCGCGCCTGGGGCAGTCCACGTATCCCTGGCGGCCGTTGAGGCAGGCGATGGCGGCGGCGGCGAGGGCACGCGGTCGGGGATCAACGGTGTCGCTGGCGATGCCGAGCCGCTGTGCGATCTCGGGTACCAGTCGGTTGCGACAACTGCCATTGACCAAGAGGCGAGTCCGTCACTGTGTCTTGCGAAAGACGGCCGTAGCCTCCGCAGCCACGGCGACAGCTTCATCATGCGCTAGCCCAGCCCGTATAGCGACCGCGTAAGCCATAGCCCCAGTCGAGCCTTGGTCCCCAATCACACCCCTCAGTTCGTTCGCGTACTCGGACTTTCGCATTGCGGCGAGGGTGGCGCCCAAAGTGGAAGGCGTGGCCGTCGCTAGGTATGTCTCGCAGTACTCGACCTCAGACAAGAGCTTGTCAAGAACGTCGTTTAGTTCTTCTTCGGTGATCGCGTCTGTTGGCACCTTTAGCTCGCCCTCTTGGCTGACGTCGACGTAGGTTGCTGCCAGCCTCTGAAGGTGAAAGGCCTCGACGTTGGGCGGCGGATCGTCAGTCAGGAGGTCCCCGATCCACGCGCTCCATAGCGCATCCCCGAGCTTCTCCTGATGCGTTCGAAAGCGGCGCCAGAAGTTGCGCCACTCAGCATCGGTCTCCTCGCGGATTCCGTAAAAGGACGCAACCATGACGTGCTTTCCCAGTTCGTCTGCTGCGAGCCCCGCCAACAGGAACGCGCTCGGAATGCGACCGCAATCGCGAAGGAGGACGGCGTCGTCAAAGAGTCGACGAGCATTTGCCAGCGCAGCCAAGGCAATTGCGGCCATTTGCTGAGTAGAGAGACGTTGCATGAAACAACCCTATGGGACCGGTTCCGATGACTCTGCCTGAGGGCCACGTTCTGGACCACACAGGAACCGGTCGACGTTGAAACCGTCGGGCTCGGTTGAATCGCGTTCGTGGCGTTGCTGTGGTCCGGTCTCGCCGGCGCGTGACCTGTTGTCGCCATTGCGCTCGCCGGCCTGGCCACCACGCAAGACTCGATGCGATCGTCCGAAGTCTCTGAGCCTCACCTGCTCCTGGCGAGAACCATGTCTATCTCCGCATCGCCGACTCGCTCCCGCTCCTGGCCATGAGCGGGACGCTCGCCAGCAGCCGAGCGACGGTTCCGCCCGGGCCGAAGGGAGCGGCTCGCCGCCCCTCTGGACGAAAAGGAGTGCGCGAGCACTCCGTCGCCGAAGCTCGTGCGCCTCGGCGCCGCGTGGCTGACGGATGGGATCGTCAAACACGCACTGCTCGTCGTAGAGCCGGTTGGCAGTGTTGTGCTGAGCGCTCTCGGGACCACTATTGGCGTGGATCGACCATGGCGGGGTTTCGGGGGCTGGCTAGAGCGTCTTGATTGCAGGCCCCGGCATCGAGGGCTCACGTCGGTGCGCCAGCACCACCCATATCCGAGCGCCTTCGCGAATGCTCGTGCCTGTGCTCGCGGCGGGCCGATGACGGCATCCGCTTCGTTCAGGATGAGATGAATCGTCTTTATGCCCGCGTCGTGTGCGACATCAACCGCAAGTCTCTCCAAGATGCGTGCATACAGCGCTGGAGGCGGCGGGCGGCTATTCGCGGGGTCAGCCATGGAATGATCAGCCCTTCTAACGATCGACGCTTGCGGCCGGTCGCCGATCCCACTCTGCCACCTGGATTCAGGGGTAGGCCGGGCGTTACGTTTTGGGGCCGCGGATGCAGATAAGGGCATATGGATCATTCCAAGCACAGCGACGCACGCTTGCTGTTCGCATCGGCACACGACGACGGGGCGTTTCGCGTCTTGTATGACCGATATGTGGATCGGATCTATCGCTATCACCTGAAGCGCTGCGCCGACCAGGACGCCGCCTGGGATCTGGTCGCTGAGACGTTCGCGCAGGCATGGATCGTGCGGCGTGCGTTTCGTGACGTGACCGACGGCTCCGCCGCTCCGTGGCTGTACGGAATCGCGCGCAACGTGCTGTTGCAATCGGTGCGCCGGCAGCGGCTGGAGGACGGCGCACGCCAACGGCTCGGACTGCTCGAGCGATCAGAAGCACACGAGGTCGTGCCGGACGAGAGCTGGCTGGATGGAGCCGACGAGATGCTTGATGGTCTGTCTGAGAATCAGCGGCGCGCGGTCGAGCTGCGCGTGCTCGATGACATGAGCTACGAAGGCATCGCCGGGCACTTGGCGATCACGCCCGAGACCGCGCGAATGCGTGTCCACCGCGCGTTCAAGACGCTTCGCGACCAATACCTGCGGATCGGAGGAGAAACGTAATGAGCAACGAGATCAAACGACGGGAACTGGGCGACAGGCTGCAAGCAGCGTTCGCCGCCGACCTGCAAGCGCAGCCAGTCATGACTCGGCTGCGTACTCGGCACGAACGGTTCGCGACGCGGCGCGCTCGGTGGCTGTTGGCGACCGGGCTCGCGCTCATCACGGCGCCGAGCCTCGCGTACGCGGCCGGCGCATTCACAAGCGCGCAGAGCGTGGCGGCGTCGCTGCCGGCAAGCGACGTGATGCTCGGACTCGAACAGAAGCCAACGTGCACGGTGGTGCAGGCCGGGGTCCGCTACAGCTGCATTCTGTCAAGGGCGCTGCCCGCGGATCCGACGACTCAGCTGACGCCAGAGCAGTCCCACGAGCTCGCGGAGGCAAGGACTCCCGGGATCGAGAAGTATCTGGCCGAGGGCGCCGCGATCAGCCGCCCGGACTGGATGCGCGAGCAGGCGCTGATCGCCGCCTCCGGGCACGAGCTACTGAAGAGCTTTGGCTTTACCGACACGCAGCTGCAGGCCTATGACGCAGCTCTGGTCGCTGGAACGGACGGGATCGGCACCGGGCAGTTCACGGGCGCCGTCGTGCCGATCGTCGGCGCCGACGATCGAATCGACGGCGGCTGTCGAGCGACGGACGGCAACGGGACGCAGTGGGACTGCTATCTCGGCCAGGCGGCCGTCAACCAGCAGATCGTCACCGCCGTCGGCGCGACCGTGCCAAGCGGCGGGGTCGGCTACGGCCCGACCGTGCAGAAAGGTCCGTACGTGACCAATCCCTGCTCCAGCAGCACCACCGCGACGGTCTGCATGGCTGGCTGAGGCCATTGAATTGGCGGGGTCGTTTGTGCGACCCCCCTTTTCCGCGACGCCCCAAGTGCGTGCTGGGATGCTGTTGGGAGTCGATGTCGGCGTGACGTTCACCAATCCGTGCTCGCGCTGCAACGACGAGTTCGATCGATTCCGGCGAGCGCCGGCCAGCGGCTCTCCGTGGGGGGGCGAGGTGGTCCACGGCCCGTGGCGCATGTTCTTGTAGCGGCGACGCTCGCGCTTTGCGCGGAAGGCGGGGTGAGGCGGAGCCGGAGCGGTGAACACCGGGCGTTGAAAGGGCGGTCGGTCGGTAGGCTCCTGGTGTGACGGACCTCCATATGGAGACGTTCGGTGTCGGTGTGCCGGCTGTACTCGTCCACGGCTCGTTCGGGTGGGGTGCTGAGACGTTTCCCGAACAGCAGGCGCTCGCCGATGAGTACCAGATCATTCTCGTCGACCGTCGTGGCTTTGGCGGTAGCAAGTCGGAGCATTCCGATGGCTGGCCTACCGATATGTGCGACATCGCACGGCTGCTCGACGACCTGGGACCTGCGCATCTGGTCGGGCAGTCCTACGGCGCCGGGGTCGTGCTTCTCGCGGCTGCGCTGCGACCTAAGCAGGTGCTCTCCCTGACCGCTATCGAGCCGCCGGTGTTCGATCTCGCCCGTGGCGACCCAGATGCCGACGCGACCGCAGCCGCCCTACGGCCGGTGTTTGACCGCGCTCCAAACATGAGCCGTGAACAGTTCTTCACCGAGTGGGCGCGCGCACGCGGAATGAGCGAGGAGCGTATCGCCGAGCGGACCGCCAGCTTCGGCCCTGAGGAATGGGCAGCCGCCGAGGGAAGCAGGCAAGAGCGCTACCTAGGCGACGCACCGATCGACCTCGAGGCGCTCAGAGCAGCAGCTTTCCCGAAAGTGCTCGTGCGCGGCTCCTGGCCATCAGAACTCGCGGGCCGGGACGGCGCCGGCCGCGACTACGCAGCGATCTGCGAGGCGCTCGCGGACCAGGTCAACGCCAAGATAGTCGTCTTCGAGCGCTCTTGCCACAACCCCCAAATCGAGGAGCACCAAGCTTTCAACCGGCTGCTCCGGACTGTGTGGTCAAGCCGAGAGCCCCCGGAATAACCCGAAGACCGACAACCTCCGCGGCTGAGGCACGTCCGTCCGTGTCGCCCGGCGCGACTCCCGCTTTCGTGTCGCGACGCGCGCTTGGCGACGGCGCTCCAAGAACCTGCAACGCGCGGAACTCGGGTCTCCGGGCTCGCGCTTTCATCGCGATCGGCCAGCGCAGCTCGCTTGTGCAAACGCGTGAAAGGACTCGCGCGAGGACGCGCTCCTGAACGACCGGATTGCCACGAAAGCAACACTCAGGCAATCCACCGGCAGAGTGCCGGATTGATCGAGCAGCGGCAGCCGCTGCGTGCCGAACCACGGCCCAGTGACGGCTTGCTGATTCGTCGGTGTCCGTCAACAGAGCTGGCGCTGCGTGCCTCCGGTGGCATCAAGGAACTCGATCGTGTTGATCCGCTCGATGTCCCTGATGATCACCACGCCCTCCACGACAGGAGCGGTGAGGTGACCGCCATCGCGTAGATCCAGTCCAACGACGGGGTTACCGTCCGGCACGAGTCCATAGAGCGATCGCCGACCCTCAAGGTCCTCGTTCAATCCCCACAGGCCCCGCGACGCGACTGACTCAACTGGTCCAAAGCATGATCCCCTGCTCCTGGTGCGCACGCTCATCCTCGACAGGCCCGCCCCGCGCATCCCAGGCGTAACCCAGACCGTTTCCCCACTCGCCGCTCGCGTGACTCTGGCTTGGGAAGACACGAGTCCGTAACGCTGAATGATCGGAGGAACGAAGTCGATCTGATCTTCAAGTTCTCGCTCAGTCTGAGCACGCCTGAAGATCTCGAAGTGCGCGGTGAGCAACGGATGGACCACATCACCGTCCGCTCGGTCGGCGTCGGACACGATCCCAGTATCCGCCCTCAGCACCCGCTTGTCGATTCGTCCTGTCCGCACACGCCGGAGTGCCGGAATGATCGAGTAGCGACACCCAGGCCCGACTCGTCGTCGGGTGGTCCTTGACGCGGGCGACCCGCGCTAGCTGCCGGATCGGCCGGGGCAGGTCATAAATTGCTGTCTATGCCGGATGGCGGTGAGCGACCGAACAGGATCATGACGCCCGAGCTGATGCTGCTAGGCGAGAAAGCCTTGGAGGCCGGGGTGTCTGAAGAGACCTTGGGCAAGATCTTGAGCGATGCCCTCGATGAAGGCGCGGTCGGGCTCGTTGAGCGCTTGTGGAAGGACGCGCCGCGGATGCTGGCGGAGCACGATGAGATCCGGTCCGGGTTCGAGCAGCGCCTGCAGGCCCGATGGCGTCGGCCGCTTGAGCTCTACGAGATGGTGCTGGTGTGTTGCATGGAAGCAGGGTCAGACCTCCACGACGATTTGACACAGGAGGAAGGCCCGGTCTCGGATCACCCGGTCAAGCTCCAAGCACTGACATTGCTTCACGCACGGGCATGCATGGTGGCGAACGAAGTGTTCGCTCTGCTTCGCGCTGGGCCGAATGAGGTCAGCGCCGACGATCTAGTCACACTCAAGGGGATCGCGCTTCTCCTGAATGAAGCTGGCGATGCGTTCGCCACATGCGAGACCGAGCTCCGGGACGAGACAGAGGCAGGCGAATGAGCAGACCACCCTCCCGCCCCGAAGTCGATACGCCGAATCGGCCCGCGTACGAGGGCGCAGTCGCTCCAAGGCAGAGGCTTAGTTCACGCGAAGGTCAGACGGACGGCTCTTCCGCTCTGATCGAAACTGAGCAGCGCTGGTCGTAGCCTCATCCGGTCGCGAAACGAGGGTTGGGCGAGGCGTCTGGTTTAGCGGCAAAGGGTGGCCGCTGCCACCGACGCCGAAGTGGGGCCGACGGTGGCTCGTCGCACGGTAGGACATACGAGGAGCGGTCTCGCTGATCAGGCGTAGATGCGAAGCTCAGATGCTTCGGCTGATCCCTTCCGGACCGGAGTGGGCCTGTGTCACAAGAGGCGGCGGTGGAACGAGTACCTAGTGATGGCGTCAGACCGCGATGAGGATCAGGAGCTGCTCGCGCGTCACGTGGCGGGTGATCCAAACGCGTTCGTTGGTTATTATCGGCGCAACCTCCCGCGGGTGTTGTCGTTCTTCCTGCGGCGGACCGGGGATCCGGAGCTGACCGCTGACCTGACGGCGGAGGTGTTCGCGGCCGCGTTGCTTGCGGCGCCGCGCTTCGAGCCTGGCGAGACGCCGGCGAGCGCGTGGCTTTACGGGATCGCGGCTCACAAGCTTGGTGACAGTCGTCGCCGTGGTCGGGTGGAGGATCACGCGCGTCGACGCCTCGCGATGGAGCCCTTACAGATCGATGACCGCGAGCTCGAGCGCGTCGAGGAGATCGCCAGCCGCAGCAGCTCACAGCTCGAGACCGCGATCGCGGGACTGCCCGAGGAGCAGCGCACCGCGGTGCTTGCGCGGGTGGTCGACGAGCGCGCCTACCCGGAGATCGCGGCCGCGATGAACTGCTCGGAGATGCTCGTCAGACAGCGCGTCAGCCGCGGCTTGAGGCAACTCCGCTCCCGAATCAAGGAGTCCCGATGACCACTTTCTTCGATGACCTCGAAGCACAGCTGCAGGCCGCAGCACGGGCCCAGATCGCCGTCAATGCCGGCAGACGGGCAAGACGATCCCGAGCCCGCGCAGCGGTTCACAACATCCCGGTGTTGCTCGCCATCGGCACGAGCGTCCTGGTCGCAGTGCTTGCACTCGTTCTGATTCGACACAAGCAACCCGGCGCGCCGACCACGCCATCTGGGGGAACTCCGCCGGCTGCATCAGGCCCACCCGCCTTCCCGCACCTTTCCGGACAACAGCGCAAGCAGATCGACTACGTCATGAAAGCCGGCGGCACAGTGTTACGTCGCGACCAGGGCTGCGCCCCCGCTTCGCGCGGCGTTGGCGACCCGGGCCGCAAGCCAAGCCTCAGCCAGGGATCTCCGAGCCCAGCGACGCTGGCGATCATCGGAACGCTCCGCCGGGCCGAGACGACCGCCGACCAACTTCCGCCTCGCAAGATCTGGGATGGGCCGCACAGTCAACCACGCATTTATCCGTACGGGACCTACCCTCCCGTGACAGGAATCTACGCCCGCTACATCCGCTACGCCCGACACCGCGACGGCGCGAACTACTACCTGATCCCCGCCCGGAACGTGAACTGGCGGACCCCCGTGCCCGCACGCTGCTACCACGAGCAGGTCACAGCGCTCCGCCAGGCACTCCCTCAAATCCCGCGCCGCATCAGGCCGGGCATCTTCACCCTCCAGGCCACCTACCTCGCCTACGAGCGCCGCAGCACCGAACCCTACCCGGGGATCTGTCTAACGGCGCTCAACGCCACCGGCAACGGCGATCCAGGCAACTGCTACGCCGTCAGCCAGATCGAAGCCGGACACACACTGTCAAGCGGAGCGCCGGGCGGCGTGCCCGTCGTCTACGGACTGGCCCCAGATGGCGTCCGCAGCGTCACCTTCTACTACAAGGGCCGATACCCAGGACACACGCTCACCGCGCTCGTGATCAACAACGTTTTCATCCTGCACGACCCGGGCGACCATCTCCCGAGCAAACGGATTTCCGAACAAGCTCGTCTGGCGCGCCGCTAGCGGCAAGGTGATCAAGATGAGCATCTTGCCCTAGCCAAGCGTCGGCATCGGCCAGACGAGCCTCCCGGTTTGATCGAGGTTCGGCAGCGGCTCGGAGCCGGTTCAGGTGCGGCCCTCCGGGAGGCTGAGGCGAAAGGGTTCTACTCCGAGCCCGGGCCGGTGGCGTGACAGATCAGCGTTGCGGCCTTAGTGTGACCGTGATGCGGTCGCTGCTGATCGGGTGGGCTGTGATGATGGGCATCGCCGTGTCGGGATGCGGAAGCACGAGGCCCGCCTATGAACCGAACGGGCAACCGGCGGCAGTGGTGAGCGGCTCGTCTCTTCCGGGTGCCTCGGCCTCCCCACCGCCTCGAGAGTTCGTGTCGGTCATGCAGGGTGGCGCGAACCCGCTGTCGTGGAACATGTCGCTGTATTCGTCCGGCACCGGTGTGCTCACCCGGCGGCTGGGCTCCTTCTCGGAGAAGTCGTGGACGAATAACGGCTTGGCGTTCGCGCCGGACGGCAGCGCCGTGTACTTCACATTGATTCCGCAGCATGACCCGCGGGCTTTCTACCTGTGGCTGGTGCGTTTCGATGTGGCGACTCGCCATCAGATGTTCGTTGCTAAAGGCGCACAGCCTGCCCTCAGCCAGGACGGAACCCAGCTTGCCTACGCTGCCTTTCCCCACGGGCTGGCCGTCCGGAACCTCGCGACAGGTCAGACCCGCACGCTCGGGCTTGCTCAGCTCGGCAAGGCTGCGGAGCTGAGCAACGCGACGATTGGCTGGCTCGGTCACGGCTCCGAGGTCGCGATCATCCCATCGCAAACGCCCTGGGACCTCGTAGGACGCCCACCGAGATTGTCGTGGTGCGGAACCCCCCAAACTCATCCGGTGATCGTGTTCGTTCACGTCCCGGCACCGCCGGCACCGCTGAGCGCCGAGTGTGTCCACCTTCCCGGCCCGGCGCTAGCTGGCGCGACCGCGCTCGCTGCCAGCCCAGCGTCGCCAACCACGCTGCTGCTCGCCACCGATAGCTATCCCGGACCAACAAGAGTCGAGACCATCACACAGACCGGCGCGATCAGCCCGGTCCTCGCAATCCCCAACTCGCTGCCGGTCGCCTTCGACCCCTCCGGCACACACCTTCTCTACCTCGTGGGCCACACCCCACCCAGACTATGGGAGGCAACGATCGCCAACGGGCGCCTGACTGACCGCGTGCGACTCCCCAAGAGGACACACGGCTGGGGCCCGGTCGCCTGGTGACCGTGCGCCGCATAAGCAAGCTGTCGCT
>Ga0182024_10011229_pt1 | contig 18040 bp, 18 predicted proteins | sample P32metaG_FD_120480 | JGI IMG/M metagenome (GOLD analysis project Ga0182024, IMG submission 120480) | Permafrost microbial communities from Stordalen Mire, Sweden - P3-2 metaG (Illumina Assembly) | ecosystem: Environmental > Terrestrial > Soil > Wetlands > Permafrost | place: Sweden: Stordalen... | reverse complement strand
GCGCGCTGCTCGCCGAAATCAGCGAAGAATGGGAAACCGGAAAAACTTACCTTAACATGGAATCCAAAACCCAGCCCTCAGTTTGATGCTACACAATTTTACAGAAAAAAAGTTGCGCGGCCGTCAAAATCAACGCAGTCTTTTTCCGTGTCTTTGAAGATGAAGGACGACGTTATCTGGGAAGAGTTTGGCTGCGGGATCCATCTGAGGTTGAGTTGTCGAAATCTCCGCAATCAGTTGCTGAAGTTTGGAATGGAGAATATTATGTATCTTTCGGAGAAGGTGACCGCCGACGTTGGAAAGATGCAGTTGAGTTTGGTTTCGTTTCCGCTGGCGGAGGACGTTGGTATACCAACACCCTTCAGAAGCTAGAACCCGGCGCTCGCATTTGGGTAAATGTTCCTGGTTCTGGTTACGTTGGTGTTGGCAAAGTAACAAGTCCGGTAGTCAAGGTGGATAAATTCATGGTCAAACAGTACGGGACAGAAGCCCCACTTACGAATTTAGAAGTCGGCGCTCCGAATATGTTCGATACCAAGGATGATCCAGACAATGCTGAGTATCTTGCAGGCGTGAAATGGATCAAAACTGTCCCGGTTGCAGAGGCAATCAAAGAAAAGGGGTTTTTTGGTAATCAGAATACAGTTGCCACGCCCACTTCTCCAAAGTGGCAACACACCGTTGAGAGGCTTAAGAAGCGGTTTGGAATCTAGACCTAACCAATGATGTTGATCTGATTCATGTGCGCCAATTGCGATTTACACCGCTAACGACCGGATTCGGATTGCCGTGGCGCAATATTATCCGGCGCGGCCAGCATATTGCCTGAGGTGCGGCTTCCCTTACGTTTGCAAAGAAAATAATTAAAATATCATTTTATTAGTGAATAGTTAAAGCATATAAGTATTCAGAAGAAAATGCTAAAAACTGAAATGGCAGGCGAGGGTCAAACCGAGACAGGCGCAATTCGAGCGTCTGGTTGCGGTTCTGCCTTCACGGAGCCTCCTCCGTCGTCGCAGCGGCTTCCACCGTCGCCTCTATGGCTTTGGTGGATAAGTCGGACAGGATGGAGGACAAGTCGGTGCGACCCAGAGACATCGTGCGCCCCAATCGTTTTGCGGTCCAATACCCCCCGGACTGGGTGCCCGCCAGGATTGTGGAGCGCAAGAATCGACATTTCCCTGGGCACAATGTTCCGCATTATTTCCGCTTATTTCCGGGTAAGCGGGGAAGTGGGGAACGGCGCGGTCAATACGTAGGTATGAATTTGCAAGTCAAACCAGTCAAACTGGCGCTTCGAGTCATGCTGTCGAAGAGAAACTATGTAAAGATTTTAACATGGATGACGTGCAACACAAATCCCTTTTGGTCCGCAAAACGTCAGTCAGGCTCAGTCAAGGTGAATTAGGCCAGTTTCAAATGCAAGACAACCGGCTTTGCAGGTGGTCCGCGCTAAGTTTTGCCCGTTTTGCCATTGGCGACTTTGCATTAACTTGGATTCGACGGAATGGCGGACGAGGCGGCGCGGTTTTTCTTAAGGTTCTTAAGGCTTTTCTTAAGCATTGCGCTCCGACGGGGTTTGCCTTTAAATTGGGCGGTGTTAGTTAGAAAACGTGCCGCGCCGGAGGGCGTGGCGAAACTTTTTTGAAATTATGTCACAGCATCGAAGTCTGCGCGCCGCGAGCACCTCTGGGGCCAAGCGCAATGTCCTGAAACGGTTTGAACGGGTTGCCATTTTGAAAAAACGGGGCCAATGGAAGACGGGCGACCGGGTCACCGGCCTCCGCAAGACCAAGGCTGATGCGTGATTCGTATTTGTGGTTCGTTTGCAAAAGTTTCTGGCGGAAGCCGGCGTGGCCTCGCGGCGGGCCAGCGAGCAAGTCATTGTCGCGGGCCGGGTCACGGTCAACGGCGCGGTGGCAGTGCAATTGGGTGCCAAGGTGGATCCGCAGCATGACCGGGTGGCTGTGGATGGCCGGGTTGTGGCCCGGAAGCGCAAACTGTATATCGCGGTCAACAAGCCGCCCGGCTATGTCTGCACCCGGGGAACGGAAGACGACCGGAAAAGAATTGGCGATCTTTTGCCGCGCGAATGGACGGAACTGTTTTCGGTGGGCCGGCTGGATTACCAGAGCGAAGGATTGATATTTTTGACAAATGACGGCGATTTTTGCTTGAAATTAACGCATCCTCGTTATGCCATTCCCCGGATATACGTGGCTTGGATTGAAGGCCGGGTCACAGGAGAAATGTTAAAGAACTTTACACAAGGCGTAGTCAGCGCGGGCGAGAAACTGAAAGCCCGGCGCGCCCGGCTCATTTCCGCCAATAATTCCAACAGCATTGTGGAATTAGAATTGACCGAAGGAAAAAACCGCGAAGTCCGGCGCCTTTTTGAAACCCAAAACCTCGCGGTGCGCCGTTTGCAACGCGTCCAAATCGGCCCGATAAAGCTCGGCCAGTTGCCCGTCGGCAAATGGCGGTCCTTGACAGAACCTGAGATTAAATCCCTACTTTCCATTTTATGAAACTTAACGCCTGGCTATTATCCGCGCTGATTCCCTTGGCCGCCCTGTCGGTCCTGGCACAAACGCCGCCTCCTGTTCCGCCCCCGGTTGACATTGCGCCGCCCGCTGCCACCACCGAACCCGCCGCGAAACCGAAGAAACCAAAGACAAAGGCAAAGGCAAAGGCCAAACCAGCCAAAGCAGCACCTGTCAAGGGCACCATCATTCTCAATCCGCCCGTTACCGCCATCGTCAAATGCGATGTGCTCGACGTTCGGGCCCAGGGTTCCTTCGCGGGTGAAGTGATTTCCCGCCTGAAGAAGGGCGATAGTGTCACTGTTTTGGAAGAAATCACCCTTGGCCATGTTCGCGCGAATGAGCCGGAGCAATGGTCCCGCATCGCCATGCCGGCCAAGACGCCGGTTTGGGTGGATGCCGCCTTTGTCGATCCGGAAACCAAAGCTGTGCGCGCCAAGAAACTCAATGTGCGCGGCGGCCCCGGAGAGAATTACAGCATTGTCGGCGGGCTGGATAAGGGGAGTGTTGTCAAAGAAATCAGCAAAAAAGAAGGCTGGCTGCAAATCGAGCCGCCGACCGACGCCTTCGCTTTTGTTGCCTCTGAATATTTGGAAGCGCCAACCGAAGCGCCGGCCCCTGTGGTTGCCGCCGCTCCTCCTGCGCCCCCGCCTGCGCCTGTCGTCGTAAACGTCCCTGCGGAAACGCCTCCACCGGTCCCCGCCAAGTCTGCGGAAACGGCCCCAGCCGGTCTTGCCGCTCCTGCGCCGACGGCCACAAGCCAGGCCGACGAACTTGCGGCGGCGCATCGGCCCCCCGTCTCTGAACCGGCAGTAGTTGCTCCGGTGATACAGCCGGAAGTGACCGAGACTCCGCGCATTGTGACACGCGAAGGGTACGCCCGCAGATCGTATAACATTCAATCGCCGACGTCTTTTGAATTGCGCGACATCAAGACCGACGAACTGACTGAGTATTTGCAGCCTGCTCACGGCCAAAAGTTCAAGCCGTACGTCGGCAAAAGAGTAAGAATCGTCGGCGCCGAATCTCTGGACCCACGCTGGCCGCGCACGCCGGTTTTACAGATCCAAACGCTTGAGCGCATGCCTTGATGCCTCCCGGCAATCTTATCGACGGTCGCGCCATCGCCGGGCAAATTCACGAGGAAACCGCCGGGCGGATTGCGCAGCTCAAGTCACGCGGGATCGTGCCCCGGCTGGTCTTCGTTCGCGTCGGCGAGGACGAGGCTTCCCGCGTGTATGTCGGCATGAAGGAAAAGACCTGCGCGCGCCTGGGAATTTCTTCGCAGACCCATGTGCTCGCGGCATCGACCCCGGAAAAGGAGTTGCTCGAATTGCTGGCAAAGCTGAATGCGGACCGCGGCGCGCATGGCATCCTGGTGCAGGCGCCGCTCCCGCGGCATATTTCAGAAACGAGAATTTACGGGGCGGTTGCGCCCGGAAAAGACGTGGACGGTTTTCATCCAGTGAACGTGGGCAAACTGATGGCGGGCGATCCAACCGGTTTTCGCCCATGCACGCCGGCGGGGATTCACGAATTGCTGATCCGATCCCAAGTGCCTATCGAAGGCGCGGAGGCGGTCGTGCTGGGGCGTTCGAACATTGTGGGCAAACCGATGGCGGCGATTTTGCTGCAAAAAGCCCGGCACGCCGGAGCCACGGTCACCATTTGCCATTCCCAGACGCGCGATTTGGCCGCGCACTGCTGCCGCGCGGACATTCTGATTGCGGCCCTGGGGTCGCCGGGGTTTGTCAAGTCTAACATGGTCAAGCCGGGCGCGGTGGTGATTGACGTGGGAGTCAGCCGCGTTCCGGATCCGTCGGCCAAGGGCGGCTGGCGATTGACGGGCGATGTTGATTTTGCTGGTGTCCAGCCTGTGGCGGGAAAGATCACGCCCAATCCCGGCGGTGTCGGCCCCATGACCATCGCCATGCTGATGCAAAACACGGTGCGCGCCGCCGAACAATTTGCCGAAATCCGAAATCCGAATACATAACCTCAACCCATCCACTCCATGACTCCTTCACGAATCTTACCCGATCTGCAATGCTCGCTCTTGTGCGAAGATGTCCGCCAGGAAATGAGCGGCAATTTTATTCTCATTGGTGTGATCAATTATGTCCGTGTCATGCAACTGCCGGTCACCGCGATCAAGGTCTGTTTGTTTAACCGTTGGGTGGCGGGCTACGGGCAATTTCTGGAATCCGTACGGCTGATCGCGCCGGACCAAACCACCGTGCTGCGCAAGAGTGAAAGGAGATTCGCGTTGCAGGACGTCACCCACAACGCCACCACGGTTGCCGTCTGGAGCCCGATTACATTTGAAACGCCCGGCGCTTATTACGTCGAAGTTTTGGTGGATGATGTGATGAAATTGCGCTTTCCAATCGCGGTGATGGTAGTGCCGCCAGAGCAGCGGCCCGAAGCGGGGCCGCAGAAGGAAGCATGAGCGAGGCTGCGGAGGGTGCAGCGCCGCCGCGTCCCGCCTGGCAGCCATTTACGTTCGGCGGGCTGGCCGCGTTTGCCCAGGCCCGGTTGGGCCGATTGGTTCTGGCCGAGCTTGTGGCCGCGATTCTGGTCGGCGGCAGTGTCGTCCACTTTCTGCACGCGGCCTACTCGCCAGTCATCCTTCAAGCCATTCAAAAAATGCCGGAGACCGCCAAAATCGTGCGCGGCCACCTCACTGGTATTGACACAACAGTCATCGCTGAAACGAAACTTTTCGCCATCGCCGTTACGACAGAGGCATCCGATCAAATCGGGCAAAGCGCTGATGTCCAAATTCAATTCCGCTCCTCTGATTTTCGCGTCGGCGCGGTTTTTCGTCCCGACTGGGGTTGGGAATTCGAGTATGGGTCCGCTGTTACGCTGGACTTGAGCCGTTCCAATCTGGAACCGTGGTGGGGTGCGTGGCATCCGGTTTTGTTGGCGGCTGCCGGCCTGTCGGTTCTGGCGTTGCTGTTCGGAATTTGGGCGGTGCTGGCCCTAATCTATACAGTGCCGGCAAAATTCGTCGCCTGGTGTGCAGACCGTCGATTATCTTGGGGCGGTGCGTGGCGGCTGAGTTCAGCCGCGCTGCTTCCTGGCGCGTTGCTCATGGGGGCGGCGATCTTTCTCTATGGCTGGCAGGTGGTGGATTTGGTCGGGGTGGCCCTTTTTTTTGTAGCACATCTGCTAGTGGCCTGGGTTTACATCGTGGGCGGCGCTTGGGCCTGTCCGCGGCTTTATCCGAATGTGCTCAAGCAGAACCCCTTCGTTGCCTGATACTTGCCTTCCGTCCCCCGAGAAGCCTTCCTGATTTGCGTTTTTGACGATGGCACAAGGCTTGCTAAAACAGGTGAAGATTGAGTCTCCGAACGCTGCCCACAGGGGATGGCGAATGGAGAAACGAAACGATAGAACTTATGCCAAACAAAAACGAACCTCGCAGACAGTACGACGAGTCTTTTAAGCGCGCCGCGGTTGAGTACCTGCAAAAAACCGGCAGCACTGTGGAAGATGCGGCCGCCGAACTGGGCATTCCTTCAGCGGAGCTTCGGAATTGGAATAAGAAAGTAGTTGCGCAACAGCGTCCGGCCAAAAGCATGACGGGCATGGCCCGGTTGAAAGCGGAAAATGAGGCCTTGCGCAACGAAGTCCTCCATTTGCAAGTGCAATGGGATATTTTGAAGACCACCCTGGGAGTCCTTTCCACCACTGTGGGCACGAACGAGCTGGCCTGAACGCGCCGCTCGCGATGCTTTAAATCAGCAACTCGTCCCTTTGGAAAAGTGAGAGCAATGGATAACCCATCGCCTCAATTTTCTCGCGGCCGCCTTCCTGACGGTCCACCAGCACTGCGGCAAAAGCCACCTTGCCGCCTTCCTGGAGTACGGCGTTGATCGCCGTGATGGTGGAATTGCCGCTGGTCACAACGTCGTCCACTACCACCACGGTGTCGCCTTTCTTGAAATTGCCCTCGATCAGTTTTGTCTGCCCGTGACCCTTGGGCGTCTTCCGGACACAAAAAATTCGCAACGCCTCAGCCTCTTTGGCCCAGCTCGAAATCATCCCCGTCGCCAACCCAATTGGATCGGCCCCCATCGTCAATCCTCCCACCGCATCGATCCGCAGCTTTCTGTTTCTCTCCTCCCTTCGCACCAGCCCGTGCATCAGTTGCCCGATCAGCCACGCGCCGCGGGCGTCGAGTGTCGTCAACCGGCAATCAACGTAGTATTTGCTTTTCGCCCCGGACGACAATGTGAAATCGCCGTGAAAAACGGACTTCTTCCGGAGAATGCCTAGCAATTCTGCGCGCAGGCCGTCAATATTACTTGGGGGCTCCATTGCTTGCCTTCGTCCCGCGCCTGTTTCAGGCGCTCCAACCGTGGCGATTGTGCCGTGTGACAAATTGCGCCGCTTCGGGCAGGTTGGGCGATTTCATATTCGGTCCGTCCCATTCCATCCGTTGCCCTTCTCCCACGCGCAATGCCACGCAGCCGAGAAGGATTACCTCCGCCAAATAGGCGGCGATATCAAAGTTGGAATAAGCGGGTGTGCCATCCTTCATCATGCGGAACCATTCCTCCATGTGGCCCGGCGAACGCGGGATCGACTGCGGAACAGCCCGGCAGGCCTCGTGTTGATCGCCCGGCACAAATTCCTTGTCGTCATTAAGGGCCACGAAGAACTTCGCACCGTAGTCATCGGGCGAAAATAGTTGCCCTTTGTCACCAATAATGAGCGCGCCGCTGCCCGGCAGGTCGTCGTACATGCTCATCACCTTGTGCAGGACCCGCGCATCCGGCCGCAAGGGTTTCAGCGCGTCACTGGGATTGCCATCATACCACCAGAACTTCAACGGCGGCAGTCCTTCGCGTTCCGGAAACTCAAACCGAATGCGCGATGTCTTGGGGAACGTCTCGGGATAAATGCGCGAGGCCAGTTCGCATTCCACCACGTTGGGATAGCCCATCTTCAATCCGCGGAAAGGCATGTTCACCGTGTGACACGCCATGTCCCCCAGCGCTCCGGTGCCGAAATCAAACCAACCCCGCCACTTGAATGGATGATAAACATCTTTCTTGAAAGGGCGTTTATGTGCGGGACCGAGCCACAAATCCCAATCCAGCGTCGGGGGCACATTATCCTGGCCGGCGGGTCGCATGAGCGCTTGTGGCCAAATGGGGCGATTTGACCAGACATGCAGTTCCTGGGCGTGGCCGATTACGCCGGCCTGGATGACTTCGACCGCCCGGCGCAAACCGTCCTCCGCGCTGCCCTGGTTGCCCATTTGCGTTGCCAGATTTTTGTCCTTGGCCAGTTGCCTCACGATGCGCGCTTCGTGGACCGTTTGCGTCAGCGGTTTCTGGCAGAAGCAATGCTTGCCCATCTTCATCGCCCGAATGGCCGCCACGCCGTGGTTATGATCCGGGATGGAAATTGTCACCGCGTCGATGTCCTTGCCCATCTGGTCGAGCAACTGGCGGTAGTCGCGGAACTGTTTCAAGTGGGGAAATTTCTTTTCAAACTCCCGGGTCTTTTTGTTCAGCGTGGTTTCGTCCACGTCGCACAGCGCGATGATATTGCCCCCGCAATTTTTGACCGCGGTGGTGTCGCTAGCCCCTTTGCCGCCGCAGCCGATGCAGGCGACATTGATGCGATCATTTGCCCCCAGAACCTTTCCAACATACGGGAAGGAGAAAGCGGTGGCGCCGATAGCCATGGTGGTGCGCCGGATGAATTTGCGGCGGGACAATCCATCTACGGGTGATGAGCTGATAACGTTCATTTTTTTCATGATGTGGCTTATTAAACTGGCATCGAGGCTTTCATGCAACCCCGGATTCCACAACATTCTCCGTTCCCACTTTCCAAGCTCATTCCGCCTTGATCGCTTGGCGCGAAATAAATCTCGTCAGTGGCGAGGGCTAAATCGTACATTTCCGGGGTTGTTGGAAATCAAAAATCTTCAGCTCGAATTTGGCTCGGGAGATCAGGCGGTCCGTTCTGTCGATGGCGTGTCGTTTTCCATCGGCGCCGGAGAAACCCTTGGCCTGGTTGGCGAGAGCGGCTCGGGCAAAAGTGTCACAGCCCTGTCCATCGCGCGGTTGCTGCCCATACCTCCCGCCTATTATCCCGCCGGCCAGATTCTGCTCAACGGCCAGGACGTATTGCAGGCGTCCAAGGGCGATTTGCGGAAACTGCGGGGCGGGGTCGTCAGTTATATTTTTCAGGAACCGGGCACGTCGCTCAATCCCGTGTTTCGCGTGGGGCGGCAAATCAAGGAATCGCTCAAACTGCATCGTCCGCAGATGGCGACGGATGCGGAGGTGGTTCGATTGCTGAAACTGGTGGGGATTCCGGCGGCGGAATCGCGCTTGAGAAATTACCCGCACGAGATGTCCGGCGGAATGCAGCAGCGGGTGATGATCGCGCTGGCGCTGGCTTCGGAACCGAAGTTGCTCGTGGCCGACGAACCCACTACCGCGCTGGATGTGACGATTCAAGCGCAAATTCTCGATTTGCTCCGCGAACTCAAGGCCCGCCTTGGCATGAGCATGCTGCTGATCACCCACAATCTGGGCATCGTGGGCCAGATGGCTGACCGGGTGGCGGTGATGTATGCGGGACAGATTGTAGAGATGGCACAAACGGCGGAATTGTTACGGCGGCCCTTGCATCCTTACACGCAGGCGCTCATCTACTCGGTGCCCAAACTAGGCGGTGGCGCGAAGCGCTTGACCACGATTCCCGGCAATGTGCCGAACTTGGGCTCGATGCCGCCGGGATGCCGTTTTGAACCGCGTTGCGCAAAGGCCCGCCCAGACTGCGCGGGAAAAGCCCCGGAACTTGTCGAAGTGGAACCCGGTCGGTGGGTGCGGTGTCCTTATTGGAATGCCGCTAACTGAAACCCGCCCATGCTGGAAGTCAAAAATCTCAAAGTTTATTATCCGGTGCAAAAGGGGATGTTTCACAACCTTCGCCAGCATGTCAAAGCGGTGGATGATGTCAGCTTCAACATCGGGCCAGGTGAAACACTCGGCCTGGTTGGTGAAAGCGGCTGCGGCAAGACAACCTTGGGCCGCGCCATTGTCAAATTGGTCGAGCCAACGGCGGGCAGCGTCTGGCTGGAAGGGGAGGACATCGCCCAACTGACTGGAACGGAGTTGCGCGCGCGCCGCCGAAAATTCCAGATGATTTTCCAGGACCCCTATAATTCGCTGGATCCGCGCATGACCGTAGATGAAATCATCGGCGAAGCCCTGGATATTCACCGATTGGCGAAAGGAAAGGCGGATCGGCACGGGCGAATCCAGGCGTTGCTCAAATCCGTCGGCCTGGACGCGATGCACGCGCAACGCTACCCGCACGAATTCAGCGGAGGCCAGCGGCAGCGCATTGGCATTGCCCGTGCCCTGGCGGTAGAGCCGAAATTGATTGTTTGCGACGAGCCAGTCAGCGCTCTGGATGTTTCCGTGCAGGCGCAAATCATCAATCTGTTGCAAGACCTCCAACGGGAACGTGGTGTGGCTTATCTTTTTGTGGCGCACGATTTGGCTGTGGTCGAACACATCAGCCGGCGCGTGATGGTGATGTATCTGGGGAAGATTGTGGAATTAGGCGAGGCGGAAGCCGTGGTGCATACGCCCAAACATCCTTACACGCAGGCGCTGGTCTCGGCTGTGCCGCAAATTGATCCGACAGCGCAGCAGACCCGAATCGTTTTGACAGGCGAGAGCCCGTCGCCGATTGACCCGCCGCCCGGCTGCCCGTTTCATCCCAGGTGTCCACGGGCGGAAGCGCGTTGCCGAACCGAGCCCCCGGCCTTGCGGGAAGTGGCACCCGGCCATTGGGCATCGTGCCATTTTGCGAAATAAGCCCGGGCGCAAGTCAGGTTTTGCAACCTTGGCAGTTGTAATACACGGATGAGACTCGGAATTTCGGAGAGACGGAACGATGCGGAACCACCATGCCTGGTCGCGCTTGAACAGAAGTCAACGATGGAAACCAAGGAATCGAAGGCGGACTCGTCGCGCCATCTTGTCCGCCAAAGCCAGGCGACGGCGGAAGTCTTTTTCAGCAACGTATTGATATGTAGGTCCGGAAAACCGGTAACACGGTAACCCCGAAAGCTTTCGGGGTTGATAATCAACGACTTAATCGGTAACACCGTGGGCTACAGATCGGTAACATGTTACCGATGGTCAAAAAGCGCCACCCCCTCACCACCCAACCTATTGATAGATTGCTCTGAAAACCCCGCAACACCGCAACAAGTGTTGATAGTAAATGAGTTAGGCCGCAACAAAAACCGCTACAAGGCCGCTACAGCCCCGCAACATTTTGCTGGATTCATTAAAGGCGTCATGAAATGGATGATAGCTCGGAAAATCGGCAACATCGGCTACATTGTTGATAGTCAAGTGCTTAACTGGCAACACAAAAAGCAACAATCGGCAACATGTTGCCGCTTGGACATAGTAACCCGCCGTACGGAATTTTAGAGGGGCGGAGGGAACGGAGTGAACGGTCTGACGGCCATTTGCCACGACGCTCGAAAGGACTGAAACGGATGGAAGCCATTGACCTGCCCACCGCCGCGCCTCCACTCTACTCGGCGGGCTTGACCTTTTTTGGCCACGAAAATGAAGCCTTATATGTAATCGAAATGGCGAACGGCAAAATCGTTCGCAATTTTTATTTTCTCACCAGGTCAACGCTGGAAAAACTTCCGCACCACTTCGGCGGGCGTTGCGATAACCGGCGTAGTAAGGTCGAAACCTTCCAATTCGATGGTGAGTCGGGCGAAATCCATCCCTCGCAAATGCTCGTCACTCGACAAAAGCAAGCGCGCTCCGAGCAATGCAGATTCGGCCACCAACTGCGAGTCGTTCACCTCTGAAGCGGGAAGCAATTCCGCGGAACGAAGTTTCCTCGCAATCAGCTCCACGATGCCGTGACCGACTGGCATGAGATTCACTGGAACAATGCGCGACCGGCGGGCAGCGGCCATGCCGCTCAAAGCGAGGTCGCGTTCCTTCGCAGTATCGCCCAGACGGGCGATGTGCATGAGTTCCAGGGTGCGGTGGGCGTGAGGACGATGCGGACAGAACGAAGCCGATGGCGAATCGTGGCGAGTGCATCCAGTACGGATTCGGACTTCTCGCCCAAATCCATCACGACATTGGCATCAACGGCGACGAGCGGGCTGGGAGACGCTGCCGGCATAGTAGAGTTTCAGAAACTCGTTGTTGAGTTTTTCGCGCTCGCTGTCCGACAGATCATTGCAGCGCGCACGATACTTGGCGCCGACCACGGTGCCAACGGACGCCTTTTCCACCTGTGCTTTCTTGCGTTTCATCCCTGCCAGTTTCGCACGATCTCTTTGACTCGTCAACCCGCCGTAGGGAATTTTAGAGGGGATGGAGGAAACGGAGTGAACGGTGTGCGCTGGCACACCTATTCTCCCAACCGGCGTGGCCTACGACATTCACAGGCAGATTGAAAAACGCCGGGCGCAGCAGGCCATGAGGCCGGAAAAAATGTCGCCGGACATACCCCTTGCGTGGATTGTGCAGGTCAGCATGGTGACACCGCAGGACAAACTCCCAGCACCGCCGCCCGACAACATGGCGAAGGACGGGCCAGATGATCCGGCGTAGGTGGGTTTATGCCGCTGCCATCGTCGCCTTATTCCTTGTCTCTTAGCCCCTTGCCCGCTATAACACGGGGCGCATGACGGAGCCACTTTCCAACAGGTAATTTGCCCATGTTTGAGCAAGCCTTTAGAAACATCGACGACGTTCTCCGAAAAGAAGCCGGTTGCACCACCGAACTGGATTACACCGAACAATCCTCCTGGCTCCTGTTCCTGAAATACCTCGACGGACTTGAGCAAGACAAGGCCGCCGAAGCCGCGCTGGACGGCAAAAAGTATTCCCACATCCTCGACAAACCGTATCGCTGGGAAACATGGGCCGCACCCAAAGACAAAGACGGCAAGCTCGACCACAACAAGGCGCTGACCGGCGATGACCTGCGCGATTTCGTCAACAACAAGCTCTTTCCCTATCTGCACGGTTTCAAGCAGCGGGCCACCGGGCCCGACACCATCGAATACAAAATTGGCGAAATCTTTGGCGAGATTAAGAACAAGATTCAAAGCGGTTACAACCTGCGCGAGATCATTGACCACATTGACGAACTGCGCTTTCGCTCACAGACCGAGAAGCACGAGCTTTCGCACCTTTACGAAGCCAAGATCAAAAACATGGGCAACGCCGGGCGCAACGGCGGCGAGTATTACACGCCGCGCCCGCTCATTCGCGCCATCATTCAGGTCGTGCAGCCGAAGATTGGCGAGAAGATTTACGATGGCGCGTGCGGCTCGGCGGGCTTCTTGTGCGAGTCTTTCGTTTATCTGACATCCAAGGGCAAGCTCACCACCAAAGACCTCGACACGCTCCAGACGCGCACGTTTTACGGCAAGGAAAAGAAGTCGCTCGCCTACGTCATCGCCATCATGAACATGATTCTGCATGGCATCGAAGCCCCGAACGTTATCCACACCAACACCCTTTCCGAAAATCTTGCGGACATTCAGGACAAGAACCGCTACGACGTGGTGCTGGCCAATCCGCCCTTTGGCGGCAAGGAACGCCCCGAAGTGCAGCAGAATTTTCCCATCCGCACTGGCGAGACAGCGTTTCTGTTTCTCCAGCACTTCATTAAAATCCTCAAGGCGGGCGGGCGCGGCGGCGTGGTCATCAAAAACACCTTCCTGTCCAACACCGATAACGCCTCCGTAAGCCTGCGCAAGCTCCTGCTGGAAAGCTGCGATCTGCACACCGTACTCGATTGCCCCGGCGGCACGTTTCAGGGCGCAGGCGTGAAAACCGTGGTGCTATTCTTCGAGAAAGGCAGCAAGACACGCAAGGTCTGGTTTTATTCGCTTGACCCGGGCCGCAACCTTGGCAAGACCAACCCGCTCAACGACGACGACCTCGCCGAGTTCGTGAAGCTGCAAAAGACATTTGCAGACTCGCCCAAAAGCTGGAGCGTGGATGCCAGGACCATTGACCAAAAGACCTTTGATCTTTCAGTCAAGAACCCGAACGGCGGCGAGGAAATCACGCACCGCAGCCCGGAGGCAATCATTAACGAAATAACGGCGCTGGACGCCGAAAGCGCAAAGGTGCTGGAGAAAATAAAGGCGTTGCTCTAAGGAGAATCAAGATATGCCTGATATTCGATGGAAACAACGGTTCAATAACTACATCAAGGCATTTCAGACCGTCGTTGCGGCGGTGGAACTGGCCCGCTCCCGCGAATTGTCCGAGCTTGAGCAACAGGGGTTGATTCAGAGTTTTGAGTTCACCCATGAACTGGCCTGGAATGTACTGAAGGATTATTTGGAAGAGAAAGGGATCGCGGGTCTGATCGGTTCCAAAGACGCGACGCGGGCCGCGTTTAAAAATGGTTTGATTGAACAAGGGGAGGACTGGATGAAAATGATTGAAGATCGCAATAAAACTTCGCACACCTACGACCCTCAGGTTGCGCAAGCGGTTGTAAAGAATATCCTGGAGCGGTTTTATCCCGCCTTTAAGAAGATGGCTGAAAAATTTACCGCCCTGCATGACTAGCGAACCATGAAATATGGGTTAACCGAAACGACTGTCGAGAAAATCCGGGCGGTTTTTGCGCGTTTCCGGGAGGTTGAAAAGGCCGTCTTGTACGGTTCGCGCGCCAAGGGGAACTTCAAGCCCGGTTCGGACATTGATTTGACGCTCTATGGCGAAGCGTTAACGTCCGATTTACGCTCGGCCATAGCATCAGCGCTGGATGATTTGCTTCTGCCCTACACTGTGGACCTGTCCATTTTCGATGAGTTGGATCACGCAAAATTACGGGAGCATATCGAGCGAGTGGGCGTGCTGTTTTATGAGCGCGCCAATCAGGGCGCTGCTAGCGGGTGGAAACTAAAAAAGCTAAGTCAGGTTTGTGAGAAGATCACCGATGGAACTCATCAAACGCCCACCTATTTCGACGAAGGCTTTTTATTTCTATCGTCAAGGAATGTGACATCAGGAAAGATTGATTGGGAAAATGTAAAATATATTGATTCTAAGCAGCACGCTGATATGCAAAAACGTGTCTCGCCGCGCCTGAATGATATTTTGCTTGCGAAGAACGGAACCACTGGCGTGGCGGCAATTGTTGATAAAGAGATTCCTTTCGATATTTATGTAAGCCTTGCTTTACTCAGGCCACTTGATGACGTTCTTCCAAGGTTTTTACTATATTTTCTCAACTCGCCTATTGCGAAAGAGCAATTCACAGAAAGGCTCAAAGGCATCGGTGTTCCAAATTTGCATCTCGAAGAAATCAGAGAGGTTGAGATTTCATATCCAGAATCTAAAGCCGAACAGCAGCGTATCGTCGGCATCCTCGACGAAGCGTTTGAGGGCATCGCCACCGCCAAAGCCAAAGCCGAAAAGAACCTCCAAAACGCCCACGCTCTTTTTGAAAGCCACCTCCAATCCGTCTTTACTCAGCGCGGCAAGGGGTGGATGGAGAAGTCGCTGGGCGAGCTTGCAACATTTCGCAATGGCATCAACTACACGAAGGACAGCAAGGGCGAACGAATCAAAATCGTTGGAGTGCGGAACTTTCAAAAGCACTTTTCTGCGCCGCTGGACGACCTCGACACGGTCACAATCGACGGCAAGTTAAGCGAACTGGATTCGCTAAAGCAGGACGACATTCTTGCTGTCCGTTCAAATGGCAACATCGAGTTGATTGGTCGGTGCATTCTCGTAGGCGAAGTCACAGAGGAAATTTCCCATTCAGGTTTCACCATTCGCATCAGGCTAACAAACGGTAGCGTCCTTCCGAAATACGTTTGCCATTTCATGAAATCTGCCGGTTCGAGAAAGTTGCTCACCGAAGGTGGCACAGGCACGAACATCAAGAGTTTGAATCAGGGGATGCTTTCGGCCTTGGCGATTCCGTTCCCACCAATTTCCGCGCAACAGGTGCTAGTCGAGCAGCTCGACAGTCTTTCGGAAGAAACCCAACGCCTCGAATCTATCTACAAGCGCAAGCTCGACACGCTAGAGGCGTTGAAGAAATCATTGCTGAATGAAGCCTTCACTGGAAAACTTTAGCCGTGGCGCGGCGTGAGTGCGTCCATGAAGTCCACAGTGTCCATTGGACGGGGTGGACGGCAGGCATGAGTCATGAATGAACCGGAAAAATTGATTCCGTTGCATGGCGGTTACCGGAAGCTCAAGAGCTTTCAGGTGGCGCAACTGGCCTACGATGTGACGGTGCGTTTCTGCGACCGCTACATCGAGAAGCGCAGCCGAACCCACGACCAGATGGTGCAGGCGGCGCGGTCGGGCGTGCAAAACATCGCGGAGGGCAGTCAGGCCAGCGGCACGTCCAGGAAAATGGAACTCAAGCTCACGAACGTGGCGCGCGCCAGCCTGGAGGAACTGCGTCTGGACTTTGAAGATTTTCTGCGGCAGCGCGGCCTGCCGCAGTGGCCGCGCGATGACCCGCGTCGGGCGGGACTCATAGCGACGCGGCCCGCCACCGCGGAGGACGTGGCGGCTTGGGCGAGGACAGTGCATGATGGACACGATGGACGGCATGGACAGGGCAAAGAAAAAACGAATTCCACAGAGTCCATTCAATCCACAAAACCCGCCACCTTTCCAGAGATAGCGGCCAACGGCGCGCTGGCACTGATTACTGTGGCGTGCAGTCTTTTGGACCGACAAATAGCCACGTTGGAGAAAAATTTCACAGAAGAAGGCGGTTTCACAGAACGCCTCTACCGCGTGCGCACTCATCGACGAAACTCCCGCCCATGAACGAAGCCGAGACACGCGCCGAGCATATTGATCCCGCCTTGAAAGCGGCGGGTTGGGGCGTTGTCGAGGGCAGCCGCATCCGGCGCGAGTATCTTATTGCGCCCGGCCGTATCGAAGGTCACGGCAAACGCGGCAAACCGCTAACGGCGGATTACGTTCTGGAATATCGTAATACCAAACTCGCGGTTGTCGAAGCCAAGGCCTGGGAAGAAGAACTGACCGAAGGCGTGGCGCAGGCCAAGAATTATGCGGGGAAGCTGGCAGTGCGTTACACCTATTCCACAAACGGAAAAGGAATCTATGGCATCGATATGGAGACAGGAAAGGAAGGCGATATCGCCACGTTTCCCTCCCCGGATGAACTCTGGAACCGCACCTTCGCCCAACAGAACGTTTGGCGCGACCGTTTTGCGGCTGTGCCGTTCGAGGATAAAGGCGGTTCGCATCCGAGCCGCTATTATCAGGACATTGCCATCGAGCGCGTCATGGAGGCCATCGCGGATAACCAGCAGCGCATTCTGCTCACGCTCGCCACCGGGACCGGCAAGACTTTCATCGCGTTTCAGATTGCGTGGAAATTGTTTCACAGCCGCTGGAATTTGAGTCGCGAACCATCGCGCCGCCCCCGCATCCTCTTCCTCGCCGATCGGAATATCCTCGCCAATCAGGCTTACAATGCTTTCTCCGCTTTTCCCGAAGATGCGCTCGTTCGCATTTCGCCGGATGACATCAAGAAGAAAGGCAAAGTGCCGAAGAACGGCAGTTTGTTCTTCACCATCTTCCAAACTTTTATGTCTGGCCCGGAGGAAGACGGCCAGCCGTCACCCTACTTTGGAGAATACCCGGCGGATTTCTTCGATTTCATCGTCATTGACGAGTGCCATCGCGGCGGCGCGAATGATGAGAGCAACTGGCGTGGCATTCTCGATTATTTCGCTCCTGCGGTGCAACTTGGCCTGACCGCCACGCCTAAGCGCAAAGATAACGTGGACACCTACGCATATTTCGGCGAGCCGGTCTATATCTACTCGCTCACCCGTGAAGTTCGAGCCGCAAATGCAAAAATTTATATCAACACCCGGTTCAGCGCCAAGCTGCAGGCTTTCCTGGATTTCGTGCTCTCACATTACGTCAGCGTGGGCGTGGAAGAACTTGATCAAAACAAACTGACGCCATTGCTTCGGCTCAAATACCATGATTCCATCGCCGATGCCGTAGCTGACCTTGGCAGGCCGGACGAAATCGGCAAGGTTTTCGCCGGATTCCAGAAATATCTCTACCAGCCCGCAGCGTAACAACAGCGGTTCCATGTTCCGGCTGACTGACAACAACCAAACCGCCGCTTCCAAGACTCCCAGCCACATCGTTTATCACGTCCGCGACCGCGAGAACGACAAGGGTTTCTGGACTCGCATCGGTGCCGCCTGGGCACACAAAGACGGCAAAGGCTTCAATATCCAGGTCGAAACCGTGCCGTTGGACGGACGCATCACTCTCCGCGTTGAAACCACTTCCCACCCTGCCGCTGTCAATCACTTTAAAAGACACTTGCATGACACTTGCACGCGCTGTCCGCTGGCGGAAGAGCGTTGCCGGAGCGAGCCGCCAGCCTTACGGGAAGTGGCGCCCGGCCAT
>Ga0182024_10011228_pt1 | contig 18041 bp, 16 predicted proteins | sample P32metaG_FD_120480 | JGI IMG/M metagenome (GOLD analysis project Ga0182024, IMG submission 120480) | Permafrost microbial communities from Stordalen Mire, Sweden - P3-2 metaG (Illumina Assembly) | ecosystem: Environmental > Terrestrial > Soil > Wetlands > Permafrost | place: Sweden: Stordalen... | reverse complement strand
CGATGGCGCGCCGATTCCGCGGCTCTATTCAGCGGGGGAGCTTGGGTCGATTTATGGCTTCCTTTATCAGGGAGGCGGCAATGTCGGCGAATGCTTCGCCTTTGGCCGTATCGCCGGCAGAAACGCCGCGCGAGAAAGGCCCGCCGTCGGCGCATAGGCCGGTCGCATGTTTACGCCGTCTGTCGTCCTCATGAGGATCGGATTTCGATTGGAAGGTCGCCGTGGAAAAGCAGACGTCAAGCGCAATCCGCCAAGAGGTATTTGAGAAGGACCACGAGTTAGGCGAACTGGTCCACAGAATCCAGAAGCTCTTCTGGATGGGCGACAAGGACGAAGCGAGAGCTTTACTCGATGATCTGTTTCGACGGGAACCTTCGGGCGAGTTGCTGGCTCATCGCAATCGGCTTCACTCGCTCCTCGACGACAACCCATGCTCGGGTTGAGTTTACGGCGATTTACCCATCTGAACCATATGACCATTGCGGCGATTTTGACGACGCCGCCAGGCTGGCGAGAAGTTCGTCGCATTGAGCTGCGGCGCGCCGGAACCTTGAGGGCGCTTCAAGGCCTACTCGCCATCGAGCAACCCGGCATAAACGATGCCCGATGCAATTCCGAGAAGGTCACATAGCTCGCTGAGGACGCTGCTAATTGGAATAATCGAGCCAAAACCGACTGCCAGCATTATTGCGCATATCATCCCGCTTACGACGATAACTGAGATCGAGCCTACGCGATATGGGAAAGCGAAGGCCGTCCGGAGGGTAAACATCTCGAGCACTGGCAACGGGCGAAGCAGGAGGCTGGCCAAGCGGCGCTGGAGTCGCTGTCATCGAGGAACGAGGCTCTCCCGATCCGGCGCACGATGAGCAAAGGCAAAAAGCCGAAATAAGCTACAGATCGATATCGCCCTACGATCAACGTCAGCGGCCAGACTCAATGTGCTGTAACTTCGGGCGGGAACCGCATGGCTTTTTACACGGCCGACATCGCATGGAGACTCAAGCAAGATGAGGAGTTTCTGAAAGGCCGAGCTGAGTTTTGCGGTCAGAACGCCATGCTCACTGCGACCTGCGGCACGATATACGAAGAAGTATTGCGGCCGGCGATCGAGAATTCCACACCTGCGATGATACCCAAGTTGCCGGACCAATTGTATTCGATCGCGGGCGCCAGGGCGAAACTTGTGCTGCTGCCACCGCTCGTGTGGACCGCGCCGCTCGCAGTGCTGGTACCGTTGAGAACGAAGCCGTCGGCATAGTTTTGCACCAGGTCGAGAGCCAGAACCCAACGCTGGTCCAAACCATATTCGACCGCGAAGCCACTCTGCGCCGAGAACCCCGGTGTGGCTCGTCCCTGGAAACCTTGATCCGTTCCATAGGCGCTGACGTCGCGCACCGACACGTTGGCGAGGGGCTCGTAGGCGGCGCCGAAGAGACGCAGGCGCATTGCATGGTCGCCCCACGTGTCGAACAACGACTCGAGTAGCAACCCCTCCTTGGCCAAATAGGCGCCGGTGCCAACCCCATCGAGCGGAGAATGCAAGCGTTCGTACGCGCCCGTAGGGAAGGTCATTCCGAGGTCGATCGTCGCCGAGGGCGAGCCGGTCTTAATGTCGCCGTTCTTGAGCCGATATTCGAGCTCCACTGGCAGATCATCCACGCCTACGCCGCGGGAGGTGGTCTGATCGTTCCACTGGTATGAGAGTGACGGCAGCGCCTGAATGGACAGCTCATCGGTGAGGCCGTATTTTAGCACCGTCACCGATTGCGCTTGATTGAGATCGTTCGGGACTGAATGGTGCCCCCAATCGTTGTCATATACGCCGGTATTGGCCGTGTAGACGGCGTAGGGCTCGATGGCGAAGACGCCGGCCTTCGAAAGAGCCGGCGAAGGTGCAACGAGCGATCCTGTGAACCATTGATTCTGTGCGGCATCGCCGACGCTCTGCGCCGAGGCTGCCGACGACCAACCGGCGCCGGCGAGAAGCAGAAGCATCCAAGCCGTTGGGGTGAGCCTGCGCCGGGGTCGTGGACCGTCAATGGCGGTCGTACAAGTTGAGCCCACGCCGCGCATCGAAAATTGAGCGATTGCGCGCCATCGAGTGATTATTTCGCCCTCACAAAATCTGGCGTTCTCGGAAGAATGCGGTTTGAAATACGCCATCTCTAGTCTCCATCATATCGCTTGGGTCAATGAACATGTCGCTATTTGCACATGAGGCGGCGCATCGTTGACGTGCTCATCCTCGATGGCGACGGCATTCGCAGCAGATTCTGGCGAGCGCCGAGTAGTCGCTCCTCGGTCACGCTCGTCGAGCGACTGTCGTTGGTTCGCCATCTACGGCGCGCCGGCATGCATTGTCATAGCTGCGAACGCCGCGACAAAGAGAGGCCCCAGCAGCGGCAGCAAAACATTGGCGATGGCATAGGTGACGGTGTAGCCGACGACTGGAATGGAATTGCCGGCGGCGGCCTCGGTCGCCTTGATCGCGGGCGTGCTCGCCTGCTGCCCGGCAATGGCGCCGCAAAGTATGGCCGGCTCCATATGCAGGAGATAGCGGCCGATGTAGACTGACGCGACGGTCGGCACGAGCGAGACGAAGATCGCCGAGACCGGCAGCTCCCATCCTCGGCTTTTGAGCAGCGCCATCACGCTTGTCGCCGAGGTCAACCCGATCGAGCCGATATAGACGGATAATCCAAGATCCTTGAGGATCTGCGAGGCGGCCGGCGGGAATCTGCCGAACGTCGGCCGCCTGGAGCGCAGACGGCCCGGCCCTGCCACACTTCAGTGAGCGGATCTCACCCCAACAATGATATTTGTCGTTTCCGAATGGCTGTGCGCACGGCAGCGGATCATTCGAAGGTTGGATTGGTCAGGAGGGCATTGTCACGTTCGCGAGTTTTACTTGTCAACCCCGAGGCGCGCTCGAAGACCGCTTGGAGGAAAATCAACGATTTAGGGAACTCGCTATCGTGGCAAATCCCCTCGAAAATCGGCTATTCTTGGCCAGTGTGACAATGCCCATTCTAGCGAAAGCCAACGTGAGGGATGCGCCGCACTCCTGAACTCAATTGCTCTCGCCCCGGGGAGCGAAACGGCCTGGGAGCATATCCTGACATCCTGAACGAGTCATAATCAGTGTGCAGAGGTACTAGGAACACTCGCCTAATCCGACACGAAACCGCTGCCACACCATAGGGGTGGGTAATTACCCGCCGCCGATCGGCTGTCGCTTCCCATCCTCTTGTCATCCCGACACAGATCGATATCGCCATTCGCTACTTAATCAATCAAATTGTTGACAATTTGATTGACAGAGTGGGCTGCGAGCCGATATCTGCGCTACAGCGCCATTCTCCCGGCGCCAAAAACGAGATCGGAGGAAGACATGTTGGCATCGAGGACCGGCGCAGCAGCAGCTGTAATTGCTCTGATCTCAGTGACCGCGTCGGCAGAGCCGCGTGTCAGCGTTATGTCTCAATGGACCGCGGGCGCCGAGGGCGCCGCACTGAACGCTTTTGGCGATCTCGTCACCAAAGCTGGCGCAAAATGGGAAAACAATTCGGTGTCGGGCTTCACGACCGACATGATGAACAAGTTGCGGGCCGACATCATCGCCGGCCATCCTCCGGCAATGTCTCAATTGAAGGGCCCCGAGATAAAAGAATGGTCCGCAATCGCGCCGACGGTGAACCTCAATGAGATCGTCGCCGAGGTCGGTTATGAAAAAATGATTTCTCCTGATCTGGCGAAGATCCACAAAGTGAACGGCAATTGGGTTGCGCTGCCGCTTCAGATTTATCGCGTAAACACGCTCTTTGCTTCCAAGAAAGCAATGGACAAGATCGGCGCGACGGCTCTCCCCAAAACTTGGGACGAGTTCAACGCCATGGCGAAGAAATTCGCCGACGCAGGCATCACGCCTGTCGCGCATGGCGGGCTCCCTTGGGCGGACACCATGGATTTCGAGATCGTCCTCGCTGGCATGTCGCCGGCGGCCTACAAGAAGGCGATCATGGACCTCGACGATACCGCATTGCGCGGTCCCGAGGTGCTCGCGGCGTTGACGGAGCTTCGGCAGATGACGAAGTGGATGAACCCGTCTAACGCCGGCCAGCATTGGAGCGTCTTTCTGCCGAACCTGATGAAGGGCGAATACGGATTTCTGATGATGGGTGGCTGGGCTTCTGGCGTTCTCAAGCGTGGGCAGTTCGAGGAAGGAAAGGATTTCCTGTGCGGACCGACGCCTAACAATTCGGGCAAGCCAGTCTTCGATATGAATGCTGACGGCCTGATTTTCTGGGACACGAAGAATGCGGACTACGCGGCTGGCCAAAAGATTGCCGCAAAAGTCGCGATGGGCCAGGAGTTCAACCGGGTCTTCACCCAGATCAACGGCTCTATTCCGGTTCGGTCGGACATTGATTTGTCGGATGCCGCCTATCAACCCTGTCAGCGCGACGCCGGCGCGAACCTTGCGGGCGCCGTCGCCGCGAACCAGGTCGTCATGAGTCTTGGCCACAATATGGCGCAACCAAACGCCGCAACGGCGGCGTTGCGCGACGTGTTGACGGAGTTCGTCCATAACAACACGATCACCCCCGCAGAGGCCCAACAACGCCTTGCCGACGCCGCCGACACAGTGCGTTAATACCCAAAATGCGGTCGCCGTCCGTGAGCGCCCGACAGGGCCCTGTGCTAAGCCGCCAGAGGAGCCAGCGTCGTGTCTGGGCCAAATGGGTTGAAACGTTCGCCAAGGGTGGCGCCTATATCATCCTGGCAGCTGGAATTCTGTACGTCGTCGGATTCACGCTGTGGACGATGTGGATCTCGCTGACCGACTCAACACTCCTGCCGAATTATGCATTCGTCGGCTTCAAACATTATTCGCGGCTGCTCCAGTCAAGGGTATGGCAAGTCGCGTATATCAATCTCTTCGTCTACGGCGTTGCCTTCGTTTCTATATCTTGCGGCATCGGCATGCTCCTTGCGGTTCTGATTGATCAGAGGATCAGGGCCGAAAATCTCTTCCGCACCATTTTTCTTTATCCGATGGCGCTGTCCTTTGTCGTGACGGGAACGGTATGGGGGTGGATTCTCAACCCAACAATCGGCGCTGAGCATTTCGTCCGGGGCCTGGGCTGGATGGAATTCCGGTTCGATTGGATTGTCGATCGGAACATGGCGATCTACACGATTTCGATCGCGGCCGTTTGGCAGGCTTCCGGCTTCGCCATGGCGTTGTTTCTGGCCGGCCTGCGCTCGCTGGACGCCGATCTTTATAACGCAGCCCAGATTGACGGCGCCAGCCCGTTGCGGATGTATGTGAGAATCCTGATTCCAGCGATCTGGCCGATCGTCGCCTCAGTTCTCGTCATCCTGCTGCAACTCGCGCTCAAGACCTACGATCTCGTGCAAGCGATGACCGCCGGCGGTCCCGGCATCGCGACCATGCTGCCGACGAATGTCGTTTACGACTATATGTTCCAACGCGGCCAGATGGGAGAGGGATCGGCTGCGGCTGTGATGCTGTTGATGTCGCTTCTGATCGTCATTCTTCCCTATGTCGTGCTCCAGCAAATTCGTCGCAGAGGGCAGGCACCCAATGGTTGAGAGCCGATCCACCGGACGGGCGGGCGGACGTTTTGCTCTCTACGCAGTTCTTGTCGCCTTCGCGGCCTTCTATCTCACGCCGCTGGTCGTAGTTTTTCTCAACTCGTTCCGCAGCCTTGAGGAAATCACGCAGACCTCCGTACTTGGCATCCCTCACGCCATTCGTTGGGAGAATTGGGCGCAGGCCTGGGGCTCCTACTGTATCGGCGGGATCTGCTCAGGCATCAGTCCATACATGTGGAATTCGGTGGCAATCGCCGTGCCGGCGACGCTTCTCTCAACGCTGGTCGGCGCCCTCAACGGCTACCTTCTTTCGCTCTGGCGGTTCAAGGGGTCGCAGATCGCATTCGGCGTCATCACCTTTGGCGTCTTCTTGCCCGCGCAGATGAAGTTGGTGCCTTGGGCGATCACTCTGCGAGCACTCGATCTCTCGGACACCGTCACCGGGCTCACGCTGATCCATATCGTCCAGGGCATGAGCTTCACCACGCTGTTTTGTCGCAATTATTACGTCAACGTTCCCGCTGATCTCATCAATTCCGCGAAGGTCGACGGGGCAGGCTTTCTTCAGATTTTCCGGCGAATCGTCTTGCCGTTGTCGCCGCCGATCCTGATCGTCACGGTGATCTGGCAATTCACCAACATCTGGAATGAATACCTCTACGGCATTACCTTTTCCGAGGGCTCCCACAGACCGGTGACGGCGGCGCTGATGGCATTCAGCGCCAACATCGCCCAGGCGCGAGAATACGGCATCGAGAGCGCCGCCGTGTTGCTCGCCGCTCTCCCGACCATCCTCGTCTATCTGTTTGGAGGAAAATATTTCCTTCGCGGCCTCACCGCCGGCGCCGTCAAATAGAGATCATCAGATGTCTGCACTTTCCATTGAAAGCCTGCGCGTGCGCTTTGGCGCGGTCAATGTCCTGAAGGGCATCGACATGGAGATTGAGAGCGGCGAATTTATCGTCCTCGTCGGGCCATCGGGCTGCGGAAAGTCGACGCTTCTCAACGTCATTGCCGGGCTTCAGTCCTCTTCAAGCGGGCGCATCGAGATCGGCGGGCGCGACGTCACGCGCGTGGCGCCCGCTGACCGCGATATCGCTATGGTGTTCCAAAGTTATGCGCTTTATCCTGCCATGACGGTGAAGGGCAACATTACTTTCGGCATGGAGTGCCGCGGCGTTCCAAGAGTCGAGCGAGAGGCCGCCCTGGATCGGGTCGCGAAACTTCTACAGATCGGCCACCTCCTCGGTCGCCGCCCAAGTCAGTTGTCTGGCGGCCAGCGCCAGCGCGTCGCCATGGGCCGTGCGTTGGTGCGCGACCCCATCCTGTTCCTGTTCGATGAGCCTTTGTCCAACCTGGACGCGAAGCTGCGCGTGGAAATGCGGATGGAGATCAAAAGACTTCACCAGCGCGTTGGAACGACGATGGTCTATGTGACGCATGATCAGATCGAGGCGATGACGCTTGCGACCCGGATTGCAGTCATGCATCAGGGCGAGATCCAGCAATTTGCCGATCCACAGACAATCTATGACGCGCCGGCGAATTTGTTCGTCGCACGCTTCATGGGGTCTCCGCCAATGAACACGATTCCTGTTCGCGTCGAGGCCGAAGGCGACAAAGTGGTCGCCGTATTGAGCAATGACGAGGGCGGTCGCGAAAGCCTCCAACTTCCAAGGAGCCGCGAAGCGCTTGCTGCTTGGATTGGCCGAGACGTTCTTCTTGGATTGCGGCCAGAGTGCCTTTCGCTTCATGAGAAGAACGATTATGGCGACGGAAACAACGCAATCGCACATCTCTCCGCGCAGGTAGAGATGATCGAGCCGACCGGAGCCGAGACGATGGCGCTGATCAGCCTCGCTGGCGTCGAGGCGATGGCGAGACTCAAGGCGGACGCGAGGCCGTCGATCGGCTCCCGTGCGACCTTCGCGGTGAATATGAGCAAGGTTTGCCTCTTCGATCCTCAAACCGAACTGAGAATTCCATGACCGAGCAGCCACAATCGTCGCAACCCAGCTATCCCGACCTGAAGGGCCGCGTCATTCTGGTGACGGGGGGCGCTTCCGGAATTGGTGAAGCGCATGTTCGCGCCTTCTGCGCCAATGACGCAAAAGTCGCATTCATCGACATTCAGGAGGGACCCGGACGCGCGCTTGCCAGGGAACTTTCGGATCAAGGCGCCATCGTCTCCTTCCTGAACTGCGATCTGCTCGACATTGCGGCGCTCGGTGCGACGATCGAAACTGTGCGTCGTACCCTTGGGCCCATCTTCGGCTTGATCAATAATGCCGCTGTTGATCAGCGCCACACCTTTGCCGACCTAACGCCGACGGCGTTCGATTGGATGATGAATGTGAACCTGCGACATGCCGTATTCGCGGCGCAGGCCGTCATCCCGCAAATGCGGGAGCATGGCGCCGGCTCGATCGTCAACACAAGCTCCGTCGCGTGGATGCGTGGTGTCGTCGACCTTGAACTTTATAGCGCGACAAAAGCGGCGTTAATCGGCTTTACCAATTCGCTAGCGAGGGAAATTGGACCATTTCGCATTCGTGTCAATGCGATTGCTCCCGGGCATGTGCCGACGCCGCGCCAGCGCGCGCTTTGGAGTAATGACGTCTCCGCGGACCAGATGCGCACGCTGCAATGTCTCCCTGACCTTATCGAGCCGCGCGATATCGCCAACGCGGCGTTGTTCCTGTGCTCCGATGCTGCGCGCATGATCACGAAGCATTGCCTGACGATCAATGCCGGATCGTTGTGATCAGAGTTTCTAATGCCGCCGGTGAGCATGCCGCGCCAGGCGAAGATAGGCGTCTTTGGCGGGTTGGAGATGTTGCACGACGACGTCGGCGAGCGCTTTTTGGTTGCGCGTGCCGAGAAGATCGATCATGCGCTGATGCTGGCCCCGGACCACCTGGAGCAGCGCGGGATCGCCGATGCTATAAGAACGGATCGCGTGCGTTTTAAGCGCCGCCTGTTCGATCACCTCGACGAGTGGCACGTTGCCGCAAATGGCAAAGAATGTGTGGTGGAAAAGCAGGTTTTCGCGAAACACCTTGCGCAATTCACCTTTTTCGGCCGCTTTGGAATGACGATCCTGTATTTTTTGGAGAGCATTGATCACCGGACGATCCACGGGCAGCGAAATCAACTCTGCCGCACAGCGTTCGACAACAGTTCTGACGACATAAAGCTGCTCGACCTCCTGGACGCCGTAGTCGCGGACCGCGGCGCCGCGGTTCGGGTGACGCACGACAATCCCCATCGATTCAAGATCTGAAAGGGCCTGCCGCACGACATGCCGTTTGGCCGCGAACCGCTCCGCAAGCTCCTCCTCCACGATCCGCTCGCGAGGCGCCAACTGCCCCAGGGCGATCTCCTCTTCAAGTACGCCAACGATATCCGCGACTCGTAGCGGCGCAGTTCGAGAGGTCGTCAATGTCATTTCAGCCTCGGAAATAGAACAATAACACGCTTTTAGCGCACCTATCGGTTTTCCACAAACTTTATGCCAACATTGTTGACAATAACGTTGATAATACTCAAAGTGCGATCCGCCCGCCTCTCAAAACGCGGCCAAGTCTTATTTGCGCTGATGTCTCGACAGGCCCGAGCAGCAACCATCACGACAGGAAACGTGAATGACCAAGATCAGCGCAGTTCGTGCGCGCAGCATCAGTATCCCGCTCGATCATGCGACCTCGCTGTCGAGCAGGCTTGTGACAGAGCGTCATTATGGCGTCGTTGAATTGACGGGGGACGACGGTCATAAGGGAATTGGCTTTTGCTATGTGGGGAGCGGCGGCGGCCGATTGTTCTCCGAAGCGGTCGAGAGTTTGCTTGCGCCTATTTTGCTCGGCGAAGATCCTTACCGCGTCGAAGGGCTGTGGGCTTCGATGTATCAGGAGGCCTTGCTCCAGGGGCGGGCTGGCACTGTTGTTCGCGCGATCAGCGCTCTGGACACGGCGATCTGGGATCGCAATGCCAGAGCCGCCAATTTGCCGCTCTACAAATACCTCGGCGCAGTCACCGATCGTGTGCCGGCCTACGCGAGCGGCGGCTATTATCTCGAGGGTAAGACGCCCGATATGCTCGCCGAAGAAATGGCGGGCTACGTGGCCGCTGGCTATACGGCCGTCAAGATGAAGATCGGAAAACACGATCTTGTGACCGAAGAAGCGCGCATCGCGGCGGTGCGCGAGCGCATCGGTCCAAGCGTCCTTCTCATGCTGGACGCCAACAACGCCTGGTCTGATCTGCCGACGGCATTACGTTTCGCGCGCATGTACGAGAAATACGATCCCTATTTTATTGAAGAGCCGTTCGGCCCTGACGATATCGGTAATCATGCGCGCCTCGCGGCCGCGACGTCTGTGCCGATCGCCACCGGCGAGATCGAGGTCGGCCGCTGGCGTTTTGCCGAGCTGATGGGGCGCGGCGGCGCAATCATTCTCCAGACGGACGCCTGTGTCTGCGGTGGCATCACCGAGTTCCGCCGTATAGCGGCGACGGCGTCAAGTTTCGGCGTCACCCTATGTCCGCATTGGTTCCACGATTTACACGCGCATCTCGTCGCCTCGACTCCGAACGCGCGCTACGTCGAGTTTTTCCCCGACGACCAGGTGCTTAACTTCCGTCGCCTCGTCGATACGCAGATCGAGGTTCGCGGCGGCTATATCGCGATGTCGCAGCGCCCCGGCGTCGGGTTCGACTTTGATGGCGCGGCGCTGGATCGCTACGCGATGAATTCGTGGACGCAAACGGGACGCCAGAGCGATCTTGCCGCATGAGAAATCCTGTCATGACTCTTCCCATCAATCGCTTCAAGGCCGGCCTCGCTCAGAACCGTCGGCAGGCAGGTTTGTGGCTTACGCTCGAAAGCGCGAACGCGACCGAGATCGTGGCCGGCTCCGGATACGATTGGCTGCTTCTCGATATGGAGCATACGAGCCTCGATGTGTCCCAGGTTGCCGATCATATCAGGGCGTCAAAGGGCGGAACTGCCGAATTGGTCGTCCGCGTGCCTTGGAACGACCCGATCGTAATGAAGCGGCTTCTCGATACGGGTGTCCGTTCGTTCATGATTCCATTCGTACAATCGGCGGAACAGGCGCGCGCAGCGGTCGCCGCCACGCGTTATCCGCCTCATGGCATTCGCGGCGTCAGCGGCAACATGCGGGCCAATGGGTTTAGCCGATACGGCGATTACGGCGCGCGCTATCACGAAGAGCAATGCATCATCGTCCAGATCGAGTCGCCGGTCGCAATTGCGGCGATTGCTGAGATCGGCGCCGTTGACGGCGTCGACGGCATCTTCGTTGGGCCGAACGACCTCGCCGCAAACTTGGGGTTCTTCGGCCAGCCCGGCGCGCCGCAAGTGAAAGCGGCGATCGCCGAAGCCTTGCAAAAAATCCGAGCGACCGGCAAGACGCCAGGTATTCTCAATTTCGACCCTACGCAGGCGCGCACGCTTTTCGAAGAAGGCTTTAGTTTCATCGCGGTCGGCTCCGACACCTCGATCCTCGCACGACGCAGCGAGGGCTTGCTTGCCGACGTCGTCGGCAGCGCTTGAACGCAATCGAACAGGATGCCCAGCATGATGTATTCCGCCAATCTATTTATCGATGGCACATCCGTTGCGAAATCATCCGCCGATCGGATCGAGGTCATTAATCCGGCAACCGAAGAGTCGCTCGGCGACATTCCCGGCGCCGGGACTGCAGAGGTCGAAGCCTCACTCGCCGCCGCTGAGCACGGTCTTCTCGTTTGGCGCGAAGTTCGTCCTTGGGATCGCGCGGCTCTTCTGCGACGCATCGCAGCGCTTATTCGTGAGCGCACCGAGACGATCGCTTTGCTATTGACCCTGGAAGTTGGAAAACCGCTGACGGAGGCACGGGCAGAGGTCAACGTCTCAGCGGAATATTTCGACTGGTGCGCGGATGAAGCGCGCCGGCCGCTTGGTGTGGTCGCCGACGGCCGCACCATAGGCAGTCGCTATGCCGTCACGCACGAACCTGTCGGCGTGGTTCTCGCGCTGACGGCCTGGAACTTTCCGATCTCCCTTGCGTCGCGCAAATTGGCTATGGCGCTCGCCGCTGGATGTTCCGTTATTTTGCGTCCTGCCGAGGAAGCCCCGGCATGCATTGCTGAACTCGTATTCTGTTGCCACGACGCCGGACTGCCCAACGGCGCCGTCAACCTGCTGTTCGGGACGCCTGAGGCGATCGTCGAGCCGTTGATGGCCGCTCCAAGCGTGCGCAAGGTTAGCTTCACCGGTTCCACGCGCGTCGGGCAGCTTCTCATTCGGCAAAGCGCGCAAACTGTCAAGCGCCTCACGATGGAGCTTGGCGGGCACGCCCCGTTCATCGTTCTCGAGGACGCAGATATCGACAAAGCGGCTTCGGCGGCCTTGACCGGACGCCTCCGAAACGCCGGTCAGGTATGCACCTCGCCGACCAGATTCTTTGTGCACGAAGCGCACATCGCGGCCTTCATCGACCGTATGGTCGAGGGAGCCCGCGCAATCCGGCTCGGCGATGGCTGTGAGGATGGCGTCCAGATGGGTCCCCTGGCTACGTCGCGTCAGCGCGACCGGGCTGAACGGCTCGTCGCTGACGCGCGCCAGAAGGGCGCGCAGATCGTTTATGGCGGTAGTCGGCCAGCGCACCTCAATCGAGGCTTCTTCTTCGAGCCGACGATCATGACGGATCTTTCCACGGACGCCGCAGTGCTGTAGGAGGAGCCATTCAGTCCCCTTGCCGCGGTCGTTCCGGTGTCGGGGCCGGACGAAGCCATCGCGCGCGCCAATGCGCTGGAGTTCGGCTTGGCGGCCTATGTGTTCGGCCGGTCGGACAAGGCGATCGAACATGTGACCTCCCATCTCGAGGCGGGCGTGATTGCGGTGAACAATATCGCGGCGGCGTTGCCAGAAATGCCGTTCGGCGGGGTCAAGCAGAGCGGTTTCGGACGGGAGGGCGGCTCCGAAGGCATCAGGGAATATCTGAACACGAAGTTCGTTCACAAGCTTTCGGCTTAGGACCTGTCAGCACATGACACGCAAGACGATTGAAGATCTGCGCAGTCAGCGCTGGTTCTCGGCGCCCGGAGCGATCGGCGCCCATAAACACCGGCGCATCAAGCAATCGGGTTTCGGCCCTGCCGACTTCAAAGACAAGCCGGTCATTGCGATTCTCTCGACCTGGTCCGACCTTCAGCCGTGCCATGCACATTTTCCGCAGCGCATCGAGGAGGTAAAGAGAGGCGTGTGGCAGGGGGGCGGCTTTCCCGTCGTCATTCCCGTCCAGAGCGTCAGCGAGAGCTTTCTCCGGCCCACCAGCATGTTGTATCGGAACTTTCTCGCCATGGAAGTTGAGGAGGCGATCAGGGCGCACCCGATCGACGGCGCCGTGCTCATGGGCGGCTGCGACAAGACGGGGCCAGGCCTGGTCATGGGCGCGGCGTCCGCCAACGTGCCCTCGATCTTCGTGCCGGCGGGCGCGATGCTGAAGGGACGCTGGCGTCAACATACGCTAGGCACCGGGACAAGCACCTGGGCTGCCGAGGCGGACCATCGCGCCGGCAAGCTCAGCGATCGTGAATGGGTCGAGATGAGCGAGGCGACCGTGCGCTCGCCCGGAACCTGCAACACTATGGGCACCGCATCGACGATGACGCTGCTGATCGATGTGCTCGGTCTGTCGTTGCCCGGCGCGAGCACGATTCCGGCCGTAGATTCAGAGCACATGCGCATGGCAAGCGATGCGGGCCGGCGCATCGTCGATATGGTCTGGGAGGATTTGAAACCCCGCGACATAGTGACGGACGCGTCGCTGCAAAACGCGGTCATCGCCGACATGGCCATTTCGGGCTCGACCAATTCGCTGATCCACCTGATCGCGATGGCGCGCCGGCTCGGTTTGGCTCTCGATCTTGATTCGTTTTCCAAGGCGAGCGAAATCGTTCCAGTGGTGTGCAACCTGATGCCGGCTGGCAAATACCTGATGGAGGACTTCCATTTTGCCGGCGGGATCCGCGCCCTGCTCAATGTCATCCGCGAACATCTCGATCTGTCGTGCAGAACCGCTTCAGGCCGCTCGCTCGGCGAATCCATCGAAGGCGCTGACGTCTACGACGCCGACGTTATTCGGCCGCTTGATAATCCTGTCTATGCGAGCGGCGCGCTCGTGGTGTTGAAGGGATCTCTCGCCCCGCGCGGCGCCGTTCTCAAGCGCTCGGCGGCCGAGGGCCAGCTCCTTGAGCATACTGGCCCTGCCGTCGTCTTCCGCAACAACCAGGACATGATGCAACGGATCGACGATCCCGATCTCGCGGCGACTGCGGACAGCGTTCTGGTTTTGCAGGACGCAGGCCCGACCGGGGCTCCGGGCATGCCGGAATGGGGCATGCTGCCTATCCCTAAGAAGTTGCTCGCGCAGGGCGTCCGCGACATGGTCCGCATCTCGGATGGCCGCATGAGCGGCACGAGCTATGGCACATGTATTCTCCACGTCAGCCCCGAGAGCCGGATCGGCGGGCCGCTGGCGCTGGTGCGCGACGGCGACATGATTCGGCTTGACACCCGGGCCCGCACCCTCGATCTGCTGGTGAACGACGATGAGCTGGCGCTTCGGCGCGCCGCTTGGGTTCCCCCTTCGGCGCATTATCAGCGCGGCTACGGTGCTCTATTTTCCCAGCACGTGCTCCAGGCCGACGAAGGCTGCGACTTCGACTTTCTAGCAAAAGACGGCTTCAATCCCGAACCCGAAATTCACTGACGAGGCGATGGCCGAACAGGACAAGCGCGGCCGCGGCATCGCCGGGGGCCTGACCCACTACGGCGACCCGGATTTTGCCGCCTATCTCAGGCGCTCTTTTGCGCGATCGATGGGCTATTCCAATGAAGCGCTCGGCCGGCCGATCATCGGAATCGCCAACACCTACAGCGGTTTCAACAACTGCCATCGGCATTTTCCAGAGCTGCTCGACGCGGTGAAGCGCGGCGTGCTGATGGCGGGCGGTCTGCCGCTGGAATTTCCGACGATTTCCCTTGGCGAGGTGTTTCTGAAGCCGACAAGCCTCAAATTCCGCAATCTGATGGCGATGGACACGGAGGAGATGATCCGCGCCCAGCCAATCGATGCCGTAGTCCTGATGGGCGGATGTGACAAGACTGTTCCCGCGCAACTCATGGCGGCGGTTTCGGCCAACGCTCCGACCGTTCAACTTGTCGCTGGGCCAATGTCGACCGGACGCCATCGCGGCGAGCGACTCGGCGCCTGCACCGATTGTCGCCGTTTCTGGGCGCGTTACCGTGCTGGTGAGATCGATGCGCAAGAGATTGAGGCTGTTGAAGGCAAGCTCGCCACGACGTCGGGGACCTGCGCCGTGATGGGGACGGCGAGCACCATGGCGTGCCTGGCCGAGACGCTCGGCCTTGCATTGCCGCGCTCAGCGGCAATTCCGGCAGTTCACGCCGATCGTCTCCGCTGCGCCGAGGAGAGCGGCCGTCGCGCGGTCGAACTGATCGGCACGACGACGTTGCTGCCGACGAATCTGGTGACGCAACGATCCATCGAGAACGCGATGCGCGTGCTTCTTGCGATTTCTGGATCGACGAACACTCTTATTCACCTCGCGGCAATCGGGCGCCGCGCCGGAGTGTCGCTCGATCTCCATCGTCTCAATACGCTCTCCGACGAGACGCCCGTCCTTGTGAACCTGAAGCCGGTTGGCTCGAATTATATGGAAGATTTTTTCGCGGCCGGGGGCGTGCCGGCGGTGTTGCGCGAACTTCGCGATCTCCTGCATCTCGATTGCCTCTCGATCTCGGGCAAGACCATCGGCGAACTCATCGCTGAGCCTCTCGCCGAGGAGGTTGATCGCGCGGTAATCCGTCCTCGCGGCGCTCCGGTGGACCAGGACGGCGGCCTCGTCGCTGTGTTCGGATCGCTTGCTCCCGGTGGCGCCATCGTTAAGCGCGCCGCCGCCGATAAGCGCCTCCTCGAGCATGAGGGGCGAGCGATCGTGTTCTCGTCCCTCGATGATCTCGCCGCGCGTATCGATTCGCCCGAGCTTGATGTGAGCGCCGACGACATTCTCGTCCTGCAAAATGCCGGTCCTCGGAGCGAGGCCGCGATGCCGGAGGCAGGCTACTTGCCGATCCCGCGCAAACTCGCCGAGAAAGGCGTCAAGGACATGGTTCGCATATCCGACGCGCGCATGTCAGGCACGGCCTATGGCGCGATCGTATTGCATGTCGCGCCCGAGGCCGCGATTGGCGGACCGCTTGGCCTGGTGCGCAGTGGGGACCGTATCCGGCTGAGCGTCGCTGAGAGAAAACTGGAACTTCTGGTCTCGGACGAAGAACTGGCGCGGCGCTCAAGCGAGGCAGGCGATAAGGCCAAGCCGCCCGCTCGGCGGGGCTATGACCGGCTTTATCAGGATCATGTGCTTCAGGCGGATGAAGGCGTCGATTTTGACTTCTGCTAGGGCAACAAAATGATCGAGACGACGACCGTCTTTCCCTACCGCATGAAACTCGGTGAGTGCCCGACGTGGTCGGCGCGCGAACAAGCGCTCTATTGGATCGACATTCCTGGCGACGGGCTGTTTCGCCGCGATTGGAAGACGGGCGAGACACGGCATTGGCCGATGCCGGCGACGATCGGCTCGTTCGGGTTTTTTGGAGACGGTACGCTGCTTCTGGCCCTTAGATCGGGCTTCGTACGGTTTGATTTGAGCACCGGCGCAGCCACGTCGATCGGTCCGGCGCCAGATTATGATCCGTTGTTCTGCAGATACAATGATGGGCGCGCCGACCGCAGTGGCCGCTTCTGGGTGGGAAGCATGAATGAACGACGCAGCGCACCAGACGGCAAACTCTACCGTTTCGATCCGGCGACAGGACGCCTGGAAACGAAGATTGAGGGCGTCACGATCTCCAACGGCCTTGCGTTTTCGCCCGATGATCGCACGCTTTATTTCGCGGACACGGTCTTGAAGACGGTCTGGGCGTTCGATCTAGACATCGCAAGTGGATCTCTTTCAAATCGCCGCGTATTCGTCCAACTCGACGAGACAATGGGCCGTCCGGATGGGGCCGCCGTGGATGCTGAAGGGGGCTATTGGATTGCGCTAATCGGCAAGGTCGCGCGCTACAGGCCGGATGGGGAGCTGGACCGAATCGTGGAGCTCCCTGTCGAGCGCCTGACGATGTGCTCCTTCGGAGGTCCCGACCTGGCGACCCTTTTCGTGACGTCCTCTAGCGAAAATCTTCGCAGCGATTGGCGGGAGACGCAACCGAAGGCCGGTCTTGTTTTGGCGCTCGATGCGGGCGCGCGGGGGATGCCGGAGCCGTATTTGTAGTGCTCCTACCGATGTTCGCGGTTCGACTGACGCTGGGAAGCGGGCGCGGCAAGCGACTTTGTTACATGGAGAGTGCGAAGCGCGCATTGGCGCCGGCGCGGGCTGTTTACGCAACACGGGAGCAAATGACTTGCCCGAAATCGCGCATACGATTGAGCGATTTGACCGCAATTGCGACTTCGGTCACGCGGCGGGCGTCATCGCGGGATTTCAAGATATCTCCGATCACGCGCTTGTAACGACTGATTGCCGCTTCGACCTCGAGCGCATGTTATAGCCGGAGGCCTTCTGCCAATTCATGCGCCCATGCTCTTCGACCCAAAGGACATGCCGGTCGCGCTGGGTCGGCGATGTTGCGGCAGTTGGTCTAGGCACGGCCCTCTTACATGGAGGAACGATGAAACTAGCGCTCGGGTTTCTGGCGAGAACGGCGTTGAGAACTCCGCTCCGATCATAGGCGCCATCGGCCATAAATGAGCGCGGGGCTTCGACCAATTGCTCCAACAAGGGCTCCACATGCGAGGCGTCATCGACGTCTTTGTCGCTCAAATCAAACGCGACGATCTCGCCGCTGTTTGCGTCAAGACCAATATGCAATTTGCGCCAGGCGCGGCGTTTCGCGGTTCCATGCTTTTCGAACAACCATTCGCCGGCTCCGCGCAATGTCAGCCCCGTGCTGTCAACGATTATGTGCAGGTCGCCCGTTCCAATCCTCGCCCGTTCGGGAACCGGCGATCCGCACGCCCATCGGCTCAGCGTCGTATAATCAGGGACGGGCAGGTCGATCTCCAGCATTCGCATGATCGAGCCAATCAACCCTTCACTCTGGCGCAGCGCCAATCGAAACACCGCTCGCAGTCAGAGCCGTCTCAATGGCGAGATCGGAATAGTGCGGCTGGCGATCACGAAGCTGTCGCGGATGCGCGCGAGACCGGTAGTCAACTCATCGGTGAGCGCGTCGACGAGATAGTCCTGGCCGACATCACCCGAGAGATTGGAGAAAGGCAACACCACAAGAGAAAAAAGCGCTGCCTCGCCCGGTGTCTTCGATG
>Ga0182024_10011227_pt1 | contig 18043 bp, 10 predicted proteins | sample P32metaG_FD_120480 | JGI IMG/M metagenome (GOLD analysis project Ga0182024, IMG submission 120480) | Permafrost microbial communities from Stordalen Mire, Sweden - P3-2 metaG (Illumina Assembly) | ecosystem: Environmental > Terrestrial > Soil > Wetlands > Permafrost | place: Sweden: Stordalen... | reverse complement strand
CATCGACCGCGGCCACCTTCACCATCAAGCCGGCCAAGCCGACCATCACCAGCCTGAGTCCCACCTCGGCCGTTGCCGGCGGCGCCAAATTCACGCTAACCATCAACGGCACGCACTTTACTTCGACGGCGACAGCCAAGTGGGGCGCCACCGCGTTGACCCCGACATTTGTGGGCAAGACCCAACTCACCGCGCCCATCGCGGCCAGCCTGATCGCTTCCGCAGGCACTGCGAGCGTGACCGTGACCACCGCGGGCGGCACATCGACGGCGGCCACCTTCACCATCAAGCCGGCCAAGCCGACCATCACCAGCCTGAGTCCCACCTCGGCCGTTGCCGGCGGCGCCAAATTCACGCTAACCATCAACGGCACGCACTTTACCTCGACGGCGACAGCCAAATGGGGCGCGACCGCGCTGACCCCGACGTTTGTCAGCGCGACCAAACTCACCGCGCCCATCGCAGCCAGCCTCATTGCCGAGCCGGGCACGGCCAGCGTCACGGTCACCACCGCCGGCGGCACATCGACCGCTGCGACATTCACCATCAACGCTGGGCTGCCGACGATTACCAGCCTCAATCCAACTGCGGCCACGGCTGGCGGCCCCGCGTTCACGCTCATCGTCAACGGCACGAGCTTTGTGTCGGGCGCGGTAGTCAAGTGGGGCGCAACGGCGCTCACCACCACCTACAAGAGCGCCATCCAACTCACATCTGCGGTGCCGGCGGCACTGATTGCGACTCAAGGCTCGGCGTCCGTCACAGTGACCACGCCCAAGGGCACCTCAGCCGCGGCTACGTTCACCATCACGTCCTCATCGGGACCGGCATGCGCCAACGACGGAGCGGGAAACTCCAAATTGAAGGGAGTCTATTCGTTTCAGTTCTCGCAGGTCGACCCCGCCAACAACGGTGAACTCTCATTGAATGCCGGCGCATTCACAGCCGATGGAGCGGGAAAGATCACCGGCGGGCTGCTCGACGCAAACAGTCCAAACACCACCAGCGAAACGCAGACCGCGTTCAAAGGAACCTACTCCGTTGGCCCGGACAACCGCGGCCTGCTCACGGTCACCTACACCGGCGGCACGACGTCCAACCTCTGCTTTGCGCTCAACTCGATCTCGAGCGGCATCTCGGCGGGGGGACGGCTTGTCTCCGATCAGACCAACGAGCAGGTGGACTCAGGCGCGTTCTATGCGCAGGGCGCGAGCAACCCGAGCGTGTCCTCGGCCAAGGGCAGTTGGGCGTTTGGAATCCAGGGCGCTGAGCTGGCCGGCACCACCGGGCTCGCAACCCGCGGCGCGGAGGCCGGCTTCCTGAAGTTGGACGGCGCCGGCAAGGTGACAGCGGGCGAACTCGACTTGAGCCAGGACAAGTATGTGGCGGCCGCGCTCACCAACAGCTACAAGGCGCAGGTGGAAGCCAGCGGCACCTACACGCTGGCCTCGAGCGGACGGGGCACGATTGCGCTCGCGCTCGCCGGCGGCGGCTCCAGCAACCTCGTCTTCTACGTGGCCGGACCGAGCCAGATCCTGCTGCTGAGCGCCGATCCGGGCGGACCCACCGGCAGCGCCGTCCTGGCCGGCAGAGCGTATCTTCGCACCGCTTCCAATTTCAGCAATGCAAGCCTGAAAGGCAGCAGCGTGGCGATCGGCCAGGCTATCAGCAACGCCGGCTCCGCCTACTACGATGAGCGGCTGATCGAGGCAGGCATTGCAACCTGGAACGGCACGGGCAGCTACGGCGAATCTCTCGACCTGAACGTCGCCGGAAATATAGCCCTGCAGCAAGGCAGCAGTGGAACCTACTCCGTTGACGCCGAAGGCCGCGCAACGCTCAATGCCACCAGCCCCTCAACGTTTGCCTACCTGGTGGGGCCGAACCAGGGGTTCGCCGTCCGCGGCAATCCGGGTGTCGATTTCACTTACTTCGAAAATCAGACGGTGCCTGCGGGCGGCTTCGTGGCCGGCAGCCTCGATGGAGCGTACTCCGAGGGTTCGGTCGGGTACGGATTCGAAAAACAGATAGCGACCAGCGGCGTGCTGACGTCAAACGGCGCGGGAGACATAACGGGCACCATCGACTCGGCGCCGCTACTCACCGGCGTCGTCGACGTGGTTCCTTTTGCGAGCAGCGACCTGCAGCAGGCGCATGCCATGGATCAGTCCCTGAGCGACACGTACTCCGCCGCGGCGTCCGGGCGCTTCGTGGTGTCGGGCCTCAACCACACCCTCGAAGCGTGGTACCTCGTCAGCACCACCAAGGCCTACGTCATCCCGATCGATGGCGCGGTGTGGCAGCCGCTCGAGGAGATCGACCACCAGTAGACCACTTGGGCGCCCCACCCTCGCCGCGTTTTTGTTTTTGCGGCTTGGGTGGGATGCGCACATGACCGGACCCAGAGATTGCGAAAATGATCCAGTGCGTATTTCAAAAATGATCCGGCGGATAGAAGCCGCAATCCCGCAAGGGCTAAAGCCCGCGATTTTCTTGCCATTTTCGGCACGACTGAAGTCGTGCCCTGACACACTGCGGGTTTTTGAAACACGCTCTAGTTAACACAGGCAGCCCTCACGCATCCTGCGCAACGGCAACATACATTCGCGGCGCAAAATACGACAGGCAATCAGATGACGGAATTGAACAGCGCCGCACCGACACTCGATTCGCACACTGAAGCGCGGGAGGCGGTTCCTCCACCGTCGGGCCACATAGGGCTCTCTCCGGAAAGACTCAACCGCGCTCCCGCCGACGCTCGCTTCCGGTGCTTGCTCGCGCTCGTGTTTGCGCTGGGCGGTCTGGCCTTGGCGCCGGTCCTGCTCGGCCTGTGGGACGTTTGGGTCAATGTGCCGTTGCGGTCGATCGGCATGCTGATCGTGCCCGCCGCCGTGATTCTTGCGCTGCGCGTCTGGCGTCAGCGTGCCTGGGAGCTCAACGGAACCTGGTGGGGACTGCTGCCGATCGCGCTCGCCCTGGTGTGGAGCGATCTGCATAGCAAATTCGCGCTGGCCCTCGTCGATGGCACCTTGAAGTTCGATCTCTTCGCGCCCAAGCTGTCGCTCTATTTCTTTGCATCGGGCCTGGTGCTGCTCTTCGCCGGAGTCCGCGTGTGGCGGCAGGCGTGGTTTCCGCTTCTTCTGCTGCTCTGCGCCCAGGCGGTGCCCAACGTCGCCGATCACTACCTCGATATAACCCTCCAGAATCAATCCGCCCACATTGCCCGCTGGTTCGCGGGCCTGATCGGTTTCCCTCCCACAACTCCCGAGCTGCTGCGATTGATGTTTACGCCGGATTTCGGGATGTTCATCGCGCCCGGATGCGACGGACTGCGCGGCGCGGTCACGCTCGGATACGTGGCGCTCATCGCCGGATACCTGAAGAGGGTTTCGATCCTGCGATGGGTTTCCTATGTCGTCGGAGCCGTGCTGCTGGGCTATCTCTTCAATCTCATCCGGCTCTGCGCTCTGGTGCTCTACTACCGGCTGGCAGCCGGCCACGCGTGGTTTGAGCACGTGGCCAAGCAAGCCGACTACGTCATCGGCGGCTGCCTGTTTCTGGTCGCGGCGATTCTCTTTCTCTGGGTCGTCTTCCGCAATGACGACAACTCGACGGCTGTCACAGAGGCGCAACGCCCGCCACTGCCCGGCCGGCCCGCGCGCAGCGATTACTGGAAGCTTGCCGCCGCTGCCGCGCTCGTGCTGCTCTTCGTCGTTCCCGGCGTGCAGGCGATCGGAAGCCACGGCGAAAGCTTCTCTCAGAGCGTGCGTAACGGCGATCTCTCTCCGAGCCAGCTAGACGCGATGATGCCCACCGAGATCGGTGTCTACAGGCTGAATCGCGCATGGCAGGAAGAATCGGACGGCAGGGTCGAACTCGAGTCCGCCGTCTATGCTGCGCCGGGGGCCGATGAGATCATCGTCGGCGTGTGGCTGCCGCCGGGCTGGCACACCATGCACGAGAGCTGGCGGGCGCGCGGACAGGACCCGCTTGAGCCCGGCGATCGAAGCTTTACGATGGCCACCGGCCAGCCAGTGGAATTCGACTCTGCCTACTATAGCGATGGCATCACAGACAGCTTCGCCGGCAACGCGCTCTGCAGTCCCTCGTCGTGTCTCTCATCCCATCGCGCGCCTGGGCTGCACTTCGAGTTTGCTAAGGATCCGATCGATTTCAGCACCCGCGGATCGAGAGCCGTTCCAATCTTTTTCCGCATCGATCGCCCCCATGACAACACTCCCGAGGCCGCTCTCAAAGAAGCCCTGTCCGCTGAGGCCCGCCAGTTCCTGGCGAGCGCCGATTTTACTCAGATCAGCCGCAAGTTTCAGTAGCTGCTTATACCGGCCCATTGTAGCGTTATCTCACGTGCGAGACGCATGCCGCCACGCCTCAATTCTCACTGGCCGCGGCGGCCCGGCGTACGCCAGCGCGCCGATTGCGTGCGGAGCAAGCGGCAAGCTGTGGAGCGTCAACTGCAAGCCGGAGACCGCGATGGAGACGGGCGCGGGCATTGGTTCGACCGGAACCGAAAACCACCCGAGCTGCCCATCGAGGTTGATGCCGAGAGCCTTCACTGCGGCTTCCTTGCGGGTCCAGCAGGAAAGAAACGCGGTGTCAATTGCGCCGGCTGCAAGCGATCTCAGCGCAAACGACTCCTGCTGCGAGAAGAATCGCTCTGCCAGCGCCAGTGCGCGGTGCATGGGGCGCAGCCGCTCAATGTCGACGCCAATCGGTGCGCCGGCCGCGAAGGCCAGCAGCGCCACGCCGCCCGAGTGCGAGACATTGAAGCAGAAATCGCTGTGAGCGGCGAGCGATGGCTTGCCAAAGTCGTTGTACGCGAAGACGAGACTCGATGGCGGCTGGTCGAGACAGGCTCCGAGCAAGCTGCGCAGCAGGGCGCGGCAGTGCACAAATGCGGCCTGGGCGCGCGGCGCTGTAAAGGCGCGGGCACGGGCGGCTTCATCGCTGTCGAGCAGACTCCATGCCGCCTCGCCAGGCGCGGATTCAAGCAAAACCGGAACGACATGAATCTCGCTGCGCAGCGCCTCGAAATCGAGCCCCATCGGCGTGTCGTTGCCCGGCGTGTCGTTGACTGGCGTGCTCATGGCGCCGGCTCTTGCACGTCAACGGCGGACTCCTGCTGCGCCGCCACCCGCTCCGGCTCTTTCACCAGGATGCAGTCGCCGAGAACGAGAACGTCGATAGCGGTCGTGAGATAGCAATCGATGGCGTCGGCGGGGCTTTCAACGATGGGCCGCCCGGCCACGTTGAACGATGTGTTGAGCACGACCGGCACGCCGGTGAGCGCGGCAAACGCGGAGATAAGCGCATGGAATTCCGGATGCGTCTCTGCGTTCACGGTCTGCAGCCGCGCGGTGCCATCGACGTGCGTGACAGCCGGAATGCGATCGCGCTGCTCCGGATGCACGTCGACCACGCGCAGCATGAACGGGCTCGAGCCGGAGATGTCGAAGAACTCCGGAGCCCGCTCTTCAAGCACCGCTGGCGCGAATGGCCGGAACGGTTCGCGGTGCTTCACGCGGTCGTTGAGGTGGTCTTTCATTCGCGGCGAGCGCGGGTCGGCAAGAATGCTTCGCTGCCCGAGCGAACGCGGGCCGAACTCGCTGCCGCCCTGAAACCACGCCACGATTTTCCCGGCAGCTATATGTGCCGCGGTCTCCTCCGCAACATGCTTCACGCGATTCACAGGAAGACCGGCGGCGGCCAGCGCTGCCTCGATGTCGGCCGCGGAATAATGCGGTCCCAGCGCGTCAGTGCGATGCAGACCGGCGGAGCTGACCGCGGCAGTGGAAGCTTGCGCGACGCGCCGCACCCGTTTCGGAACGAGGTTGCGCTCGGCCCACAGCGCGCACCCCAGCGCGTGTCCGCAGTCGCCCGCGTTGGGCATGATGTAGATGCGCTCGAAGCGCGAGGCGCGGAAGATGCGCTCATTGCTCACGCTGTTGAGCGCTGAGCCGCCGGCGAGGCACAGATTGCGCGACGGGCTGCCGCGTTCGAGGGCGCGAATCGCGTTGTGCATGATATCGTCGAGCAGCAATTGCGCGGCCAGCGCAAGGTTCTCATGAAGCGGCGCGATCGGCTCGTCAGGCTGGCGGCGCAGCACGCCGTAGTCGACCAGAGCATGGGTCAGCGCTGCCTGGTTGAGAAAGCGGAACGAGCCGTTCTCGAAGAGCTCGAGATGCGGGCGCAAATGCCGATAGCATTCGTCGCGTCCATAGGAGGAGAGCCCCATCGTCTTGCCCTCTTCGCCGCTGTCGAAGCCGAGATAGTCGTTGAAGAATGTGTAGAGAGCTCCGGGGCTCGATTCGGGAAACGTGTGTTCGGCAAAGACGCGAAAGCGGTCTCCCTCGGCATGAGAAAGCGTGATGGACTCTGGCGATCCGGCGTGGCGAAGCAGCGGTTCGCCCGCCGCGTCGGCCGTGATGACAGCGGCGTCTGCGAACCCGCTCGCGTAGTAGGCCTGATAGCGGTGCACGGCATGGTGCTCCAGGTCCGAGTGCACGCATGCATTGGGGAAGTAGCTGCTCAGCGCGCGCCCCAGCCACGCGCGATTGAAGGCGAAATGCGATTCGCTGGCGACGACGAAGTCAATGTCGCCCCAGCCGATCGGCAGGCCGCGAAAGAGCGTGGCGAGAAACGGCAGCAGCGCGTCCTCGGCCACCGCGGCCGGCGGCATGGAGCCATCGCGCTGCGAGATGAAGAAGCGAATGCCCGCGCCGACCGGCCCGATTCTGTTTTCGATTTCGTGCAGCTCCTTGCGCGCCAGCAGCAGCGCGTACTTGCGGCCCAGATAGCGCTCGAAGTTCATGGCGCGAATTCCATGACGCGACGAAATGAGCGCGGCGCTGGCCCCGTGCCCCGTGGAGCACAGGCCGAGGATGTTGTAGGCTCCGCCGCCGAGAGCGCGGCGGCGCATCGCGCGCATAAAGTTCTGCATGCCGCGATCGGGCCGCAGGCGCGCGCCGAGCCGGACCATGCCGATGCCGAGGTAGGCGGCCGAGCGCAGGATCGCGTCGCGCTTTGTGCGATTGGCTTCATTCATCCGTGCGGCACCGCCGGTATGGGATTCGAAAAAATGGATTCAAGCTGGATAAAGGCCTGTGCGTCGCCGCCGAATGGGTAGAGGCGAACCGGCTCTTCAAAATGTACCTCGACGCACGAGCTCCACCAGCCGGTTCGCTTGCCGCCGAGCCGGACGGGAACCACTGTGGCCTGGGTCTCCGCGGCCAGGCGCGCGATCGCTCGGGACCAGGTGACAAGCGGGTGGAATCCGCGCGCCATCCAGAAATCGGCTTCCTCGAGGCCGGTGGTCATGCCGCCGCCGAAGAGCACAAATGGCAGCACCGCCGGCATGCCAACCGTGACCATGGCCGACACATAGAGCCGGAAGAGCGTCGAGTCCTCCGGCTTGCGATAGAAATGAGTCTCCAGCATGGGCCGGTCGCCCATAAGGATCATCACGCGCCGCTTGAGCCGCCACGGCAGCGCGCGGATGAGCGCGAGGAATTCGACGGGGTGCTCGCGGTCTGGCCGGTGGGCGGTAAAAATGATCGGGCCCGCGCGGCGATCGAGGCGAGCAAGTTTTTCGCGGCCTGTGACCTTGATGCGCAGCATCAAGGGCAACACGATGCCGCGGAAGATGGTGCCGACGATGGACCGCGCGACAGGGCCGGCGATCGAATACTGCCACGCCGGAGAAGCCAGCGGCGCCTTGGAACGAGGCGGGGGCTTCAGCGCGCTATCGGCATCGTTCACCAGGGAATCGGAGTCCGGAAAAGCAGGGATGTCCGCTGCGGAAGGCGGCGCTTGCTCCGCTGATCGCTCGCCGTTTTGCCCAAGCAGCAGAAAGAGCTCCGCCTCCTCGATCGAATCGAGATCGAACTGGCGTGCGCGCGCGCGCAGCTGTTGCTCGGTAGCATTCGGCTCCGTGCGGCGCAGGTAAGCGGCGAGGCCTCCAATGCGCGCATGGCTGTCGGGCTGCTCCAGAATGCGTTCAACCGTGGTCCGTTCAACCGCGGGTTCGCTTGCCAGCGCAGGCTCGGCGCTGGCCGCAGGACTGCGCACCGCGGCCACGATCGCGGCGCGCTGCGGCTTGTCCAGCGTAGCGCGGGGAAAGTCCGCCTGCTCCCACACCGTCCAGCCGCGAATGCGCCGCCAGGGCGCGAGCTTGCGGTTGGTCTGCTGCACAATCTGCGCGGCCACCGCTGCCGATGGCGCGCCCAGCAGCAGCACCGCGTGCAGTTCTTCAAGTCCCGCGCGGTCGTCGGCAAACACCACGGCGTCCACCAGCGCAGCGTGCTCGCGCAGCACGTTCTCGATCTCGTTGGGATCGATGTTGTGCCCCTCCGCGGTCACGATGCGGTCGGTCTTGCGGCCCAGAAAATAGAGCCGTCCGCCGCGATCCTGGCGCACCAGATCGCCGGTGGGAAAAAATCCCGCGGCTTGCGGCGACGAAGCATCGGGCGCGTAGGCCGGCGAAAGATGCGGCCCGCGCACGAACAGTTCGCCGTCGGGCGCGATGAAGAGCGAATCGCGATGAACGGCTCTTCCGATCGACCCGCGCCGCCCAACAATGGGCCGGTTGATGGTAGCGATGCCGGTGGACTCGGTGGACCCGTATCCCTGCGTAAGAATAACGCCGGCCTTGCGCCAGAAGAGTTCGCGCGCCAGCGGCAGCGTGGCGCCGCCGGTGAGAATACCTCGGAATGTGGGCCCGAGCGATCGGCGTCGCAGCCGGCGCGGCGATGTGCGGTCGCCGGCTCCGGCCTCCATCGAGTCCTGCAACAACTGCAGCACGCGCGGAACAGTGGACAGCACGCGGATGCGCCCATAGCGGATGGTGCGCTGCAGGTGATGCGGTTCGACGGACGACGAGTAGACGGCGCTGAGGCCGAGCGTGAGCGGGATGCACAGCGAAAGCAGCAGCCCCTGGATATGACTGAGCGGAGACAGCGCCAGCAGGCGCGTGGGCGCAACGCGGAGCAGCGGGCGCAGGTACTGGAACCGCCACAATTGGCAGACCAGGTTATTGTGCGTGAGCGGCACCGCGCGCGGCTGGCCGCCCGTGCCTGAGGTGAACAAAATTACCGCAAGATCCGACGGTTTCACAGCGATGCGCAAAGCGGCCGCGTCGAGCTCCAGGTCGCGCGGCGGATCGAGGTCAATCAGGCGCAGGGTGCGGTATGTGATGCCGGCTGTGTTCTGCCGGCCAATGACGACGATCGCGGCGGCTTCGGTTTCAATCGCCAGCCGCTGCATCTCTTCGAGCGGCGTGGCCGCGTCAACGGCGGCAACTACAAGCCCGCGCCACGCCGCGCCGAGCAGGCACGCGGACCACTCCGGTGAGTTCGTCGCGTAGAGCAGGATACGATCGCCAGGCTTGAGGCCCTGCCGCGCGAACAGGTGCGCGGCATACAGCGCGTTGCGATGGAGCCGGCTGTAGCTCCACCAGCGCGTGGCCAGCGTGGAGCGCAGGCCGATGGCGGGGCGGTTCCGGTAAGAGGGCAGCCCGGCGAGGATGGATTGCAGCGAGGTCAGTTTGCTCATGCGTCGCCCTCGCTGAAGTTGTTTTCCGCGCCGCGAAGAGCCACGGCGACGTGATCGCGCTGCCGGTCGCTGGTCCAAATCAGGACCGAAGGGACCAGCGCCGACTGGACTCTTGATCCGGCCGACAAATACTCACTGTGGGATAGCTCGACACTATTTGAGGGCCGGATCAAAAGCGCCGGCCGCAACGACCGCGCATGGATCGCATGGACAGCATGAAGCAGCGAGAACAGCGGCGACGCAACGCCGCAATACCCGGTGAGGTGCGTGGCCGAATGCACGGCGAGGTTCGCGTCAAGATGTGCGGCGGCGGCTTGCTCGATCCTGTCGGGGCCGGGGAGGTTGAGTCCTTCGCCGAAGATGGCGGCGGGCGTTTGTGCTTCCATCGCGGCACAGCCGGTGGCCAGCAGCGACTCCATCGCTTCACCCGGTGCGGAATGCGATTGCGCGACTCCGGTGATCTCGGCGTAAAGTGTCGCGTTGCGCGCGCGGGCATGAGCCTCCTCTTCAATCACAAAACAGGCCGCGCCTTCGCCGAGCACGTAGCCGCGGTCTGGGTTTGCTATGGTTTCAAGGCGGTTGTCGATGAGGTGGGCGAGGATGATTTCGAGTTGCAGCGGCGAATCGTAGCCGCCGGCCAACGCAATCGGAACCTCACCCTCGGCCACTGCGCGCGCTGCGGCGGCCACAGCCAGCAACCCGGAAGACGGACCGTTCATGATGTTGAGGTTCGGCCCTTGCAGGTCGAACTCAATGGCTGCGCCGCAGATGCCGGCGTTGGGCAGCGACTTGACCAGAAACAGCGGGTCGAGCAGCGCCTCACCCTGGCGCTCGAACCGCGCATAAGAGTAGCGGTGTTCGCTGTCGAGCGAAACGCGCAGAGCCTCGCCGAAGAGATTGAGATCCTGGTCGAGTCCGAGCGAGCCAATAAAGAGGCCGGCATGGCGGCGCAGATCGGGCGAGAGATCGGCGCTGCGCAGCGCTTCTCCGGCGGCGGCCACGGCGTGCGAGGCGGCAGAAGTCAGGATCTTGCGCAACATGCGGTTGGAGATAATTTCGTGGGCATCGAAGGGGCACGCGCGGGCCGCGCGCGGAATGCCGAGGGCGCGCAATTGCGGCGAGGTTGTGGGCCGTATGGCGGAATCGCCGCGATCGAAGCGGGCAAGATGATCGTGGACATTGGCGCCGAGCGGAGAAAAAACGCCAAGGCCAGTGATGAATACGCGGCGATTCTCCGTGGCGTTTTCAAATGCGGCGTGAACTCCTTCGGGGGCTAAAGCATTTTCGGAATTTGTGTAGTTCGCTGGGTGCCCCACCCTCGCCGCGTCTTTGTTGTTGCGGCTAGGGTGGGATAGCTCGATGCCCGGACCCCACCTTTCTGCCTGCGGATTTTCTGTGCTTTGAAAGGGCACGGCTTCAGCCGTGCCGCCAAGTCCGGGAAATGAGATTTCGGGCTTTAGCCCCTGAGGGAGCGTCTCCTCAACCGATTGCACTCCCCCGGCGGCTAAAGCCGCAATGGATTGTGCCGCCGCATCGGCACGACTAAAGTCGTGCCCTTTCAAAGCGGCGAAATTCGGCTCCGGTTCCCAGCGCCGAAACACCAGCGTCCCGTTCTGCCCGCCGAATCCAAACGAATTCGACAGGCCGATGCGCGCGTCGGCCGCTCGCGCGGTCCACGGAATGTAATCGAGATCGCACTCCGGATCGGGGCGGTCGAGATTGATGGTGGGCGGCAGCAGGCCGCGCTCAAGCGCCAGCACCGTCAGCGTGGCCTCGATCGCTCCGGCCGCGCAGAGCAGGTGGCCGATTTGCGACTTTGTCGAGCTCACCGCCAATCGGTCGGCGTGTTTGCCAAACGTGCGGCGAATGGCCAGCGTCTCGATGCGGTCGTTGAGCGGCGTAGCGGTGCCGTGCGCATTGATGTAGGCGACTTCCTCAGGCTGAACTCCGGCATCGCGCATCGCCGCATTCATGCACAGCACCGCGCCGTCGCCCTCAGGATGCATGTCGGTGAAGCGATATGCATCGAGCGACGAACCGTAGCCGGCAATCTCCGCATGAATCGTCGCGCCGCGTGCCAGCGCGTGGTCCAGTTCTTCAAGCACCAGAATCGACGCGCCCTCCGCCAGCACGAATCCATCGCGCGTCCGGTCAAACGGGCGCGAGGCGCGCGTCGGCTCCTGCCAGTTCTGCGACAGGCTGCCGAGCAGCGAGAAGCCTGTGACGCACATCATCGACAGCATCGAGTCCGCGCCGCCCGCGAGCAGCACCGTCGCCTGCCCCGAGCGCAGCGCGTGGAATGCAAACCCCAGCGCCTGCGTCGCCGAAGTACACGCCGCCTGCGCGGTGAGCGAGAGCGCGCGCAGCCCGAAGCGGTCGGCGATGAGCGAGGCAATTGCGGCCGCATCGCTCTGCACCAGCAGGCGCGGATTCTCGCGGCACAATTTCGCATAGCGAACCGGGTCCCATGCATTGCCATCGAGCAGGTCGCCGATGTGGGCGATGCGGTCTTCAATGATCGGGAATGTCGACGCGCCAATCGAGACGCCGGCCGCCGCGCCGTCAGGCGGATTGTCGTCAAAGCCGGCGTGGCTCCATGCGCGGCAGGCCGCCAGCAAGCCAAAGCGCGCGGCGCGCCCCAGCGTCTCCGGCTCGACGCCGCTCGCGGGCGAGAGCAGCGTCGAGGCCGCCGGCAGCGCATCGAGATCCACTTGTCCGGCAATGTGCCTTGGCGGCGTGGTCTCGCCATATTGGCGGATGGGCCTGATGCCGCTCTGCCCGGAGACGACCGCGCTCCAGATCGCATCGAGATCCGAGCCGAGCGACGTGACCGCTCCCATGCCCGTGACCACCACGCGCCGGCCATTGCCGCCAGACCTCATGCCGGCGCGCCCTGCACGCTCTCGCGCGCGGCAGCCTGGGTGAGGCCGAGTTCGCCCCCGATGCGCACCAGGTCGCCCATCATCAGCTCTTCCCCCGAGGGCAGGTCGATGGAGCCGCCGCACTCCGCGCAGGCCAGCTCCATGGGCGAGTCGGGCACCGGCGCAGGCAAGCCGCCGCACAAGCGGCAGCGCAGAGCCGCCTTGGCCGCGAGACACCGTAGCACGATGCGCGCGAACGACTCAACCGTGACAAGCTGGCGCAGCTCCTGGATGCGCATGTTGGGATGAAAGGCCTCGGCGCGCACCTCTGGCATTGACCGGCGCATGAGCTCAAGGCCGACGGGCGTGATGACGCCGTTGACGACCACGCTCTCCGCGCCGAAAAGATTGCTGGCGCGCTGAAAGAGGTTCAGGCGCGGCAGACGAATGACGAAGGCCCGCTCCAGGCTGTAAACGATGTCGAGCATGTCGAGCGACTCTGCGCCCAACTCGCCCCACAGGCTTGAGTTCATGCTGAGCGATGTCGGCTTGCAGTCCAGGCAGCGGACGATGATCTCGAGAACCCGGGCGCGTACGGCCGCGGAATCCACGGGAGTGTCGACGGGCGTGTGTGCCGGCGTGGTTTGCATAGGCTCCTGTAGGGGCTTGAGGCTCATGGTTGCAGTCCGAGCCCTCCGGACACGTTGAGAACTGCGCCAGTGATGTATGAGGCCATGGGAGAGACGAGAAAAGCGGCGGCTTGCGCCACCTCCTGCGCGGTGCCGAAGCGCTTCATCGGGATGCGGCGAAGCAATTCGTCTTGAGCCAGTTCGCGCAGGTGCTGGGTCATTTCGGTCGAGATGAGGCCGGGCGCAAGCGCGTTGACGCGAATGTTTTTGGGCGCGAGTTCGATCGCCAGCGAGCGCGTGATCGCAAGCAGCCCGGCTTTTGACGCAGCGTAGTTGCACTGGCCGCGGCCGCCGGTGTCCGCATTGACCGACGACACCGTAAGAATGCTGCCGCTGCGAGCCTCCATCATGGCGGGAATGACCTCGCGGATCGAAAGAAACGCGCCGCGAAGGTTGACCTGCAACACCTCGTCGAATTCTGCGACGGGCATCAGAGCTGCCAGGTTGTCGCGAACGATCCCTGCATTCACGACCAGAGTATCGATGCGGCCGTGCGCCTTGAGCACCGCGGCCACCATCGCGCGGATCTGGGCCTCGTCGCTCACGTCAGCCTGAAAAGCCTGCGCCGACCCTCCAGCTTCCACGATTGCGTCGACCGTCTGCCGCGCGGCCTCGGCATTGGCGCGATAGTTGACAGCAACCGTGGCGCCCAGCGCGGCGAAATGGCGCGCAATCGCCGCCCCAATGCCTCGCGAGGCACCGGTGACGAGCGCGATCTGGCCGTTCAAAAGCGACATGGGCGCCTATCCGAGACTCAGTGAGAAGCCGCCGTCGGCGACCAGGGTTTGTCCGCGCATCCAGTCCGAGTCCGCGGTGCACAGAAACGCGAGCACCTGGGCGATGTCTTCCGGTTGTCCGACGCGGGCCGCCGGCGTGCGCGCGGCAATCGCCGCCGAGATGCCAGTGAAGTCCGGATGCAGCCGGGTGCTGTCAGTATCCACGAAGCCGCCGCACACCGCGTTGACATGAATGCCGCGCGGAGCCAGTTCCACCGCGAGATAGCGCACCAGCGACTCGAGCGCCGCCTTGGCCGCGCCCAGCGCTCCGTAGTCGCGCGTATAAAAGCGGCTGCCGAGGCTGCTCACGGCGAGAATACGCCCGCCCTCGGGCATGAGCGCGGCGGCGTGCTGCGCGCCCAGCAGAAAGGCGCGCGCGTTCAGGTCCATCATGCGCTGCCAGGCGCGCGGCGACACGTCAAGCAGCGGACCGAACGACGCCCGTGCGGCGTTGCCGATGAAGACGTCGAGCGTCGGGCACAGGCGGCCCACCTGCTCGAACATCCCGGCCAGCGCGTCCTCCTGGCTCACGTCGGCGCAGTGGGCTGAGGCACTCACGCCGAGCGCCTCAAGGTCGGCCACGGTGCGCCGCGCCGCGTCGTGATCGAGAACGTAGCCGATGGCGATGTGCGCCGGCCGGTGCGCGGCCAGGCACAGCGCCGTGGCGCGGCCAATGCCACGCGAGCCGCCGGTGATCAGCACGTTGCGATTTTCAAGCCACAAGGGCAATCTCTCCGTGGTGGATGGCGCTCAATGCACTGCCGCATCGGGTGAATAGTTCATGCCGCCCGCGAGTTGGTCCCGGGCGGAAGCAGGCGCACCAGGGCCTCGGCCTGGGTGCGCGCGTTGAAGTGCTGTTGAACTGTGGCGGGACCGCGCGCCGCGAGCCTCTGGCGCAGCGGCAGGTCGGCGGCCAGCGCCACGATGGCTTCGGCCCAGTCCGCGGGTCCGGCCGAGGGAGACATGAGCAGGCCGAGGTCAGGCCGCAGGATTTCGCTCAGGCCGCCGGTGTCGGACGCAAGCACCGCCGTCCCCTGCCGCATGGCCTCAAGCGCGGCAAGGCCAAACGGCTCGTAACGGCTCGGGACAACAACCAATCCGGCATGAGCGACCACTCGCTGCAGTTCATCGTGCGCGAGCCAGCCGGGGGTGCGGATGCGGCCTTCGCTTCGCGCGGCGATGGACTCGACCAGCCGCGTGCAATCCGGGTCGCCGTGCCCTCCGGCAATCAGGCCAGTCCAGCCGGGCAGCCGCGCAAGTGCAAGCTCAATGGACTCCGCGGCAATGTCCACGCCCTTGTTGCGGCAGAAGCGCCCGGAGAATACGATAAGCGGTTCTCGCTCCTCGGCAGGAACGGGCGGCTCAACTGCCGGCTCCAGTCCATGCGCCAGAACGCTGCTGCGGGTGCGCAGGCCGGGGCAGAGCGAGATCGCCATCTCGCGCTCAGCCTGGTTGAGGAAGCGGACGTGATCGGCCTTGTCGAAGACCGTATGCTGCAGTTCCATCCACGCGCCGGCTCGCGCGCCAATCCGTTCATCGCTGTCCGGCGGAAGCTCAGTCCGCAGCAGCATGTGCGCAGTGTAGAGCAGCGGAACGGTCCATCGCCGCGCGGCCTCCAGGCCCAGAGCCGCCAATGCCAGCGCGTGCAGATGGATGCGGTCGAAGCGTCCCACATCCTGCGGGAAACGGTCGCGCGGAAGGCCCTGGACCGTGATGCCTTCCCAATCGGGCTTCGTCGGCGCCTCGCTCCCAGGTCTCAAAATCGAGACCTGGGGCACCCATATTCCTCGGCCGGGGCCCCCTAAGTCGGCTGCCAGGACCGTCACGGTGTGGCCCAGCTTAGCCAGCGCGCGCGCCTCGTTCTCCACCGCGATGCCGATTCCGGACCAGTTCGCCGGCGGCAGATCCGCCGTCAAAATCAGGACGCGGAGGGGCCATGGCGAGAGAGAAACAGCGGCCACCGGGGAGAGGCTTTCAATGGGCTTGAGACGCATGGCTTGTGGTCCGATAGAGAGGCTGATTTCTGTGTACCGGTCAGGGCCATACTCTAGCCTGTGGAGCATATCATGTCAACCTGAGAAAATTACCGGCAGGAAATATAACCTGTCGCATGATAGAAGAATAAGAAACCGGGCATTGCGGTTTCCAGTCCGCCTGAAAACGGACGCGCCCGGCGGGTGCGAGACAATTTCGACTGCGCACTTGCGCGATCCATTGAAACAACCGGCTTACGACATCAATCCAGGAGGAACCAGATCATGCGGGAAAGCGAAATCGAACAACAGGCTCCGGCAGACACCAATCTGCCCATCAGTTCCCTGCCCCCGTGGTACGAGCCCGAGGGCCAGGTGTTGGAGCAGCCGTGGCTCACCAGTTCAACCGACCTGCTCATCGCCTGGCACCCGGAACCGGTGGTGCCCGGAGCCCCCGAGGCCACCGATTGGGACCGGTACTTCCATCCCGCCGCCATGGCCGTGGAGATGACCCGCGACGAGCCCATGACCGCCGAAAGATGGGATCACGACGCGGCTGCCGTCGCCGTCGATTGCCTGTACAAGCTGGTGCGCTCGCTCGAGGCATTGGACGTAGATGCGGCCATCGGCTGCATTTCTCGCGGCTATCACGCCATTGAGAACGACCGTGAAGTCGATCGCGACGGGCTTCGCCTGCGCTTCGACGGCATCGTGGACCGCTGGCGCGGCCAGCAACTGCGCATCGGGCTCACCGAAATCCCGGACCCCGTCTTCTCGCCGGCCGGAATCCTGGTGCACGCCACGCTACAGGCCGATCACACCGACTGGGAATCCGGCGAGTTGAAGACCACGCTGCTGCCCTATGTGTTCTGGTTTACCGAGGACCGGCCCGGCGCATGGCTGATACGCTCGATGCTGCCTGCCGCCATGCCGGCACGCACCAAGGCGATTGCAATCGAGCCTCAGCCCGCATGATGTTGTACAAACACCGGGTGCCCCCGGTCCCGATTTTGGGACCGGGGATACCGCAACACCAATACCAACGTACAAAATCAAACCGTCGAAGACCGAGGATGATCCGACATGGCAGGAGTCGCGAGCGAAGTCGCAGTCCCAGTCAAGGACGAAGGCACCAGCGGCCTCATGCTGCCGATTCTGCTGCTCAAGAATTACCTCTACTACCTGTCGCGACGGCCCATCAGCGCCAGCAACGTGCACTTCAAGGCGGCCCGCATCGCCAGCCTGCAGAGCCTTGCGCCGCTGCTGGCCGAGGCCGAGGAGCCCGACGTGCGGCGCGCGGCCCGCATGTTGCGCACCCTCACGCCCGAGAGCATGACGCGCCTGGCCGGCGAGATTCAGCGAATGCTCTACCCCTGGAAGGAGCCGCAACTGCCGCGCGGCGTTGTGGTAACCGACCAGGGCCCCGACGACGAGTTTTTTCGTGGCATCCGGACCGCGCTGGTGGTGCTCGGCCAGGGCATCGGCATCGGCGATGAGATTCTCACCTTTCCGCTGGCCGGCTGCCTGCGCCGCCGCATGGACCCCGGCGCGCGGCTGCACGTCCTGTCCTCCTACCGCGAGCTCTGGCGCGACGTCGAGGGCGTTGACAGCCAGGGAATCTATGGCGGCCTGCTCGAGGTGGTGGAAGCGATCCGCTCGCGGCAATACGACATGGTCGCAATGGTCGACTTTGAGCGGCCCGGCCTGACCAGCGCCATGTGCCGCGAGGCGGGCGCGTACCGCTATGTCGAGATGGCCATGGGCACCCGCGAAATGTCGGTGCTGGACGCGCGCCGCGGTTGGATGGGCCAGATGGCGCCGCCCAAGGTCTACTTCAACAACCTCTACCACAACATGCGGCGGGTCCGGCGCTGGTTCGGGGACGCAGGCACGGGCACCGGGCTGCGCAATGCGAATGATGCCAAGCCCGCCATCGATCCCTTGCCGGCCGGCCCGGAAATGACCATCTACGTCAGCCCGTTCACGTCGAAAGAGGACCCGTCTGAGCGCTACTGGAGCGAGCTGCTGCACCGCATGTTGCCCGAGCAGCTCGGCCCCGGCCAGCGCGTCAAGCTGTGGATCGACTCCGGCGCCAACCCCGCCACCCGCGCCTTTGCGCAGAGCCTCGCCGGCGCGGTGCAGGGGCTGGTCTACGACGGCGTGGTCTGCGAGCCGGT
>Ga0182024_10011226_pt1 | contig 18044 bp, 14 predicted proteins | sample P32metaG_FD_120480 | JGI IMG/M metagenome (GOLD analysis project Ga0182024, IMG submission 120480) | Permafrost microbial communities from Stordalen Mire, Sweden - P3-2 metaG (Illumina Assembly) | ecosystem: Environmental > Terrestrial > Soil > Wetlands > Permafrost | place: Sweden: Stordalen... | reverse complement strand
GATCACGCGGCACGGGTGCGTGACGGCCTCGATCGTCTGCCCGAGTTGCCCAGCGCGGATAACTCAGCGATGGCCTGGGCTGCATTTCAGAACAAGCGGGAGGACTGGATGGAAAATCATCAGAATCGGTGGTCCCTGGGCCGAAGATTGTCGCTCGCGGGCGCCGCCCTCGGCGCCATCGCGGTTGTTTTGGTCTTAACCGTCGCCCCGGTCCGGGCGTGGGCGGAGAGCCTGCTGGGTATCTTCCGGGTTGAGCGCTTCACCGTGCTCGAGATCGACCCATCTGCGCTCAAGGGCAATGCGCTACAAAACAATCAGCTCCTCAACCAGACGATCAGCCGCGTTCTCTCCGACGAGGTCACCGTCACCCAGAAACCGCAAAAACCGCAACCGGTAGCGGACGCGGCCGCTGCATCGAAAGCCGCCGGCTTTGCCGTCCAGCTGCTGCCGGGCGAAACGCCGTCCAGCGTGCTGGTGGAGAGTGGCGCCGGCATGCAGATGAAGCTCAATCGCGACCGTATCCAGTCGATTCTTGACGAGGCCGGGCGCAGTGACCTGCAGATCCCGGCGTCGGTCGATGGCGCCACCGTCGGTGTGCGGGTGCCTGCCGGCGTGATGGCCTTCTACGGCAACTGCGGGAAAGTCGGATCTGAAATGGTCTTCTATAGCTCCAACGGAGGCGGCAAAGCCGGAAAGGAAGCGGACGCCAGCTGCATTTCACTGATTGAGCTTCCGAGCCCTGTTGTCTCCGCTCCGGAGGAGATCGACCCGGCACAGATAGCGCAAGTAGCCCTTCAATTCTTGGGCATGAACGCCAACGACGCCGCCAACTTTACCCAGACCGTCGACTGGACCTCCACCCTCGTACTACCCGTAGAGCGCGGTAAGACGACGTACGAGCAGGTGCACGTTAACGGCAACGAGGCCGCCCTGATCCGGCCACTAAAACAAGGACCATCCGGTCACTACTCGCTGATGTGGGTGGACAATGGAATAGTCTTCGGGTTGGGTGGAACGGGAGACGACACCACCGCGATCAACCTGGCCTCGCAGTTGCAGTAGAGGAACGTGCATGGCAGCTCTTACCATCGACGCTTCCCAGCTCAGCAAGACATACGGAACCCGTGCCGCCGTGCGCGATCTGACTCTCCAGGTCGCGCGCGGAGAGGCCTTTGGGTTTCTCGGTCCCAATGGGGCGGGCAAGAGCACTTCGATCAAGATGCTGTTAGGCCTGGTAAAGCCCACGGGTGGCAGCGCTCTCCTTCTGGGAAAGCCGGTGGGCACGCGTGAAGTGCGAGCCCGCATTGGCTTTCTTCCCGAACACTTCCGTTTCTACGATTGGCTTTCCGCGTCCGAACTGATCCTCTTTCACGGCCGCCTCTGCGGCCTGGCGGAGGATACCCTCCGCCGCAAGATTCCACAACTGCTCGACAGGGTGGGCCTGGGCGCGCAAAGCAACAAGCCGATCCGGAGCTTCTCCAAGGGGATGATGCAGCGCGTTGGCTTGGCGCAGGCCATTGTCAACGACCCCGAGATCCTCTTTCTCGACGAGCCCACCTCCGGCCTCGATCCCGCCGGGCGCAAGCTGGTGCGCGACGTGATTAGCGAGCAGCGCAATCGTGGCGCGACTGTCTTCCTGAACTCGCATCTGCTGGGCGAAGTCGAGCAGAGCTGTGACCGCGTAGCCTTCATTCGCGACGGCCGCATTGTCAGCAGGTATGAGATGGGCGGATGGCAGTCCACCCAGACAGACGTTCAGATCAGGGTCGCGCAGATCAACGCGACAGCGATGGAGCGTCTCAAGGGGTTCACCCAGGATGTGCGCCTTGAGGGGGAGCTGTTGTGCCTGCGGGTCATGCAAACGGACCATCTTCCCGAGGTCGTTCGCTGCCTGGTGGAAAACGGCGTGGAAGTCTTCTCAGTCGTTCCCCAGCGCGTGAGTCTGGAAGAGTTGTTTTTGCAGATGATGGGACCGGACACCGGCTTATGAGCGAGAACGCAATCCACGTGCATGCCGCTGCATCCGCGACCGGGACGCCATCCCTCAGCCTCGCGGCCGGCCCAGGTGCCTTGCGGACCACGTTGTTGATGGCGCGAATTACTTTCCTTGAGGCTGCCCGGCGCAAGATCCTGTGGATTGCAACCTTAGCCGGCATCGTATTCCTGACCTTTTTCTGGACTGCTCTTCATTTCGTGCTCAAGAACGCGGCGCGGCAAGCGAATACTGTCAGCCTTCGCGAAGGCATCGTCATGATGACCATGATGGTGCTTTATGCCGGAAGCATGATGACCTCGCTCATGTCCGTCCTCACTTCCTGCGACACCCTATCAGGGGAGATCGCATCCGGCACGATTCACGCCATCGCGACCAAGCCGGTCGAACGCTGGTGCCTGGTGTTCGGCAAATGGGTTGGCTTTGTCGGCATGCTCACCCTCTATGTGTCGCTGATTGAGGGAGGCACGATCGTGCTCAGCTGGATCCAGAGTGGCTATCTTCCTCACCACGCCCTCGCCGTGCTCAGTCTGGTCTGGTTGCAAGCAGTCGTTCTCCTGGGCGTGACCATGGCTGCAAGCACCTGTTTATCTTCGCTGACCAGCGGTGCTGTCTCCCTGGGGCTTTACGGCCTGGCTTTTGTTGGTGGATGGATCGAACAGTTTGGGGCTTTACGGCACGTCCATGCTTTGGTCGACCTGGGAATTCTCTCCAGTCTCATCATGCCGTGCGATGCCCTCTGGCGCCGCGCAGCCTTTATCTTCCAGCCGCCGCTTATCGGCAGCGTCGGTGCTTCCCCCTTCGGCAGCAGCCTCGTCCCCAGCAATGCCATGGTGGTCTACGCCGCTCTGTATGCGGTGCTGGCCATCTTGCTGGCCCAGGTTCTCTTTTCCCGCCGGGATCTCTAACGGTTTTCGATAAAAATCGCGATATATGACATCAGGTGGCATATATGCGGGCCTACTGTTCTGGACATAGGCCAACTGGCCTGGAGGACGAACCCATGGACTTAAGCAAATCCCTGCTACCGGAATTCGACGAAGAAATGGCAACGACACGGAAGTTTCTGGAACTTGTGCCCGACGAAAAGCTGGGTTGGAAACCCCACGAAAAGTCGATGACGATGGGGCAGCTTGCGTGGCATTTGTCTGACATGCCTTCGTGGTGCACCTACACTTTCAAACAAGATCTGCTGGCGCTTTCCAACGACGACTACCAGAAAAAAGTAGAGGAACGGAAAGGGAAAGGCGCCAAAGAGATCCTGGCGCAATTCGAGGGCGATCTAACGGAGGCGCGCAAGCGGCTGGCCGCGGCCGACGATACCGTTCTGGCTCAACAGTGGAAGATGACCTGGGGAGATCAGACCGTTGTCGACATGCCTCGGGGGCAAGTACTTCGCAAATGGGTGATGAACCATCTCATTCATCACCGTGCACAGCTAGGTGTATTTCTGCGCCTGAATGGGATCCCGATCCCTGGCGCTTACGGACCGTCGGCGGATGAGATGCCTTCATAGAAATTCTGCCAAGCGTCGTCGTGCTAGACTTACGCGCATTCATGGGTCATTTGCTCGACAGACGCACTTTCCTCTCGCTTGGTGGAGGCACGGCCATTGCCGCGGCCGCCTCCCCCAGGCTTTGGGGTCTTGGAGCGATCGCGGCCCCTGCTGCGAAAGATGAGGTCGAAAGCAAACTGGACGCCTTCACCGCGGCCTACATGAAGGCGATGAACGCCCCGGGGATGACCCAGGCGCTCACCGACAAAACCGCAACCATCCGCACTGCAGGCTATGGCTTTGCGAACCTCGAGTTGAAAACGCCGGTGTCTCCGGACCAGCTTTTTCAAATCGGCTCCATTACCAAATCCTTCACCGCCCTGATCATGCTGCAACTGCGCGATGAGGGCAAAGTGGACCTTCATCGGCCCGTGCTCGAATATCTGCCCTGGCTTCCGGTGAATATGCCGTACGGGCCCATCACCGCGCATCATCTGCTCACGCACAGCTCTGGTCTTCCCGATGCTTCGGCCATCTTTCAAAGCGATCCAGCTGCCCGGCATGTGCAGGGCTTTGCGCCCGGCGCTCATTTCCATTACTGCAATCTAGGTTTTGCTATTCTCGGCCGGATCATTGAGAAGCTGGATGGAAGGCCCTGGTATCAATGCCTGCAGGCTCGTATTCTCGCCCCGTTATCCATGACCCAGACGGCCGCGGTAATCACGATAAATTCCAGCGCTCGCAGCGCCACCGGCTATCAACCGTTTTTTGACGACCAGGTGTTCCCCCGCCAAGGCCGATTGGTGCCCAGGCCCCCAGAAGTCTTCGACAGCCCGGCCGGCAGCATTGCCGCGCCGCCGGGAGACATGGCGATTTACCTCCGCATGTTGCTCAATGGTGGACACGGCATTGTCTCCGCGGATGGGTTCCGGTTGCTGTCTACTCCTTACATGCAGGCTACGGAATTCAGTCCGAGGTCTTTCTATGGCTACGGAATCGCTGTGGATGTCCTCGACGGTCATAAGATACTGCGGCACACGGGAGGGATGAACTGCTTTGCCTCCTCCATCCACGTGGATCTCGACGCAGGCGTCGCCGCCTTCGCCTCCATCAACGCGATGCAAGGCTACCGTCCAACGGCTGTCACTCAATACGCCGTGCAGTTGTTGCGAGCCAAGCACGACGCGAAGCCGTTGCCAGCGGCCGAGGCTCTTGCGGATCCGGCGGAAGTGGACAACGCCGGGGAATATGCGGGCGTGTTTCGCAGTGCTAACGGCAAAGAGTTAGTCTTCAAGGCGAATGGTAAGAGGTTACTGCTGGATGGAGCGGGACAGATCGTCCTGCAACGCTCAAGCGGAGATTCCTTTGTCTCCACCGTGCCGGGTTCGTTTTCCGACTACAGCCTGATCTTTGTACGAGAACAGCCTGCCGGCGGAACCACTCCATCGCCAGTCGTCGAGGTAAGTTATGGTCCCAACTGGTATGCCAACGCGGCCTATCACGGCGATCGAGAGTTCACTGTACCTGCCGCCTACAGTGCCCTGACCGGCCGTTACCGAAGCGATAGCGGTGACGATGTGCGCGTCTTTGTACGAAAAGGGAAGTTATGGCTCGGAGACACGCTACTGACCGAGATCGGTTCGTATCTATTTCGCATAGGAAATGATTCCTGGTCACCTGACACGGCAGAGTTCCTGACCATCGTGGAAGGCCATGCCCGCCTGCTGCGAGCGATCGGCGAGGACTGCTGGCGGATTGAAGTGTAGAAAACCGTTGAAGTACGTACCCCGAGGGCCTAAGTAGCTCTTGTATTGATTTATTCCGTCGGCGGCGCAGAAGTTGGAGCAAAGAACGAAGCCCTCTTCTCTGGACGGGTGCCCCATGTTCGCCCCAGCGTACATGGGCCGAAAACGGATTCTTCAAATGCTTTCACTCCACGCGCAACGGTTCTTGCTTTGGCCACAGTCTTTCTGCCCCGCGTAAGCGTTCGAAAGGGGCTGCGCCCCGTCTTTCTCGGCCCATGTACGCTTGGGCGAACATGGGGCACCCGTCCAGGGAAGAGGGCTTCGTTGTTGGCTCCAACTGCACGGTCATTCCACCGCTAGGGCTTCACGGCCGCAAGTCCTATGAGTCTTCCCGATAAGTCTTCAGATAACATGTCGAATCCGGCTCTGGACAATTCCTCGCGTATCCACGCAATCCCCAAACGTAACTTTCTGTAGCTGCTCTTGTTGAGAGACCAACCCGAATCCTGACGCATATACACCAGGTCGTGGACCACCACCGAGTCCTGGTTTTCGAATTCAAGAAAACATGTCATGATCTTGTTCTCATCGCTCCGGACAGGAATAAAACGATCGGTTCCGAACAGCTCCCTTGTCAGGTCGCGGTAGGTGATGACGAACACCCCACCACTTCGCAGCCTGTCGAACACACTCCCAAACAAGGCGCTCACGTCCCTTCTGTCCGGCAGATGGGTCAGTGTATCGCCCATGCACACAATCACAGTGGCTTGTCCCGTTTGAACGACAGCCGGCAAATTACGCAGATCTGCTTTTTCAGTCCTCACCGGAAGACTGCCAACGTGAGATCGCAGCTCGTCCAGCAGCTCCGCGCTGGTGTCGATGGCGATCACCGGGGAAAATCCAAGCTGCGCCAGAGCGATCGTCTGGAAGCCGGGCCCGCATCCCAGATCGACTGCCATCGCGGCCTCCGGCGTGTAGTCGAGAGGCGTTAGTGTGCGTGAAAGAAAGGATTTCTGTTCGGAGACTCTATCTTCGAAAGACACCCCGAACATCCATGTGTAGTGCTGCGACAGCAGGCGTTCGTAGTGTTCGTTCACCATAGACATGAGCCTATTCTACGAGGCCCCTAAGCCAGCTTGACGAAGTGCATGGCCGCCGAGTTCATGCAGTAGCGAAGACCCGTCGGTGGCGGCCCATCCGTGAACACGTGACCCAAATGAGCGTCGCACTGTCTGCAAGAGACCGCAGTGCGCTCCATCCCGTCGCTCCGGTCAGTAGCTTCCACAACATTTTCGTGCGCAATCGGCTGCCAGAAGCTGGGCCAGCCCGTGCCGGAGTCGTTTTATACAGTTGAGGATCATCCTGGTTCAATCCACCGGGCGACGCAAAGTTCTGTGCTCTTGCATATCCGACATACGTTTCGGGAGATTGCACCTCGTCCGCATCCGGCGCAGCTTCCGTGCCCCGCGCATCTATTTTCGTTAGGCCCTCGGGCACAGGAGCGTGATTCGCTTCATCTTTCTCAAAGGGAAACTCAGGCGTGTGGACGCCGATGATCACCAGGCCATTGGCCTTGTACTTTTCATTCCACGCCTTGATGTAGGGCAGTGTCCGCAGGCAATTGATGCAGGAGTAAGTCCAGAAATCCACCAGAACCACTTTGCCGCGTAACGCAGCAAGGGTCAGCGGAGGAGAATTGATCCACTCAGTAGCTCCGGAGAGATCGGGCTGTGCGCTGTCAGAGACATCGATGGTCTGACTGAGCACGATCCGCTTTGGCTGGTTCGCGGGATGGAATCGGTCCAGAAGACGTTGCTCGAGTCCGCCGTGCTAGCCAGGGAAAGCCGGGTAAGCACGCCGCGATCCAGTCCAAAGGCAACAGCGGCGACAGCAGCAAGCACGGCAACGCCGAGTGCCCGTCGAATCCACTCCTCAACCCCAAGTCCACGCTTCATTGCCGCAAACAGACGGCCACCGGCCAGCAACGCAATCGCCAGCGACGTCGCGGCTCCGGCTGCGTAACTCAGCAGGAGGATGGCCGTATGAGCACTCGCGCCCTGCAGGGCGGCTCCGGTAAGAATAAGACCTAAAATCGGCCCCGCGCAGGGAGCCCAGAGCAATCCGGTGCCGATTCCCAGCAGAAAGGAGTTCAGGACACTCGCGCCCGAATCAGAGTTTCTCGAAAGCCGATTCCCCAGTTGCACCAAGGGACGCGAGAGACGCTCCGCCAGCGATGAGAAAAGTAAGGTGAGGCCAAATACGCCAAAGAGAATCAGGGCGGCGATGCGGCCGAATTGATTAGCCCGTACTGCCCACCCTCCGCCCACGGTTGCCAGGCTGGCAACCAACGCGAAAGTAATGCACATCCCCGCAAGCAGCGGCAATCCACTCTTGCGGAAGGGCTGATCGGAACGCGCGAACACGAATGGCAGCACCGGCAGGATGCAGGGGCTGAGAATCGTAAGCACCCCGCCGAAATATGCTAAGAGCAATAGGAACATCACTTACCAGCTTCCTTTAACCGGAATCGAACTACCCGGCCCAAATGAGATTCGAGAAAGACCAATAAGGTTACGAGTATTATCCTGTTTCGGTTTTTCTGCTGGTGGGTGACTCAGAATTCGATTCTTCCCTGGAACGCAATCATGCGCGGTGAACTATCACCGCCGAGCCCCACGCCGAGTAAACCGGTAGGAGGAGAAATCGTGCTGGTTACAGCGCCAAAACCTGTCTGGGTTGCTGGGTTACCCGGAGTACCCGCTTGATTGCTGGGCAAAGCAAAGTTGGGATGGTTGAAAAGGTTAAAAACCTGCGTATCCAGGCGAAAGGTGACGCGCTCCGTGATGGGAAACTTCTTGGTCAGGTAAAGCTCAGAATAAGTGAAATGAGGGCCGCGATAGTTGTTGCGGCCTGAATCTCCGAACTGGCAGTGGACAGGTGAGTCCCCGCCGGCACAAGCGCCGGTGCTGGGATCGACCACGGAGGCAAACGCATCGGGGTTGAGCCATTGACGGCTCCCCGTTTGTGTCACAGCCGGGACTGCAGTTTTACGATACAGCGGAACCCCAGCCACCCGGTTCGCAAATTGCGGTCCGCTCCCCTGAAAGATTCCACGGTTGTTCGCTGTATAAGGTGCGCTGAGCACGCTGAAGGGCACTCCGCTGTGCAGGAACGCGGTGGTGGACACTTGCCACCCGCCGAACACATACCGCGAAATCACATGGCCGGAATGAAATGGAATCTCGTAGATGCCAAAGGCTGAGAGATTGTGGCGCACGTCGTAGTCGCAGTTGCCGTATTGCTTGCGCAGATCGCCGGGCAGCGGATAGAGAATGCCAAGAGACGAGAAGGGAAGCAGTCCACCATTGGATACTTCATCGAGACAATGACTATAGGTGTAATTTCCGCGCAGCGTCAGACTGCCGTATTGCTTGGTGGCGCTGGTTTGCAGACCGGTATAGTTGCTGCCCGCATCGGTGCGGAATTCATTTACGTTGCCAAACCGTGCATCGAGCGGCTGGTTATACGCAAAGGGAGCGAAGCAGCCATCACACACCGTCTGGTACCCGTTGAGCTGCACCTGGTACGGCTCATGCACGGCGCGTGTGCCCACGTAGTCGATGCGCAGCGCACCGCGCGTTCCCAGCTCACGCTCGAAGCCCAGGCTCCATTGCAAAAAGTATGGCGTCTTCAGCGTGCCACTGGGAAATGTATTCAGGTTCACTGCCAAAGGACAGTTAGGAGCACCCGCTCCCACACACGGCGATCCACCGGAACGAAACACACTCTGGAAAGACTGATTCGCCGCGGCAGTCGCATCCACGGCACTGCCGGGAACTCCGGGCGCAATGCCAATGCCCCCGACCTGTCCATTCACTCCTCCAACGAAGACCGGTGCATAGGGCGCATTGGTCGCGCCAAGGTCCGCAATCTGCGCCGGGATAATGTCGTTGAAGACGCCGCCGCCCGCGTGAACCGCCAACTTATCCGACAGCTTGTAAGCAGCGGAAGCACGCGGCTGCCAACTCAACAACGGAGTGCCCGGAAAAAGCGTGCGCACGTTGGTCTGAATGGCCTGGTTCAGAGGCTGATTGACATCGTGAGGCAAATCAAGAAACGATCCTTTCGGCCGTGCGAACAAACCGTGCTGGTTCACAGGATTCGTATTCCACGTAACCCGCAATCCGGCTGTAATGGTCCATCTCTGGCTCGCCTTGAAGGTATCCATGGCGTACAGGTCGAGGTTGCCCAGAGCGATCCGCTCCTTCTGCGTCACTGGAAAGCCCGCCGTGGCTGTGGATGCAGCGCCGTAGGTGAACTGCGCGAGATCGTTGTAGATCACGCTGGGCACTACTCCTTCACCCAAATCGTAATCGCTGATATCCAGCCTGCGCGAGTTCTCCCCGAACTTGAAGCTATGGCGCAAATGGGTCCAGATAAGGTTGTCGTTGATCTGCCACTGGGTAACTTTGCGCCCCTGGGTATAGGTTTGGTTGTTGCCGCCCAACGTAGTGAAGGGCGCATTGGAACTGCCACCGGCCAGCACAATCGGAAACCGCTGCAGCACTTGCGGATAATCATTCGGCAAAAAGAGGCTCGAATACCAACTTGCGCCGGGATTGAACTGGTTCACCAGCGTGGGTGTGAACAGGTGCGTGTAGCCAAGCACAATTGTCCGCTGTGGCTGCGGAGAGTAGGAGTTGAATATGGGATTGATCGCATCGGTATACGCGGCCTGCAACCCCGTGTCCTGCTGAAAGCGATACCAAACGCTGTTGTTGGCGTTGAGCGTTTGGTCGATTTTCGCCACGATCAAATTTTCACTATCGATATTGTTCAGCGATTGCGTGCGTTTGTTGGCGCAACCCGATCCATTGAACAGGTTGCTGGACGTTTGTGTTCCGGGCAGCAAGGTTCCGCTCGCGTCCAGCGGACAAGTAAGAACCGGCGTGGGTGTGCCCGCCGTGTTGCTGTAAAGCCCGAACATCTTTTGGTAGAACGCGACTTCCTGGGGTTGTGCCGGCAGCACCGTTCCGTTAATAGGATCAAACCCGCCCTGAGGCAACTGCTGCAGCACGTACTGCTGATAGGCAGGCGACGGTACCGTGGTACGGGCAACCAGTGGCAGTGCAATGCGAATGCCTTCGTAATGCCCGAAGAAGAAAAGCTTGTCTTTCCGGATCGGACCGCCAACACTCACGCCGAATTCGTTCACCGTCGAACGAGGCTTGCGCGCAATGTTTCCCGGCGTGTCGTTGGCATGGAGAAAGTAATCAGTGCCGTTGAATAGAGATCCGTTCCAGATCTCATAAGCATCTCCGTGAAACTGGTTCGATCCTGACTTGGTGAAGTAGTTCACCTGCGATGCCCCGTATCGTCCCTGATCGACCGAGTAGGAGTTGGTGTTCACCGTTGCTTCCTGCAAAGCATCAAGCCCGATGACCAGGTTGGTTGACAGCCCGATATTCAGCCCGAGAAAAGGATCGTTCGCGTCGAAGCCGTCCAGAATATAGCCATTGGAAGTAGCCGGCAGTCCATTGAACTCGACATTGCCGTAGCCGCCCGCAGCCTTCGCATCGTTCGAAGATCCCGCTGTGTTCATCAGCGCGCCCTGGGCGAACTGCGCGACGTAGGTCAGGTCCTGCCCCGGATTGGGCAGGTTCTTGATCGTCTTTGCTTCCAGAGTGGTCGAAGTATTCGGGTTCTCGAGGCTCATCAACCCAGCTTCCCCGGTCACTTCAACCGACTGCGAGATGGCCGCGGGAACCAGGGTGAAATTCACCGTAGCGGTCTCTCCCACGGAAACAAGAGTGGGTTGGGACTGACCGGCTCCGAATCCCTCGGCGCGCACGTCAATCCGGTAGGTTCCTGGGTTCACCTGGGAGAAGAGGTAGCGTCCCTCCTGGTTGCTTTGGACCACACGAACCGACCCGGTGTTTACTTCCGTTGCCATGACCTGGGCCCGGGGAATCGCTGCGCCGCTCTTGTCGAGGACGCTGCCGGCGAGCGCACTACTGGTTCCGCTCTGTCCCCAAAGCAGCCCCATGTTAACCATGGTTAACATGAGAAAAAACATCAAGGCCGCTCTTGCGATTCTGTTTACCGCCATCAAGAAAAACTCCAGTGTGACGTGGGTTGGGGAGTAAGAACTCACGTTGCCCAGGAACAAGGCGGCAACAGGCGAGGGCAGATTTAGGTTCGCCTAACTATTAGGTACGCCTAAAATAGGGCCATGTCAATATGGAAGCCGGAGATTTGCCTGTGACGGCGCGTCGCGAACCGAGTCCAAACAGCGAATCCGTGGACAACTACCTCAAAGCCATTCTGCTTTTGAGCGGACCTGCGGAGAATAAGGTGGCCAGCAACCTCCTCGCACGCACCTTGGGCGTGGCCCCCGCATCCGTCACCAATATGCTGCAAAAGCTTGCTGCTGCCTCACCTCCGCTGGTCGAATACGAGCGTCATCGCGGGGTGCGGTTGTCCCCCGCTGGCGAGAAGCGAGCGTTGGAAGTAGTGCGCCACCACCGGCTGCTCGAGACATTCCTTTACCAGGTGCTGGATTATCCCATCGATGAAGTGCATGAAGAGGCGGAGCGCCTGGAACATTTCATCTCCGAGCGATTCGAAGAGCGGATCGCGGCCAAGCTCGGCCACCCGAAAATAGATCCTCACGGGCATTGCATTCCAGAGATGGACGGCGCCATGCCAAAACAGAACTCCATCCCGCTGACCGATGCGATGCAGGAGGGAATTTACGTTGTCGATAGCGTCTCAGATCGAGACGCCGGAACCTTGCGGCTACTCAAGGAAAACGGTATCGCACCGGGTGTCAGGCTTCGCTTGAGAGAGCGACCTTCCATGGCGAGTTACGCAGTATCCGTCGGCCGTTCTTCCAGAGTTTTGAATCTGCAGGAAGAAGCGGCTGGGACCATCAGGGTGTGCGCCATGCACAAATGATCTTTCCACAGTCGAGAACGGACGATTTCCACCCTACCCTTCACGCGCGTCTCAACCCTATGACCCTACGCCGCAAGCTACTCGCCCTTCTTTTCGCTGCCGCCTTCATCTCCGCGCCGCTCCTGCGCGCGCAGGCGCCTGTGCCGGCTTCGCATCCAACCAGCACACCTTACGCCGGCGACCTGAGCATTTTCGAAGAGCCTGGCCGCGACAAGCGCCTCCAGATCGATCGCGTCATGGATCTGCTGAACATCAAACCCGGCAGCACTGTGGCCGATATCGGCGCCGGGGGCGGTTGGTTCAGTGTTCGCGCCGCTCGCCGCGTCGCCCCCAACGGACGCGTCATCGCCGAAGAGATAAACCCGAAAGCCATCGCCTACATTCAGCAGCGCACCCAGCGAGAGCACCTCAGCAACATCGTGACCCTGCTGGGCACACCTGATGATCCCAAACTTGCGCCTGATTCCCTCGACGCAGCCCTGATGCTGAAGGTCTACCACGAGATCACCCATCCCCCACTCGTCCTCGCGAACCTGCGCGCAGCGCTGAAGCCGGGCGCCCGTTTCGGGATCATCGATCGCAACGGCAACGGGGCCGATCATGGCCTGAACGAACCCATCGTCCGCGCCGAAGTGGAGCGCGCCGGCTTTCGCCAGGTAGCTCGCTACGATTTCACCAAGGCAGACAAGCAGGATTATTTCCTGATCTTTGAAAAGCGATAACCCCGCGGGTTGCGGCTATACTTCGGTGGTCACTCATCCAATCATAGTGAGGACTCTTTGAGACGTCTTTTGATGTTCTTTCCCCGTAGGCCTCTGTTGTTTCTTGTCCCCGCAACACTCCTCGCAGCGGTGAGCGTGAGCTCGGCCTGCGCCGCAACCAATTTCTCTGTCCCTCTGCAGCAGAAGACGCTGCCCAACGGACTGACCGTAATCGTTTCTGAAGATCACTCGGCGCCTACGTTTGGCTTGTGCATCGCCTACCGCATTGGTTTTCGCCTGGAGCCGGAGGGCAAGACCGGCTTTGCCCATCTCTTCGAGCACATGATGTTCGAAGGCACTCCTGTTTCTCCCAAGGGAACGATGGACCACATCATCGAAGGTGGCGGCGGCAACCTCAACGGAGACACCCGTTGGGACTACACCGAATACATCGAGACCGCTCCCGTCTCCGCCCTCGATCCCGTGCTCTGGCTCGAGGCCGACCGCATGAAGGCCCTGGACTTCTCGACCAAGAATCTGGACAACCAGCGCCAGGTGGTGGAGGAGGAGGTTCGGGTCAATGTGCTGAATCAGCCCTACGGGCTGTTTTTCGCCATCGACCTTCCAATGAAGGCCTACGACACCTATCCCGATAGCCACAACTTCTATGGCGACTTTCGCGACCTCGACGCGGCCAACATTGAAGACGTCCGCGCTTTCTACTACAAGTACTACGCGCCGAATAATGCCGTAATGGCAGTCGCCGGTGATGTGAAAGCTGACGAAGTCTTCGCCAAGGTGGAAAAGTACTTTGCCTCGGTGCCACGCCGTGACGTTCCTGCACTGCTCAAAGTAGTAGAGAAAGAGCAGACTGCGGAGCGCCACGCCGTTGAAGAAGACAAGCTGGCGAACTTGCCTGCCCTCGCTGTCGGCTATCGATTGCCCGACCGCAACTCGAAGGACGCCGTCGTCGGCGCCGTCACCGGCGAACTGTTGCACAATGGCGAAGCTTCACTCCTCTACCAGCACCTGGTGAAAGAAAAGCAGGTCGCCGTTTCTGTGGATGGCGGAGCCAACTGGCCGCTGGGGAATCCCTTTGAGTACAACGGGCCTACCCTCTTGACGACGTTTCTCGTAGAGCCTGAGGGAACACCGTCGGCGAAGGTGCTGGCCGCCTACGACGAAACCATCCAGCAACTTGCCACCAAGGGTCCGACAGCGGAGCAGCTGGCGCGGGTGCAGACCAAGATGCGCTCTGACTTGTACGACCAGATGGAGCAGCCGATCAATCGGGCTTCGCTGATCGCGCACGCCGCACTCTTTGACGGCAACGCTGCGCGCATCAATACCATTCCCGCAGACATCGACAAAATCACGCCCAGCGACGTTCAGGCCTTCGCGCAAAAGTACCTCGTACCCCGCAACCGCACGGTCGTCGAGCGTAACCCGGCGCCCAAGCCGCCCGCGCAAAAGGCTGGAGGATAGACATGCCCCACTCTCTTTCGAACCTCCGCAATATTTTCGCCGTGCTCTTTGCTGTGTTTGTACTGAGCTCGCTGCCCGCAGCCGCCGCGGCGGATATCAAAATGCCTCCAGGGCTGCCGCCCTACGGCCCAATGCGCTTGCCGGAAGCCCCTAAGGTAAAGAGCGAAACCTTGCCCAACGGATTGACTGTTTGGCTGGTACAGCAGAACAACCTTCCCAAGGCTGCAATCACGCTGACCTTACGCGGCGGCTACTGTGCCGACCCGGCGGACGCGCGAGGGATTTCAGACTTGCTCGCAGCCACCGTCAAGCTCGGTACCAGCACCATGACCGCGCGTCAGATCGCTGAGCGCTCGCAAGCCGCCGGTGGCGATCTGAAGGCGGCCGCAAGCACCGAAAACCTAACCCTTTCGATTGAACCGCTTGCCGAGCATGTTTCCGACGCCATTACGCTGCTTGCCGACCTGGCAACTCACGCCTCATTTCCCGACAGCGAAGTAGAGCTGGCAAAGAAAAATCTCCTTTCCAACATCCAGCAGAACGAGAGCGATCCAAAATTTCTGGCGGAACGCGCCTTCGGCCGCATCCATTACGGCGATCATCCCTATGGCGTTGTCTCGCCTACTTCGGCCACGGTGGAGCATGCGAGCCCTGAGTCCCTGCGCAAGCTTTATTCAGATACCTTTCTACCCAACCAGGCAGTGATCGTGATTGTGGGCGCCATCGATCCACCGGCAGCGCTCGCCGCGATTCATGCGTCCTTCGATAGCTGGAGTACCGCCCACGCCGGGGCAGGAAACACAGCGGCTGCTCCGTCTGAGCCGGTTTCCGCCGTCGAGAAGAAAGTCTTCTTTGTACCCCGTCCTGGTTCCGTGCAGACCGCCCTGCTGCTCGGTGCGCCCGCTCCTGTTCGCACCGATCCCGATTACTCCGCTCTTGAGGTGGCGAACGCCATCTATGGCGGTATGTTTGGGTCGAGGCTGACCAAAAATATCCGCGAAGACAAGGGTTATACGTACTCGCCGTATTCCTACCTCGACATCAACGGAAAGGCGGGCGTCGTCATCACCCGCGAAGACGTGCGCAACGCCGTCACCGGCCCCAGTTATAAGGAAACAATCTTTGAACTGAATCGCATGGCCATTGCGCCGGTCAGCGACCAGGAGCTGACGTCCGCAAAGCGCTACTTGTTAGGTACCCTCGGCTTCCGTCTCCAATCGCGGGCCTCCGTGGCGCGGCGCCTGGCGACCCTTTGGGTCTACGGGCTCGACACCCAGTTCATCCGCAAAGATGCGGACGACATCATGAGCGCCACCGCTGCCCAAGTCCAGCAGGCATCTCAGCGGTATCTGGCGCCGGACAAGATGACCGTGGTCGCGGTCGGTGAAGACAAAGTTGTTCACGAGCAGTTCGCGCCGTTCAGCCTGCCGGTCGTGGATGCTCCTAAGCCCTAGCAGGCTGCGGAAAAACTCGCGATCGGGCAAGAAAGACGTACCTCAGGGGCTAAAGCCCGACGTAGTTTCAATCGTTTATGGCCCGACTAAAGTCGTGCCCTGATACAAAACATGAGTTTTTCCGCAGCCTGCTAGAAGGATCAGGCCTCTTCAAACCGCCGAAAGGTTTCCACGACTGTCTCCGGCAACGAATCGCGATTCTTTTTGCTGAGGAGTTCGTGGCCGGTACCAGTAACGGTAAGCAGCTCAGTACGCGCAGGGATGAGCGTTAACGCCGATCCCAACTCATCGATGGAACCGAATCCGTCGCGGTTACCGCTCACGAAGAGCGCCGGAGTTTGCAGGCGAGGGAAGTGCGCGGTACGTAATTCGCCGGGTTTCTGCGGAGGGTGAAGCGGGTAGGAGAGCAGCAGGAGACCATCCACGAGGCCGGGCTGATCCGCGGCCAACATGGACGCCTGCCGCCCTCCATAGGAATGGCCACCCAGGAACACACGGCCCGTTGTCTGCCGTCGTACCGCGGCTACGGCTGCGGCCAGTCCTTGTTGGTCCCGTTCGGCACTCCCGCGCGGCGGCGGCCCGTGCGGTCGCATTTGCCGAAAGGGAAGATCGCAGCGAAGGACTGTCCATCCCGAGGCGCAGAAGCTATCTGCCAGCGCAACCAGCAGCGGTGCCTTGCAGTTCGACCCCGCTCCGTGGGTTAAGACCAGCCAGTCATCCTTGGTGCCTGGTGGACGATGGAGAAATCCGTGAACCGGCGCTTCATTCGGCGAGTCGTCGCGGAACTCCTCGTAAGTATTCATCGTCGCCGTCCATTGTAGTCAATGGCAGCAATCGTTCGTGTGCGGTCTATGCATTTCCGGCGGCGGTATATCCCCCTTTGGGTTTGGGAGCAAGTCCATTGTTTGAGCAAGATGATCAAGGTGATCAAATTTAATGATTGGACGGGAGCTAAGTCCTTTGTTTTATCAAGATGCTCAAGATGATCAAATTTAATTAATTAATTTGCAGCCCAGCGCCGGGGCTGAAGGCTAACCTAGGGCCGTGTGGGGGCTGGCGGCCCCTGGGCTGGTAGCCGATGCGATTTCTTATGTAAAAATGTGCGCACTAAGCGCACTATGCGCACTAACTGTCCCCCTACTTAGTTTTCAGCGGGGTGGAAGTGTGCGCCTTAAGCGCCTTAAGCCCCCCCTTTTCGAGTTGAAAGGGGTGGGACGAATGGTTTTCAGGTAACCCATGATGGTCTTCCCACACGGCGGGGCCGGTGTCCTCAGGTTGTGGTGCCAAGTTGTCAAAGAGCTGCCCATGGTAAGAGGGCGCCTGGGCGCACTCCTGCTCATCGCGCAATCATGTGCTCACTCTGCGGCCCCGTCGCTGGGCGTAGGAATACAGAGTGGAAAGCGTGGTCAATCAGTTCTGTCTAACAATGAGCAGCTTACGATGGCCGAGAAACAATGCAGCCGTGAGCGCGAAAGGCGCTCTGAGCACTCGTGCTTTCGTAAGCTGGTTGCGGCGGCACGGAAAGAGCGATTCGGTGCTAAGCCGGGCAGCGCCGTCTGCGGTGAGGGGGCGCCGGAATATGAATTGTTACTTCCACATTAGTACGGTTTTTCGGATGCGTCGAGAGACTTTAAGGGTTTTTTTTGCAATTAGGGCGGGCGCCTGACTTAGGAGGGATTTCCGAAAGGTTTTGTGGAACAAGCGGAGCTGTTACTTTTGAGACCTTTGTGGAGTTCAAGGCGCCAAGTCCTCCGTATTGCGTTATGTCTACTTGAAAAGCAGTACGGAATTGGAGCCGCTAAAGTTCAAGCAACGCTACGAGACCAGGGAGAATTCACGGCCGGAGAGATCTACCGACTGTCCGGTTCGCATGGCTTGGTCGGCGGCGAGCACGATCGACAGGCTCGCGAGACTGTCCTCCAAGTGCGAGGTCAGGTCGAGTTGCTCGCGAATAGCGCGCACGAAGAACTCCTGTTCGCGCCGGCAGAGCTCATCGTGACCGGGCTCGTCCGTTTGCGTCAGCCATTCGTCAGGGCGGGCAAAGCTACCGGATGGTGTCAGCTCTGCATGATGCACGCGAATGGCATTGGCGCGGACGTGGTCTTCCACCTTGGCCGACGCGCCGTTCGAGTCGGAGTGAATGCTCTGGATCGATACCGCGCCGCGAGGCCCGATCACGTCTTTGACGAAGAATGCGGTCTCGCTCATCATCGG
>Ga0182024_10011225_pt1 | contig 18044 bp, 13 predicted proteins | sample P32metaG_FD_120480 | JGI IMG/M metagenome (GOLD analysis project Ga0182024, IMG submission 120480) | Permafrost microbial communities from Stordalen Mire, Sweden - P3-2 metaG (Illumina Assembly) | ecosystem: Environmental > Terrestrial > Soil > Wetlands > Permafrost | place: Sweden: Stordalen... | reverse complement strand
TTGATCTCGACCGGGGACCCGAAGAAGTCGGTGGACATCTCGCGCAAGGCCGAGCTGTATGAGACCTCCAGTGGCATGATCACGATCACCGGGGGCAAGCTGACAACCTGGCGGCGGATGGCAAAGATGACCGTTGACCGGCTCGTCGAGCGCGACGCGCGCGATGCTCCATGCCGTACCCACGAGATCCCTCTCGGGCAAGCGATCGCCCCGGAGGACCTGCCGCGTGTGGAGGGCGTGCCGGCGGAGTCCTACCCCGCGCTGGCGGCCCGCTACGGCGACGCCGCCCATCAGGTGCTCGCGCTCGCGGCGGAATCGAACCCCGCCCACCCCGAGCTGGCCCAGCCGATCGTTCCCGGCCTGCCAGACCTGTTGGCCGAGGTTGTATTGGCGGCTCGCAAGGAGCAGGCACGCAGTGTCGGCGACGTGCTCCTGCGTCGCACACGCCTGGGGCTGCTCGCCGCGCGAGAGCTGGGTGGGGTGGGCGGTCCGATCAATCGTGTCGCCGATGTGCTCGCGCGCGAGCTCGGCTGGAGCTCTGAGCGCAGAGGCGGGGAGATCGAGCGCTTTGCGCAAGAGGCCGATGCCGAGGGCATCATGCCCGTATGAGCGCGCGCTCCGAGCGGGTCGGGACCAGCGATCGGACGGGGGCCGGAGATCGCGTAAAGGCCTGCGATCGCGTGCTGGAGCTGGGCGGGCGCCCTTGGCTGATGGGCATCGTCAACGCCTCGCCCGATTCCTTCAGCGACGGCGGCCGCTTTCGGACGCTGCAGGCGCAGGTCGAGCTGGCACGCGAGCTGCTTGCCTGCGGTGCGGACATTCTGGACGTCGGCGGAGAGTCGGCCAGCACCGGTCGCCCGCCTGTCGCGGTCGAGCAGGAGATCGAACGCGTCGTGCCGCTGATCGAGCAGGTGACGAGTGAGCTGGGCGCGATCGTCTCGGTTGACACCTACAAGCCGGCGGTCGCGCGGGCGGCGATCGCCGCGGGCGCCACGATCGTCAACGATGTCAGCGGCCTGCGCGATCCGGGCATCGCGGAGGTGTGCGCGCAGACTGGCGCGGCGCTGGTCTTGATGCACACACGCGCCGCGCCCAAGCAGCGGATGCAGGACCCCGATCTGTATGACGATGTGGTGGTTGAGGTGCTCGCCTTCCTGGGCGCGCGTATCGAGCAGGCGATCGCCGCCGGCGTCGCCCTCGAGCAGCTGATCGTCGATCCGGGCCCGGATTTCGCAAAGACACCCACCCAGACGATCGAGCTGCTCGCGGGGATCGACCGCCTGCACGAGCTTGGACGGCCGCTGCTGATGGCGATTTCGCGCAAGGACTTCATCGGGGCGCTCACTGCCCGTCCCCCGCGCGAGCGCCTGCCCGGCACATTGGCCGCGCTCGCCCACGGCGTGGACGCGGGCGCGCAGATCTTCCGAGTACACGATGTCGCCGCCGCCGCTGACTTTTTGAGCGTGCGGGCCGCGCTCGCGGGAGAGCTCGAGCCACAGAGGGATCTGGCGCTCGCCGAGGAACATCGCTACGAACGCTAGGCTTCGCCCACGGGGTGCCGGTCGCTGCTCAACGCGACCGGACGCCAACCGCCCAATCCGAAACGAAGGAGAAGCAACATGTCAGTACTCGACCGCTCCGAGTTGGAGGCCAGCCCGCTGGCCGATTTGCACGCGATCGCCGATCAGCTCGGTCTCGACGGCTTTCGGCGTCTGCGCAAGGAGGAGTTGATCGGCGTGATCCTCGGCGACTCGCCGGAGACGGAGACGGTGGTGGGGGGCTCCGCGACCGGTGGTGCTGCTCGCAAACGTCGCGCTCCCCGTCTGCGGCGCGGGACGAAGGTCGAGGCGGAGAGCGCCACCCCGACTAGTCCCGCATCCGAGAGTGTCTCCTCGACCGAGCCTGAATCCTCGACGTCTTCTTCTTCTTCTTCCTCCTCCTCCCGCCGTGGTCGCGGTACGGGTCGCAGCGGTCGCGGATCGGACCAGTCGAGCGAGGGGTCGGACGGATCGCCCTCGAAGGCGGCGCCCAGCGACGGCGCAGGCGGTGCTCGCAGCGCCGAGGGCGTGGTAGAGCTGCTGGGCAACGGCTCCGCCTTTCTGCGCGTCGATCCCCCCGAGCCCTCCGATGAGGACGTCTACATCTCCGCCGCTCAGGTCCGTCGCTGTGAGCTCGTCTCCGGCGATCGGGTAACTGGTCCGGTACGCACGCCCCGCCGCTCGGAGCGCTACCCCTCGCTGGTGCGCATCGACACGATCAACGGAGCATCTGCCGACACGGTATCCGAGGGGCCTCAGTACGAGGATCTGGCAGTTGCCTATCCGAGTGAGCGGTTTGCGCTGAACGCCGGGGACCCCACGCTCGACGCAATCGAGTGGCTGACACCGCTCGGTCGTGGCTCACGCGCGGTGATCGTCGGGCCGCCGCGAGCAGGCAAGACCGAGACCCTGCGGCGTCTGTTGGGCGCCGTGACTGCCGCCGCCGGCGCCGTGGCTGAGGCGGGCACCGGTGAGGTTGGTGGGTCGGGTGGGATGGAGATAACAGTGGTGCTCGCGGGTGTAAGGCCCGAGGAGCTCGCGGAGTGGCAGGAGGGGCCGGGGCGGGCGGGAATCTCATCACCTGCCGCGGCGCTCAACTTTGCCGCCTCGGCCGATGCCCAGAGTCAAGCGGTCGAGCGCGCTATGGACGGCGCCAAGCGCGTTGCCGCGCGCGGGGGACATGCGCTGGTGTTGATCGACAGTCTCGACGGTCTACACCCGCCAGCCGCTCGTAAGACGCTCGCCGCCGCACGCAACCTGCGCGACGGCGGCTCACTCACGGTAATCGCCACCGCAACCAGCCCGTTCGGAGGCGAGACGACGGTGATCGCACTCGAGGGAGGGCTCACCGAGAGCGGTCTGCCGATCCTCGATCTGGCGGCGAGCGGGACACTGAAGCCGGAGCTGCTCGTCGGCGAGGACGGCGCCAAGGCGATCGCCAAGGCCCGCGCGGAGGCGCGGGGCTGAGCAAGTCTTATGGGGCGTCGCGGGGCTAGCGCCTGTTGTACGCGACGCGGTCCCAGGAGGGCTCGGGCGCAAGATCGATCGGCTGACTGCTGCGATCGATCTGTACATAGGCGAAGCTGCCGGTCTCTTCATTGAAAGCGACGCTCAGCTCGCCCTCGTTGACGCGCTGGTCCAGCCAGGCGCCGCGGAACACCAGCCGGCGCATCCAGTGGACTAGCGAGCGCTCGGCTGGGCCGACCAACTCGGGCCAGCAATCGTTGACGTGCTCGCCCAAGGCCGAGGCGGGATCGAGGATCTCACCGTTGACGGCCAGGTTGACTAGGTCTTCGAGCTCGCCGTCACCGAGGCGCCCGCCGACGAAGCCGAGCTTCAGCGCCGCCTGCTCGCAACGCTCGGAGAAGTCCTCGTCGTTGAAGGTAAAGCGCAGCTCTCCATATTCGAGGACGAAGTCCTCTCCCGAGTCGTAATTTCCGCGGCGTGACGTTTCCATGTCATGAGGCCGGGAATTGGTTTTGATAGGAACGCACCCACCCAGCGTCGGGATCATAAGCTGGGCTCCTGCATTTCTGGCTGCCATGAATGGGATTTTGCAGCCTGCCGATGCGGAAGCAGGTGACCAGACCGATCAGGAATCGAGAAGCGCGGTCACCGAGCCGCACTTAGCATGCCCGTCATGGACACGGCCAAGAGGACGGACACACGGTCGCCTGCGCCGCACGATGCCGACAGCCACGAGTCGATCCGTGTGCACGGCGCCCGCGTCAACAACCTCAAGGACATCAGCGTTGAGATCCCCAAGCGCCGCCTGACGGCGTTCACAGGTGTCTCCGGCTCGGGCAAGAGCTCGCTGGTGTTCGGCACGATCGCGGCGGAGTCCCAGCGGCTGATCAACGAGACCTACAGCGCCTTCGTGCAAGGGTTCATGCCGACGCTGGCGCGTCCCGAGGTCGACGTGCTCGAAGGGCTGACGACGGCGATCATCGTCGACCAGGAGCGGATGGGCGCCGACGCTCGCTCCACGGTCGGCACCGCCACCGACGCGGGCGCGATGCTGCGCATCCTGTTCAGCCGGCTCGGCAAGCCGCACATCGGCTCGCCCCAGGCGTTCTCCTTCAACGTGGCCTCGATCTCCGGAGCCGGCGCCGTCACCTTGCAGCGCAGCGGGCGTACGACGAAAGAGAAGCGCAGCTTCAGCATCCTCGGCGGCATGTGTCCGCGCTGCGAAGGCCGGGGCGCGGTGAACGACATCGACCTCACCCAACTCTACGACGATTCAAAGTCACTCCGGGATGGCGCCCTCACCATCCCCGGCTACAGCATGGACGGCTGGTACGGCCGGATCTTCATCGGCTGCGGCTTCTTCGACCCGGACAAGCCGCTCGAGAAATTCACCAAGAAAGAGTTGGACGATCTGCTCTACAAGGAGCCGACCAAGATCAAGGTCGACGGCGTCAACCTCACCTATGAGGGCCTGATCCCGCGGATCCAGAAGTCGATGCTCTCCAAGGACGTCGACTCGCTGCAGCCGCACGTCCGCGCCTTCGTGGAGCAGGCGGTCACCTTCACCACCTGTCCCGAGTGCGACGGGACCCGGCTCAGCGCCGAGGCCCGCTCGTCGAAGATCAAGGGCATCAACATCGCTGACGCCTGTGCGATGCAGATCTCAGACCTCGCCGCGTGGGTGAGCAAGCTCAAGGAGCCGTCGGTCGCGCCGCTGCTGCAGGCGCTGGCGGCGACCCTCGACTCGTTCGTGGACATCGGTCTGGGCTACCTCTCGCTGGAGCGCCCGTCAGGCACGCTCTCGGGCGGAGAGGCACAGCGCGTCAAGATGATCCGCCAGCTCGGCTCCTCGCTCACCGACGTCACCTACGTCTTCGACGAGCCCACAATCGGGCTGCACCCGCACGACATCCAGAGGATGAACGAGCTGCTGCTGCAGTTGCGCGACAAGGGCAACACCGTGCTCGTCGTGGAGCACAAGCCGGAGACGATCGCGATCGCCGACCATGTCGTGGACCTCGGCCCGAAGGCTGGGACCGACGGCGGCGAGGTGGTATTTGAGGGGACCGTCGAGGGACTGCGGGGAAGCGACACGATCACCGGCCGGCACCTCGACGACCGGGCCACCCTCAAGGAGGCGCTGCGGGCGCCGGACGGCGCGCTCGAGGTCCGCGGTGCCAGCACCCACAACCTGAAGGACCTCGACGTTGACATCCCGCTCGGTGTGCTGGTCGTTATCACCGGCGTGGCAGGCTCGGGCAAGAGCTCGCTGATCGATGGGTCGGTGTCCGAGCGAGACGGGGTCGTCTCGATCGACCAGGCGGCGATCAAAGGCTCGCGGCGCAGCAACCCGGCGACCTACACCGGACTGCTAGACCCGATCCGCAAGGCGTTTGCGAAGACCCACGGTGTGAAGCCGGCGCTGTTCAGCGCCAACTCCGAGGGCGCCTGCCCGAATTGCAACGGCGCCGGAGTGATCTACACCGACCTGGCGATGATGGCCGGTGTCGCCGCTCCATGCGAGGTGTGCGAGGGAAAGCGCTTCCAGGCCGAGGTGTTGAAGTACAAGTTCGGTGGCAAGGACATCAGCGAGGTGCTCGCGATGCCGGTGGTGGAGGCGACCGAGTTCTTCGGCGCCGGCAAGGCGAAGACGCCGGCGGCGCACATGATCCTGACCCGGCTTGCCGACGTCGGGCTCGGCTACCTCAGCCTCGGACAGCCACTCCCCACCCTATCCGGCGGCGAGCGGCAGCGGCTCAAGCTGGCCACCCGCATGGCCGAGAAGGGCGAGACCTACGTCCTCGACGAGCCGACCACCGGCCTGCACCTCGCCGACGTGCAGCAGCTGCTCGGCCTGCTCGACCGGCTGGTGGACTCGGGCAAGTCGGTCATCGTCATCGAGCACCACCAGGCGGTGATGGCGCACGCCGACTGGATCATCGACCTCGGGCCCGGCGCCGGGCACGACGGCGGTGAGATCGTCTTCGAGGGCACGCCCGCGGATCTTCTCGCAGCGCGCTCCACGCTCACCGGTGAGCACCTCGCGGCCTACGTCGCTACCTGACCGAAGTCTCCTAAGCTGGCGTCAGTGACGCTGGAGGAGCTCGCCAACCTCGCGCACCTGCGCCGCGCCCGCGATCTGATGGACCGCGAGTACGCGCGCTCGCTCGACGTCGCCGCGCTCGCCCGCGCCGCGTTGATGTCGAGTGCACACTTCTCGCGGCAGTTCCGGGCGACGTATGGGGAGACTCCCTACGCCTATCTGACGACGCGGCGAATGGAGCGGGCCAAGGCGCTGCTGCGTCGTGGTGATCTGTCGGTCACCGAGGTCTGCATCACGGTCGGGTGTGCATCGCTCGGCTCGTTCAGCACTCGCTTCACCCAGCTGGTGGGCGAGACGCCGACGGCCTACCGGGACCGTGACCACAGCGCGCTCGTGAGCGTGCCGGGCTGCGTCGCCAAGGACCTCACCCGCCCGAGCCGCCATCCGAGCAGGACGGGAGCCGAGCAGGATCGGAGAAACGCGCGGGCCCCCGACGCCATAGCCTTGCGGGTATGAACCTAACTCTTTCCACCTGCTTCGTCTTGGTCCATGACCCCGATCTCGCGCTGATCTTCTATCGCGACACGCTCGGCCTCGAACTGCGCAACGACGTCGCCCGCGAGGACTTCCGCTGGATCACCGTCGGCGCCGCCTCCCAGCCCGGCGTTGCGATCGTCCTCACGAACTACCTCAACGGCAGCCCCGCCGACAGCGACGCGCTCGCCGCCCTGCTCGCCAAGGGCGCCCTCAACGGCGTCCACTTCCACACAGACGACCTCGACGCCACCTTCGAGAAGCTCAGCACCTCGGGCGCCGAGATCGTGCAGGAACCGACCGACCAGCCGTGGGGCACGCGCGACTGCGCCGTACGCGACCCCTCCGGCAACATGGTGCGGATCGACCAGCCGCCCGCCGCGTGAACGTCGATCACCTCGCGATCGCACGGTAACCTGCACAGTGGGCCACCGAATAGGGAGATAGGTCCTAGCCCTGAGTGGGCTTGCGGTACGTGAGCCGACGTCCGCCGTCTGCCCGACGATCTGCACCAATTCGCTGGTTGTCGGCGAGTTGCCGGTGAGCAGCGAGGCTATGGGTTCGCGCTTCATCGCCAAAGATCGCGAACACCCATGCACGCCCCCGAGGTAGGGTCGCATGTGGCCCTACCAGCCACGCCGCATGCGGCGTGGCTCACCCCATACCCTCCCCGCCGATGGCACGTCTAACCGAGCGCGGGTTGCGCAAGTCAGTCGGGGTCTCGGGGATGTTCGCGACCGCCTACGGCAACGTCGGCTCCTCGATCTACTACGCGCTCGGCCTCGTCGCCGCCCACGCGCTCGGTCTAACCCCGCTGGTGTTCGTGTTCGCCGGCGGGCTGTTCGCGCTGACGGCCAAAACGTACGCCGAGGGCGCCTCGATGTTCCCCGAAGCCGGCGGATCGTCGTCGTTTGCCCGCCACGCCTTCGACGACGTCGTCTCGTTCTTCGCCGGCTGGGCGCTCAGCCTCGACTACATCCTCACGATCGCGATCTCGGCGTTCTTCGTGCCGCACTATCTGAGCGCGTTCCCCGGGCTCGGCGCGCTCAAGCACAACCCCGACGACATCTTCGGAGGGCTGATCGTGGTCGCGATGCTCGCGTGGCTGAACATCCGCGGGCTGGGCGAGTCGGCCAAGCTGAACATCGTCCTCGCGCTGCTGGACCTCTCGACGCAGATCATGCTCGCGGCGCTCGGTTTCGTGCTGGTCCTCAACCCGCACCTGCTGATCAACCAGGTCCACCTGGGGTCGGTGCCGACGTGGAAGGAACTGATCTTCGCGCTGTCGCTGGCGATGCTCGCGTATACCGGCATCGAGACGGTCGCGAACATGGCCGAGGAGTCCAAGGATCCCGGCAAGCAGGTGCCGAAGGCCGTGAACCTGGTGGTGCTCGCGGTCCTCGGCGTGTACGCCGGCATCTCGATCGTCGCGCTGTCGGCGCTGCCCGTGTTGCACCACGGCGTCGGCTACAGCCCCGAGCTCAAACAGTCCTTCGAACATCCCGGATACGCGACCTCGCTCGGCGGCTTCTTCGAAAACGACCCGATGCTCGGCGTGGTCGAACACCTTGGCCTGCACGGCACGGTCCTGAAACTGGCCAGGTACTACCTCGGGATCCTCGCCGCAACGATCCTGTTCATCGCCACCAACGCCGGGATGATCGGCATCTCGCGCCTGTCGTGGTCGCTGTCCGAGCACCGTCAGCTGCCGCAGATCTTCTCCCGGCTGCACTCCAAGCACCGCACGCCGTGGTTCACGTTGATCTTCTTCTCGATGCTGGCGAGCACGCTGATCATCTACGGCAACACCGAAGTCCTCGGCAACCTCTACTCGTTCGGCGCGATGCTCTCGTTTACGACCGCGCACGCGGCGATCGTGAGGCTGCGCGTCAGCGATCCCGACCGGGAACGCCCCTATAGGACCCCATGGGGGGTGCGTATCAAAGGCTCGGTGATCCCGATGGCGGCGGTGATCGGCGGCATCGGCACAGCCGCGGCATGGGTCGCGGTGACGGTGCTGCACAGCGAGGCGAAGATCGTGGGGATCCCATGGATGGTGATCGGGATGGGCGGCTACTTCTACTACCGCAAGCGCCAGGGTCTCGACCCGCGCAAGTCCTACAGGCTGCCTCGCGCCGAGCGACCACCGGACTTCGAGGAGTTGGAGTACAAGACCGCGCTCGTGCCGATCTTCGGCGATGACGTCAGCGCGAGCGCGCTGTCGAGCGCCGCGAAGCTGATCGGCGAGGACGGTGTCCTCTACGCGATCTTCGTGTTGCCCGTGCCCAGCCAGCTCTCTTTGGAGGCCGGCCTCGAGGACGAGGAGGCCCAGGGCCGCTCGGTGCTCGAGAGCGCGCGCATCCAGGCGCGGCGCGCGGGCATCAAGATTCATACCGGTCTGATCCGCACGCGTAACCCCGGGGCGGCGCTCGTCGAGGAAGCCGAACGGGTCGGCTCGGACGTGATCTACTGGTCTGCGATCCATGCTCCCAGCGGCGAGCAGCGGATCGGCCCGACCGCCACCTATCTGCTCTCGAAGCGTCCCTGCCGGATCATCATCGAGACCGAGAACCGTCCGCTGCGCTCCCCCTCATCCGCGGGCGTGCCGGCGCCGGCCTGAGGGCGCAGCGCAGCGCCTCGTTCAGCTCAGGATGGCGGAATTCGTAGCCGAGCACGAGCGCCTTGGCGGGCATCACACGCGCTCCGGTGGTGACGATCTCGGCCATCTCGCCATACAGCAGGCCCAAGGCGATCCCCGGCACCGGCAGCAACGACGGGCGATGCAAAGCGTGACCGAGAGCATGTGAGAACTCGCGGTTGGTGACCGGCTCGGGCGCGGTGCCGTTGACCGGGCCCGACCAGCGCTCGTCCTCGAGCGCCACCCGGATCATGCCGACGAGGTCCTCGCGATGGATCCATGACATGTACTGGCTTCCCCCCGCCACCGGGCCGCCAATGCCGAGCTGGAAGGGAAGCAGCATCTTCTTCAGCGCTCCGCCCTCACGATTGAGCACCACGCCGGTGCGCACGCGTACCACGCGCATGCCCAGCGCCGAGGCCCGCTCCGCCTCGGCCTCCCAGGCAACGCACGTGTCGGCCAAGAAGTCGCTTCCGGCGGGTGCGTCCTCGTCGAGCGGCTCCTCGCCGTGCGGGCCGTAATAGCCGATTGCCGAGCCGCTGATCAGTGTTCGCGGACGTTGACCCAACACCTGCTTCGCCGGCGGTGCCGCTGCTTCATCCAGTGCTGCCAACCCCGCGATCAGATTGCGTGTGCCCGTCACGCGGCTCTCGAGGATCGCCTGCTTGGCCTGCTTGCTCCAGCGCTGAGCGACGTTCTCCCCCGCCAGATGCACGACCGCGTCTGCTCCGCTGAGTGCCTGCACTGGGGCGGGTTCGCCGAGCGGATCCCAGCCCACCGCCTCGACACCCAATGCCTCCCGCGCGCGGGACGGATCGCGCGAGAGGACTGTGACCTCCGCGCCGTGCTCGTGCAGCTCGGCGACGAGCGCGCTGCCGATCAGCCCGCTCGCTCCCGTCACGGTCACGCGCACGACTATCTATCCCTGCCATGGGTGTTCATGCTCACCCTCGAGTATGCACCCGCCGGCCGATCTACCCGAGGGCCGAGCACCCGCTGGCCGATCTAAGATCGGTCGTCGCCCTGAGCGAACCCGACCTCCAGGCCGGCGAGCGCCGTGCCACTTGCTCGGGCCTCGTCGGCGACCGCCGCGGCGACCGCGGGCGCCACATCGCGGTTGAACACCGACGGGATGATGTAGTCCTCGCGCAGTTCCTCGTCGGTGACGATTGCGGCAATCGCGCGGGCGGCAGCCATCTTCATCGACTCGGTGATATCCGGTGCGCGCACGTCGAGCGCGCCGCGGAAGATTCCCGGGAAGCAGAGCACGTTGTTGATCTGGTTGGGGTAGTCCGACCGGCCGGTCGCCATGATCCGCACGTACGGAGCGGCCTCCTCCGGGATGACCTCGGGGTTGGGGTTGGCCATCGCGAACACCATCGCGTCGTCGTTCATCCGCGCTAGGACCTCTGCCTGCAGCACGCGCGCGCCAGAAAGCCCGATCAGCAGATCCGCCCCGTCGATCACCTCTGCCGGCTTGCCCGCGCGGCACTCCGGGTTGGTCGTCTCCGAGAACCAGCGCTTCACCTCGTTCATCGAGCCGTCCACATAATCTGGGCGCTCGACGTGCAGCGCTCCGCGCGAGTCGGCGCCGATGATGTGGCGCACACCTGCCTCGAGCAGGATCTTCGTGACCGCCATCCCGGCCGCGCCGAGCCCGATGATCAGCACGTGCAGATCATCCATCCGCCGGCCGGTGAGCTTCACGGCGTTCAGCAGCGCCGCCATCACGACGACGGCGGTCCCGTGCTGGTCGTCGTGGAAGACCGGGATGTCCAGGTCGCGCTTGAGCCGCTCCTCGATCTCAAAGCAGCGCGGTGCGGAGATGTCCTCCAGGTTGATCCCACCAAAGGCCGGCGCGATCAACGTGACGGCGCGGACGATCTCATCGGTGTCCTTCGTATCCAGGCACACAGGAAAGGCGTCGACACCGGCAAACTCCTTGAACAGGCAGCACTTGCCCTCCATCACCGGCATCGCCGCGCGCGGGCCGATGTCGCCCAGCCCGAGCACCGCGGTTCCGTCAGAGACCACCGCGACCGTGTTGCGCTTGATCGTGTACTGGAAGGCCCGGTCCTCGTCCTCGGCGATCGCCAGGCACACGCGCGCCACGCCTGGCGTATAAGCCATCGAGAGGTCATCGCGCGTCTTCAGGGGATGCTTGTTGTGCTGTTCGATCTTGCCCCCCACGTGCAGTAGGAACGTGCGATCGGTCGTGTCGATCACGCGTGCTCCCGCCACAGCCTCGATCGCGGCGAGGATCTGATCCCAGTGCTCCCGGCCGGAAGCATCCACGACGATGTCGCGCACGCTGTGCTCGGAATCCATCTCCACTGGATCCACGGCCACCACCATCCCGCCGGCTGCACCGATCGCGCCGGTCAGCTCCGCGAGTGTCCCCGCGCTGTCGCCGATCTCGACACGAATCGTCAGGCGGTACTGCGCGCTTGGGGTGACGCTGCTCACGGAGGGTGGCTCCCAGATTTGAAGGCGACGTGGACGGGCGGTCCGGCATCTTATTTACTTGCCGCGCCGCGGCCGCCACGCCTCCTCCACGCCTACTAATAGAGTGCTTGGCAGTGCTCGATCTGATGCCAAGACGATGGGATGCGCGAGGGTGAGCGTCCTCGCGCTGACTGACGGACCCACCCCGCCCGAGCAGGAGCGGCGCCTGTTCCTGATCGACGGTCCCAGCCTCGTCTACCGCGCCTTCTTCGCGCTGCCCGAGTCGATTGCCACTTCCACCGGCGTCCCCACGAACGCGATTTTTGGGTTCGCTTCGATGCTCGTGAAGATCGTCACCGAGTACGGCGTGTGTCCGACCGTGGTCGCATGGGACGCGGGCACCTCGGGCCGTACGGAGATGTTCGCCGATTACAAGGCCACGCGGCGCTCGCGTCCGGATCTGCTCAAGCAGCAGTGGCCGGCGATGGAACCGCTCGTCGAGGCGTTCGGGTACAGCAACGTGCGCGTCGAGGGTTTCGAGGCCGACGACGTACTCGCCTCGATCGCAGAGCGTGCGCTGCGGGCCGACCCGCCTGTGCCCGTGATGATCGTCACCGGCGATCGCGACGCCTTCCAGCTGATCGACGGTGACGGCGTCGTCAAGGTGATGGCGACCGCTCGCGGGATCACCGACACGAAGATCTACGACCGCCAGGCCGTGATCGATCGCTACGGGATCGCGCCGGAGCTGATCCCCGACTTCTATGGGCTGAAGGGCGACACCTCAGACAACATCCCCGGCATCCCCGGCATCGGCGACAAGACGGCGAGCGAGTTGATCCAAAACTACGGAACGCTGGAGGAAGTGCTCGCGCACGTCGAGCAGATCAAAGGCGCCAAGCGCAAAGAGAACCTCGTCGAGCACGCTGAGAACGCGCGCATCTCCAAGCGGCTCGCGACCGTCCAGCGCGACCTCGCCGTCGACTTCGACGTTACCGCGGAGTCCGTGCGCGAGCCCGACCGCTCGCGCGTGCGTGCGGTCTTTCGTGAGTACGAGCTGCGCGATCCGCTGCGGCGCTTGGAGGAGGCGCTCGGCGATCCCGATCTCGCCGCGCCGGCGCCGGCCGCCGAGGTCCAGCTGAGCGGGCGCGTGCGTGCCGGCGCGCCCGCTGACATTGCCCGCCTCGGTGCGCCCGAGGCCGAGCTCTCGCTCATCGTGCGCGAGGCGCAGACGCCCGAGGGCGCGCTGTTCGCCGAGGGCGCGCCCTGGCGCTTCGCCGCCGCGGTTGCCGGCGAGGTGTTCGCGGGCGACTGTGAGGGTCCCGAGCAGGTCGTGAAGGCCGTGGGGGAGCGGGCTGTCCTCGCGCACGACGCCAAGGCGCTTGGCAGCGTGCCGCCGGGACTCGCGCACGACACGCTGCTCGGCGCCTACCTGCTCGAGCCCGCCCGTCGCGGCTACCCATTCGCGGAGCTGTGCGAAGAGCGCGGCCTCGCCAGCGACCTCGAGGACCCGCTCGCGGCCGATGCGCTGCTGCTCGGCGCGCTCGCCGACTGGCAGCGCGAGCAGATCGCCGAGCGAGGTCTGCAGGGCGTGATGCGCGACATCGAGCTGCCGCTCGTGGTCGTCCTGCGTGAGATGGAGCTGCTCGGGGTGCGCCTGAACCTCGAGCGCCTCGCCGAGATCACCACGCGCGTGCGCGCGGAGCTCATCGCGCTGGAAGCGGACATCTTCGCGCTCGCCGAGGCGGAGTTTCTGATCTCTTCGCCGCAGCAGTTGGGGGAGATCCTGTTCGAGAAGCTCGGGCTCTCGCGCAAGCGTCGGGGCAAGACCGGCTTCTCGACCGACGCGCGCGTGCTGCAGGCAATCCGTGACGAGCACGAGATCGTGCCCAAGATCGAGCGCTGGCGGGAGCTCTCGACGCTGGCCAAGACCTATCTCGACGTGCTGCCGGAGGTGGTCGACGAACGCTCGCGCATCCACACGACGTTTCTGCAGGCCGGCGCTCAGACGGGGCGACTCGCGAGCACTAACCCGAACATGCAGAACGTCCCGATCCGCACCCCGCTCGGGCGCGAGATCCGTGGTTGCTTCGAGGCCGAGGACGGCAACGTGCTGATCTCCGCCGACTACTCGCAGATCGAGTTGCGCGTGCTCGCGCACGCGGCTGAGGAGCCCGTGCTGAAGGAGATCTTCGTGCGCGGGGAAGACGTGCACACCGCGACCGCCTCACAGGTCTTCGGAGTCGCACCTGACGCGATCGATCCCGGGATGCGCTCCAAGGCCAAGATGATCAACTACGGAATCGTCTACGGACTCTCCGACTTTGGCCTCGCCGACCGCCTGAACATCCCGCGCGAGGAGGCCAAGGCCTTCATCGACGCCTATCTCGAGCGCTTTCCGCGAGTGGCGGCGTTCATGACCGAGACGATCGAGCGCGCAAAGCAGGAGAGCTACGTCAGCACTCTGTGGGGCCGGCGCCGTCAGATTCCGGAGTTGCAGGCGCGCAACTACCAGGTGCGGATGCTCGGCGAGCGCCTCGCGGTGAACACCGTGATCCAAGGCACGGCCGCGGACATCATCAAGCTGGCGATGGTTCGCGCTCACGCCGCGCTCGCGGAGGCGGAGCTGCAGACACGCCTGCTGCTGACGATCCACGACGAGCTTCTGTTCGAAGGCCCGCCCGCGGAGCGAGATGCGGCGTGTGCGCTCGTCGAGCGCGAGATGTGCGGCGTGTGGGAGCACGACCCGCCGCTCGCCGTCGATGTGGGCGTCGGACGGAACTGGCTGGAGGCGAAGTGACCCGCACGCTGGCGGTGCTGCTGGCAGCGGGCGCAGGCTGCCTGGTGGGGATGCAGGCGCCGATCAACTCGCGTCTGGGCCGCTCGGTCGGCAGCGTGCAGGCGGCCAGCGTGTCGTTCCTGGTGGGCACGCTGGCGCTGCTGCTCGCGGTCGCCGTCGTCAACGGTGGCTACGGGAACCTCGCCCATATCTCACGCGCTCCGTGGTGGGCGCTGCTCGGCGGCCTGTGCGGCGCGGTGTTCGTGACGATCGCGATCGTCACCGTGCGCACCCTCGGCGCGAGCGGCCTGGCCGCGGCCGTGATCACCGGCCAGCTCGCCGTCTCAGTCGCGATCGACCGCTTCGGCCTGCTCGGAATCGCCAAGCAGCCGATCGGCGCGCATCGCGTCTTCGGGCTGGCGCTGCTGGCGATCGGGGTCGTGTTGGTGGTGCGGAAGTAGGATCTGCGCGAGCTGGCCCCGTCACCCCACCTCGGCGAGCTGCGGAGCCTGGGCCAAGGTCGCGGGCTCCATGCGCGCGCAGGCCATGCCTTCGCTGAAGCCGGTCGAGCCGATCGCAAACGTGGCGTTGAAGCGCGAGCGGAGGTTCTCGACGGCGACCAGGTTGACGAGCTCGACCAGCTGACCGTCGTCGAAGTGCGCTTGCAGGGCGGCGAACAGCTCGTCGCTTACCTGGACCGGCGTCATGGTCATCCCGACGGCGAGGTCGAGCACCAGGCGCTCGGTTTGATCGAACTGCTCGCTCTCGCGGTAGCGGTACAGATCGAGCATCTGCTCGTCGCGGATGCCCGCCGCACGTGCCTGTTGGGAGCCGATGTCTTGGCACATCTCGCAGCCCTGCATCACCGCCGACTTGAGCACCGCAAGCGCGCGCAGGTGCTCGTCGACGCGGGGTTTCGACGCGACCGCCTTCTCGAACAGGCCATAGCCCACGAGTAGCCTTGGACGGTGCGCGCGCACGGGGATATCCCCGGTCAACCGGCCCCGCTGGCCGGTCATCTTGCGCAGTTCGTGACTTACGAGGCGGTATATGACGCGGACGAGGGGGTTGGCCTTTTGCTTGGGAACGCCGTCGATGCGGGACATTGGTGCTGCTCCTTGTCTGGAGGGAGAATGCGGTGTGAGAAGCGGCTGGTGTGACGGAGCGCGCTGGGGCAGCAACCACCGTCGATCCCACGATATGGTGATTGTGGAACCCTGTAAAGGACCACTTTGCATACAGAAAAGGGAGCCAATTCCGGGCCGGAGCTGCTCGTGGAGCTGGATCGCGCAGCTCGCAGGCCGCTGCGGGCTCAACTCGAGGATGGACTGCGCGAGGCGGTGCGCTCAGGGCGCCTGCCCGCCCACGCGCGCCTGCCCGCCACCCGCGCGCTGGCAGCGGACCTCGGTGTCTCGCGGCGGCTGGTGGTCGACGCCTACGCGCAACTGCTCGCGGAGGGCTATCTCCTCGCCCGCCGTGGCGCGGGGACATTTGTGGCCGGCGCGGCGGGCATCGCGACCTCGACCACGGTCGAACCGGAGCACAGCGACCTCGCGTTTGACTTCTTTCCCGGTCACCCAGATCTCGCTTCGTTCCCGCGCGGAGCGTGGCTGCGTGCGCTGCGCGAAACGTTGCGCGAGGCGCCCGATCGCGCCTTCGGCTACCCGGATGCGCGTGGCGCGCCCGAGTTGCGGCGGGCACTGGCGGAGCACCTGCGCCGCGTGCGCGGCGTGGTTGCCGACCCCCAGTCGATCGTCGTGTGCTCCGGGATCGCACAGGGGTTCGCCCTGCTGGCACGCGCGCTGGGTGGTGGTGGGACACGCCTCGCCGTCGAGGACCCGGGGATGCCGGTGCACCGGGCGATCCTCGCCGCGCAGGGCATCTCGCTCGTGCCGCTGCCCGTCGACGACGAGGGGGCGCGCGTGCACGAGCTGGCCGGTATCGAAGAGGAGGCAGGCCGGATCGGTGCGGTGCTGCTCACGCCCGCGCACCAGTCGCCCACAGGGGTGGCCCTGTCCTCGCCGCGCCGCGCCGCGCTGCTGGCGTGGGCCGCGCAGACGGGAGGCCTGGCGATCGAGGACGACTACGACGCCGAGTATCGCTATGACCGGCCGCCGCTCGGCGCGATGCAGGGCTTGGCGCCCGACCGGGTCGTGTACCTGGGCACCGTGAGCAAGACGCTCGCACCCGCGCTGCGCCTCGGCTGGCTGGTACTCCCATCGCGGCTCCTCGATCCGGTCGCCGGGCAGAAGCTGCTGGCCGATCACGGCTGCCCGACGCTCGATCAGCTCGCGCTTGCGCGGCTCCTCGAAGGCGGCGACTACGACCGCCATCTGCGCCAGGCGCGTCGTCGCTACCAGGCCCGGCGCGACGCCCTGGTACAGGCGATCGCGAGGCATCTGCCGGGCGCGCGCGTGACCGGGCTGGCCGCTGGCCTGCACGCGGGCGTGCGCCTGGAGCGTCCGGTGGATGGGTTGGCGCTCGTGCGGGCGGCCAGGCGCCATTCGGTTGGCGTGTACCCGCTCGGTTACGCCTACATGGAGATCAGAACCGTCCACGATGGTCTGATCCTGGGCTACGCCAACCTGGCGGAGGCGGCCATCGGGGAGGGCATCCGCAGGCTGGCGCTGGCGCTGGCTGAGCTTTGAGCGTGAGCGAGCTCAGACGGTCGCCGGTCGCGCGGAGGCGCGTCGCTGCCGAGCTTGGATCCGAGGCGCTCGCATATGAGCGGCGTTACCCAACGGGTGTGGCGGTCGACGCCAGACGCGTGCTGGGCAAGGCCTGGCGTGGAGTGCGCGGCCCCCCACCCACAAACGACGGGGGTGCGATCCCTAGGTAATGCTCGAACATCCAGTCGGAGACACGACGGTTCTCAAAACCGAGGGTGATGGCGGTGACCGCCCGCGAGGGGTTCATCCGACCGATCGCGCGCTGGGCGTTCAGCAGCCAGCGATATTTGCGCTCGTGGGAGGCGGAGAATGCGCCGTAACGTACGAGGGCTTGCTCGCGCGTGCAGCGCTCGTCGAGCACCGCACGCAGCTCGCGCCCGCAGGCAAGCCCGAAGTAGAGAGCGGTGCGAATCCCCTCGGCGGTCAGCGGTAGGCAGTGGCCGGCGGAGTCGCCGGCGAAGAAGATCCCGTCCTCGACCGCCGGGCGTAGCTGATGGGGAATCCAGTTGCCCTGGTAGCCGTCGGGCGGAAGACCCATCTCGCCGGCGAGTCTCACCGTCGGCTCCTTGACGTGGTGGGTTGGCCAGAAGGAGCCGACGCCGACACGCATCTCGTCACGCGCGGGGAAGCACCAGGAGTAGCCGGAGCGGATGTAGCGGGGGTCGAGCCACACTTCCAGATCTTCTCCGGTCCCGGCGGGATGGACCTCGAGGCCGCGTGACAAGCGGGCGTCAGGCGGTTGAATGGTGGTCGCGTTGGACAGCACGCGCCGCCAACCGAGTGCATCGACGATCAGCGGCGCGCCCACCTCGCCACGATCGGTGTGTACGGTGAAGCCGTCGCGGCCGGTGACCGTGGCGGTCTCGAGCTCGACGAATTCGGTCCCGCCCGCCTCCGCCTGGCCCCAGAGGAGCGCGCACAGCTCGCGGTA
>Ga0182024_10011224_pt1 | contig 18045 bp, 26 predicted proteins | sample P32metaG_FD_120480 | JGI IMG/M metagenome (GOLD analysis project Ga0182024, IMG submission 120480) | Permafrost microbial communities from Stordalen Mire, Sweden - P3-2 metaG (Illumina Assembly) | ecosystem: Environmental > Terrestrial > Soil > Wetlands > Permafrost | place: Sweden: Stordalen... | reverse complement strand
TCCAGCGTCGCGCCATCATCGCGTTGAAGCAGCCCGATCACCTTCGCGATCTTCGTTCCGTCTCGCGGCGCCGTCGCTCCGGACACAGTCGCGGTCGAGGCTGCCGCGTTGTCGGCGACTTCGCTGACGCTGAGCGAAGGCGATTGTTCCTGCCCCTTAATCGCTTCCCTGCCGAGCTTGGTGACGATCAGGGCGCAGGCGCGTCCCTCCTCGTTGCGCCGCCGCACTGGCATAGCGGCCTTGACCCTGACTTCCCGGACAAGTCCCTTCTCGCTCAAAGTCGCCGCGAGCTTCTGGGCCGCCTTCTCCGTCATCCGTTCGGGCAGCGTCGCCGCCCCATCAGCGCACGGCGCGGCGCCGGACAGAACAATCCGCTGCGAGTTGGTCAGCTTAGACATAGGATCGCGATGGATGGGTTTGCGTTCAATGGCCTTGCGGATGGTGGGCTTTGGCATGTTCGCCTCCTGGCGGTCAACCGGGGCGACATCGCCCCGTCACCGCCACAACCCCGCTCCAGCTCACCGGCCAGGGGGTACGAGGCATTCGGACCGCCAAATCCTCGGCGCTCCGTCACGCACTACATTGCTCTCGTTCGTGGCGAAGTCCAGTCGATCTTGCCGCAATGAGGCAGCTGATTCTGCGACTTGACAATCAACCGCTCGGGCAAACAAGCCGCTTAGAGGAGCTGACTCTTAATCAGCGGGTCCAAGGTTCGAGCCCTTGTGCGACAACCATCGAAACCCCTATAATCTCAATGGGGTGGCCGGGTCTGAGTTCTGCTCGTCGGCCGGGCCTGCCGCCCAGGGTAAGCAGCGGGGTAACGGCCTGATTTCCAATTGGGTCGCCCTATCGGACGGTGCTATAGTCTAGGGGCCGGGGGACATAGTCGTGTCGAGGTTCGCCACAAGCGTTTTGGTTCTGCTCGCTTGGGCCGTTCCCATTTCCGCAGCTCATGCAGACGTGACGGTTGGGTTCCTCAGCGACTTTTGTCATTCGTCGGACGACATGACCAAGGCCGTATGCAGGTTCTACATTATGGGCGCAGTTTCGGGGGTCAAATTATCCCAGGCCCTAATGGGCCCACAAAAGAAGTTCTGTGTACCCGACGACATCAGCGAAGACGACATAGTCCCGCGCTTCATAACCACCGCAGACCTAGATCTGCGTACTTTTCCTCAGGACAAGGACGAAGATGCGACCGCTATGATCCTGTCGATCATCGGCAAGACGTTTCCCTGTCACTAACCACACGGAAGGGTTTGCGCGTGTCGAACCCGCCATATCATACCGTCCTGGAGAAATTCCCAGATCACGCGAAGGCAATTGGAATCGCTAGCATCGAGATAGCCAATCTGGATATTTTTCTAGGCTACCTGTTCGCTGCAATTCTTAGAGTGCCATTCGCGGCAGGTTCCGCAGTTTTTCTCAGCCCCAATGGCGCTACCGCTAGACTTGATATGCTGAAAGCCGCGATCGACGAGATGATCCAAGACGGTTCTAATGGCAAGAAAATGCTCTTGTCGATTCAGAAGCGCGCTAGAAAAGTCGTCACGGACCGCGACGCTATGATTCATAATAGCTGGGGCACGAATGCCGCGGGAGAGGTGGCGACAAGGGACATTCGTGCCCACAAGCCCATGACCCCGGTTCCACTGGAGCAATTGGAAAAATCAATTCTTGATATCCGCCTTCTGATCGGCGACGTGCAGGCTCAGACGGCGAAATTGGAGCGCGATTTAGCGAGCGCCAAAGAGCGATAGATCGACAGCACTACGGCGTCGAATGCGGCTTGGTCGACTCGCCACTCATGACAACGAAGCCGCAGACGTCCAGGTGCTCCAAGAGCCGCTTCGCCACGATCCGGGCCATGAACTGGTCGGCGTCGCGGGCGACCTTCTTTCCCGAGTGGTGGCGCGGGGCGTATGGTCTCGCCATTGCCGGCCGCTTCGACGAGCGCCGAAAACTTCGCCTTCGCCTCTCTGATATTAGCCAAGGTATGCAGTGCGCGTCCGGCTTCATCGGCATTCACGAGTTTGCGAGCAACGTTAACACCGGCCGGCGATTTTCAGATAGACTTCATCCAGATGCCAGGTGGTGTCGGGCTTGGGACGGCGTCTGCGCAAGTCCGCCGCGATCATCGGCCCAAAATGGCTCACCCAACGTCGGATTGTCTCATACGAGACCGTGATGCCACGTTCCGCGAGCAAATCTTCAACGTCGCGAAAGCTCAATGTGAACCGGAGATAGAGCCAGATCGCCTGATGAATGACCTCGGGCGGGAAACGGTATCCGTCGTAGCTGATTTTCGTCATCGCCTTGGCTAGCGAACCGCCAACTGGGGTCATCGCAGAATCTGTTCCAAAACGTACGCTAAGCCGCACTAAGGGGTCGTTTGCGGAAGGGGGCGGTGCCATGCTGCCACGGCGGCGGGATTTTGGCCGTCTGCCGGCCGCGCAAAACCGAGCCCGGAGACCTCGCCTCGCGCTACCTTACCCATCGCTCAAAGTCGGCCGGAATGACGTTGGCCCCGCAGATGATCGTCACGACCCGTTTGCCCCGATAGCGGGATCGATCCTCCAGTATCGCTGCCACTCCAAGCGCTGCCGACGGCTCCACGACAAGTCCCGCATGGCGATAAAGCAGTCGCATTCCCTCAACGATGCTATCTTCCTCAACTAACGCGACGTGGTCAGCTACGATCAGAAGGTCGTTAAGGACTGCCGGGATAGGAAACCGCCCCGCGACTCCGTCCGCGATCGTGTCGACGCGGTCCGTCTCCACGACGGATCGCGCCCTCCATGACAATGCCATCGCCGGCGCACCCTTCGGCTGCACGCCAACAATTTCGACCTGCGGAGCAAGGCATTTGAACACGTAGCCCACCCCCGCGGCCATGGCACCGCCCCCGAGCGCAACGAGCACGGCATCTACCGGGCCAACACCCTCGACAAGCTCGATCCCGATCGTTCCCGCGCCTTCACACGTGTCGAGGTTTCCGCTGTCTTCGACCAAGAACGCACCTTCGCTCTCGGCAATCCGTCGCGCCAGATCACGAGCATCCTCGATGTCGCCGTCGACGATGCGCACGGCCGCGCCCAATGCGCGTATACGATCCAGTTTGTATGGGTTAGCGCCGCTGCCGGCGACAACCGTTGTCGAAATCCCCCGGCGTTGCCCGCTGTAGGCGAGCGCCTGCCCTAGGTTGCCGGCACTCGCGCAAACGGCCGCCTTGAAATCTGGTGAGTCGGCTAGACGCGCCATGGCTGTCTCAGTGCCACGTCCCTTAAAGCAACGAATGGGATTGGCGGTTTCCAGCTTCAGAATGAGTTCACAATCAAGTGCCGCCCCGAGGGGCGGGCATGTATATTGAGGCGTGTTTAGGAAGACGGGAGCAATGCGGGGGATTGAGGATCGAATTCTGTCCATGTCCAATCGGACCGATGGTTTGGCTGGCTGGCTGGCTGATTTGAATGTTTTCCTTCGGCGGCAACATGATCACCTCTGGCAAATTGAATTCCTTGGGATTGGACTATCGTGCGTTATAGCGCACAGGCCTCGCGTGCGCTATAACGCACAGGCCAGTCCCGGCCCTTTTGGAGGTCTAGTGCCGAATCCGCCTACACGCGTGTCCCGCGCTTTGAGGGAGCTGCGCCGAAAATTGGGCTGGAGCCTAGACGACGCCGCTGAACAGACTGGGGTCAGCAAGGCAATGTTGGGGCAGATCGAGCGCTGCGAATCCAGCCCCACCGTCGCTACCCTTTGGAAAATCGCCACTGGTCTCAAGGTCCCCATGACCGCTCTGCTCGAGCCGGAGTGGACGGCGGGGGAGATCTTGATGTTGCGAAACGCAACCGAACTTCGCGTGCAGCCCTCGGCCGAGGGTATGCAACGAGCTCTTCTGTTTCCATACGAAGCCCGTTTTGGCTTCGAGGTTTACGAACTCGTTCTTGGCCCAGGATATGAGAGCATCTCGGAACCACATGAGCCAGGAGTTGTTGAGCACGTGACGGTTTTAGAAGGCGCTATGGAGCTGATGATAGAAGGCGAATGGATGCCCTTAGACAGGAGACAATCGCTGCGCTTTCCAGCGGACCGCCGCCACGGCTATCGAAATCGCACTGCACACGACGTTGTCCTCCACGACATCATCCACTACGCGAGTCCGCCAAAATTGGGGTGACGACATAGAAGGGGGCATCGTGGCATCTCCCGAAATCGTACGCTAAGCCGCACTGAGGAACTCGGCGCGCGGATTTCGTAAGGGCCGGAAGCCGGTTTCGAGCGGTTCTGTTGGCCAAACGTAATCGCCGTTGAACGCGATATGCTCCCAGCCGAGGGGCGATACCAAGCGCTAGCCTTGGATGAGACCTGGCACCCGCCGCCCCTAAGTGAAGTCCAGAAATCAGAGGAGAGCGAATGATGGTAGCAAACAATTCTTTTCCGCCAAACGTCGTATCGCGCGATGAATGGCATGCCAGCCATAAGGCCTTCTTTCTGAAGGAGAAGGCTATGACTCATGAACTCGATGCCCTTCGCACCGAACGTCGGCGGCTGCCCTGGGTCAGAATCGAGAAGCCCTACGTGTTCGAAGGGCCTGACGGCGACCGCACCCTCGAGGATCTATTCGAAGGCCGCAGCCAACTCGCTGTCTATCATTTCATGCTGAAGCCAGATTCCGATCATGTCTGCAAAGGTTGTTCTTTTGTTGCAGACCATTTCGACGCCGCTCGGGAGCACTTCGGGGACGCAGATTTGTCTTTTGCTGCGATCTCGCGTGCACCCCTGGCGCGGATTGAGCACGTCAAACAGGTATTGGGCTGGGCCTTTCCGTGGTTCTCGTCGCGCAACAGCGACTTCAATTACGATTTCGGTGTGTCCTTCAGGAAGGAGGATCTGGAAGCCGGCCGTGCGACCTACAACTACGGCACTATTCCGATCAGGAGCGAAGACATGATGGGCACCAGCATATTTGCCCGAAGCGGGACTGGCGAAGTCTTCCACACCTACTCAGCCTTCGCACGCGGAATAGAGAACCTGATGGGTGCCTTCATGTGGGAGGATCTTACGCCGAAAGGGCGGCACCAATTCGATGATGGGCGCAGTCGCTTGAGCGAGGATGGCCTTCGAGACTCCCGTCAAGAAGATTGCGACGCTCGCAGCGCAAGTGCGACGACCTGAAAATGTCTCCTTGCGGCGAGCCTCTGAAAATGGAGAGCAGCATCATGACTGAAGCTGCGGTTACTGAGCAAGTTTCCCAGCGAAGCTTCTTCGGCGTCTCGGCGCTGCTCGTCGCCGCCAGCGCGATGGTGACGATTGTCTGGTGCGAGTCCATGTCGGCGATGGGCGGAATGCTAATGCCCGGCGGCTGGACGATGTCGATGGTGTGGATGCGGATGCCTGAACAGACGTGGTCCGGCCTCGCTGCGTCGTTCCTCAGCATGTGGATTGTGATGATGGTAGCAATTATGTTGCCGTCTCTGGTCCCAGCGCTGCTTCGCTACCGACCGGCGGTAGGTGGGAGCCGCAACGCACCCCTGGGTAGGCTAACCGCGCTAGCGGGCCTAGGTTATTTCTTCGTGTGGACCATGTTCGGATTGGTCGCCTTTTCGCTGGGTGTTGCTCTGGCGGCATTCGAGATGCAGAATCCGGCGCTAGCCCGCAGCATTCCAATAACGGTAGGCGTGATCGTGGTAATCGCTGGCGCGTTTCAGTTCACCCCGTGGAAATCGCTTCATCTTGCCCGCTGTCAGTACGATTTGACGGATAACGACACTTTAACAGTCGATGTTACCACGGCGTGGCGACACGGCCTGCGCCTCGGTGTCCACTGCGCCATCTGCTGCGCCGGTCTGATGACGATTCTCCTGGTCTTCGGAATCATGGATCTTGGCGCGATGGCGGCGGTAGCGGCGGCAATCAATGTCGAACGTCTTGTGCCCGGAGGTGCGCGGGTCACGCGGGCAATCGGGGCCGTCACCGTCGTGGTTGGGTTGTACCTGATCGCGCGAGCGGGCTTACCCCTTTGAGACTTCAAGCGGCGGTCGCCATGGATTAGTGAAGGCCTTGACCCCAAGCGGAAGTTGGCTACGCACGCTCTTGCTATTTTTTTGTCAGATTGGGTGCACTGACCTGCCTGTTTTCACCCAAATTGCAATAGGAGGCCGTAATGACCGCTCACAAAATCGGAACACGTGAAGAATGGCTGGCAGCGCGGTTAGAACTGCTCAAGGCGGAAAAGGAGTTGACGCGGCGCAGCGACGAACTGGCGCGGCAGCGGCGGGAACTACCGTGGGTTCCAATCGTTAAGGATTACCGTTTTGACGCGGAAGAAGGGAACGTGTCCCTTACTGATCTCTTTCGAGGACGCTCGCAACTGGTTGTGTACCACTTCATGTTCGGGCGTGGCTACACCGCCGGCTGTCCAGCCTGTTCGGCGACGGCCGACGGCTTCAACGGGGTTCTCCCACACCTTGAGGCCTGCGACGTGACGATGGTATGCATATCGCGCGCGCCGCTCGACAAGCTGATCGCTTTCCGGCGGCATATGGGCTGGAGCTTCAACTGGGCGTCCAGCCACGACAGCGATTTCAACTTCGACTTCGGGGTATCCGCTTCCGAGTCGCCGCGCGAGGTCTCATCACTGCTCGTTGCCAACGAGGTTGCAGCGTTTCCGCTGGCGAGCGACCAGCGGTTCCGTGATAACCTGCCCCCGATCGTTGCCCAGAACGCTAGCGCGTCCGGCACGGACATCCCCGGTTATTTTTCCGAGGGGCACGCGGTTAGCGTCTTCGCTCGCGACGGCGACAGCATCTATTACTGCTACTCCAGCTACACCCGAGGTACAGAGTTTCTGATGAGCTACTACGCGATCCTCGACCGGACGCCGAAGGGCCGCAACGAGGGCGGTGGGATGGGCACGTGGCTACGCCGCCACGACGAGTACAACAAGCGCTGAAAATTCGAGTCTGTTGGAGATGACGGGTCCTGACCCGCGAGGAATTTCTCGATCTGTTCCTTGACGATCTCGAACTGCCGGACCTTGCGAAACGACGGCTCGCGGAAATCGAACAAGAAGGGGTGCGTCGCGCCGGTTATGCGGTTTCCGGCTCGCCAGTCAACATCGCGGTCGGCCGCACCATGCGCCTCGCTTTGGCGCGCCGCATCGCGCTGCGCCGGCCAAGCCCGCAAGCAATCGCGTTGCTCGAGGGAAAGTTCGCCGACTGCGAGGAAGTTGAAGGGCGGGCGGCGCTGCGGCGCGAGATCGCGGCGGTGGCGCCCCACGGTTCTCGTAGGGTCCTCGAATTTTCCGTGAAAATCAATTGACGATGCTTACTGCCAGAAAATACCGCCACACAGAAAATATTTCTGCGCTTTTTCAATAGCTTATATAATCAAGAAACAATCGCAAGCAGCGTCTCCATCGAGCCCGCGCGGTTTCGAACTCATGGCTCCAGGCCTTTACTAGCTCGGCTTAGAAGCAGCTTGTTGTAGTATGCGTCACGGTCGGAGGGTTCATCCTCACTCCATTTATTACAATCCAGGTCGTGACGGTCCATTTCAAAATGCATGCACTGGACAACGCGGATACGAGACCCTCTCGCGCTTTCAACGGATAGTCGGCTTGACTAAGAGCAACAAAGGCCTTCGCTCTAGGTATTCCAGCTTTGCCAACCATGTCCCTACGCGCATCAAGAAACTTCTTTGCTATTTCCTCTCTGTCCCAGTCATGATGCTCTGCTCTCGCGGATTTTTCCAGCCGCATGGCATTTGCTTCTGCGGCACGCGTCGCTTCGTTCGCCTTGCCAATAAAGATGCTTGTCATTCGACCAAGCTCAGCCTGGTCAGATGCTAGCGACCCCATCAACACATCGATCAGCTTATCAGCGATCCCGTCCGCAAAGTCCCTTTTGTCATCTAAGGCAATTGCTTCACATCGGACCATTGCGGAAATGTATGACAGCGAGTCCCTTTGGGCGGGCGCAATCCAGACTTTCTCAAGTTCCGCCAGCATCTCGGATCGCTGCTGTGCCGGAAGACTGCCTAACTTCAGCTCAATTGACTTCAGGAGATCAGAAGCCGGTATTCTCATCCCCTCCGGAAGCCGTTCCGCGGCTTCCGACCAGATTTTCGAAAAGCCGGACCAGTATCTTGGAAAGACGGCCGCCTCAAACTTATCAACGTCGTTGTCTTCGGAGCTTGCTTGGTCCACCTTTTGGTTTCGGACCATACCAATCCTTTTGCTGATCTCAGGAAGGCGCCGGGAGTCAACGAACGATTGACTGGTCCGTACCAGCTTCGAGGCCGAATCCCGCAGCTTGTCGATCGTGGATGCAAAGTCTTCATGCCGTGACAACCACGCGATCATCCGTTCTTTGAAGAGGTCGCTAATTTTCTCTTTCACGCTCTCGCCAATGACCGCGTCGACAAAGGCGCCCACAAAGCCGAGGGGAACGCCTAAGTCAGCACCTTCCTTAAATGCGTCGACAAGCGTATCGATTCGATCCTCAAATACGCCGCCTACGATCTTTGCGCCGATAGCGCCTAGGACCTCGGTGTTGCCTTTATAAATCGGCGTAGTCGGCTTCTCGGCAACTTGCGTCTCGAGGGCCTTTGCATTGTCCTCAGACCATTCGGGCCGAGTTGATATAGCAGCAGCCTCCACGACGCGCTTGATCTCTTGAGTTTCGATCGACGGCAGGCGCTGGTCGATCTGTCGTATGCGACCCTCGAAGGTCATAATAGCTACCTCGGCTTCGAGCCTCGGTCGGGTAGCGGAGAACGAAGATGCGGCCGCCACATCCCGACGTTCCCGGCCGGCGAGAGAGTTCGTCCGCAGTCCCGACGTCTCAGTCGGTGCCAAATCGGAAAGAGGGCTCCGAGGGGTCGCCTGTTGGGTAGACCCGGTTAGACCGCTTGGCCTTCCACTCGGGCCGCGGCGGCGGGAAGCCCGACGGTGCTCCGGGAATAGAGGGTGGCGGCTTTCCGTCAGGTGGATCAAAAAAATCAGGGTAGCGCGATTGGATGTCGTCCAGGGAGCGCCCAAGCTTTAGCCAAACATCCACCAAACACGGCCAACTATCGTCCTGCTGACCATTCTGACAGTCGTCGCGGTGGTCTTCGAACTGGGCTGGCGGCGGCTCGGTCTGCGCGATTGACGGCAGGGGCTGAGCCAGAAACGGTTCTATGGCGCCGCCGATGAGATCGGAGTAGCGCGCAACTATACTATCGATATGTTGATTCGTCTCAGCGATCTTCTGCGCCAAGACGCTGCCAGCAGTCAGTGATCCGAAGAACGTCAGGGAAACGAAGAGAGTTGACCATACGTATAATTGAGTCGCAAACGAGGTATATCTAGCAAGAATCCTCATGTATAGACGGCTACTGCGAACAAAAATTAGACCGGTCAAGACAATCAATATCACATAGGAAGCGACCTCTAACCAAGTACTAGGTTTAATGAATCTGCTGATTGAGTGAAGCTGTGCCAGGTGATGCTCCAGCTCCCGTATCGTGCGGCTGGTCTCTTCATAATTGTCAGTGGCCTGAAGCCAGACCTGGAGCGCGGAGAAAAGTGAGCCAGCTATAGTAAGCGGAAGAAAGAAGCATAGAAGGTTATGAAACAGCTTCGCCCTGAAAGAACCTAGTTCGCTATGCTTGCCAGCCCAGTATGCCAGAGCGATCCCTAGACTTCCGCAGCCGGTCAGTGCGTATGCTAGCATGAAATACCTCCGCGCTTTTCCCGATCGCAAGAATCACTCGAATTTTCCGCCTGTGGAAGACCATCTGGGGGCTTCTGTTGGTCGGATTCAAGCTCCGTTCCGGTCGCGAGCCGACACTCGAGAGTCGGGGGTGAGCACGAATGCTGGAACAATGAGATGCTCCAAGAGGCGCATGGCGAATCCCTGGTTCCCCTCCGGGGTGAACCACGAGCCTATGGGCAGTTTTCGGAGCGCCTGCATGACCGCAATGATTAAGCACGGAGTAGTTAACGGTCGTTCAATACTTTGGGCGCTGCTACACGCAATAATCGCTCAGGTCTGCGAATCCGATAGGCCCATTGCCCACGCTCGCGTCTAAGACTCGGCTGCCGGCCGCAGCGCATCGACAATTGTCCGCTCGCCGAGCTTTGCGCCACCGAATGCGCAAAGCTCAGAGCTTATCTTCTGACCGGCTGGCCACCTGGTCGGCCACGGTCTTGTCGATCGTGTTCCCGAACACGCCGATGCAGGACGGGCAGTCAACGCGCGTCGTCGTCTTCTCGGCAGTCAATTCGTGATCGCAAAAGATGCATTGAAGCATGGCGGCGGTCTTGTCGGCTGTGCAGGCCATGGGACCAGTACAGGCCAGCGAAAGTCTCGACTCCATCGGCCTGGACACCGTTACACAGAATGGCTCTGATCGGCTGCGAGAAAGAAATGGGTCCCTCGCTTTCGCTCAGCTGTACTAGCCTCCCAGGCCGACGCGCGCCAGGTGAATAGTGAGGCATTGTCAATCTTTTGCCTAGCTCGAATGCCCACAATTCCGATTGGATTCCTATCCGCCAAGAAAGTGGTTCAAGCGCCTTTTCGGGGAGCAATTTGTCGTCCGCTACGAGTCGACCGACTTTGTGGGATGCGGTCAAGCTGCGCTTGCCCCGGCTTATGCGGGCTGACGAAAAGGTGGCTATCAGGAGCCTCCTGTCTTCGTACGAGGGTGAGCGAAGGGGATCGTCCACAAAGGCCGTCGAGGAGGTCACCAAACACGCTTAGCCGCGCGATCTTGGCCGGCCGTGTCGCCTTCACTGCGCGTTTTGCCGTGCTGGCCATGAATTTCCCACCCTTGACTCTTTCCGCAATGAGAACAACGAGAGAACAAAGGACCGAGTAGCGTAAAGGGATATCTGATGCCGAAGGGATCGAGCGCCGCCGGCGCCGTGACGGAATCCGCCTCGCCGGAAACGTCGGCCGAGGAAATGGCCGAAGCTCTCATTGCCGCCCATGACGGCCTCAAGGACGAAAACCGCGTGCTGCGCGGCGCGGCGTCGCCCGGCTTTGTCCGCCGGCGACCGCTTGTGTTCGGGGCGTCGTCGTGAATGCCGCGCGCTTGCGGAATCCGGTGACGCTTTCCACATTAGCCCAGAGCAACATTGTGCTTTGGGAAGCGGAAATGACACGCGTTGAGCAACGTCAGGGCTTTGAAATTCTGTTGGAGGAGCCGCCGTCGTCAAAGAGCCTGTGGGCGGCGCTGGTAACGACCGGCGACCCGATGCTGATCGCCGAGCTGAATGACAGTGTGCAGGTCTGCCTGGCATGCACCCGCGAGGGCGCCCTGTCGGATGCGCGCGCGTTCATCGACAAGGTCACGTCGCGCCGACTTCACGTCGTCGGCGCCCGGGAGAACTGACCATGTGCGGACGCGTCTGGCTGCCGACCGATTTCTCCGAGATCAAGATACGGATGAAATTCGACGATCAGTTCGCCGCGCCGAACATCCATCGTGGAATATCGCGCCGACGCAGCGGATGCTGACCCCGGTTCTCGATCCGGTGACGAAGACGCGCCGGCCGGTGACGATGCGCTGGGGTCTGATCCCGAGCTGGGCGAACGACGAGTCGATCGGCGTCTCGATGTTCAACGCGCGCGCCGACACGATCAGCGATAAGCCCGCCTTTCGCGGCGCATGGAAGGCTGGGCGCCGTTGTCTGATCGTGACTGACGGCTTTTACGAATGGCGCAAGAAGGGCGACAAGCAACCCTTCGCGATCGCGCGCGCCAACGACCAGCTGACCGTGATGGCGGGGCTGTGGGAGGAATGGAAATTGCCCGCCGGCGAGACGATCAAAAGCTGCACGGTCATCACGACCGAACCGAACGAGCTGATCGCGCCGCTGCATGACCGCATGCCGGTCATTCTGGCCGAGGAAGACTGGCCGGCCTGGCTCGGCGAGGTTCCCGCCACGGACGCGGAATTGAAGGCGCTGCTTAAGCCGTTCCCGGCCGACCGCATGAAGCTTTGGCCCGTCGATCGCGCCGTCGGCAACTGGCGCAACAATGGCCCACAGCTGCTCGATCCAATCATCCTTTAAGGCAGAGGCGCGTCGCCATGCGTCCCCGGGATCACACAATGACCCTCGGCGATATGCGGGCGAACGGCGTGCGCATGGTCGCGGTCTCTTGCAACGCGCCGTACTGCCACCATTCGGCCGATGTTGCCGTTGACGGGATGCCCGACGAGATGGCGGTGCTATTCCTTGCCCGGAAATTTCGCTGCTCCCGCTGCGGGTCGAAGCTGGTCTCCGCCCGGCCCGCTTGGCACACGACCTGCGACCGAGGATGGGACGTTAGGGGCCTCACGGCGCTTAACGTCCGGCCAGCACCCCGGCGACGATGTCTCGCGCGTGAAGCAGGACGGATTTGTGCTCCTCCGCCGAGACCTCGACGAAGCCTAGTCCTCGGAGAAGGAAAATTCCCTCAACGGCAAGAAGGGCGTGACGAACGTCGTGGGCCGTACCAGATTTAGACAGGAGCGGATCGAGCAAGTTGCAGGCGATGCACGATAAATCATCTCAGCGGCGAGCATCGGATCGATCGGAAGCGCGAGGCGTATCGCATGAGCGACGACAGCAGCACCGTCATTCTTTCGCGGCAGTCGTTCGACGGCGAATAAGATCGATTCTTCCCAAGCCGGCCGATCGAAAACTGCGGCGCGTAAGCGAACGAGCGCGCCTGCGTCGCCATTGGCGCTCGCGCGCATAGGTCCGCAATCAGAGGTGCCTTCGAGATCAGCCGACTGAAGAAGCGAAATTCTTCGATAGCATTCGTCCGTCTCATTTCTAGGAGTACGTCGTACATCGATCGTTCGGCTAATCGCCCAACGATTGCGCCTTGAGCACGCCCCGCCGCCAGGGGCACGCCTAAACTACTATCGGCTGCCGGGGCGTCTGATTTATACTGCGCAGCTATGGGTGAAGCGAAGCGAAGGAAGGAAGCCGTTTTGAACGGGCCGTGTCCGTGTGGGTCGGCAAAGCCCGCGCATCTTTGCTGCTTCAACGGGCGCGATTGGCACAAACCGCCCGCCATTCTTGGGCTCAAAGTTCTTCCCCCAGCGGGACGGGTCGAGAAATGCTACATGAAGGAATTGGGTTCGTGCGTCCCGCCGATCTCGGGCGAACACATAATTTCGAACTCCGTCTGTCAGGTATTGATGGGAGACGGTGATTCTTCGATCTCCGGCCTTCCTTGGCTTGAGGCAGGCGAAGTGAAAATAATCGCGCCGCTACAAGCGAAATGTCTTTGCACCAAACACAACAGCGGTCTTAGCCCTCTCGATGCTGCCGCGCATTACTTCTTCGCGTCGCTTAAGTCGTATCTCGAAAAGGATGCAGGATCGCGACACGCGATCATTTCCGGGCACGACCTCGAACGCTGGCTTTTGAAAACGGCAAAGGCTGCGGCCGTCTCAAGGAACCTGGCGCGCGGAAGAGAACGACTGTCCGGCGCGTTCTCGCGGGACGAAGCGATACTCGACATGCTCGACGACCCTCGGCACTGGCCGGAAGGGGCGGGGCTGTACTGCACCATGAACACGGGCGACGTGACCGAGAATACGCCGCGATTCCAGCTCCAGCCGTTTACGAACGACGATGACGATATCGAAGCTCTGGCATTCAATATTCTCGGCTTTGGCTTTGTGTTACTGCTCGACTCCCCGGATTTGAGCAAACATCCGGGCCTGCGCGATGCCAAATATCGGCCGAGCCGGATTTTGATCTCGTATCCCGCTTCGACCAATTGGCTCACCCTGAGCTGGGACGATGGCAAGGCACATGAGGTGCTGACCGTCCAATGGATTCGGCAACGTTGACCGGTGACCGCACTTGAACTCGAAGCCGATTAACCTTTGGCATCTCGACACGTTCGACGGGGCTCTTTTCGCCGAGTTGAATTCGGAGAGTGATTTGCTGCGTGACTACGCTCTTACCGACAAGAGGCAATTCCTCGAACGCGAGGCGGCCGACAGCTGGATGCCACAAGCAACAAATCTCTATGCTGCAGCCCGGAACTAGTTCGTCGAGCATGTCATCATGCCCGCGATGGAGCAGCGCACCATCCGCGCGTGGCACTATAGGCGGCTGGCAGATGGTGAAACCGCGCTTCTGAAATCAGGGGGCGTCTATCTCTCGAATTTGGAGGCCATCCGCCGAAGGCTTGACGTTCAAGTTTCCGCTCGCGTGCTCTCAGCCGAGAATGCTGACGCCTTGTATGCAGCGAGCCCCTTTCATCAACAGCACGATTCACGCGTGGGCAAGTTTTGGATGACCTCTCATCCTCTCGCCGCAGACGATAGCGGCGTGGAGCTTTTGCTGGGAAACTGGGGCGGCGAAGGCGTCTATTTCTGGCTTAGAGACGCGCAGCTAGTTGATCTGGTGAAGAGCTTCGGTCGGCCGCGCGTGATCGAACTCGCAGTGCCACTAAGAGTTACGCGCCACGCTTACCCGGCCGCCAAGGCCGTCGTCGCCACATTCGTGCGAGCAATGGGCTGCGAGCCTGATGGGTCGGCCTTCGATCTGTACGCTACAAGCGCGCTCGGAGCCGATGCCGTACTGAACATACACACAGAAGGCGAGCCGGATTCGCAGTATTGGCACGCGGCTATCCGATAGGGTTCTTTGACCGGGAACGATAAACCCCGATCGCTGGTCGCGACCTTGAACGCAAATTCTCGGAAATCGCGAGTTCATATCCGGGGCTCTATGTCGCCCTTACAGGGATCACTTAGCCGGCGGGTCGAGTGCGAGCACCGCTTTCTCAAGATCGATCGTGCAACGAATAAGTTCTTTTAGAAGCTGCTCGTCGACCTCGCTATCACCTCCATATTCAGCCAAATTACGCTGGTCGTGGGCCTTCGAAAAAACCCGCGCGACGGCGGGGTTCAACCTTGAGGCGCCATATGGCCACGTATCGGGCGTAGATAGGATGTTATATTACTCCTACGTTCGCAGGGGCGCCGTCTACTCCAGCGCCACGCCTAAATCAGCCCCTCGGCCTTCAGGGCGCGCGTCAGTTGCGCCTCTGCATCCGGCACCGAGTCTTTGTCGGCCGCCGCTTCTTCCAACAGCTTGGCTGCATACTGCCAGATAGCTCCGCGCCGATGCAGCGGGGGCACCGAAAGCATCATCTCGCGCGCCTCGCCCAAGGTCGCGATCATGCGGCCGTCCTTCAGGACGATAGGCGTGGCGAGCTTGCGGGACCAGGGCATTGACTATCAACCGCGCTCCGCCCCGCGCGCGTCAATCCAAATTGCCACAGCACAGACCGCGATAACGACAGCGACGGTCAAAATTACGAATGCGGCGATCATGGCTTTGTCCAGAGACGACAGCGCGAAGAGGCTGTCCGACCGGCACACCTAAACAGTTCTTGCTCGGACTGGCTGTAGCGCCGATGCCACAATCTTGCCATTTTTGCGTCGGGCTCGCTTTGAGGGGGCCATGCATGCGGCAGCGTAGCGAATTCGCGAGGGCCGCGGCGTCAGGACGGCGGTCGCTTTGTTTGGTCCACGACGGTCAGGGATTGAGCAGAAGCTTCGCTTTGGCGAGCGCATCCATGCATACATCCTGCTTGCCTTCGGCATCGAGAGTTTTCGCTTGGGCCAAAGCTGCCGCGATCTCGGCTTTTGCGTTCTGCCTCGCGCGCTCGATTGATGCGGGCGTCGGCTGATGTTCAAGCTGTGCGCCGACGGATTGCGGCGCGGTGCCCGCGGCGCCCAGATGTTCCTGCAAAAACTGTTCGAACTCGGCGATTTGGTCGGCACAGGGCCCGGCGGCGGCCGGGGACATGCTAAAGCCGACGGCGAATGCGACGATCGGCGCCGCCGCGATTCGAAGATTCATGACGCCCTCCTGATTAGAGCCAGCTTTTGCTTGGCACGCTTCGTTCGCGGATTGATCGGGCCGACGAAAGGAGGTCAAGGACGGCCGCCGGATCACGCTGGCGGCCGTTTCACGTAAGGCTGGCGCAAGGCCACTCTCTCACACCTGCACTGAGTTCGGCAGCGAGCTCAAATATGGGAACGACCGCCGAATTCGAGACCCGGCGGCCGTTTTCATTCGAGTCTTTTGGGACGACCCTGTATCAGGCTGCCGCAATCGCCACAAAGCGAGCACGTGTCTTGCGATATCCCGCAACGCCGACGCCCGCGAACCCGAGCAGCGGGTACCGAAAGCATCATCTCGCGCGCCTCGCCTAGAGTGGCGATCACGCGCCCATCCTTCGGCGAGGTGAGCTTGCGGGACCAGGGCATGCGTGGTTTATAGCACTGCGCGTCTTTGGTCCGGCGGGCTCAGTAAGCCCTCTGACGTCCTGGCCGCCCACCCCGAACGCGTATCTGGTATCGTCACGCCAGCCGCGACCCAAGCCGCCCCCGGCCCATCGCGGTTAGGGCCGCGAGCGACTGATCTCCCTTGCGGCCCGCTCCTGCGCAGCCTTGTTCTTACCGTCGTCCGCCGGGAGTGTTTCGGTTTCTTCGCCCGTCAGAATGCGCATGACCTTCACGGCATTGCCTATGACGTCGGCGGGGCGCTTCTCGCCTTTGGGTCCGTCAGTTAGAAAGCTCCTGCAACTCATTAATCTCCGTTGGTCGCGTATACAAACCTTCGGAAGCGGGGCCAGCCTCCTTACGGAAGGCTGGGAGGACGACGTTATTATGTTCAGAAAGCTCGGCGGCGTTCGGATAAACCTCGTAAGTCATGAACAGGGTCGGGTCCTTTTTGGATTGGTAAAAGTTATAGGTGATGCTGGGCTCTGCCTTTCGAACGAAGTCCCGAAGTTTGAGGAGTCGAGCCGCAGCTTCAGCTTCCCGGCCTGGTGATGCGTGAATTATGGATTCTATCGTCTGCGCCTCGTCCGCCGCCCACGAAGATAGCGGCGAGCCGCACAAGGCGATTGCCGAAACCACGGCCATAGGCATAACCAAGCGCCTGTTCATCGTCTCCCCCTGCTTTAAGCTAAGCATACCGTAGACAAGTGGCGAGCGCGAGGCCGTGGTGCTATTCCTTGAAACCTTTAGCCTTGAACGATCCAATCGTCCTGCAGGCCCTTTTTGCGGGTTGCTTCTATGGTGAGCTTCTGAAAGACGAGCGCAAAATCCGTTTGCTCGTAGCTCCCTCTGCCTTGGTGTAGCGACTGATTCAATTGGGCGGCTTCGCTAGGATCAAAACCGCACCTAGTTAAAAGTGTCATATAGGTTGAGACCCGTAGACGCCGGCGAAATTCAGGCGTGGTGCAAAGGCGCCAAGCAACGGTCGAGGATTGGCGATCTTGTCAGAGCGCTTGTGATAGACCATCCGCTCATGTCCGCCATGACCGCAACGCGCCGCAAGAGCACGTTTGGCAGGCCAAGATCGTGTTGTAGACCGGCGATGGCGTCGGAGAGACTGACTGTGCCCGATCAACGCGGGCTGCACTTGTTTGAACGTGAGCGTCTGGCCGATGCCGCTGTTAAGAATGGCCTCTACGATTCGTTGATCGAGTGTTCGGGCTAGGTGAAAAGGCGCCCCCGAATCCCCCGGCGGGCGCGTAGCGCCGGGATTTCCTCACGCTGCGCCGTACCTGACGAAGTGAGCGCAGTGTCTGCCGAGGATACCCTATCGGCTTGCCGGGCAACCGGACATCACGCTCGAATGCGGAGTTTGATGCGCGAACGCGGGGTTTCGACCAGCGTCGCCTCGCTTTGGCGGTTTTTCGATCTGCGCGGCGTCAGCTTCAAAAAAAAAGCCTTCACGCAACCGCAACGACGGCTCCGACCCAGCGGGATCTGCATATTCTAGCAATCGGTGCGCACGGACGCATGAATTGGCAGAAGGCGTCCGGCTACAACAAGCGTTCGAAAGTCGAGGCGGCAATGAGCCGCCATAAGCGCGTCATCGGAGAAACACTGAAATCACGCGATGACGCTCGCCGTGAAACCGAGGTTGCAATCGCGGTCAAATCTCTCAATCGTATGCGCGATTTCGGGCAAGCCATTTGCTCCCGTGTTGCGTAAACAGCCCGCGCCGGCGCCAATGCG
>Ga0182024_10011223_pt1 | contig 18045 bp, 15 predicted proteins | sample P32metaG_FD_120480 | JGI IMG/M metagenome (GOLD analysis project Ga0182024, IMG submission 120480) | Permafrost microbial communities from Stordalen Mire, Sweden - P3-2 metaG (Illumina Assembly) | ecosystem: Environmental > Terrestrial > Soil > Wetlands > Permafrost | place: Sweden: Stordalen... | reverse complement strand
GCGCTTCGCCATGCGCCTCGACGACCGTTTCGAATCGCTCGCCTGGCGCCGCGGCGAAACCGGAGTGCCCCTGCTCGACGGCGCGCTGGCCTCCATGGAATGCGAAACACGCCACCGCCTCGCCGCCGGCGACCACGATATTTTCATCGCGGAGATGCTGCGCGCGACGGCCGGCGACGGCCGGCCACTGATCCATTTCGCCGGTGAATACAGCCGGCTGTCGTTAGACTGAGAGAGCTAAGACTGAGAGCTTAAGACTGAAATTTTATGAGCCATCCCCTCGCATACCTGCATGATCACCTCGAAGAATGGAAGCGCGACGGCGTTTACCAGCGCCTGCGCATTCTGCAATCCGCCAGCGCCGCTGAATCCCGCTTCGACGGCAAGGAAGTCATCAACCTGGCGTCCAACAATTATCTCGGCCTCACCACCCATCCCAAACTGCGCGAAGCCGCTATCGACGCCGTCAAACGCTTCGGCGTGGGCTCCGGCGCGGTGCGCACCATCTCCGGCACCATGACGCTGCACATGCAGCTGGAAGAGCGTATCGCCGCTTTCAAGAACGTGGAAGCCTGCGTGGTATTTCAATCCGGATTCGCCGCCAACGCGGGCACGGTTTCCGCGCTTCTCGGCCCCGAGGACCACATTATTTCCGACGAGCTGAACCACGCCAGCATCATCGATGGATGCCGCCTGTCGAGGGCCAAGATTCGCGTGTTTCCGCACAAGGACGCCGCCGCGGCCGAGAAGATTCTGGGCGAATTGGACGGCGTTGCCGGCAAAAAGCTGCTGATTTCCGACGGCGTTTTCAGCATGGATGGCGACATCGGCCCGCTGCCCGGATTGGTGGAAGCCGCCGAGCGGCACGGCGCCATCATGATTGTAGACGACGCGCACTCCTCCGGCGTACTGGGCAAAGCCGGCCGCGGAACCATCGATCATTTCGGTTTGCACGGCCGCGTTCATGTGCAGGTAGGGACGCTCTCGAAGGCCATCGGCGTCCTGGGCGGCTACGTCTGCGGAAGCCGCGACCTGATCGAGTTTCTGTATCACCGTGCGCGTCCGTTTCTGTTTTCGACGTCGCATCCGCCGGCGGTGGCGGCTGCATGTCTGGCGGCGTTCGACGTGCTGGAGCGGGAGCCGGAGCGAATTCAAAACCTCTGGGACAACACTAAGTACTTCAAGCAAGGATTAGTGGCCGCCGGATTCGACACTGGCATGAGTGAGACACCCATTACGCCGGTGATTGTGGGCGAAGCGAAAACCGCATACGACTTATCGCGCGCTCTCTTCGAAGAGGGCGTGCTAGCCACCGGCATCGGATTCCCCACCGTCGCGAAGGGAAAGGCGCGTGTGAGGACCATTGTGACAGCGACACACACACGCGACGAGTTAGACCGCGCGCTGGAGGCGTTCCGGAAGGTGGGCCACCAACTCGGAATTGTTGACTGATGGCTGAGAGGTAGGGATTCGGATGATGGAATGCCTAATGGCATCCGCAACTTGCAGAAAACAGATTACCACATCACGGTTGAGGGCGACTCATACGTATACATGGCGCAGGAACATTTGCGGTGGAAATGGTCGAAACCGGCAAATGTAACGGATAACGGACCGATCAAATACGCGGCCCGAAAAACGGAGGCCGTTTCTGATCGACTAGGACGGCAAAGAGCACGAAATGGAGATCGTCGAAAAAACGGTCCGGCTTCTGGACCGGGAGGCCAAATAATCCAATGGTGGATAATTTTTAGACCGCGGAGTCGTTCTCAATCGTCAAAATGCTTCTATTAGGTCTGCGCAATCTGGACGATCTGGAAGAAAGCGATATTCGGAACGTGGTGATGGGGGTATCGAGTCCGACGAGGTGAGAGGTTCGTGACCTGAATTGCCACCGGGCTGCGTTAAGCATTCAATTGCTGCTGAGCCTTAAGAACTCGACGCAATTTCAGGCAACAAGGTATGCCCGCTCGGACGGTGTTTGAGCTGTCTGCAGAGCTGAAGCTTAGTTTGAACTTAAACGCTCTGGATGTTCGTGCCTGGTAATCTAACCCGGACATGGTTCGCCAAGTGTCTGGAGTTAGTTAGTGTATAATCGACAATAATCGACTCTGATGTGAACTTTTGAAAGAGAGGGATGCTCTGGCTACCGGGACGATCAAATTCAGATAAGGCACTCGCAGCACAGAGGCCTCATTGGGCCGCCCTCCTCGCGGCCTACATCGATCCCATAGTTTCAGCGGTCGCCCTCCTGGTGAGCTTGAAGAGCTTTCAGGTGGCGGAAAGAGCGTTGCAGGTTAATATGGCTTCCACGCAAGTTCTCAATCAAGCGCAACTCGTAATCGAAGATGGATATCTTCACTTTACGAGTTCTACAATGCCACCACGACGAGAGGACATGCAAAAGGTTCTATCGATTGGATATACCTTAGAGAATGTGGATAACTCTTTCGCTCAGATCAAATCTCTGACCTTCTCGGCAGAATACCCTCAAGCGTTGGGCGGCCTATAATCTTAAAAACGAGTATGATAAGACAGACATCATTCCGGCCAAGATAAAGCTGGACAAGAAGTATGTGCTGGCGGTGCATCCCGACTTTCCATTTGATGTGAACGGCCTTATCATTAACAAGAGAATTGGCATTAAGGTCACTGCGAAACTGATATATACTGATGTCTTTGGGGACAAAGAGAAGGCATGGTGTTGGGGCGTAGGGTTATATGACATACCGTTCTCATGTGACTATATCATCTTAGACTATTGAGTACTTTATTGCAGCCGTACAACTCGCATTGCCCTGACAGGGATCGGGCTTATCGATACATTTGCATGTGCCGCCCCGCCGCTTGCACCAGCGCTGAGGGGGTAAATAATCCATCAGAACTGCTTTGCGAGTGCATAGGAGCTGTTTATATTTCTCGCTTCGCTATGGACTGGCGGGTTACGTGGAAGTCATGAGCCACATGGCCCTTTTCCCTTCGCCGAAAGCCGCCCCCACGTCTATGGCTCCTGCTAGGCCAACGATACTCGATTTTGTCGAACCGACACATTCCGAAGAGCTTTTAGATCCCCGGAGCTATCGATCATTTCGGTCTACACCGCCGCGTTCACGGACAGGTAGGGACTCCCTCGAAAGCCATCGGCGTCCTGGGCGGCTACGTGTGCGCCAGCTGGGTGTCTCACTCATGCCAGTGGCGAATCGGTTTCTGTTTTCGACGTCGCATCCGCCGGCGGTGGCGGCTGCATGTTTGGCGGCGTTCGATGTGCTGGAGCGGGAGCCGGAGCGAATTCAAAACCTCTGGGATAACACTAAGTACTTCAAGCAAGGATTAGTGGCCGCCGGCGGCTACTGGAAAGATCAATGCCAACAAGGCGATGTGGATTGCGATGCGGGGGACGCACCGGCTGAGACGGCGTACACGAGAGCGCCGCCCGGCACTGATACCGCACCACGGAGTACGGCCGCCCACCACGCCTTCTAAAGCGCAACAACCCTGCCCTTCAACAACTGGCCGTACAGGGGCGTGTCCAAGGTACGTTGTAGACCATGTAAAGCCGTTGGCCTGTGGCGGGATCGATATCGATTCGCCTGAAAACATGCAATGGCAGCCGGTAGCGGAAGCAAAGGCTAAAGACGCGCGGGAGCAAAACCATTGCGGCCAGCCGGCGATCCTTTCGGCTTTCGCATTTTCCTCGGAACCTTATATGCGATGCCGGCCAGGAGCTCCTCAAAGCACGGCTGCGGGTCGATGGCCAGCAGCTGCATCGTGGCGGCGGGGGCGGCGGTGCGGCCATCGTACGGGCAATCGCGGACCGCGGTCCGGCAGCAACTTGACCACGGGCAGGCTTGGGTCACGCAGCGGGAGAAGCCGTCGGCGAAAAGCAGCCGGGCCGGACTAATGTTCGATGCATGGGTTCGCCGTGTTCGCCGCCCCCGAAGCCGCGGCGTAGTGACGGTTCGCGGTCAGGCCGCCTTCTTCGCCGTCCCGTGCGGATCGATAACAAACTTTTTGGCGGCGCCTTTATCGAAGTCCCTATACCCTTGCGGCGCGTCCTCCAACGAAATGATGGTCGCATTGCATGCCTTGGCGGGATGAACCTTGTCGTGTAGGATCGCCATCATGAGTTGGCGGTTGTAACGTAGAACCGGACACTGGCCAGTGTGAAACGAGCAGGATTTCGCCCAGCCCAGACCGATGCGGATGCTGAGCGCGCCGATCTTCGCGGCTTCGTCGATGCCGCCCGGATCGCCGGTCACATAGAGACCCGGGATGCCGATGGAACCGCCGGCACGACAGATCTGCTGGAGCGCGTTCAGCACAGTAGCCGGCTGCTCCGCCGCAGCGTCCTTACCGTGGCCGTGGGCTTCAAAGCCGACACAGTCTACCGCCGAGTCCACCACCGGTTCGCCGAGAATCTGCTCGATCTGCTGGGCCAACGTGGCATTGTGGCGGAGATCGACGACCTCGCAACCGAAGCTCTTTGCCTGCGCCAGACGCTCCGGAATTATGTCGCCCACAATCACGACAGCGGCGCCCAACAATTGGCACGCGGCCGCACAAGCGAGACCCACCGGGCCCGCACCGGCAACATAAACGGTCGAGCCCGGGCCCACGCCGGCGGTGACGGCGCCGTGATAACCAGTCGGGAAGATGTCGGAAAGCAGAGTCAGATCCAGGATCTTGGCCATGGCCTTTTCCTTATTTGGGAACTTCAGCAAGTTGAAATCCGCATACGGAACCATCACGTATTCCGCTTGGCCGCCGACCCACCCACCCATGTCCACATAGCCATAAGCCGCTCCTGGGCGAGCCGGATTGACAGTGAGGCAGATGCCGGTCTTGCCTTCGCGGCAATTGCGGCATCGTCCACAGGCGATGTTGAAGGGTACGCTCACCAAGTCGCCAATGTTCAGCATTTCGACGTCAGCGCCCTTCTCGATAATTTCTCCCGTGATTTCGTGCCCCAGGATGAGGCCCGCCGGAGCCGTGGTCCGGCCGCGAACCATGTGTTGATCGGACCCGCAGATGTTGGTGGTCACGATCTTCAGGATGACGCCATGGGGAGCGTCCTTCCCGCCGAACGGATCACTCTCGCTCTTCGGCATCCTCAATTTCGGGTAGTCGATGGATTTCACTTCGACGGCGCCTGGTTTGATGTAAGCTACTCCGCGATTACTTGACATGTGTTCTCTCCTTTCTCCTCTTCCTTCCCCGCTACAATGCCGCAGCGTGGCACTCCAAGTATGCAATACCGACGCGATTCGGTGTTCAGCCAGGTCAACATTATCGAGACGGCGGGGGCCAGCGCCGAGCGCGATTCGCAATTCGCCCGATCTTGGCTTATGGGCCGTTGCATCGGCAACAGCGCAATCGCAAGGCGCCGTGACGATCACCGGAACGGCGTTATCATCTTTCAGTGGAGCTGGCGGCCAACCCAGAGCGAATCTCGCCGCTTTTCCACCAAGACTGTGGTGGCGGGAAACCGGAAAGCCACTTTTTTTGTTGGCGAGGCCATCAATGTCAACGAGAGAACCGGAATCACGACCATTGCCTGCCACGTCGAAACCAGAAGCGGTTGGTCTATGGCATCCGCTGAAGTCGGCGACGTTCCGCAACCTCCTTATCGCCGATGTCGTTTCTGACATCGGCACGTTCATGCAAAGCGTAGGCGCAGCATGGCTGATGGTATCGCTGAACGCCGGTCCCTCTTACGTCGCCCTGACTCAGACGGCGTCAGCGCTGCCGTTCTTTCTGCTCGCGCTACCTGCTGGCGCTCTTGGAGATATCGTCGACCGGCGCCGCTTGATTCTGGCTACGGAAATCTGGATGGTTGCGATCTCGCTTCTGCTTTCCGTTATTACGCTCGCGGGTCGGATGTCGCCGGTATTGCTCCTCATTCTTACGTTCGCGTTATCCGCAGGCGACGCTTTCGAAACTCCGACCTGGCGGGCCGTCTTGCCCGAACTGGTTCGAAAGGAAGACCTCCCGTCGGCATCGGCATTGAACGGCATCGAATTCAACCTCGCACGTGCTGTCGGACCGGCCCTCGCCGGATTGATAATCGCATCAACGGGAGTAGCCACCGCGTTTTTTGTTAATACGGTTTCCTTCCTAGGTGTGATTCTGGTCGTGTGGCGTTGGCGGCGAGCCGTGGCCAAGAGAACTACACCGGCCGAAAGGGTGGGGGGCGCCACAGTAGCCGCCATACGCTACGTTCGATACTCTCCGGGAATCCGCACCATCATACTGCGGGCGGGCACGGGGATGTTCTTTGCGAGCGCCCTTGTTGCATTGTTGCCATCGATCGCGCGCAGCGTGGACGGCAGTCCCCTCGGGTACGGAGCGCTGCTCGGCTGTTTCGGCGTGGGCGCTGTCGTCGGTGCGGTTACGATGCAGCGAGCTCGCAGGCGGTGGTCCTCCGACATTGTTGTCTCGGCCGGACTGGTGGTTTTCGGCCTGGTCACAATAGCGTCCGGACAAGCCCGGCATCTGATTGTGTTGGGATTGCTCATGCTTATCGGCGGTGCGTCATGGACATCATTCATGTCATTGTTCAACGTCCAGATACTAAACCAGGCGCCTGATTGGGTGCGCGCCCGAGTGCTTGCAATCTCGCTTTTGGTCCTTCAAGGCGCGGTCGCTGGCGGAAGTGCATTGTGGGGCGTTGCCGCCGGACGACTCGGAATCGGCACAGCCCTATTCTGGGCTGGCGTTGGAACAATCGCAACAACAAGCATCGGACTCTTCTTGCGCTTTCCAGAGACCGGCATTGACCTCACACCGTGGAATCATTGGCGGATGCCCACCGCAAATCCGGAGGAATTCGAAAATAGGGGGCCCGTCCTTGTAACAGTGGAATATCTCGTCGACCCGGATCAGTTAGAAACATTCATCAGCGCAATTCACGAATACGGGCGCATTCGACGCCGGGACGGGGCGTCGCGGTGGGGCATCTGTCGCGACCTGGAGGCGCCGGACCGCCATGTTGAAACATTCGTTGTGGCTTCTTTGGCGGAGCACCTTCGTCAGCATGAGCGGTTGACCCGAGCCGATAGCGAATACGAACGGCATCTGAGACAGTCTTTGCGTACCGAACCGGCGGTCCGGCACTTGGTTTACCTCTGAGAGGACGGTACACATTGCGAGCCGTGCAAAAGAAGGGCGTAGCGACGGACTCAGACGCCGCACAACAGCCCAGCGGCACAAGCGAATGCGAGAGAGTATGAACGTTGGTGAGAGCGGGCTCGCTTTGAGCCGCGAAACGATAGCGGAGTCTAAGCGCCCCTGGGAGACCGGAGACGGCCGCCGCCGTATCCACCACAGTTGGAGAGCTGGGGAATCCCGCTCAGTTCATGCGAGCAGGAGAAAAGGGTAGGGGTGGTCAAAGTTCACCCTATCGCGTGATGTGGCCAAATCTTTAGTGGCGCATACTTCGAAATGTAAGGCGAGTGAACAAGCGAACAGCAGTTCGTAGTTATTGCCAATCGCGACCGAAGGAAGCAAAACGATGACAGAGTCCGAAAAACGTACGGCTAATGCCGCTGTGGGCTTCGCCCGATCGCGCCGGTCCCTCCTTCGGACGGGCGTAGCAATCGCGGCAGCCTTTGGGCTTCCGAGGCCAGCATCTTCACAGCAATCAAGACAGGCGGACAAGGACCACTCGCCTCAAACCACACAGGAGATCAACACATGAACACCCTTACCGTTAAGGACGGCGCTTCGATTTACTACAAGGACTGGGGAACAGGGCAGCCGATCGTCTTTTCTCATGGATGGCCCCTGAATGCGGACGCCTGGGACCCTCAAATGATGTTTTTTGGGCAACACGGGTACCGTGTCATCGCCCATGATCGCCGAAGCCATGGACGTTCGTCTCAGACGTGGACCGGCAATGACATGAATACCTACGCGGACGACCTCTCCGCGCTCTTCGAAGCGCTCGACTTAAAGAATGTCGTGATGGTGGGTCATTCCACCGGCGGCGGAGAAGTCGCGAGATATATCGGCCGCCACGGGACTAAACGTGTAGCCAAGGCTGTACTGATCGGCGCGGTTCCACCCATCATGGTGAAGGGTCCCGCCAGGCCGAATGGGATTCCGATCGAAGTACTCGATGCCATTCGCCAGGGAACAGTTGCCGACCGTCCTCAATACTTCAAGGACTTCACCATGGCGTTCTACGGCTACAACCGCCCCGGCGCGAAGATCTCCGAGGGCGTTCGCGAGAGCTTTGTTCTACAGGGATTGCAGGCCGGCATTAAGGGTCTTTACGACTGCGTGGGTGCGTTTTCAGAAACGGACTTTACCGAAGACCTGAAGAAGATCGACGTGCCTACCTTGGTGTTGCACGGCGACGCGGACCAGATTGTTCCGTTCCCAATCTCGGGTCAGCTCACCGCCAAGCTGGTCAAGAACGCTACGCTGAAGGTATATCCGGGCTTCCCCCACGGCATGTGCACCACCGAGGCGGAAACGATCAATCGGGATCTTTTGGCCTTCATCCAGTCCTGAGAGGTCCTTTCCGGCGCTTATGTTACACACCGGTGCTAGCCGTCATGCCAGAGTGTCATTCGTGTCGGTGAATCCCGCGAGCGGGATCTCGATGCCGCTTCTCGGAGTCATCGGGCTTACAGCGCTTGCCATTGGCCTCAGGAATGCCACGGCACGGAAACTTGGCGTGCCGGACCTGACCACGACAGTTTTGACAATGACGATTACGGGGTTGGCGGCGGATTCATCTTTGGCAGGCGGAGGCAATCCGCGGTGGCAACGGCGCACTGCGTCAATCCTCCTAATGTTTGCGGGGGCCTTCACCGGCGCCCTAATGGTAAAGAGGTCGGTGGTGTACCCGTTGTGCCTGTGCGGCATTGGCTCAATCGCATTCGCGTTTCTAGTGTTGGGATGGGTTTCTCATCTTCGAGGAGATTCGCAAAGCGCCTCGTCTACGCGCTGAAGCTCAAAGATTTACAGCAACGGAGTTAGCTATGAAGACGATGCTGGTTTCTTTCGCGGTCGGTCTGATGGTTGGCGTGGCGTACGCCCTGCTGCGGGTCAAAAGTCCTGCGCCGCCTCTGGTTGCGTTGGCCGGACTGCTAGGCATAGTGGCCGGCGAGCACGCCATAGAGCGGTTCTTAGCCAAAAAGGCGGTCGATGCCCAGGTCAGTTCTTTGGGAGACGCACAGGCTGGCGCGACGGCCAGCACGAGATGAAGCAAATTTGGCCCGTTGATACTGGTACGACCAGCAGGCCAGTTATCGGGAAAGGGCGGGCCCCTGAAGCTTTGGGAGCTGAGCCCTTTCGGAGCAAATAACATCTAATCCAAGGGAGACAACAAATGCTAAGCTCCGTAGTCGGCCTCCATCACGTCACTGCGATCGCTTCCGATCCTCAAAGGAACCTGGACTTCTACACCCAAGTTCTCGGACTGCGATTCGTCAAGCGCACCGTCAATTTCGATGACCCGGGGACGTATCATCTCTATTTTGGCGACGATGCCGGTTCGCCTGGAACCATCCTGACGTTCTTTCCGTGGCCTCACGCTTCGCCCGGGTACTCCGGCGCCGGCGAGGTAACAAAAACTGCCTTCAGCGTTCCAGCCGCATCATTCGGATTTTGGCAGGAGAGGCTGGCCGATGAAGGAATCGCGATCGAACACACAGGAAACCGATTCGAAGAGGACGTTCTGACCTTTGCCGATCCTGACGGCATGAAAATCGAAATCGTAGCCCACGCCGCTGCCGGACCACCAAATGCTCCGCGTTTTGCCTCGGTGCCCCCAGAGCATTCGATCCGCGGTTTTTTCGGCGTCACACTGCTGGAACATGGAGCAGACCAAACGGCCGCCATCCTGAATATGATGGGCTTTCGCAAAATCGCCGAGGAGGGGAATCGCCTGCGTTTCTCCGCTGAGGATGGGGCGCTTGGGAATCATATAGATCTGGTTGTCGATCCGAAGGTTAAATTTGGACGCTCCGGCGCCGGCTCCGTGCATCACGTCGCGTTTCGAGCTAAGGACGATGCGGCGCAGCGAGAATGGCGCGAGGAAATTGCCAAGCATCTGGACGTAACGCCTATTATTGATCGAACCTATTTCCATTCGATCTATTTTCGTGAGCCAGGCGGGGTACTCTTCGAACTAGCGACTGACCCACCCGGATTCACTCTCGATGAGCCGATTGAATCCCTCGGCGAGGAACTTCGCATCCCGCAATGGCTGGAGGCGAAGCGCAACCTTATCGAGCAAAGACTCACTCCAATCGCTCTGCACAAGAGCGTTCCGCCGATCGAGCTTCAGACTGAGGGCGGAGCCACGATATGAGCAGCGATCCCCATCAGGGAGGCGCCGTTCGACACTTTGGGATGCCGCTGGCGAAGGCCGACGGAGCGGTCATCCTCTTACATGGCCGCGGGAGTTTCGCAGAAGACATCCTGACTATCGCAAACGATCTTTATCTTCCACAACTTGTCTACCTTGCGCCAGAAGCGGCTCGAAATAGCTGGTACCCCAATTCGTTTCTGGCGCCCACAACTGCGAATGAACCCTGGCTCACATCCGCGCTCCGAAAGGTGGAGACCACAGTGCAGATCGCGCTCGACGCAGGCATCTCCGCGGACCGGATCGTCATAGGAGGTTTCTCGCAAGGCGCCTGTCTAGCTACCGAGTTTGTGGCCAGCCATCCGCAGCGATATGCCGGATTGATTGCGTTCAGCGGCGGGCTTATCGGGCCGCCCGATGCGGACTTGGCGCACGATGGCGATCTGGCCGGCACCCCCGCTCTTTTCGGTTCGAGTGACCCCGATCCGCACGTTCCCTGGAGGCGGGTGGAGCAGTCTGCAGAAATCCTCTCTCAGATGGGAGCAGTGGTAACCTCCCGGCGCTATTTAAACCGCCCGCATGCAATTTCTACCGAGGAAATTGCCTTGGCAAGAACGCTTCTTCACGATGCATTCGGCACGAACGCCAATCTTGCAGACGTTCGGGCAACGGGCAAGTAAGGTATTCGCTTGTGCCTTCGCCCGTTAGCACAGGGTGAATTCGTTCGTGGCCGCGCGGGACCCCGTTGAGTACGGGTCCCGGATTTCGTGGGGGAGCGCGAGTTCGCCGGCCTAGAAGGCTAGGGCGGCTTCGATAGCCTCGACGGTGTAAGTAGCGCCGATGGCGATCACGCGATCGCCGGGGGCATGGGCCTTTCGTTATGCGGCAGTTGCGGGGGCTCCCCGGGTCTCAGGAAAAAGCGAATAGTTTTTGAGACGTGAGGCCGCGTATCTTAGCCCGCTCGGGCTCGGGCGCGAAGTCGAACATCGAGTCGAATAACTGCACTGCCTGATCGAACTGCGCCATGGTGGCGCCCAATTCTCCCCAAATCATCCGGTCGGCGCCGAAGGCCTCGTAAACCCGCTTCACCAAAGGTTTGGCGTCTTCATGAGGGAATGGCTGCTTTGACGCCGAGCCGACGCCGGTCCCCGAGAATTTCATATACACTCGCGGAATCTGCGCCAGCTTGAGCACCTGCTCATATTCCTCGGCAGTCCCCTGGCCTGGGCGAGCCAGGTGATCGAGAATGACGGGCATCTCGCGAAACTTAGCCGCCAGATCCCCGATCTGAGGGGCATAGTGCGGAATTAGTTGGATCAGCATGGAAAGCCCCAGTTCGTGCGTAGCCCGCCACGTCGTCTCCATCCGGGGATCTTTCAGATCCCGGTCCCGGATTGCGCCGGTTGTCGTCGAAGGGGTTCCCGCCGGGTGAAGCTCATGAATCCTGAGAGACGCGATCCGTCCCGAATTTCTTTTAACGAGCGCCTCTAGCCGCTTCGGGGTTTCCGGATCGATCGGATCGAAGAGGCACGTGCCTTTAAAGAAGCCTTCAGAAGGTCCGCGGGTCAGGGCGTATTCCAGGTAGCGCATGTCATCCTGATAAGGCTCCGGGCTAACGATGACCGTATGACTGATCCCAGCCTCCACAGCGAACTTCGAGTATTGTTCCACCGGCAATGGCCGCGACGTACGGCCTTGGGCGAACGGAAACTTGGCGGCGTCGTCGGAGACCATGTGAACATGCGAATCGATCAATAACCCTGGGGGGCGCGCAGCCAGCGCCCGCGTGGCTAGCAGCGTCCCCGCTATCCACTCTCGTCGAGAAATCATATATGCCTCATTAGAATCCCAACCGAAGCCCGAGATGCAACAACCGCCGATCGACGCCTTCCCGGCCGGTTGCTTGAGTGGCGGCCGAACCGGCGTCCAAGGCGCCCGCGATCCACTCCCGCCGCGAGATCGTCGTCATCGCCTACCACATAAATGCAAACCCGAGGTTCATCAGCGGCTGTCCGCCCAGGTTCGCCGTACCGGCATCGAGGGACACTTTCCCGTAGAGGGTCGGACTGCCCAGGGCCAAGGTGGTGGTGGGAGCGTTCAGGGTGTACCACTTGAACGGGTTCTGGAAATCGTAGCGTAACTGAAAGCGCAACCTTTCCTTAATCTTGATCTCCTTGGTGGCCGAAAAGGCGAAGGCAATGACGCGCTGCGAATTGGTGATGTCCCGTCCGTCATTCCCCATGCCGTAACTGGGGACGTACGTGAAACAGGGCTGGGAGGCATTGGACGCGAGCACCGCTCCCGTTTTAGTCGGGGTGCAGTTCAACAGTGAGTTCTCGTTCGACTGGTTGAAGCGGTCGCCGCCGAGGTCCTTCCAATCGGCCCGTAACTGCGGATCCTCAGAGAGTATCACGTTGCCCCAATTCGCCACGAAGGCGGGATACTGCACAGTAGGCGCGCCGGTGAGCCCATTAAATGGCGCCCCGCCGTCGGTCCCGATCGAGAGCGGACCACCGCTGCGGAGGCTGTAGTTCAGTGTCAGGTTGAAGCCGCCGAAGACATAGTCTTTCCATCCTTTCCTATTCAGGAAACGGCGGCCCTGCCCGACCGGCAGTTGGTATGTGCTGGTGGCGCTGAGCAAATTCTTGTTGTTGTTTACGCTTACTGCCTTGTCCAGGCAGGTGCATATGCCCTGCTCAGTCGCGGTGCCATCGATGGATTTGGAAAATGTGTAGAACGCCGTGAAATTCAGTCCGCTGGAAAGGCGTTTCTCGATGCTAATGGTGGCTTCGTGGTGGTCGGCATGTCCGAAGTTGCCGACGTAACCGATATTGCCCCAGTTAGGAAACGGCCGGGAATACTGTGCCACGGGAATCCATGCGGTGAGCGCCGTCAGGTTGTTGAGGTCGTAGCCATACGGTATCGTGTTCACCTGCATCGTGCCGGTGAGGTCGACCGAGGACGAGCCCGAGTATACGGCCGACACTACATAGTTCCTACTCAGCTCATACTGGAGATTGAAGTTCCAGGTCATGGTGTAGGGGTTTTTCAGATGCGGGTCGTACCAGGTGGCGGTGTGGCCGCTGGGAACGCCGATGTACGGCGACGAACCGTCAGCCCGGGGCGCGGGATACGCGATCGCCCCAGGACCTTGTTGGAGATAATAGAGCGGGTTCGAATTGCCGGCCGGTTGCGCCTGGGTGACGGTGTTGAGCACCTCCTCGTCGGTGTCGAGGTATGTAAACCTATTGTCGATCATGGTCTTCCCAAAGCCGCTGCGCACCACCAATTTCGGCAGCGCATGCCAAGCAATGCCGAAACGGGGATCGATATTCTTCCCGTAAGTCGCCCAGGGGCTGAGGCCCTTAGTGTGGACATACGCGCCCATGCACCCGCCGGTTGGACACGTGAAGCCATTAGAAAAGGTGTAGGAATTACTACTGGGGTCAACCACGTTCGGCTCCCAGTTTTCGGACCAACCCTGCTTTTCGATGGGAGCCGTCTCCAAACTGTATCGCACCCCTATATTGACTGTGATCGTCGGAGAGACCTTCCAGTCGTCTTGAACGTAAAAGCTATTCTGCCACGCGCGAGGCAGCTCAGCTTGGGTCCGCTTGGTAAAGACAGCCGAGTCGACCGCGCCCGTAAGGAACCCCGCAAAAGCGTTCCCCGTGTTCGGCGTCGCAACACCGTTGGAATTCAATCCAACGTCGTTGTCTAAGGTGAAGGTGCCGTCAGGCGTGCCGGTGGTCCACGCGTCCTCGCGGAAGCGCAGCAACTCGTAACCGGCTTTCAGGGTGTGGCGTCCCTGCACCTTCGAAACGTCCGGCCGCAGCGAAAGGGTCTCGACGGTGGTCTTGCTGGGGAGAGCCTGACCGATGCCACTATACAATCCCAGTGGCCATCCGGTCGCTGGAAGTCCCGGGATACCCAGCAGGCTGGCAATGTTCTGGTTGTAGGACGCCGGTGTATCGGTTAAACTCTCAGTGCGGACGTAACCGAGGTGGAGTTCCGCGAGAAGGGTCGGAGTGACGACCCATGTAGTGCCCGACGAATAGTTGTCTATCCAGCTCGGACTGTAAACATTATTGGAGTCAAACGGAAAGTACGCGACGGTGCCGGATCTTTCGGGTTCGGCATCGGTTTTATAGCGGGTCCAACTCAAAAACGTTTTCACGGCTGGGCTGAACTGCTGGTCGAGACGAGCCGCATACTGCGGGACATTCTGCCTCGCGTCCTGGGAGTAAAAGACGTTGTTGGCTGGACCGGTGGTCCCTACGCTCCCCAGGGCGTCGTTGGCCGTTCTGAACGGATTATAGCTCAAGAGCTTCACCGCCACCGGACTAATCTGGTTCACCGGAATAATATCGCCTGGGAAAAGAGTCCTCGACCAGGCGCCATTCGCGCTCTGGACTGTGCTTCGCGGATCGTAAATCGGTTGGCCGATGCCGCCAAAACTGAAATTGCCCGCCAGCATGTTCGCGTCGGGAGCCGTGAACGGCGTCTGGTGGAATTGTGACTCCTGTTGCCTCTGCAAGGTAAACATGAAAAAGGTCTTGTTCTTGCCGTTGTAGACCTTCGGGATATACACCGGGCCGGTTACGCTCCCCTCGGGATACTGTTCGAAATAGCCATCGGGGGTGGGATGACCGGGGTAGATCTGGGAATTCCGGTATTCGTCGAAGTATTTCCGTTCCGTCATGATCCGGTCCCGCCCGATTTCGGAAAGTGTGCCGTGAAACTGGTTCGTGCCGAATTTCTTGATCACCGTGACGAAGCCTCCACCAGCATGTCCGTACTCGGCGGGCGGCACAGTGCTCACCACCTTCAACTCCTCGATGCTGCCCATAATCGGGTTGCCGGCGCTGGCGCCGCTCACTTGTACGCCGTCCTCGAAATAGCCCACGGCCGTTTTGGGAAGCCCGTTGATGCTGAAGGCGGTCAGGCCGGCGAGAGCCCCGTTCGCGGTATAGGCCATGCTGATGCCGGGACTGAAGTATAAAGCGCTTAACTCCCGGCGTTGGTAGATCGGCAGGTCGTTGATGTAGTTGCCATCCAAGACAAGGCCAGTGGCCGATGTTTCCGTCTGCAACAGCGTTGCCGCCCCGGTGACCTCCACGGATTCGGTCGCCGCGCCCAGCTTCAGGGTCAAGTCGATATCCAGCGTTTCGTCCGTCCGCAGGGAAATGCCCTCGCGTGTCAAGTGCTCGAACCCGGCCGCTGTGACGCTCACCCGATAGGGTCCGGGCCGAAGCGACAGCACGCGGTACAAGCCATCGCCATTCGTCACTGTCTTGTTCTCGTAGTTAAGTTCGATTTGCGTTACGGTAACGGCAGCGCCCGGAACTACGGCCCCCGTGGGATCGGTTACACGGCCGGTAATGGCCCCGCTGTCCTGGCTGTACGCCAGAGGACACGCCAACAACAACACCGCAATCAAGAACGTGGACTGCACCAAACGGTTCATCTTACGACTCCTCAGCAGCGGCAACCGAGCCGCCTGCTTATGCCTTAAGTGAGTGTCCAGGGTTGCAGGCAACGCCTGGACGGTAACTGGTTGGTCCTTCTCTCCGACGATCTCTTCCTTACTCCACTTCCCACCGGAGCGTCCGCCCAACCCTAAGTATCGATAAGTATCGATATTTGCAAGTAACAGGTCACAATCGTGTTGTCCCGAATCAACCTAGCGTCCAGGGTTTCCGATACGGCCTGGTCAGAAGCTGGTTGGCCTCTTTATCGCCGATTACTTCTTCTTTTACGGAATCCCACCGCAGCGTACGGCCCAGCTTGGTGGAGATATTGCCAAGGTGGCACATCACCATCGTCTGATGGCCTTCTTCTACATCGCAGTTCGGCAGCTTTCTGCTTTTGACGCAATCGAGAAAGTTTCTGACATGAGACCCTCCCGTCGAGGTGGCGCTGATCGCCTCCATTACAGGCTTCTCGTTCTGTTCGTCCCCCGTCCAGATTTGAGGCGTCACCCAGAATCCTTCCCTCGTCAGCACCATGCTCCCTTTCGTGCCGTGAAATTCCATAAGAGGCTTTATCCGGGTGTCGCCCTGCCTGTAACGGATTGGTTCAAACCCGCTGACCTCGGAAGCTGTCCAAGTAACATTGCAACCGGGAAAACTGTAGATCACGTCTTGTACGTCCGGCGTTTCCCCGCCATCTTTTAATTCGTAGCGGCCCCCGAAAGCAGTGACAGCAGTCGGCGCTTTGACATTCAGCGCCCAGCGGACCACTTCCAGACTATGGGATCCCCAATTGGTCATTTGACCCCCTGAATAATCCCAGTACCACCGCCAGTTATAACCAAAGCGCATCGGATCGAATGGCCTGGAGGGCGCCGGTCCCAACCACATATCCCAATCGAGCGCGTCGGTCAGACCCGACTTCAATAGCCTGGGCTTGAAGCCCGGCATCATGTTTCTGCTCCAGTTTGCAGTGACCTTGTGAACCGCGCCCAGTCCGCCGTCCTGAATGAGTTTCACGGCCTTGAAGAAGTGTTCACCCGAGCGCTCCTGCGCGCCCACCTGCACAATGCGGTTGTGTTTGCGCGCGGTTTCCACCGCAACGCGGCCTTCACGCACGGTCGAGGACAGACCCTTCTCAACGTAAACGTCCTTGCCCGCTTGACAGGCCATGATAGTCAGGAGGGCATGCCAATGATCGGGAGTGGCGATGATGACCGCGTCGATGTCTTTGCGATCGAGCATGCGCCGAAAATCTTTGAACTGAACAACCTTGTCCGGTTCTTTAGCCATCTTGGCCGCCCGTTCGCGATTCGGATCGTATACGTCGCAGACAGCGACAGGCGTGACGTCGGGCTGGGCTAGAAACTGGCGCCAGTCGCCACTGCCTTGGCCCCCGCATCCGATAATCCCGACTCCGATTTGATCGTTGGCGCCGAAAACCTGGGATGCACCCATACTCAAGGCGCCCGCTGCCAAAGTCTTAGTGAACAAGCGTCTATTCGGTGAATTCAAGAGACCCTCCTGAGACCCCCCAACGGCGACACTCCAGGCAGCCGCAGGGCTTCTTTTGCCTCGGTTATCAGACATCGTATAACGCATAGTATTCATTGTCAAGGCTTTTTTGCGTTCGCTAAAAAGGGGCGACTTTTTCGACAGAAGTGGTGCGCGGGCTGGCGGAAAATAGGCAACCGAAGGCTAAGCGATTGAGACAGAGAATTGTCGACAGAGGCGGCGGGATGGGCAATGCGAGGCGAGGGGTGTACGTCTCAGAATGGGCGAAATGCGTGAGGCCGGATTTCTCGCGGCTTTATTGGGGCCGCTGGATGCTCTTGCGGCGGCTGGACCGGCATGGAATAGTGTCCGTTTATGGGATTAGGTTCGTTTTGGAAGGGGGTCTATTGAGGCTGCCGACCAAGTGATGACAGCGGTAATAGTGAAGCAATGACAATTGTTTGTTACGCGTAACTACTTCAAGGTCCGGGCGCCTCCGACTGGCCGGCGCGGAAGCAATCGAGGTTCGCCTGCGTTGGCCTGTCGATTATTCAGTTGTCAAAGATCCGAGGCCGCGGCGAACGGCCGATCGGAGCCCAGCCGCGCGGGCGCAGATAACTGTCCTTTTATGGGTCGTTTTCAGTGCCGGTATATCGAGGGCGCCGGGCCGGCTGGTGACCGCGACAGCGAATCCGGTGAAAAGAGGCACCCCTACTTATAGTATAGAGTATGGGAAAAAACGCTTTACCAGTTTTTCTATTG
>Ga0182024_10011222_pt1 | contig 18047 bp, 14 predicted proteins | sample P32metaG_FD_120480 | JGI IMG/M metagenome (GOLD analysis project Ga0182024, IMG submission 120480) | Permafrost microbial communities from Stordalen Mire, Sweden - P3-2 metaG (Illumina Assembly) | ecosystem: Environmental > Terrestrial > Soil > Wetlands > Permafrost | place: Sweden: Stordalen... | reverse complement strand
GCGTTCGGGTCGGTGCGCGCGATCAAGCACGCCTCGGTCGACGAGATCGCGGCGGTGAAGGGGATGACGCCGATGCTGGCCTCACAGGTGAAGGCTGCGCTGGGCGGATAGACGAGTCGGCGTGGTGAGCCGATAGGATTGCGGTGAGGTGCGATCGAGCCTGGCATCGATCCTCGTGAAGTACACCGGAACAAGCGCCGCCCGGATCGAGCGGCGCCGGTGAGGTGACGCCGGTCGAGACGTCCACCGCCGTCCGCAGAAAACTCGCGTGCCCGAGTCCAGCCCGCGCGCTAAAGGCTCCGGCTCGCGGCGCCCTCGCGGGGCGGAACTGATGCATAATATTGCTAGATAGTTTCGCGTGCTCATCCGTCTTGCATTGCTCAGCGTTTCAATGGATGCTATTAGTGACCGGCCGATTTGTCCGAGTTGCAATCAGCAGTCCGGCGTGAAGTGAGAACAGGGCCATGATAAGCTTCGGTCCTACCCCTACCGGGTGGGAAAACGATCCTTCCTCCGCTGCGTACCTGGGCGATTATTTCGCCAGCCAGTTACGTGCTGTCGCGCAGCCGATCATACCTCGTCTTGACAGCGAGCTGCTCGAGGACATCAACAGCCACTCAGATCCTGCGGTTCGCGAGAACGCAATGTTCGAATATGTATACCGCCACGAACGCGACGCAGTGCCAGTTCTGCTGAAGTCGTGGCATGGCGAGGAGAACGACGCCGTGCGCACGTCGTACTTCGAGGAACTGACGCGGTTGGACTACAGCGGCCTCAAGCTGTACTTGGAGAGCAGCGGAATTCCGAAGGACACGTATCCGTTAGCCATCGCAGCCTATCGGCTTGATCCCGGTAAGCGCGAAACGAAAACCGATCCGACGGAGATCTTCGACCAAGTGTTGCCGCTACGGATCGCCTTGCGAGAATACGTCGAGGTCGAGCCGGGCAAGTGGATGTACCACGTGTTTGCACCGATCCAGGAGACCCGCGTCGCGGGCCAACTCTATGCCTGCTCGAAGGTCGAGACACGCGCGCGGCAGATCGTCATGACCAAGCACCTCGAAGGATTGCATTCGGACGGCTCCCTTCACCTGGAAAACACCCTATTTTGCGGCCGGACGTTGCCAAAGGGCGAGAACACGGGTTCGTTCAGCTATGCGACGGCTCTGCGCGTACCATTCTACCCTTCGGGGCGAATCGGCGATCAATCGGAAGGAATCATCCGGGACGCATTGATTACCGTCGAGCGGTCGGGCACAAACGAGCCAGCGGACGACATCTTAATACAGGGAGTTCCGGCGGTCAACAATGTGACTGGATTCATTCACGCTTGGGGCTTTACGCGGCCCGACCGAGCCACGTTCGATGCATCGGGCCGCATGGATCAGATTGCCGGTCTGTTCCACCTGGGCTCGCTACTCGATCCGCGCATTCGAGACTACGTCAACACCTATACGATCGGCACCTACCGCGGCGCATTGGCAGCCGACGAAGATGGCAAGATCCCGCTCAATACCAACCCCTCATACTCGACCCTCAACGGTGAGATCGACCGCAACCGCGACGGAGTCGCGGACGAGCCGGTGGAGCAGTATGACATTTGTCCAGGGATCTATCCGATCTCGCACTACACCTCGAACCGGTCGTGATTGTGGAGGAAGACAAAGCGAGGAACTTCCGTCGCGAGATGCGACAACTAGTCGATACGCACGAACTGATGCGCCACAGTTTCTTCGCTCAGTTGTGCTCGCCATCGGCTCAACCCACCCTGCTCTTGACTTGGGCTCTGCAGGATCGGCACGTCTCGTACATGTTTCCGCGTCTAATCGCGACGATCATATCACAAGCGTCGGCAACGAGTATGACCGACGTGCGCAACCGAATGCCGCTGGTACGCAATCTCTGGGAGGAGGTAGGTGAGGGGAACCCACTGTTCGCCCACTCGACGCTGATCGACGACCTGCTCGCATCGATCGGCACTGAGCGGGATCGTCTGGACGTGCCGATGTTGCCCGCGACGCGGGCCTATATCGATCTCCAATTCCAGTTCGCGATGGCGAGCGCCGTCGCTGGGACTGCGGCGTTTTGCTACGCGAACGAATATCTTGCGCTGCAGGAGTACGGCCCGATCAAGGATGCCGTGCTCCGAGCGTTTCCACAGGCCGACGTGCGATTCTTCGACGCGAACGCTGAAGCAGACGGCCGGCACACGGCGCTTGCTGAAAAGGCGCTGCTGGGCTACTGTCGTGATTCGGGGGATCTCCTCGAAGCGCGCAGAGCGGTCGAGGAATCGCTGGCGGCTAGGCGTTGCTTCTACGACGACATCCTGGTTGCGTGAGATGATCAGAACGCTGGCGATCCTGCGGATCGTCGTGTTCGCCACGGTGGTTCACGTGACGCGATGCGCGCTGCGGCTCGTGCGGATCGGACCCCCATGCGGCACGATTCTTGGCGAGTCCGTCGTCTCAACGTGCGAGCGGCTCGGCCCTGCGTTCGTTAAGCTTGGACAGATACTCAGTAGTCGTCCAGACCTGCTCGCGCCCGAGACAGGCATGGTTCTGGCGAAGTTGCAGGACCGGGTTACGCCCTTCGATGGCAAGACGGCCGCGTCGGTCGTGTCGGGCGAGTTCGGCGCTCCGCTCGAGGTGTTGTTTGCGGCGTTCGATCCGGTACCGGTCGCGAGCGCGAGCATTGCGCAGGTGCACCGTGCGCGACTGCACGACGGACGCATGGTCGCGGTGAAGGTCCGACGGCCCGGCATCGTTGACCGCGTCCGAGAAGACGTTCGCCTGATGCGCCGTGCTGCCGGTGCGCTCCAGCGATTGCCATATCTGCGCGAAGTCCCGCTTGAGCCGATCATGGAGCAGTTCGGCTCGGCGATTGAGGATCAGCTGGACTTTCGAACTGAAGCCGAAAACAACCGTCGCTTTCGGCGCAGCTTCGCCGCGTGGGAGAATGTGCGAATTCCGGCACTGGTCGAATCGCTGTGCACCGAGGCAGTGATCACGATGGAGTTCGTAGATGGACTGCAGGAGCGGATTTCCCGTGGAAACGGTCGGGAAGAGGCGCTGAAGATCGGCTTGAGAGCACTGTACAAGATGATCTTCGTCGATGGCTTCGTCCATGCCGACATGCATCCCGGCAACATCTCGTTCGGAGCTGGACCGGCGTTCGTCATGGTCGATTTCGGTTTCACGGCGAGGCTCGGTGGCGTCGCGCACAAGGCCTTCGTCGACTTCTTCTATGGGATGGTCACGAATGACGGGGTGTTGTGCGCGAGCGCCGTCCATGCGACGGCGGCACAGATCGGTCCGGGCTTCGATTACGCGACATTTGAGGGCGAGATGCGTGAAGCGGTCGCGCGGCACAGCAGGCGCCCGGCGGAGGCGTTCGAGGTGACGCAGTTCGCCTATGACATGTTCGCCGTGCAGCGCCGGGCGCAGCTGCTGGGGTCGATCGGATTCGTCATGACGATCACCGCGCTGATGGTCTATGAAGGAATCGTGAAAGCGCTCGCGCCCATGCTGGATTTTCAGACCGAGGCGCGCTACGTGCTGCCGTTCGCTCGAGCTCAACTCTTTCCACGGCGCCCATGGTGGTCTGAGTGAGCGGCATGGAGCTGGCCGCGCTCCTCGAGGTTCTAACGGAAGACCCTTGGCGTGCGGCTAACGGCTTCTCGCGGGACCTCGAGCACGTGCACGAGGTGCTCTGGGACACACGCTCCGGCGCGGAGCAGCGTGAGGCGGCGCTGGCGGAGTGGCTCGAGCGCGAGCAGATCTGCCGCTTCGCGCGACTCGCGGTCCGTCGCGGTGCGCTCGACCTGTGCATCATCGACGAGCAGACGATACGCGATGGGGACGGCGTGGTGTTCTCACGCGTGCAGCAAGCGCGCGCGCGTTGGATACGGCGCTCGTTCCAGGGCCGGAGCGCCGGTATCGTGATCCTGGCGTCCGCGCGCGCCTTGGCGCAGGCTCTGCCGGGACCTGGGCTGGCCGCGTTCGCCCGGCGCTTCGCCGAGTTGTATCTCGACCGTCCCGTTGAAGTCGATCGCGTCGAGCTCGACGCGGTATTCTTGCGCGACGGCGCCGGCGATGCGCTCGTTTGGCAAGCACCGCTGAACTATTTTTCGGCGCACGGCGACGGACGCTGGTGGCGCGACCGGCGAATCCCCGGCGGGGTCGCCTTCTCCATCAATGCCGTCGGCCAGCTGGTTGCCGCAGGTCTGATCGACGAGCGCCGCGCCTGCTCCTACGCTGTCGCAACGATCGATGCTGCTTCGTCGACGCGTCGGACGAGCCCGGAGGCGTTTGAGGCGAGCGGCCACGCCGATTACGCCGTGCCGTCGCCATACCTGACCGCCGACGTTGAGCGTCCGACGGAGCTCGAATGGCGGCAGCTCGCCTACACCACAGATTTCCGTTCGCCGCCGAGTGCCGGTGCGTGGGACGAGCCGCACAACCGTTCTGTGGGCGGCCCGCGGAGAATCGTGGTCAGGGAGTCGAGCTTGCTAACGGCGGTGTTGCGTGCTCCGAAAGATAGAACTTGAGTCCGAACGGATCAGATACCATATAGCCTTCGCCATCGAATGCCGATACCGAGCAGCCAGCCTGCGCAAGCTCGTTGCGGGCGGCGTCGAGATCGTCCACCTCGAACGCGAGGAAGACGTGCTCGTTTGGCGCGTCCTCTAGGTAAAACGTCGCGTCCCCCGCGCGGAGCCGGCTCTCGCCTTCTGCGAGCTCGAGCACCTCCATGCCAAGCACGTCGCGGTAGAATGCGAGCGCCGAGCCGTAATTATGGACTTGAAACGCGATATGCGGAGTGAAGCGTACGCGCATGCATGATCCTCGCAGGTGAGCGCGCTCGGCCGCGCGGAACGTGCATTGTCACTTCCGGCAAGTTTTCCCCGCCTGTCGTCATCCGGATTCGCGACGAAGCGCACCGCTTCGCGATCACCCACCACCGCAAACAAGCGCGGTAAGGCGATGACGAAATCCGCGCTCGACACGCTCGACGGCGTCGGCCCGGTCCGCAAACGCCGGCTGCTCACGGCGTTCGGATCGGTGCGCGCGATTCGGCACGCGTCGGTCGACGAGATCGCGGCGGTGAAGGGGATGACGCCGGCCTCGGCATCGCGCGTCAAGTCCGCGCTCGGGGCGTAGGCGGTCCTCCCCGAGCTGTCAAGGCCGGCTCCTCCTACAGTCGCAGCCAGCGGTGCCGTGAGCCGCTCTATGAACTGGCGATCGATCGTTCGATCGAAGCGAATGCTTCGTGTGACCCCTGGGGATCGATCAATTCAGCATCAATGGGATGGGCCAGCGCAACGATGATTGCTGCGGGTTCAGGCGTCTTCCCCTTCGCTGCGGCCCTTAAGGCATCAACGTGGTAGAGCGGGCATGGCTGGAGCAAGCGAGGAGCTGAGCCAACCGGCGGGATGCGGTCTACACTATCCCCCAAAAGTGTCTTAGCGGCCTGAGTCTTAAGAGCCCCAATTGGCGTTTCGAACACACCGTTTGGACTAAAAAAGAGCCTGGCGGGGAGTCCAGTGCGCCCAATCGATTGCGCCGCACCGAATGATGGCTCAAAGAGATCTGGATATTCACGCTTAAACGTCTCGCCCAATATCACGCGCACCGGCCCAACGGGCGTTTCACCTCGCGCATCGAGATTCAGAATCTGCAACCAGATCTGCTCCCGTCCTTTCTCAAAAAAGCCGGGCGGACTGGAGAAAAAGTCTTTGTGCTCGATACTTTCAGGCAACGTACAGCCACGCGGAATCGGAAATGTCACTCTAGATGACGCGCCAGCACTAAGTACGAACGGCTTCGATCGCGCTACTGTCTGCACCGCGGCGGGAAGCGAGAAGGTGACCAGCGCGCCCGAACGTTCTCCGCTAGTTATCTTGATCGCTACGATAAAGTGGCTAAGAAACGCGTCTATACCCGCTGGTGGGAAAGCGTGATCCGGCGACTGTTCTGCGGAAGGTGCGTGTTCCGGCATGCTGATCCCCTTCTAGAGCTCGTGGCAACGTTAGTATAGATCGAAACGCTAATCCGGCGAACCGTCAAGCTGATAGGATCATCTAACAGAATCGCTATCCTGAACACCTCTGCAAAGGCCAGCGTGCTTCGTGGCACAAGATTTGTCGACGCAGCCGAAGGGCTAGCGCCTCATCGCCCGAGTATTGGTCTGCGGCTGACTGAGACGCTACGGCTCGAATAGGCAAAGCAAGCTAAATCCAGCCACGACAACGCGCGCTCTACGCCGATGCCCAAACAGCGTCAACAAAGTGCTGGACCTCTTCGATGGCTCCTACCGGTGCTGCATCGACGTCATCACGTTGATACAAAGCGATCTCGGTGGTCGACCTGTATGACGTACGAGCAAATCCGGTGGGATGTCTTCGATCGTAGCAGTCATGTGCTCTGCTTCTTATTCAGCCCGTCTTCACATATGTAAGTCCACTACGACGATCAAGCGTATGCGGTAAGGGCCCGAAGGAGCGAATGTGGTGGGTGGGTTGCAGCGGAGGTTCCACCTGAGACGCGCATGAACGCAACTTCTTGCGAGCCGCGAGCGACGAGTTCTTCACCTCCTCGCGATATACAGACATAATCAAAAGAGAGAGAGACCCGGTTCTGCTGCTGCCATTCGAGGCGCATTCGGATTTCAAGCTCGTCGAAGGCATTGAGTTCGGCGTAGAACTCGCAGGAGCAGCGGACCGTCATGATTCGAAGGCCATCGGATAGGTCGCGTATGACCTCCGGGGCATTCTCGTGCAGGAACGTCTCACGGCAGTGGCCTTGCCAGCGCACGTAGTTAGCGAAGTAGACGTTACCGACAACGTTCGTGTCTTCAAAGGTCACAGTATGCCGCAGAACGAAAACGCGTTGCTCGATCATGACGCGATCTCCCCAACGTGAGTGGGCGAGGATTGACGAGCGACAGCGACGACGAGCGGGTCGGCAGCCGACGTCGTTCTAACAGTAAGCGTCGTTACTTCACTGAAACCCGTTGTGAAGATCGTCAGCCCGCTGTTGCGCACTACTTGGCTCACGGCGATTTGGGCGGGTGTCGTGGATTCGGCTTTCTTGGCAGCTTCCAGGGCACACCAAACTCGAGTCTGCGCAAGCGAGCGCGACTCGCTAGCGAGTTCCGCCGCGCAACGCTCGGCGTCGCGATGGTTCGCCGTAACCGCATACCAGCCGGCCGCGTCGGCTTCGGCGGCGAATTCGGCGTCGATCCCGACCGTGTTGCTGTCGGAGGTACATTGCAACTCGATCTCACGCGTGCGACAGCGTGATGAGCCATTCGTGGGGCGTCCATCGGGGTGGTGTTCCCACTGATCGCCGGAGGAAGGCGCGAAGCCTTCAATGCGCAGGCCGTCGAGGCCGGCGTCGAGCAGCCGCCGCTCGACCGATGTCGCGACGAGCGACGGGGGGACAGGCTGCGGCGACGATGACGAGGAGCGTCGCAGCTCGAGTCCCGCGATCCTTTCGAGAACGCGGCCCTCGGCGCCGCGCACCTCGACGTCGAAGACGTATCCTTGGGCGTCGTGGGACACCTCACGCGCGTCAATGATAAGCTCTTGTGAGTCGGGTGTGCCGAAGCGCGAGATGCCGGCGATGCGCGCGGGCAGGACGCGCTCGTGCGGCACGCAGGCCTGGACTGCGTGGATCGCCATGTCGCGCAGTGCCGGATCGCCGAAGAACTTGGCCTGCGGAAGCGCCGCGCCGAACCACGGCGCAGCCGTGGTAGCGGCCGTGACCGCGACGCACCGGCACGCGTCGACCGACCGGAACGCGCGGATCCCGGCGAAGCGTCCGCGGTGGAAGAGAATGCTTCCATAGACCTCCGTGCCCGTCGGCAGCGATCCGCTTCCGTTCTCGCGCAGCGGAGGGAACGGGTCCTTCGCGGTCGCGGCGCGGCGCATTCGCGCCGACGCGTGGACGAATCCAAATGCGCTATCGTCACTGCGGATCTCGATGCGAACGGTGTCACCTTCGCGCAGCGCCGCCGTGCGGATCGTGCGACGTCCGTCGTCGCCGAGGATTACCGGACGGGTGAAGACGACGTCCGTTACTTCAGCCGGCGGCGCGCCGAGCAACGCGGTCGCCGCCTGCGCCATCGCCTCGATCAGGATCACGCCGGGCACGACCGCGAGCCCGTCGATCAGATGGTCGGCGAGATACGGATCGTTTCCTCGGTTCAGCATCGCGTCGACTACGAGCTCGGTACGCGGGAAGAAAATCTGCGTGCGCTCGAGGAACCGCCCGAGCGGCAGTTCCTCGTCGGCGAGACGCACCGTGAGCAGGCCTCCGATCCGTCCCCCCAGGATGATCTCGCCGCGTGCGTGGGGGTCGCCAGCGAGCTCGAGGTAGGCGGTCACGCCGCGATCGGGCGGTATGGCGGCGACGCCGATTCGCGCCAACGCGTCGATGCGGCCGAGTCGCTCGCCCATCCCGACCCCAGACCAGATCGACCAGGCCGCGGTCGCAACGCGGCACGATGGCAGCTCACGCGCGAGGGCGGTCGCACGTGCAGCGAGCAGCTCGTTCGCCAGTGCGTAGTGTGCTTCACCGTGCATCCCGGTGTGCGATATGATCGAGCCGAAGGCGACGATCTCGCGCAGCCGCTCTCGATTGCACGCTGCGACGAGATGCTCGAGCCCCGCAACCTTCACAGCGATCGCTTCCTCGATGTCAGCCGGCGTGAGGGCGTCGATCGTAGCCGGGACGTTGACGCCTGCACCGTGCAGGATCGCCGTCACAGTACCCAGCTCGGTGCGCGCCGCAGCGACGGCACCGAGCACGGCCGCCGCGTCGCGCACATCCGCGCGGACGTAGCGGAAGCGAATTCCGGCGGCGTCGAAGCGTGCCAGGTTACGCGCGAGCTCCTCGTCGTGGTCCGGCGCGCTGCGGCCGAGGAGGATGAGCGCCGCGCCGGTCGCGAGCGCGCGCTGGAAGGCGCACTCGGCTGCAATCCCCTTTCCACCACCGCTGACGAGTAGCACGTCATCGCCGCTCAGCGAATCGGCCGCTGTCGCGCGTTCGTCCTCGATGCGCAGCTCTTGCCGGAACCGCCGTCCGCCGTATACGATGCGTTCGGTGAACGTTTCGGCGACGCTCGCTTCGGCGACGAGATCGCGGACAACGTCGTTCGGCGCTGAGTCGGCGTCGACGACGGCGACGTACGTGGGCAGGGTGAGGTGCTCGAGCGCGAACGAGCGCATGAACGACGCGCCCGGTGTCCCGTGAAGCACGACCAGGACGCGTGCGGCGAGCGGATCGGCGGCGACTTCGTGCGCGAAGTCGAGCAGACGCGAGGCGAGCCCCGCCGGGTCGTCGCCGTCGAGATGAAGCGCGTATGCGCGTGGGGCGTCCGGCGCAGCCGCCAGAGCGCCCCTCAGCGCGTCGGCGAAAGCGCGGCTCCCGTGCGAGCGATAGATCCAGTCGTGCGCGACAGTTTCCGGCGGGCGCTCGGAGACTGGAACATCGACGACGGTGAAGCGGCGGACCCACGGCGCGACGCCGTCGACCGCCGGGCGCGCGCTGCGCCCCGCGGCGCGATAACGTTCGAACGCCGCGGCGAGCTCGCCGATGCTCGCTGTCGCGAAGCTCAGGTGATCGGCCGGCAGGCCAACGTCGAACGCGGTTCCGAGCCGAGCCAGCAGCTGGCCGACTGCGAGCGACGAAAGATGCAGGTCCTTGAGCAATCGTGTTTCGCTCGTGATCGTTTCGATCGGTAACTCGACGCGGCGCGCGACGAGCTCGCGTACGATGTCGAGCGCGGGCTTGCCACTGGGCGCGGCAGGTTCGGCCGCCGGCGCCTTGGGCTCAGTCGCTGCGCACGCTGCGGCACGCGGTGAGTAGTCGGCGGGTGCACTCGCGCCGCAAGGGTTCACGAAGAACGTGCGGTCCGCCGCCGGGGGAAGCCGGCAGACGAAGCGTTCCGCGGCGAGCGCGCGTGCCGCGCCGGCGTCGCCGGTCCGCGCGTAGACGAACGCCGCGACTTCGAGCGGTCCACGCATCGACTCACCGCCCACGTCGAGCGTGATGACCGGTGGACCGCCGGCGTGCGTGACGAGCGCTCGCATCGTCTCGCCGGCACCGACCTCGACCGCGAGGTCGACGTCGCCGAGCGCATCGAGGGCGGCGGAAAAGCGGACCGGCGCGGTGAGCTGATCGAGCAGGGTCCCCGCGACGTCATCATCGCGCGACCACCGGCGTCCGAGCACGGTCGAGGCGATGGCGCGCGTCGGCGTCGTGAACAAGTGCGCCGCCGCGAGCGAGTGCCGGAATGGCTCGCGCGCCGGTTCGATCAGCGGTGAATGGAAGGCCGTCGTGACCGGCATGCGCACCCCCTCGACGCCGGCGTTTCGCGCCGCCCCAAGCGTCGCATCGATGGCGTCCGGCGTGCCCGCGACGACGCATCGATGCGGGCCGTTGTCGCATGCGATGACCGCTTCGCCGCGCAGTAGACGCGCCGCAGCCGCCGCGCCCGTTGCGAGCGCGGCCATCGCACCGCGCACGCAATGCGACTCCATGATCGCGCCGCGCTCGCGTACGAGCCGTTGCAGCGTGACGCGGTCCAGCGCGCCGGCCCAATGCAGCGCGACGAGCTCACCGAGGCTGTGTCCCAGCGCGACCTCGCCGTCGATCGCCATCGCGCGCAGCAGGTCGAGTCCGGCGAGCGAGGCCGCGACGATCGCGGGCTGACCTATCGCCGTCGAAGCAACATCGCCAACGGCGCACTCCATGAAAGCCGACTCGAGCTCCGGAAAGCGCCGCCCGAGCGCGCCGGCACCGAACCGTACGGCGGACGCCTGGCCCGGGAAGAGCAGCGCAATCTTCGGCGCGCGCCGATTGCTGCCTCGGTACGCGCGCGCAAGCGCCGCGCCGACCCTCCAGGGGTGTTCGACGACGAATGCCGCGCGATGCTCGTCGTCGACCGCGTCGCGCACCGAGCGTACGGCATAGTCGGTCAACTCAGCTCGGCTCAGCATCGCGATCTCTGCGGCGGCGGTCGTGAGGCGTGTGACGAGGGTGTCGCCGTCGGGTGCTCCAACGAGCACGAGCTCCGCGTCCTGCGGCGAACGGCTCTGGCGTAGCTCGCGGCGCGCGAGCGAGTTGCGTCGGCGCGAGCCGCGCCGCTCGACGATGATGTGTGCGTTTACGCCGCCGAAACCGAACGCGCTGACGCCGGCGATCAACGGCCGACCCGCTGGCCAGAGCGTCGCGCGCGGAACGACGTCCAGCCCGTCCCCGAGCGCGGGATGCGGCTCCGCGCCGACCGGATGCGGCGGCACGATCTCACGGCGCAGCGCCATCAGCACTTTGAGCAAGCCCGCCATCCCGGCGGCCGCTTTGGTGTGTCCGACCAAGACCTTCACCGACCCCACGTACGCGGGCGTTTCCACCGCGTGCTCACCGCGCAGGCCGCGCAACCCGGCGAGCTCCACCTCGTCGCCAATTGCCGTGCCGGTACCGTGTCCTTCGAAATACGCGACGTCGCGCGGGTCGCACGCCGCGCGCGCGTATGCACGGCGCAGGACACGCAGCTGTCCCTTGAGCTCTGGGCGCGTGATGCCGCCGGCGCCGTCCGAGCTCGTCGCCCAACCACGGATTGTCGCGAGCGAGCGCGACGCGTCCGCGGCGCGCCGCAGGACGATGAACGCCGCGCCTTCGCCGGGAAGAAACCCGGCCGGCCGCTGAGAGTACACTCGCATGTCGTCGGTTGCGAGCGCGCCGAGCCGGCTGAACCCGATCAGCTCGAACGGATCGAGACTGACATCGACGGCACCGGTGACGACCGCGTCGACCTCACCGCATTCCAGCGCGGTGCACGCGGTGGCGATCGCGACGAGCGAGGAGGCGCACGCGCCGTCGACGACGTGCGCGCCCCCGCCGAAGTCGAAGGCGTTCGCGATGCGACCTGCGATCGTATTTGCGAGACTCCCGGCCAGCGCTTCATCGCCGGCGGGAGGAAACGGCGCCTTGAAGCGCTGCTCGAGCGCGTCGAGCAACGCGTCGGAGACCGCGGTTGTTTCGCCGCGTTCGCGCAACGTCTCAGCGACGACCCGTCGCACGTACGGCCAGCGATGCCGCAGCGCGTGCGCGCGCGTCATCTCGCCGGTCAGTGTGTTCGCGACGATGACGGCCGTTCGGTCGCGTGGTAGCGGTCCGGCGCGGCGCTGTGCGTCCTCGATCGCGCGCGCCGCGACGTCGAGCGCCAGCCAGTGCGCGATGTCGACTTGGCGGTAGGTCGACGCCGGAATGCGGTAACGCTCTCGTGGAAAGGTGTAATCGGCGATCAGCGCGGCGACCTGCGCGGCGATGGTTTCGGCTTCGTCGGCGATTCCGGGCGCATACTCGGTGAGGTCGAGCCGCTCACGCGGTACGGCCCGAAAGGCGGCGCGCTGCGCGAGGACGTTTGACCACAGCTCCTCCAGCGAGTGCGCTCCCGGGAGCTCGCACGCGGCTCCCGTGACCGCCACCGCCGTCACGATGCCGGAACCTGTGCCGACGAAGAGATGGCTCCCTGCACGGCGGCAGGAACCGTTGGCGCGATGACGGCGTGCTCCGGAACCGCAGTGCTGCGCCGGGCCGCGGTCGCGTAGAGCACGGCGCCGCGCAGTGCACACACGGTGACGAGCGAGAAGAAGAGGCCGAAGGCCACGTGGGTGGTGATCAGTGCACCGTACACGCCGGCGGTCGCAATTCCGAACGCGATCTGCTCGCGGCGCCCGAACGGGGTCGTCGACGGATCGGTGATCATGTACATCGTGAAGAGCAGGAACGCGGCGCCGGTCATCGGGACGAACGGCGCCAACGGAGCGGCGCCGGCGAAGACGACCCGCAACGCGCCTTGGGCGGCGAATGCGGTCAGCCAGGCCGCAATGAGCGGGACGCGGCCGCTGAAACGCGCGTTGATGAACGAGCCGGTCAACAAGATGATCCCGGGGACGAGCCAGTGCCACGCGCCGACGAAGTTCTCAGTGAACTGGTACGGCGGCGCGATCCCGACGCTGGGGAACAGCAGTAGCACGAGCACGATCCCGAAGTTCGACGGGTTGAAGAAGTGCTTCCAGCCTCCGCGGCCCGGTGCGCGCAGCATCCATTTCGAACCGATCGCAGCCGCTGTGCCGAATGCGATCGGGGCCATGCGGTCGTTCGAGAACAGCAGCATGCTCACGGCCAGAGCGGTGATGTGCGCCGGCAACAGAAAATCGATCAGATTGCGCAGTCCGCCGGCGTAGCGCGGCGCGCGCCGCATGATCCGTGCGTCGAGCGTCTCGAGCGCGAGGTCGAGTCCGTACGCGGTCGCCAGCGCGACGAGCGGCTGGAGCCACGGCTGCTCGAACCCGAGGTAGAAGTAGCCGAATAGATTGAGAAGCGAGATCCCGATCGCGAACCGGCGGAGACCGCCGAGCCGCGCAGCGTTAGGGTTCATCGGTTGCATTCCCCTACATGGGCGGCAGGACGACGGTGTGGCGTCCAGGTTTGAGCGACAGTTCGAGGCGGTGCGGTCCCGATCGCGAGCTCCAGCGAATCTCTGTCGCGACGGGCACCGCCGGGTCGGCCGCGCCTAAGCCGACGTGCACGGTCGGATCACGATGACCCGAATGGCCGCTGCTTGCGTCGACGACCGCGATCGTGCGACCTGAATCGGTGGTCACCTCGACCGTGCTGCCGAGCGCGGCGCGCGCGCTAAGCATGCGATCGGGTGGATCGATGAGCGGCGCTCCCGTCGGGTCGATCGCGAACCTCACGCGCACCTCGAGAGACACGCCATCACGCGGGCCGACATTCTTATAGAAATAGGAAGTGCCGAACTGGTTCGCCACAGCGAGATCGAGCCGGCCGTCGCCCGAGGTGTCGGCGATGGCGACCCCTCGGCCGACCGAGTCGGTGGTAAGTCCCAGTATCTGCGCCACGTCGGCGTAACGTTCGCCGCGCTGCGCGGTGGCGTAGAACTTGAGCGTCTCGTGTCCGCTCAGGTCGGCGCCGGGTTCGAACCGCGGCCACACGTGCGCGTCGCAGAGTAGCTCGTCGTTTCCCGTCGCGAGCTCCTGGAGCTCGGGCCAGCGGTTCACTTCGCCGCGCAGAAAGCCGACGGCTTGAACGATGACCGGACGTCCGCTGTTGTCGAAATCGGCGACTTTCGCATCCCATGACCAGCCGCTGCGCGCCACACCGAGCGATTCAGCGCGGTTCACGAAGGGCGCTACGCCACGCTCTTTTGCAATCGGATCGCCGGTATTGAGGAAGGCGAAGTTGCTCTCCTGGAGTGCGTACGGCGAAGTGATGTTGCTGACGAAGAGATCGAAGTAGCCGCGCCCGAGCAGGTCGGCGAAATCGGCGCCCATCCCTTTGAATGAGTCGGTTCCGAGGACGCTCGAGCGCGGCGTGTCGAGGCGGCGGACCCCGTGCAGCACGCGGAAGCGGATCGCGCCGGCCGAGCTGACGTTGCGGAGCAGGTGGTCGGGTCCAAAGTCGTTCGCGACGTAGACGTCAGGCAGGACGTCGGCGTCGAGCGGCGCGGCCGCCATCGCGAGGGTCCATCCGCTCGCGGTCTCGGCGTCGAACGCGCCGGTGTCCTCTCGATAGCCGGCGCGCGTCCAACGAAAGGCGTGGAGTCCGGCGCCGTTATGACCGCGCGACATTGACGACTGCATCTCGCATCGGTCCGATGCGTTCGCATCCAGCACGCGCGAACCGTCGCGGAAATAGTTGCCGACGATCAGATCGGCATGGCCGGCGCCGGTGAGGTTCGTGGCTAGCACCGCGTTCGTATACCAGCGTGGCACCGACGCAACGAGCTCACGTGCGGTGAACGCAGAGGCACGCAGCTCAGTTGTGCGATGGCGTGCGATGAAGAGAACCGGAGATCGCCCCCAGTAGTAGACGAGTACGTCGGCGAGGCCGTCTTCGTCGAAGTCCGCGATGAGGCAGCCCATCGGAGCGACGGTCGCAGGATCGGTCCCCGCATGCGGCGGCGGCCGCAGCACGAAGGGCGCGTAGCTTCGCGCGGTTCCAGGGACTGGTGCGACGATGAGCGAGTCGGTGCGCGGGTCGGCGTAGCAGAGGTCGCGCGCGACGCCTTCGCCGCGTAGGTCGCCCAGCGTCACTGCTGCGCCGACCGCGGAAATCCACGAGCGAATGCGGGTGAGCTCGCGATTGACCGGCCGCACTGAACGTGGGCGGTGCGTCCACTCCGACGGTGCGACATCGGGGAGCGGAAACCGCTCGAATCGATACGCTGAAGCCAACTCGCGCAGGCGCGCGGGCGAGTCCGCGGGCTCGCGCGCGATAGCGTAGCTGCCAAGAACGAGCGCAGCCGCGACGAGGGGAGCCGCGAGGCCGCGAATCGGGGTCACGCTACTACCCGCCGTTCTCCCAGTAGGCGCCTGGTGGCGTCGCGCCAGCTTTCATACGCGTCGTCTCTTCCCCGGTCTTCCACCTGCGCAGCGGCTAGGTCGGTGGCGCGGGCAGCGTCGCTGCTCGTGCAACCGCACAATATCTGCACTGCGAGCTCGCACTCGGCATCGACTGTCGCGGCACGATCGCGCGCTTTTGCGGCGAATGCGCTGCCTTGTGCGAGGTGTGGCTCGAATCCTGAGGCGCGGTGGCGCAGGCGGCGGAGCGCTGCGCCATCCATGCCGCCCGCGTACGTTGCAGCGAGTCCGACGCCTGACCACAGGTTGGCGCGCCTGGCGAGCGCGAACGTTTCGATCGTGTCGGCGATAGCGTCCGGATTGGCGCACTCAACGAACCATAGCGCACGCCCGACGCCTTGGTCGTAAATCTCGGCGGCGCGATGGGAACGCCGCGAGCGGCGTTGCAGCGATACGGTGTCGCGCGGTCGGAAGTACGCGTCGTGGAAACCGCACCCGTCGAAGATGAGCCAGCGCAGCAAGGGGTCGAGCGCATCGAAGCGCGGCCGGATACGGCCTAACCGCGCGAATGCCCAGCCGGCGCCGACGAACGCGAGATAAATGTGTGGTTTCGCCGGCCCGTCGGTAAAATGCATCCAGCGCGAGCGGCGCCAAGGGAGCAGCACGTCGCCGAGCATGAGCGCCATCGCCGCGCCTTCGTGCGCGAAACCGCGCAACTCCGGATCGACGCCGCCGACACGCGCTTGCAGCGCAGGTGCACGGAGCATCCACGCCGCGTTGTAGCCCTCGACGAACGTGCGCCCGATAATTGTTAGGTGCTCGGTCGACGCAGCGTCGCCGAGGCGAAATCCACGGCGGTCGAAGTCGGCCTCGCGCCGGTCGAGCAAGGGGAACGACATTGATGTCCCCGAGTCAGTCTTCGGAGACGACCCGCCGAGCGTTTCGATCGACGGTAAGAACTCCGCTACGAAAGGCTTGGGCAACAAGATGCGGTCGAGAGCGCGCGTTCAACTTCAGGAAGAGCGAGCGGATGTAGAACTCCACCGTTCCTCGGCTGCGCTGTATGAGCGCCGCCATTTCCTTACTTTGCGCGCCGTCGGCGAGGGCGCGCAGAATCGCCACTTCGTGTAGCGTGAGATCGTGCTCCGTCGACGCAAAGAGACTCATTACACACCCTCCATCGCCGATAACAGTCGTGGCGGAAAGCGAACGTTGGTCGCCGTTGGTCTTTTATCCTTGTATTGTTGGGACGTCCAAGCGAGCTATGAAACGTCATTTGGCCGTTTGCGTCCGCGTCAGGCGCTGAGATATCACGCATCCACGGGTGTGGCGATCGCGTCCTTGTCCGAAATTCTGTTGCCAGCCATTAAAGATCCGTATGACGGTTTGCCGAAGACAGAAGGCGGCGCATCCCGGCGTCGTCATGGGACGGGTGTCGGCACAATGCCGAAGCGTGACCGTAAATCCGCTTTGGCGCGTTCCGAGCCGACTGCGGAATAAGCAAGACCGCGACGACTTGCTCGATCATACGACACCTTTCGATAGTTCGAGCTAAGGTGGTGCCCGAATTAGCAGTTGTGCTAGGTACAACTGTTAGGTGCAACGGCGACGCTCGGCCTGGCGGTGTAGAAGCCGGTACGATACTGGAGGATTCTCATGGATAATTTGGGGGACCACCGTCCGGCGGGCGCCGCGGCGTGGGTTCGGCTTCCGAGCGACGAGGAGATGCGCGCACTCGGTTACGGCCTGCAGCCGCACCCATACGATTTCGGATTCGTGCCTGGGATGTCGCGCCTACGGGCTGCACATCCCCGCATCGGTAAGAAGATGGGTGAGTTGTTTCAGGAGGTGATGTTCGCGCCGGGCGTGCTGAGTCGCGCAGAACGCGAGATGATCGCCGCGGTCACCGCCGCAGCGCAGGACTGCCGCTATTGAACGGAGTCTCACGCAGAGTTTCTGCGTGTCGAATGCGCCGACCGCGAGCTCGTTGCCGCGATCAAGCGGAAGACTTGGCGTGAACTGTCGTCGATCTCGCAGCGCGAGCGCGCGCTATGCGAGATCGCAGAGACGTTAAGCGCAACACCGACCCGCATGAGCCGCGAATCCTGGCAGCCGCTTCGCGCGCTGGGGTTCGACGACCAAGCGTGTCTTGAGGTCGCGCACGTCGTCGGATTGTTCAACTACTTCACGCGCTTGGCGGACGGATTCGGGCTGCGCCTCGACCCGCAAATCGAAGCGGCGGGAGAATGCGAGGTGGCTCTGCGTCGCCCCGGTGAAGCTTGAGACCCGTGTTCCTCCGTTACTGTAGGCCATCGACAGCATCGCGCCCGAGGAGTGGCCGAGCAGCGAGAGCCGCTGGAGCCCCAACTCCGCGCGCAGCCCTTCGAGGTCGGCAACCGCGCCCGCGACGGTGAGCTGCGACCCGTCGCCGAACGCGTCGCGTGAAGCTCCCGTGCCGCGCTGATCGAGCACGACGATCGTCCGGTCGCGCGAAAGCTCGACCGCAACAGGGTCCAGGTAGGCCGACTCCAGTCCCGGGCCGCCGCTGAGCGGCACGTGAACCGTCCCCGACGTGCCGAACCGCCGGTAGCCGAGCGTGCCGCCCGCGACCGGAAACCGGCCGATCGTGTACCTCGGCCCGACGACCGCGAAG
>Ga0182024_10011221_pt1 | contig 18049 bp, 17 predicted proteins | sample P32metaG_FD_120480 | JGI IMG/M metagenome (GOLD analysis project Ga0182024, IMG submission 120480) | Permafrost microbial communities from Stordalen Mire, Sweden - P3-2 metaG (Illumina Assembly) | ecosystem: Environmental > Terrestrial > Soil > Wetlands > Permafrost | place: Sweden: Stordalen... | reverse complement strand
TTGGCGTCCATAACCCTTCTTGCCGGACCCGCTTCTTTCGTCGCCCCATCGCCATGATCTGAAGACGATCAGAACACTCCCAAGGTCACATTCCTGCTGGCTTTTCACCACGCGCTGCTAGACAATCGTTTGCGTTGTTATCCCTGCACGCAGCCACGCTCATGCGATCCATGTCTTGAAATTGTCGTACCCTTTATTTGCTACCCAGTCGTAGACGGGCAGCCAGTGCGAAAGGGAAAGATGTCTTCCCCTGTTTGCTTCAGGCTGTTGACTGACGTCAAAAGTCTCCAGGTCTGCGTAGTAGATCCACTTGTTATCAGTCCACTCGGTCGGTCGGGCGTGGGTACCGTCAGCGCTGATCTCCACGCTGAGAGCGTCGAAGGGGTTGGGACCAGCCACTTTGGTTAGCTGATCCCGTCCGGTGATAGCGTTTATATGCACGCCAAGCACGCGGTTTCCGCGCTCAATGCTCTTGAAAATCTCATAGCGGACCCACCGCCGAGCCCAGGTGTCGGTTCCGATGAGTACGGCGGTCACAGAGGTGTTTTCCAACCCGCCGTTGATGAGGCGCTTCAATGCCATGGCGCTCGTTTTCTTCGCGTCCTCCCAGATGGAGTGATCATAGTCCCCGCTGAGTCGACGCCCCCCAGGAAATTATATTTGCGCACAACATTGGCCCGGAAGTCGATTACGTCCTGATAGTGAAATGCGAAGTAGACGCGCTTTGACATGAGATTACGCTCTATCCATTGGGATGGGCTTTTTTGTACGCCGTCTCGATCCATTCACTGAACTTGCTCCGGTCCCAGTATTCGCGGGGCGCACCCGCAGTAATCAGTCGCGTGGGCGCTGGACCCTGGGTGTCGGCGTTGCCGTTTTGATCCTTGATGCCGCTGATGTAAATCCCGAGCAGACCGTTGCCGCGGACGATGCTCTGCTCGATTTCGTAGTCTACAAACTTGCGCTTGGACGTCTCCGCGCCGATCAGGACTACGGTCACGCTCGTGCCCAACAATCCTTTGTCGATCAGTTTTTTTACGTCGGCGTCCCCCTTCTTTTTTGCCTCTTCCCAGAGCGAGGCGTCATGAAAGCCGGCCGCGGAAGATCCTTCAACGATGCCGCTGTTTCGCACCACATTGGTGCGCCAGATGTCGCGCTCGTAGTGAAAGCTAAAGAACACTTTGCGGGCCATAAATTTCTCCTCGTTGCTTATTGTTGAGTTAACTAGGTCAGGCTCAAGGAACGGTATGCGTCCGTCCACTCCAGCCGAGTCGTTGTCCCTAGGAAAAAGCGCAGGAACGTGTCGTAGACCAGCCGACGCAGCATCTTGCCCCGCGATGAAGTAATGTTCTTTATCAGCTCCTGGTATTCGTCGAGACCGAGCGGGTCTTCGGTGGGCTGTCTGAGCAGGGCGATGAGCTTTTCCAATGCGCCGTCTAGCATTTTCATGTTATTGCGGTTGCGCACATAGCCGCATGCAGCGGTAAAACCCGTCAGGAATGTGCCGCCTCCCGAAAAGTAGTGTTTCTTGCCCGGCTCATCTGCATACACCAGGAGCATTAGGGGATGGATATCCTGTGCGACGCGCTTGAGCATGTTCACAACATCAGCGATGTCTCCCACGTCAACGCCAGTCGCCATATACCCGCTGTCCTTCTCCAGCAGATCTTCCGCGATCTCCTTTTGCGACGCCTGGGCGTTGTTAGTGATGAAGGCTTCGGCCGCCACCGCGATATCTGAGGCCGCGAATTGATCTTTGGGCTTTTGCGTCTTGCCGGTGGCCTCGATGTCGATGGTGTCCCGGAAAACCTTGATTTTGGCAGCCGCCTCGATTTCGTCGATCAGCGGCCGGCGCATGATTTCAAGCTGGACCTGTAGGCTCATCCGGCGCTGAGCGGTATTAAAGGTCACCATGTAGTGCAGCAAGCCTTCAAGATCGATGTTGTAGTAGATCTCGTATCGGATGGTCCGGCCCAGGAGGGTCCGAGTGGCTGTTTCCGGGTCGCCAAGCTTCTCAATAAACGGCCGGAAGTAGTCCCAGGCTTCTACGGTAATGCAGCGGTCGGTAACAAGTTTTTCCCTGTGCAAGGCGAGCAAAACGGTAGTTGAATAGCACCACGAACGCTGCAGTCCGTCGATGATGCTGTAATTGATGTCGGTTTCATCGAGCGACTTGATGCGGCCGCTCAAGTCGCGGAGGGCCGCAATCTTCACTTCGGGCATCTGCGCGCCCTGAATGAAATCCCGCATCAGGCGCCGGTAAATCGGATCGGCGATGTGATCGAAAGGTGGTCGCTGCGAAAGATTGTCTTTGACGGAAGTCCTCTGCAGGTACACGGCCAGGGTTTCCTCCACATGGCCGATGCTGGCGGTGGTTTTTTGGTCCACGACTTCGGCAGCGACGGGCCTGATAGGCGTAAGCGGCGTAAGCAGATCAGTAAACCCCGCCAGCCCCAGTTCCTCAGACAAGCCAACAATGCGATTTTTCAGAGCCTCCTGGCGTTCAAACTTCTTCGGGGCCGGTGCCGCCTTGGGGCGTCTTCCTCGTGGCATCTTTATCTCCTTCGGGTCAACCAGGTTCAGCAAATCATTGGGCAGAAGGCTGTCATCTACGGCTGTAAGTGGGGATTCCATCGTCGTCTTTCTCCTGTGTTAAGGTTTTTCCTAGACTCACGAAGACGAGGATCTCATATATGGCTCTGGATTGTCGAGCCAATTGAAACAAGAGCCAATTATACGATTGAGACATCGTGAAGACCCCGTGGTCATCTCATTGAAAATATTGGAATTTGTAGTGCCCAGACAAGATGAACAAGGATCACATTAAAATTGCTTAGGCTTTTATCGCCTGGCCGTGGTCTGCGTGCTCGTCGATTTTTGCTCCGCTTCCATTCAGCGCTTGGTCGAGGACGGCTTCGAGCAACTGTCGACTTTTTAATTGAGTGTCATGGAGCTGAGCTGCAAGACCGTCGCAGAGCGCCATCAACTCATCCACCCTGGCCACGACGCGGCGCTGCTCAGAAGTTGGGGGAATCGGAAGCGGACAGCTCCGAAGTTGTGTCATGTTGATCGAAGCAAGATTCGTTGTCTGCTTGGATGCAGCCTCGAAATAGGAGCGCCCCAGAGAGCTATTAGCGAATAATGCGATCCATGACGGCAAGAGCTCGTCTTTGATAGCTGAACGGATTCGGTAAATGTGGTTTTGGTGGATGCAACCCGGAATCTCCTCACTCCAGATTGCCGCTCGCCCTAATTTGTCCCAGTCGCCACCCTCGGTCATGAGCACGTCCCCTCTTCGCAACTGATACCTTTGGACTTCATCTACGGGAACCTCGATCTCTTTGATGACGCTGAGGTCCAAGTACCCTCGCTGGACGTTCGCAACGCGAAGGTATGGGACGAGTGCCGTTTTAAGGCTGCGTAAGTCCTTGCCCTTTGCGACGCCACTCACGATGGCGCTTACGGAGTCGAAGTCAGCTATGGCCCATGAAAAGGGAAACGCAATCCCGTTCAGGACGTCTCTTTTCGAACTGGCGAGCGGCTTTCGGATACGGGAAGACTCATTCTGGCGCTCTACTAACAACGCCCTCTGAAGCCGAGCGAGGAGTTCGGATGCGGAGTCGTCACGGTGATCTTGCCTAACAAGCCGACCACCAACGGCGAGATCGAGGACGGTCTGGCGTAGCTGCTTAATTTGCTCATGGCGCGTGGTCAGGGACGGGAGGTGGCTGAGGTAGAAGCTCGCATGCTCACGCAACGTATCTGCATTCGCGTTGCCGAGATGATGAAGGCATGACGACGCCAACCGATCCCTTCCTGCCTCCCGCTCGTTTCTGGCTTCCTCAAACTGATCACACAGCGCCATCAATTCCTTCACTTTGGTGACAATCCGGTGCTGCTCAGCAAAGGGGGGCAGTCCAACGACCAAGCCCATCAGGATGGATTGATTCAGATTTTGCATCGTTGCGCCGACGGCCGAGCCGCCGAGGTATTCGCGAACTAGAGGAGAGCCAATCAACGTCACGAAGAAAGGGGGGGAAACGCATTCTGGTAGGCGAAGGATCAGACTTCCCGTTCCGCACAGCCACCCGGTTTCTTTTTCCGTCACTACCGCACATCTGCCCATCTCGCCTCGACGGCCCATCACGATGTCACGCTCACGAAGCTTAAACGCGGCAAGCCTCTCCAGGGTTACCGTCCCTACCCTCATCGCATCGATGGGAACCAGACGTCCGTTCTTGATTGACGCCGGGTTAATCACAGGAATTCCTCCCTTCTCGTAGTCGCTTTGATGGAGTGAACTGCCGAACGGCCCGGTCTGAAGGTCAATCAGAATTTCGCTGATGCTCGCCGCCCTCCATCCTGGCTTTAATCGAAACGTGACTTCATCAGCGCGTGCAAGGCGTGGCGATTGGCGGTATCTAATCTTTCCTTCCTCCGCCAGTCGTTGTTTCTCCGACGCAATGCGTTTGAGGAGTGTGGATGCCGGTTCGTCGTTAGGGTCTTGATCAACTAGCTTTCCCCTGACGGCGAGGTCGAGTATGAACTGGCGAAACCGCGGGATAGCGGTCGGCGCATCGCTGATGCGGTCGAAATGGGAGAGAAGTGCGTGTGTGCTCATCGCAGCAGGGCCTCTCCCAGAATGCCCTTGAGTTGGTTCCGTAGCGTGGCTGTTTGCTTCTCTGATTCGTCAAGCTGAGCCAGCAGTTCCTCGGGATCGCCGTGGTCGTCGGCAATCGTATGCGGGTTCTTGAAATCAAGATTGTAGCCGCGCGCTTTCACCTGATCGGCCGTGACGCGCCAGGCGACTTCATTTTCCAAGCGTCCTTTTCTTTTCCGACCGCCCCACCACTCGACGCAGGGCTTAAGGTGCTCGATGCGAATGGGCTTGGTCATCGAATAGGCTTTTTGCCCATCGGGAACCCGGTGCTCGTAAAACCAGATGTCTTTAGTGGGCTCGCCTTTCTCAAAGAACAACAGGTTCGTACCGATGCTGGCGTAGGGCTTGAACACGCTATTTGGCAGGCGGACGATTGTGTGGAGGTTGCACTCTTCCATCAACTGTTCTTTGAGTCGCGTTTTGACGCCTTCGCCGAAGAGCGAGCCATCTGGCAGCACCACGGCTGCGCGGCCGCCGGGTTTTAAGATGCGAATGATGAGTGCAAGAAAGAGATCGGCCGTCTCGCGGGTTTGAAAATGCTTGGGGAAATTGCTCTCAATGCCATCCTCTTCCCGGCCACCGAAAGGCGGGTTGGTGAGTACGATGTCTACGCGATCGGAGGCCGTGTAGCTGATATAGGGCCGCGCCAGCGTGTTGTCGTGACGCACGAAGCTAGGATTCTCAATGTCGTGTAGCAGCATATTAGTAACGCAAAGCATGTGCGGGAGTTGTTTCTTTTCCACGGCGCGCATCGCTTCCTGCATGGTCTGCTCATCCTCAACCTTCTTTACGTAGCGCTCGCGCATGTGGCGTAGGGCGCAGGTGAGAAAGCCGCCGGTGCCGCAAGCGGGGTCTAAAAGGATTTCACCGGGATGGGGGTCAACGCGGTCCACCATGAACGCGGTAACGGCCCGCGGCGTGTAATACTCGCCGGCATTGCCGGCGCTCTGTAAGTCGTTAAGGATCTGCTCGTAGATGTCACCGAAATGCTGCCGCTCGACGAGGTTGTTGAAGTCCACCTCATTTATCTTGTTCACGACCTGCCGCATGAGCTGGCCGGACTTCATATAGTTGTAGGCGTCCTCGAACACATCGCGAACAACGCGGCGGCGGTCGCGTTGCTTGCCTGCGGTGGAGAGTTCCTTGAGCTGAGGGAAGAGTTGCGTGTTGATGAAGGCAAGGAGTTCCTCGCCGGTGATACCCTCAGGGTCGGCGGCCCACGCCCGCCACCGGAGTTTCTGTGGAATGGGCGAACGATAGTCGTCCTGCATCAGTTCAAGCTGCTGATCCTGGTCGTCGATGATCTTGAGAAAGAACATCCAACATAGCTGCGAGATGCGCTGGGCGTCACCATCGACGCCGCTATCCTGGCGCATGATGTCTTGGATCGATTTGACACTGTTACGAACCGACATGACTTAGCTTGCCCTCTGGTAGATGGCCGATTGGAGTTCATTGACGGCAGACAGAAAATCCGCACGGGTACCAAATTGCTTGATGAGCTGGAAGGGCGTGCCCATCGCGTCGAAGGGTGGGATTTGAAGGACCCGCGTGTCTCCAAGATCAATGACGCCCTGGTCTTGATATTTTTGCAACAGCGCTTCTAGTACGGTGCGCGCCTGCGGGCCGTATTTGGTGAAAACATCTCGCTTACGGACACTATCCGCGCGCTCGCGCCGGGTCAGCGGCGGCTGGTCGAAAACGACATGGCAAATGAGGTCGAAGGGATCGAGGTCCTTACCGACTTCCTCAGCCAGTGGGTCCAGGGACAGGCCTTCATTTTCCAATTCTTCTATGATCGCTTGCTTGCGCTCGGTTGATTTCCAGCGCTTGAGGAAATCGTCGAGGCTGGCGAACCGTTTCTTCAATGCCTTCTTGGTGAAATCCCGCAGGCTTTCAGTAATGAGTTTGCCGTTCTCGTCTAGATACTCTACCCGCTCCGCGAGTACCGTGACCCCTACCCCATCGACATAAATCTTTCGCGGCTTCTCCTCGTCCGTATTGATAGTGATGTCGGGCGGTTGATCAACGATCACCTCATCGGCGCCAGGTGTGGGCGGAATCGGTTCTTCACCGTCACTTGTTGTCAGCACGTCATCTGGCGGCGTCATGGGATCATTAGCGCCAGCCTCGTAAATCTGCACCGGCTCGCCGTCAAAATCAGGGTCGGCGAAATGACTTGTGGCGCCGCGGAAATCGATAAGCGTAAAATAGAACTTTTTTGTGTCCTCGTGAACCCGCGTGCCGCGCCCGACAATTTGCTTAAACTCCGTCATGGAGCCAACCGGCCGGTCAAGGACAATAAGCCGGCAGGTTTGGGCGTCCACGCCCGTCGAAAGCAGGCGCGAGGTGGTGACGAGCACGGGGTATTTTGCTTCGGGGTCGATAAAGTTTCCAAGTTGAGCCTGCCCTTCTGCGTCGCTGCCCGTGATACGCATCACGTAGCGCTGGTTTTTGTCGCAGAGATCCATATTTTCATTGATGAGGGCCTGCCGCATTCGTGCGGCGTGTTCTTCATCGACACAAAAGACGATGGTCTTCTGGAAACGGTCGCCGCTTTCTTTGAGGAAGTCCGAAACTTTCTTTGCAACCAGCTTGGTCCGGTCATCGATAACCAGAACCCGGTCGAAGTCTTTGATGTTGTAGATGCGGTCGTCAATCTCGTTACCATAGCGGTCCGTCTCGCCTCTCTCGGGACGGTAACCTTCGACATCCACGTCAATATGGACCTTGATCACCTTGTAAGGTGCAAGGAAGCCGTCCTGTATGCCTTGCTTGAGCGAGTACGAGTAAACGGGCGCGCCGAAATAATGGATGTTGGAAACGTACGTGGTTTCCTTTGGCGTCGCAGTCAGGCCAATCTGGGTAGCGCCGGAAAAATATTCCAGAATCTCGCGCCAAGCTGAATCTTCAGCGGCGCTACCACGGTGGCACTCATCTATGACGATGAGGTCGAAAAAGCTTGGCGAAAACTCGCGAAACAGTTTCTGCCGATCCTCCGGCCCGGTGATGGCCTGGTAGAGGCCCAGGTAAACCTCATAAGCGGTATCAATGCGGCGTTTCTTATCGATCGCCGTCGTGAGTACAACCTCAGAGCCGTCTTCGCGCTCGATCGTTTTCGCGCCGGTGCTGAGCTTCGCCATCGCCGGGCCGAACGGACGGAAATCGTTAACCATGGTCTGGTCAATAAGGACGTTACGGTCAGCGAGAAAAAGGATGCGCTTTTTGCGTCCCGCCTTCCACAATCGCCAAATAATCTGAAAGGCAGTGTATGTCTTGCCCGTGCCTGTGGCCATAACGAGGAGCACACGATTCTGGCCTTTGGCGATCGCCTCAATAGCTGTGTTGACAGCGTTGCGTTGATAATAACGCGGTTCCTTGCCGCTACCGTCATCGAAGTAGTCTTGGAGGACGATCTGCTCCTCGTCGGGTGTCAGGCCTTTCCAGGTACGGTATTTTGCCCACAGGTCGCCGGGCGATGGGAATTGGTCCAGCGTAAGGCTGGCCTCTTTCTCGGTGCTGACACCGGTGCGATCGTGAAAGACGAATCCGTCGCCGTTCGAAGAAAACACAAACGGGATGTTCAGTGTGGCGGCGTAGTCGAGAGCTTGCTGCATGCCATCGCCCACGCTGTGGCTGTTGTCTTTGGCCTCGATGATGGCGATCGGAATGTTGGGTTTGAAATAAAGAATGTAATCCGCGCGCTTGGCCTTACCGCGAGACACCAGCTTTCCGCGCACAATGATCCGTCCCTTGGTAAACGCGACCTCCTCGCGGATCTGCATCATGCCGTCCCAGCCCGCGCGCTTCACAGCAGGGCCGATGAATTTGGAGCAGATGTCGCGCTCGCTGAGGTCTTTTTTATTCATGCGGCCATCGTTGGTTCGCTCGTGTCCTTAGAGGCGTGGCTCCATGGCCTTGCTTTCTCCGCGCGTCATGCCTGTCCGGTGACGGGCAATGCCGGAACATTTCTGGTATTAACATGCGTTTTTACCACAATTTCAAGGTCATGGTTGGGCGCGACGGAAAGCACGGATAGCATTCGGCAGAAACCTGCCGAGAATTCCTATATGGTTTCCTGAAGACATCGGCTGTTTGATGCCTACCCGACCCCTGCCCTTCACGCCGGCGACAACGGGTATCGGAGTCCGACACCGCGACCGCGATGCACCTAGTTTCTTCGGCTGTGACCGAGCGTCTGCCCAGCGGAATGCGCAGTGCAGGGTTGTTTCACAGGCATTCAATGCCGAGGACTCTGGCCGCTTCTTTCTGCGGCTGATCCAAAGTGGCCAAAGGGCTTTGGGTGCGCATCGCCAGCTCGACGTAGAGCGCATCATAGGGGGTCAGGCGATGCGCGCGGCACAAGGCTTGGACGGGCCCGAAAACCTGTTCTGGCGAGGCCGAGTCCAGTGCCGGCCCTATCGCTCGCAGCGTACTGAGAAATGCCTCGGTCTGTTCCGGAGAGATTCGTCCCCGCTTTTCTCCGATTAACAGCGAATTGAGGACCTCGACCGACCAAAATGCCGGGACCAGAGCTTGTTCCCCCGCGTTGAGGCGATCGAGCACGTTTAGAGCGACAGGCGTTTGCTCGTCCGGGAAACACCACGACAGCGTTACCGAGGCATCGACGACGATTCCGCTCACGGACGCGCCTGTTCGCGCAATTCACGGATGCTTATGCCGCCGAGCGAAAGCCCGTGGGTCTTTCCGAAAGTTCTGAGCCGCTCAATCGCCTCACGGCGCTGCTGCTCGAAACCAGGGGGCTGGGGGCCAGACGCCTTGAGGGCCTGCAAAATAACCTCTTCGGCATCCTTAAAAGCGCCGCTCTTAAGACGCTGATTGATGAGCGCCTCGACTTCGGGTCTTGTGATCTGAATGGTCATGGGAGCGGTCTCCTTCTTTATTATGACCCGTCCACCCTACTCCAAACATGGTTGTCGGGCAAATCGCGGCGAGCCGGAACGTGCTCGATGGAAGGCGGTGCATTCGTCAGATCTGCCTTTTTCGCGCCACCCCAAAGACGGCGGGGCGAAGGCACTTTAGCCGCCGCCGCTTGCTGTCAATGACGGATTTTGGCTCCCCTCCCCCGCCAATAACATTTCGCGGCGGGGCAGTCACCCCAAAATCCTTATGACAGCTTCGCTCGGTTGCGGCGGCATGACGTGCCCTCTTTCGCCCCCACCGTGGGGGTTACTCAAACCAAAGAGGCAATCATGACAAAGATCCTTCCACCCGATCCCGAGCACATGAACGATCGTCGAGCCGAGTGGGCTGCGGAAGCCTTGCGCGGCTTTCAGTGCGAAACCGGAACGGACAACGACCACGCAATGACTGACCTGCTTTGTGACCTGATGCATTGGTGTGATCGCCACAATTCTGATTTTGATGCCGCGTTGTCCACCGCGCGCATGCACTACGAGGCTGAAACGGCTCCGGAACCAACGGACGAGGATCTAAACAATCCGGAATTACCCAAGCCCGTTTCACCGATTGACACGGCGAAGGCCCGCACGTCGTGGGTGTTGCGGATCTGGGATTTCGATGCACTCGAAATTCACCCCTGCACGCTGACTGGCAATGACGGCCTGGACAACCCGATTGTGGAGCAATGCGAACCGGAAGATTCGCATTGCTGGTGCGTGTTCGGCCATCTATGCACCGGCGGCCTGGATGACTTCGAGGATTTCGCGACCGAAGCCGAGGCCGTCGCTTTCCATGACCGTCTGATTGCTACCTATCCCCACCTTGCCGACGAGGAGGTCTGACGATCATGACCAGACTCCACTACATCGAGATCGACGGCAAGCGCTATCGCTGGCGCGAGGTATTGCAGCTTCGCCGCGAGCAGAAGAAAGCTGTTGCGCCTGGACAGCAGCCCGCACTGTTCAAGCTGAAAGACGATCACCGGCCCGCTGCTGGATCGCACCGCCGCCGGCCGCTATCGCGAGCCGTCGCTCTTCGATCTATAGACGCCGCGGAACGGCAGCAGTTCCTACGGGCCGCCGAGAATGCGTCAGGAGTGGTCGGAACGTTTTGCGCGACGCTGGCGCATACCGGCTGTCGCCTCTCGGAAGCGCTGGCGCTCACAGCGTGCCGCGTGGACGTAAGCGCAGGTATCCTCGTTTTTGAAAGCCTGAAGAAACGCCGCAAGGGGATCTACCGCGCCGTACCGGTTCCGCCTGATTTCATTGAAAGGCTCAAAACTGTCCATGATCTCGCCGCACTGGGCGGCGCGCGTCTGTGGCCCTGGTCGCGGACAACGGGTTGGCGCCGGGTGAGGGAAATTATGGATGCCAGCGCCATCCGCGGCCTCTGCGCGACCCCCAAGGGCGTGAGGCATGGGTTCGGCATTAAAGCCGTTACCTCCGACGTTCCGTTGAACATGGCGCAGAAATGGCTGGGGCACGCCCGGCTCGCCACTACTGCGATATACACCGACGCCGTCGGCCCCGAAGAACAAAAAATTGCTGAGAGGATGTGGGCCGCGTGAACGTGAAGGTGATCCCTGGAGTGAAACGCTATTTGGTACACATGGCATCGCCTGCCGCTTTGGTTGTCGGGCTGGAAGGCTTGCGGCACGAGATTTCGACATCAAAACATAGGAGTGCTAAATCCATGACGCGAATATCCCAAATTGAATCAGCGCCGACCTGGAAGGTCCGGTGCCTCACAACGCTATCGTTCTTTCATATTCTGCTGGCTCTCAATGTATGCCACGCACAACCGACTGACTTCAGGCTCCCGGCGGCCCGGCCGTTCACGTCAACCACTATCGCGTCAACTCAGTTTCGCGAAAAGTTTGAACAAGCTTTGAACCAGCGCGCCAAGGACATGGCGCTAGACCCACGTGCCTACAGCGAAGCGATCTCGCAAGTGGTGGAATTGGTGCAGATGTGTTCAGGTCTCACCGTTGCGCAAATGACGAGCGTGTCGCGCAGCGCCCCGCTCGCCGGCGGCGATGTGATGTACCTGACCCCCAACCTCAACCTCCTGGAAAGTGGCAAGTACAAAGAATGCAGCTCGCCAGGCAAACCGTTTCCCGGACCGACCAACGGCCCTGAGGTTGTCATTATGAGCAGCGTCACCAACAACTGGGCCGCCCAAAAGAGGACGTGGGACGGTCCAAAACTGCACATCTGGGCATATTTCAAGAAACCTGTGGGAGCACCCGCTCTTAAAAGCATGGACGACTGGGGTCAGCTCTACGGCATTCTTAACGCCGATATATTTGATGGCACGACGCCAGCGACAGCGCCGCCTCGGAAGAGCTTTGCTGAAACGATGCGAGAATCTGAGGAGCAAGCCAAGCCTGGACTGCCAGTAGCGGGGCAGTTCCTCTGCCCTGGCGTGGTCCTAAATGTTCAAATACACAACGATGTATTCAACACCTTTACTAGCCTCCCAAATCTCACAATTAAACAGCCTACGCGAATCGCCAGGGTTGACGGTTCCGGTAAGTGGTTTCAAGTTGCCGGTGTTGCCACTGCCGTGATCGGCGTCGACCCTGCGCGGCTGTATTACCATATCGCTGCCGGCCGCGCGCGTCCTTCCTGCTCTCAGGAATAACCAACTCGATTCGCCGCTTCCGCGGATTCGCTCCCTGGCTTATTTTTCGACCCGGGTCGAATTGGCCATCGATTTAGCTTCTCTGCTGCCGCCCCAAACACAGCGGGGCGAAGGCACTTTAGCCGCCGCCGCTTGCTGTCAATGACGGATTTCGGCTCCCCTCCCCGCCGAATGACATTACGTGGCGGGCAGCCACCCCAAAATCCTATGACAGCTTCGCTCGGTTGCGGCGGCATGACGTGCCTCTCTTGCCCCCGCCGTGGGGGTCACTCAAGACGAAAGAGACACATCATGAAGAACGCAACGCACACACCGGGACCGTGGCGCATCGAGCCATTGCAATGGGACCACGGAGCATCGATAGCTATCGTCGCAAACAGTCAGATCATAGCGACCATATCTCCGGAAAACGAAGATGAAGAGCCGGATATGTACACGGCGAAGCGTGGTCCGCACGACGAAGCCAACGCCTGTCTGATCGCCGCCGCGCCGAAGATGATCGAAGCTTTGCATCTCTGCGAAGACGTTCTCTCCGAGCTGGCCCGGCTCGACGACGGAACGCCATCCGTCGGCGCGCTGAAGCTGATCCGCACAGCGATCGCCGAAGCGACGGGAGCCGTGTCATGAAGACATCACCGCGTATGCAAAGGGTTGACGAAAGCCACCGGCTCCGGCAAGCAAACCGCCGCCGGAGGTCAACGATGAATCACACACCACCGCGCGACCCGATGCAGGAATTCGCAGACCGCATCGTCGCCGAACTTGAGAACGGCGTGAAGCCGTGGGTCCGCCCCTGGGACCCGGAAAAAGCCGGTGGCCCGCAGGCTCCGTTCAATCCCGTGACCGGGAAGCGCTATCACGGCATCAACGTGCTCATCCTCGGCATGGATCTGCGCGCCTTCCAGAGCGGCGATCCGCGCTGGATGACCTATCAGCAGGCGCATGAAAAGCACTGGCACGTCCGGAAGGGCGAGAAAGCGACCACCATCTTTTTCGCCAAGCCGTATGAGATCGAGGATGACGAAACCGAGGACGTCAAGAAGACAATCCACGTTTTGAAGCATTACGCGGTGTTTCATGCGTCGCAGATCGAGGGCCTCCCGGCCTACGCAGCGCCCTGCGCCGAGGAAGCGCCATGGACGCGCCCCGAAGCCGCCGACATCATTCTCAGGAACAGCGGCGCGATCCTCCGGACCGGGGGCGACAAGGCGTTCTATTCGCCGGCCACCGACCACATCCAGCTCCCGTCCGAGCAAGCCTTTCGCGGCCCGCCGCAATTCGCCGCCACGGCCTTGCATGAGCTCGGCCACTGGACCGGGCACCGGTCGCGGCTCAACCGCGACATGCAATCGCGCTTCGGCTCCGCCGCTTACGCGATGGAGGAATTGCGCGCCGAGCTGGCATCGAGCTTCGTCGCATCCGAGCTTGGGATTCCGACCGACATCCCGCAGCACGCCAGCTATATCGCTGAATGGATCAAGCCGCTCAAGGAGGACAAACGCGAAATCTTCCGCGCCGCCACCGACGCGCAAAGGATCAGCGACATGCTGCTTGGCTTCCATCCGGAATATGCCGCGGAGATGCAATCAGGACCCGAGGCCCCTGACCCGGTCGCCCGTGGGACCCGGGACTCAAGCCCGGAGCTTCGATAGAGCCGTTTGAACCCGCGCCCTCTCTTGGGTCCGAAGCGGAGCGTTTCTTAGCCGGCGGAAGTATTGGCCAGCGACGCCACGAGCTTTGCCCTTGAATCGATCATGCCCGCTAATTCCGAAATGTCTTTCAACCCCCAGTTGAATGACGGCGTTTCGTTGAACACAGTGCGCCAGGACTTGCCGTTAGGGGACAGGTCATCGCCGTGGACGTAGACGTAGTCCAAGTCCTCATCCACATGACCATAACCGTCAGAATCGATCCCCTCTATCGAATCGATGATCTTGTCGAGTGACGGAGGCTCGTGGGTCATTACCGCCCATGCGCAGACGCGACTCATAACGATATGCTTTTTGTTGCCGTCCAGATGCTCGATGTTCATTTTGAACCAATCGCCCGATGCTGGAACAAGTTGTTTAATCCGCTTTTCGCTCATAATGCTCTTTCACCTTCGTTCTCACCTTGGGCCTGTCTGAGACCTTGCCTCAACGCGGTCTGGATATGAGCGCGATCTATACCGGCGTGGATTAATTGATCGACCAGGCAATGAACGCGGGAGATGCAATACTCTACGTTATCGGACAGTTGAGCGTTCATAGCAGACTCGACCCCTGCAAGCAGGTCGGCAAGCAGAAGTTCGCCGAATTCCCAGCCCGGTTCTTCGCGTTTTAGACTGTGCCAGTTCCACTGAAGCGTGCCGTGCGCCTCAATGGAGATGTCACTCATCCTCGTGCCCTTATAAGTATCCTCGTTGGGTTCATCGTCAAAATACACTTTGAAAACAAACCCACGGTGGCGATCCCGCGTGAAAAAGCCTTCAGCATAGTCGCCACAACCGTATTGCTCGCCCTTGTGCTCGAATTTCGTGACTATGATCGGCATCGGGCTGATGGTTGTCTCCGTACGATGTTGAGACTCGCCCCGTCGCCGGTGTCCGTTCAGCCGTTGCGGATTCTCGTCGCTCACGTCCGTCACCTCTGTGGATATTATCTGCGGATTTGGGCGCCTCTTCAACAGGACCAAGCCTGATTTTTGGATCTCCCGGGATTCCGCCGGAGCCGCGTGGCAGAAGGTTCCAGCGCCGTCGCTCGCGCATTCGCAACTGCTCTCTTCTTTGGCGTCCCCCGTCATGGGCGGGGCTTCGGCACTCTGGCTGCCGCCGCTTGCTGTCAATGACGCTTTCTGGCTCCCCCCTGCCCTGTGGTCACGGTTCCCCCAAAAAGCTATGACAGCCGCGCGTCATCGGCAGCGCGTGCCTCTTTCGCCCCCGTCATTGGGGGTCACTCAAAGAAAGAGGCACATCATGACGAAAGCAACGCAACTCACGACACCGGACCTGGATCAGTTCACCGGCTCCGAGCAATGGTACCGGCACGGGCTCAACAGTAACGTTCTCTTCACCGACGGCGCGAAATACGTCGCCGATGCCGGCGGCGCCTACTGGCTTCTGGATGCGATCGCGATCGCGCAGCGCTCCGAGAAAAAAGTCGCGGCTGAGGAGTTCCAGGCGTGGAAGCTTGCGGTGCGTGTGGATCGAACAGCGACGCTCACCGGCGATGACGGCAACGGCACTATCGTCTACATGCAACAGCTTGAGTTCGCCGATTTCCCGCTCGACGAGATCACCGCTCTGGTTCGCCAACAACGTCATCTATCTGCCGAACGAGCACTAAGGCCCACACGATTATCAAAATCACGGGCAATGAGTACCATAGGTACTAATCACCGTGCTCTAAAATAGCGGCGAAATTGCACAAATTTGGTACAATGATCAAGATTTGTACGTCTTGCGGAGATAAATGCAGATGAATCGGCCACTTTCATTGCTCACGATCGCTTTTGGACTTATGACTTCTGTGTCCGCTTTCTCCCAGTCAAGTCAGCCTGCGGCGAAGGCCGCCACGGCGGCCTCAAAGGGAATAACGACAGAAGACGTCATCAAGATGGTTCAAGCGGGAATCTCCGATGAGGTGATTATCGCGCGTCTTCGTCAGAATAATCGTCCGTTCGATCTGAGTGCGGATGAGCTTATTCGCCTCAAGAAAGCGAATGTTAGTGACTCGATCGTGAAGGTCATGCTCAACCCGGCGGCGGCGGACAGAAGCAGTTCCGCAGCTTCCGTGAGCACCCCGGCTCCTCCCCCGCCCGAAGCGGCCCCTCCACCGCCAACTAATCCAACAGCGGCAGCCGCGGAGCCTAAATCCACCAACCCTTTCCGGAAATTACTTAACTCCACGAAATCAGCCGTGAAGGAGGGAATGTCCGGCGGCGGATCGACGGCTGGACGCTCTGCGCCAATCGAGAGCTCGAACCGCGGACCCTTTGTTGTCGATCAGATGGGCTTGCGTAACATTCTTTCGCAGTATGATCCGCAGAAACCGCTGAGCAAGCAGTTCCCCCACGCGGCTGTCACCGTGTTAAAGTCACCTCCGATGTGGGCCGACCCTCACTTCGGCTTCAACGGCTGCTGGTCACTGAAGGTGGTTGTCTGGTCTGACGAAAAGGCATCAAAGACTGTAGGTCCCTTTGATTGGTGTGCGCCGCGGGATGAACAGAAGGTACCAGGCCCACAATATGTCCGGTCTAACAACCCACTGCCACGTCTGATTGACGACGACTATTCAACAGGGATCAGCCGTACCGATGGTCCGCGACCACCTAATGGCGTGTTCCCCAACGACCGCGAGACTCTGGAGTTATTCGCACGAAACAGGTCTGATCCTCGTCACGGAACAATGGAACTGGGACTCGACGGTAGCAGTCGATTTGCGATGATGTTCCTGAATCTTCGCGTGGCTATGGGACAAAGCTTGGCAGATGACGACAGGCGCGTGTGGATCGTAAGCATTAAGTAAACCTGTCACTGCCGCAACGGAACCGCCTTTCGCATGCGATACTTCCACATAAGCTATCCACTCGCTGTTTGGTTCGGCCTTGTTTGCGCTTCTAATGCGTCAGCTGGATCGGTCATCATAACGATTAGCGGCACCGTTCAGTCCGGCACCGACGGCAACCCGAACAGTACGCCTCCTGGTGCTGGCAGGGTCTTTGGAGGAGCCGCCGATCTTACTGGACAGCCTTTCACCCTCACCCTCAACTTTGATACGGCGCAAGGTACCAGTCAGTACGGAATTTGCAATGACGGCTCTGTGTACGATTCCAGCAATGTCGGCGGCACGCCTGGGCCGACTGCGATTCTTCAGATTGGCAGCGGGAGCTATTCCTTCGGAACTTTGCCTCTCAGCAGAATTTCCTGGACAGTCGTCCGCGCGGCTTCGGCATCATGCACGAGTCCTTATAGCGAGATTGGCTTCAGTTGGGGTGAAGAATATACCGGGAGTTACATGGGGGCCGCTGGGCTTGGTGGCATCAACATTTACCCCAGCTCAAATCTCTCCAGTGGCGATTGGCGCTTCTCGGTTGCTCAGATGCTCGTGCCAAATACTAGTTTCCAGTTCAACATCACGGTGTCTCAGAACGGCACTGAGATCAAATTTGCCCTTGGGGAACTTGCTGCAACGAGCGTCGCCGTGGCGGGGCCGCTAGGCTCAGCCACGGGTGTAGTTCAGGCCTCTCCAGGCAAAAACGACGGGAGCTGCCCCTGCCCTAGCGCTGTCGCTGATCCTGTCAATGTCGGGACGGGCAACAAATTTCAAGTGGAAACGGATTACGTTGGCGCGCCGCATACACATCTGTCCTTAACGCGCGTCTACAACAGTCTTGATTCCTCCTCAACGCCCTTCGGAATCGGCTGGCACAGTCCGTGGCACCGCTCGATCAACGTTCCTGCTCCCGGAACAGCCCTCGTAACCCGCGAAGACGGCAGGGTGGACACTTTTACCCAGAACAGCTCGGGGTCATGGACATCCGATCCTGATGTCACAAGCGTTCTGACGCAGGTGACGGACGGAAATGGCAATGCCGAGGGCTGGCAGCTCACGCGCGCCGACGACAGCATCGAAGCCTATACAGCGAGCGGCCAATTGTCGTCGGTAACGACACGGGCCGGCCTGGTCACTTCGCTAACTTACGACAGCAACAATAATCTGACCAGAGTAACCGGGCCATTTGGCCACACGTTGAACTTCACATACAATTCCTCAAACCTCATCACGAGCGTGAAAGGCCCTGATGGAGGGCGTTTCTCGTACATTTACGACGGCAATCGCAATC
>Ga0182024_10011220_pt1 | contig 18051 bp, 15 predicted proteins | sample P32metaG_FD_120480 | JGI IMG/M metagenome (GOLD analysis project Ga0182024, IMG submission 120480) | Permafrost microbial communities from Stordalen Mire, Sweden - P3-2 metaG (Illumina Assembly) | ecosystem: Environmental > Terrestrial > Soil > Wetlands > Permafrost | place: Sweden: Stordalen... | reverse complement strand
TCCAGGGAGGGAGGCAAAAGTTGGGTTTGGGACCGGTCAGCGCCGCGAATGTAATCCATACTATTTATTTGACATAATGTCTGTCCAAATATTCAAATCCAAACGAGTTTTCACACAGTCTGTTTATCCGGGTGTGATTAAAAGTGGGTGAGGTTTTCGGATGTGGCACGAACCGATACGCTCGGAAACGTATCCCAACCATCCCAAGAACACTGGGTGACCATATCCGCATCAAACGTTACGAACAGCACCTTAAGTTAACCCAAGTGGCTAAGAACCTAGGTGTTAAAGTGGCCGTTATTGAGTCCTTAAGTGGTTCCCTCACAAACAGCTAGCCCGGCCGAAGACACGGTGTACATTAACTTATTATCGTTTATCGATGAAAAGATATTGACAAACGTGGTCAGATGCGGCATTTTCAAATAATGAATAAAGAATTGCGAACACCCCAGATGAAAAGGTTTCTTATAATCCTCTCCAGGAATGCGTCTGGCTTGACGGGTCCGGCCGCCCGAATCCGTCTGATGTGGCCCCTGATGGCCATATTCTTTTGCTCGATCACTTCGAACCTGAAAGCCGGTCCGTTCGTGGACATGACTTTCGACGCAGCTTTGGATACTGCCACTCGATCCGGCAAAATCGTACTAGCGGACTTTTACACCGCGTCCTGTCTTCCTTGCAAAATGCTGGACAAAACAACATGGACGGATGCGGCGGTCATCAAAGTTCTGGAGACGCAAACGGTGGCCATCCGGGTTGATGCCGAAAAGGAAGTGGAGTTATCTCGCCGCTACAAAGTCACCATGTATCCAAGTGTGCTGCTGATTAAGGCTGACGGAAGTGAAATCGACCGTTTGGTTGGGTATCGTGATCCGAAGGCGTTTATGGCGGATTTCAATGCTGGCGTGAGCGGAAAGGATTCCATACATCGCGCCCAAGACCGATTGCAAACCGCTGGAACGAATGATCCCGCGAGCAGGATGAGCCTTGGCTCGGCCTTCGCCGAGAAAGGCATGGATGCGGAAGCATTGGCTGAATTTCTTTGGTGTTTTGACCACGGGTTGGACGCCGGACAAACCTCTGGGTTTGGCGGCGTCCGGCTGAGTTTCCTGTTGGCAAAAATAGCCGACTTGGCGGCCCAATATCCCCCGGCGTGGAAGTCCCTCGAAGCGCGTCGCGACGAGCGTCAAGCGGCGTTGAGCGCGGGCGGGGACAGCTTCCAAACTATCCAGGACTTGATGGCCTTGAATCGGACGCTGCGCCAAGAGGGGAAAAACCTCGCGCTATTCGATGCGCTTCCGTCCACTGGTGGAACGCGCGCGTTTGCCGCGACCCTGCTTACCGACCAGCTTTTGGCGGCGAAGCGGTACGCCGACGTATTGCAGGCCGGCGATCCAAAGACCACTCTAGCGAAAGCGCTGGACCAATATCACGAGGTGCTGGAAAGTGTCGGCCAATCCAATCCCGTTCGTGCAAGGATCGAAGAGTCGTTGCGCAAGATGGTCGTTGGGACGGGAGCCCATGGGCTGGAAGTTCTGGCGGGATTGGGGCGAAACGATGAGGCGCGGGTTTTAACGGCTGAAATACTCAAATTTGACTCCTCGCAAGCCACGCGCGCTTTGCTGGCCGGCGCCGCGCATCGGGCGGGAAACGATGAAGTGGCGCGCTTTGTGGGTCACTCGCTGGAATAGCACAGGAACGATTATGATAGACTTCCGAAATAAAGCCAAACTCATTAAAGTTGCCGCGGTTCTATGTAGCATTTCTGTCGTGGGGCTGATCATCTGGATACTTTCAATCGCGGTCGGATTAGGGGACGCGGTTTTGCCGCTTCTATTTGCCAAACAAGCCGCTTTTGCGCTGAGAAGCGTGACCACGATACCCATGTGCGTGCTTGCTTTTGGCGCCAACTTGCACATCTACCGCTTCTTTAAGCGATTGAAAAAAGGAAACTTGTTCGACGCTCGGACAGTGGGCGCCTTGAACTCCGCGAGCAACTGGTGGATCGCAATATGGCTCTATGAAATGGCGTGCTGGTCGTTCGGTCACGGTCTGACTGATCATGCCACGGCCACTTCCTCCATCTTCAGTGGCATTCCGCTGGACGTGGGGCTGTTGTTTGGAGGCTTGACCCTCAAGTTCTTCGCGTGGCTCCTCCGAGAGGCCCAGGAACTTCAGGAAGAACATGGTTTGACCATTTAGTTGTATGCCCATCATCGTCAACTTGGATGTAGTACTGGCGCAGCGGAAAATGCGCCTAAACGAATTGGCGGATGCCATTGATATCACGCCCCAGAACCTCTCGATTTTGAAAACCGGCAAAGCCAAGGCGATCAGGTTTTCTACGCTGGAGGCGATCTGCGAAATCCTTCGATGTCAACCTGGCGAAATCCTGGAATTTAAGCAATGACTCGTGACGATCAGAAATGATGGACTGGCGGAGGTGGACCAGCGGATCGGGATCCGTTTACTGACCCAAAAGACGAAGGAGAAAAATCACCAATCTCATGTTCATGGCCCGAAATAATAAATTTATATTAAGTTCGTTATTCTACTGTGTTGTATACGCAGCCGGCCTGCTTTTCTTCTGCCATGTGATCTCCTTCTCCGGCAAATGGTACTCTCCTGATCCCTACCATCGCGGGCAGGTCGAGGCATTCTTGCGTGGCGATTTGGCGTTGAGTCATGACCCGCGTGCTCTGGACTTTGATCTCTGCTGGTCCGGCGGGGGCGTCCAGCAGGTCTGGGGGTTGGGCGTGCCCATTTGGCAATTGCCATTTGATCTGGCCGCTAGACTGGTCGGCGTGAAGGCGTTTCCGGACCAATTCGCATTGACGATCTTCATGAGCCTGGCTGCCCTGCTTGTGATAAAGACCTTCCTCGGGGGGACGCTGGATTTTGCATCGGACAAGCCATCTGTGGAGGATGGCTTGATTACATCCGTAGGCGCTATCTCCATCGGGTTAATATTTCCTCCCTTTCTAAGTGACCTAAGTGCCCAGGAGGGAATCCATAGCGAGGTTCTCGCTTACACCTACCTTTTCGGGCTCATGTTGGCCTGCGGCATGGTGGCGGTGCTCCGGCGGCCCGACTGGCGGCGCTATGGATTGCTCTGTGCAGTAGCTGGCTTCGGGGGGCTGATCCGGCCCACGCTCATTGTCTACGGCGTAGCCACGATCATACCCGCCGCCGTCGGAATGTGGCGCTATGAGAAAGCGCAACGCCTTGGGCCTTCCTCATCGAAGAGCACGCCCGCACGGACTATTTTAAGATTAATCGCGGGGGCGGCCCTTTTTTGCATCGGCAATGGAATTTTGTGGGGGACAAATTTGATCCGGTTCGGGGACGGCTTTGAATTCGGGCATAAGCTAAATCTTCAGGACGATGCCCTTCTTCGCAATATTTACGCCATCCGTTTTGATTATCCATTTTACCGCGAGCCTATATGGCGGGCGGGGCGGGACCTGTTCGGATCCCTCTTTCGAGCCCCTCATACTGCGCTCGGAGACGCTTACGCCTCGGGGATCTTTCCCGGCCAATCCCCCACGTTTCGCTGGCATTACTTCTCATTTGCCACCTATGGAATAGTGTATTTTGGCTTAGTGGTTGGCGGCTGGCTCAGCGGACTTTGCTCGTGGTCGGCCCTAAGGTTGAATCGAAAAGTGACGCGGGAGGCTGCTTTGGTTGACGTGGCGCTTACTTCCTGGTCGTTACTATCCTGCCTCGGGCTGGTCGCGTTTTATCTTAAAGGGCCGTTCGTGGCGTCACGGTATATGATTGACTTCGCTCCCAGCTTCGTCGCCGCCATTATAGTTGCGTGGCGCGGAATGGTCCGAGCGGTTCCCAGCAGGTGCGGAAAGTTGCCATTCGTTCGATGGATCGCGCTTGCTTGTCTAATCGGTTGGCAGGGATGGGAGATTTCCCAAAGAGACTTTCCCGACCATGGATCTGTTACCTGGAAGAGCGTCGCGCCAGCTAGCAAACCGCGCGTGGCGCAAGCCATGCCTGGAGGCCTTCCCACCTCTTACAAACTCGGTGAAGACCTCGGCGCTTACGGAATTCGTTTTAACGGAACTGGGTGGAATCCGCGGATAGGAACACTGGATGCTTGTGTCATCTTGTTTGTCGATAGCCCGCAGTTTTTGGAATTGCAGCTTACACGAAAGGACAACTTATCCGGCGACCCAGCCGGTTTGGACTGTATTCGAGCAAAGATCGGGCTGGAACTGCTCAAACGCCGTTCTATTGAGCGCACAGCGAACGGGTGGAGGCTGCTCTTCGAAGGGCCGACGCGCGCGATGTACAAGGACGGCGTCCAACAAGTGGCGATTGCCATGATTGCTACCGATGCATTGCGGCAATTCGATGTCGCTTGGGAACTGAAACAGGTCAGTTGGAGGCGCTAACAGAAAGATGATTCCTACGAACGAAAATGCCATAGCGGAGATGGAAGAAAACGGCACCGACAAGTGTGATCCTCTTTACAACGAACTGGAGATCGCAACTCCCGTTGCCAGCGTAAGTTTGCCGGCGGGTGATACGCCCGGGGAGGAAAAGGCGTCCGATCTCCTGGCGTTCAACGAGTATCGGGGTGCTTTGCGAGCGCGGCTGGAGGGTCCTGTCGGCGCCCTGACCGCCGAAGCAACCGGCGTCCATCTTCAAGTAGCGTGGCACCGGCCCTTTGAGCGCGTCGAGCCCCATCAGAAACCTATATTGTGTCCTATCGCGCGGGAGCGCATGGCCGCGGCGGGTCAGCTAGACCCGCAATGCGAACGCTGTCTAAAGCAGCAATGGGAGCCCGTTTTCTTGAACCCTGGTCAAGAACGACAATTTCGCGCCGAGTGCGGGATGACCAACGTCGCCGTCTGCCTTGTGATCGAAAACACCCGGCAAGCTACTCTCGTCTTACAGGCGGGAGTCTCGGCTCTATGTTCGAAGGGGGTTCCCAAAAGCGAAGGTTTGTCCAAATCAAAGCTGACGTCGAAATTCGGAACCCTTTGGCGGAAGATCACCGACAAAGGGGTTTCACAGGAGATGTTTTCTCGAGCCATCATCCTCATGCGGCTGATAAAGCACGATCTAGAATCCACCACGCAAGCCTTGGGCGCCAAAAAGCAATCCGATTACCTCGCCCATAAGCTGAGCAATTCCGAATATGAAACACGGCGGCTCCAAGGCAAGCTACACCGGTTATCGCCCGGCACCCAGGACGCCTCACCCCCGCTCCAGAGCGACCATAGCGCTTCGTTGCGAGCGAGGAGCCGTCCAAGCCAATTGGTAGACACGATGTTGCATTACGCGAAAGAAAATTATCATCGCCCAATCAGTCTAAGCGAGACGGCGGCAGATATGAAGATGAACGCCTCCTATCTCTCAGACCTATTCAGCCAAACCACGGGCGTTACGTTTCACGCCCACCTGAACGATCTGCGCTTTACGAAGGCGAAAGCATTGCTATGTGACCCCAAGATCCGCATTTGCGAAGTCAGCGAATTGGTTGGTTATGCTACTCCGGACTCATTTCGTCACGCCTTTAAGCATTATACCGGTACTTCTCCCCGCACATGGCTGGAGAATCATGGCGCGCTCCATACTACATATAATAGCTGATCCGCCCGCCTCCGCCGCCTGGCAGATTATTGAAGAACGGCGCTTTTTAGGAACGCTTCGTTTCGTGCCGCTTTTTCCATAAATTGGTTCGACCATCCAGCAATCGACTTATTCGGGTTGTTTTGATCCTATGCTTGTCCAGTTGACGACAATGGCCATCGGCCATAGGACAAAATGCCCAAAAACCGCTCCGAACCCGCCTGCGCCCCTTGCTTCGCACTATGTGGGTGGGTCGCTTCCGAAAAGCATGGTAAATAGAGGTATTTGTCAAATACATACACAAATAAAAGCCCATAATTCAACAGTCTGCCTAGCCCGTCTCCGAATTCTTCCGGTCGAACAAGAGGCTTCTTTTGCAACGCCGCGCGCAGGTTTGCATTACCTTATGAGTAATATCCAAAGAAACCACCTCTCTTCCAAAATACTATCCATTGGCAGGATTCCTCGAAGGTGATTAAATCTACTTACGAGGGAAAACCCATAAATGAATGCGCCAACACAAACTATAACAAATAAACAGCCGGAGCATTCGCCGCAACCCGGTGTCACCTTTAAGACAAAAACGTGTGCTCTGGCACCACAGTCTATGCAAAAAACACTTGTAACTATCCTCACACCCGCTGACGAGTCTCATCTCTGTTCTTACAGCCTGGCGCGGCCCCACGCGTCTGCAACCGGAGCGCCCAGCGCTTTAACGCCATTCTATGCCCTGCTCGGGGCGATCAGACGATGGCGTGTTCCGGCGGCCGCCGTCGTCCTAGCATTGATGTCAGACGCATCAGCGTTGCGAGCCCATGCCGGGGAAAGGCCTTCCGGTCGGGAAGTCTTGAGGAACATGCAAGGCGCGATGGACCAATTGATTCCTTACTCGGTCGAGTTCGGCCAGGAAAGCAGTTCAGGTCGAATCAACTTCAAGGGATTCCAGGCGAAAACTGAGGACGGCGGCTATGAAATGCGGCTCAACAGCACGGTAAACCTACCGGGCCGAAAATACGAAGTGGATGCGTGGCAGAACCAAGCAGGCATTTGGCAACAATACGGCGAGCAAGTTCTCCGCCTCGACACCGCCCCTCGATCCAAAGAGAGCCCGTTGATGGCATTTGTCGCGCTGCGCACGGAAGATAGTTATAGCGACGTTAAGTTGGAGAAAGAGGTTCTTGTTTCCGGACAGCCGTGTTACGTCGTCCGCGGCAGGCTCCTCCCTGGAGTTGACCCAGCCGATAATAACCCGCACCGACGTGTTCCCGTCGAAGAGGTTTATACCATATCCAAGAATGGATGGATGCCGCGCGCGATCGAAGCCTACGATGCCAAAGGTTCTAAAATTACCGCGATTACTTATACCAACATACAGGGGAACCTAATCCTGGAGCCGGGTTATATGGCGCCTGCGCAGACGAACGTGGCGGTCGTGCAGACAGATGAAGAGATGGTCAAATATGTCCAAGCGTTTAATCACGCATTCGTCCCTGCGATAAGAGAGCAGCTTGCTGTCAGAGCAAGGGCCGGAAGGAAGGCGTCTTATGTCCTGGTTGGGTTTGTCGCCTTAACCGGACTATTGATCGCCTTCAACCAACGCCGAGCCAGCGCCCGGCTGGTGTTGGCGCACAATTTGGGCAAATAACTTGCTCAAGATAAGAAACGTAGTCCTTAACAAACTCATATGAAGAAACAAATCAAAAAAATGACGATGGCGGGTTTGCTTGCCATGGTCTTAGTTGTTCCGGCGATACACGCCAGCGTCCTGACGGACTGTCTCGCCGCTTGCGGCACCGCGTTCACATCATGCAAAGCAGGTTGTGGCGGGGTGTGGTACCTGCCTTGCGTGGCCGAATGCGCCTTCGAAGAGGCCGCCTGCGAGGCCGGTTGTTACAGCGTCTAGGTCGATCAATAACTCCGTCTGGCTTCTCTAACAAGGAGCCGGACGAGAGGTTCCCACGGCAAAAATTTTAGGGCCAAATACTAGTAGCTCGACCAGAAAAACAAATGAAGACTTCAATCTTAGACTCGGTCTCCAGGTGGTTCTTGTTCTCAGTCTCTCTTTTGCTGTTCTTGACCGGAACTATAAAACTTGTCAGTTCTTTCGGGACCGGGCGGCTGCTTCAAAAGCACGATCCGTTGTTTCAGTTCTTAAGCAACAGAACCCTATTCATTTGCGTCGGCCTCCTGGAAGTGGCGCTCGCGGTCTACCTGGTACTGGGCCGTTCCACCGCTCGGCGCCTCGGCGCGCTTGCCTGGCTGGCCACCAGCTTTATCGCCTATCGCGTAGCCCTTGTCGTGTCAGGCGCGCCAGAACCCTGCAAGTGCCTTGGAACTTTGACGGACTGGATGCCGGTCAATCAGGATTCCGTGACCTATTGGTTGAAGGTATTTCTTGCCTATATGTTTGTAGGCAGCCTGACTCTGCTCGCGGGGTTGTCCCTTCGGAAGATACGCCCGCCCGCCTCCAAAGAAGTCTTGGCCGAAAACCGATTTTTTGATGCGCCGTGCGTCGCGGCGTTGATCCCGGTGTTCAACGAAGCGCGGACGATTGACGAACTCATGCGGCGCGTGCTGGCCCAGAAATGCGTGAAGGAGGTCTTTGTAGTGGACGATGCCTCGACTGACAGCACCGCTGAACGAATCCGGACCTGGGTTCAAGACGACCCTCGGGTGCATTACTTGCAGCATCGAACGAATCGGGGCAAAGGAGCCGCCGTTCGGACCGCCCTGGAGCACGCCACGGCGCCGCTGGTGATCATTCAGGACGGCGATTTGGAATACGACCCGACCGACTACGAAAAGATGCTTGCGTTGATTGTCAGCGATCAAGCGGACGTGGTCTATGGATCTCGCTTTCTGGGCCGGAACAACAAGTCCAATCCAATTTTTCACACCTTGGGCAACCGTTGCCTGACGTTCTGCTCCAATATCGCCACCGGTCTTTGGCTGACCGACGAAGCCACCTGCTATAAGATGTTCAAACGCGAAGTCCTTGCCCAAATTGAATTGGAGGAAGACGGTTTCGGATTTTGCCCGGAAGTAACGGCCAAAATCAGTCAACTGCAGGTCCGGGTACGGGAAGTAGCCGTTTCATACTCAGGCCGAACCAAGGCCGAGGGAAAGAAAATCCGCCTGCGACACGGCTGGAACGCACTGGTGTGCATAATTAAATACAACTGGGTGCGGGGTCTGGGTTCCCGAGGATTTCTTGCTCTGAAGCCACCTCAACCCTCGCTTACGATTCGGTAGAGAATGGAACAAGCAGCCTGATGGTTGACACGAATTCCGATGACAACGAAACGAACCAATCCAATTCCGCACTGCGAATCGCCCAACCGGCGCTCGCCCATGGAGGATAATATGACTAGGACATTCAAATCAACCTTGAGTCGAACATCAACGTTGTTCGCTGACAGCACTTCACACGGTCGAGGCTTAAAAAACGGCTCCATTTCATCGAGCCCAAGTCTGTCTGCGTTCGACGGTGCCCCATTTCGGGATGAGGCGCGACCACCCGGCTTCGGCAACACTGGCTTTACGCTGTTGGAATTGCTCACGACCGTGGCAATCATTGGCATATTGGCCTCTCTTATTCTCGCTTCCCTGGCGAAGGCCAAGGGAGCAGGAGTCGCAGTCTATTGCCAAAATAACCATAAGGAAATGGTCCTGGCCTGGCAAATGTACGCCTCCGATTCCGGCGGAAATATCGTGTGGACGATAGATGATGGCGACAACCAGAAATTTACCAATTGGGTAGCCGGTTACCTTGGAAACAGTCAGGACGCGACGAACGCGGAGTTGCTCGTCAACCCGACGCGGTCTTTGCTGACGCCCTACCTCAAGACCGCGACCACTTATAAATGCCCGGCGGATCCGTCCAAGTTTGTTCGGAGCGTCAGCATGAATAATAGACTGAATGAGGTGCGATATCTTAAGCCGCCCACAGTTTTAGGAGGCTACGGCACCAATTACATGGTGTACCGCCGCATAGAACAGATCAATGCCGCCAGCAAAATCTTCGTCATTATAGATGAACGATATGACAGCATCAATGAAGCCAATTTCGCCGTTGACTTGAGCAATACGGGCACGCTTGACGGGGACGGTTTTCCCGATCCTTATTGGTGGCTCGACACTCCGGCGGCATACCATAATCGCGGAGTAAACTTGTCTTTTGCCGACGGACATGTGGAAAGGCATCAATGGGTCGAACCATCTACCTTCGGGCCGATCGGAGTGACGGGTTTTCGTCACACCACCGCCCACGACCGAGACATCGCGTGGCTGCAGGAAAGGACGGCGGAGAAATTGAGCACATCACAAGGACAGGATCAACCTTTGACGGCAGCCGTCCGTGACCTGCGATGAAGACACTGCCTCGCATGTACATTGCGAGCGGTTACGCCTGCTGCCTCCTAATACTTTGTGGGATAATCTCCAGTTGGGGCCGTTGGTATTCAGTCATGCCCTATCACCGTACTCAGGCGGAAGCCCTGCTTGCGGGCCATTTTTATCTGAGCCAAAACCCTCTCGACCTGGCGCATGATCTGTGCTGGTCCGGCGGGGGCGTCCAACAGGTTTGGGGATTGGGCATTCCAATATTGAAGGTGCCCTTTGAGGCGCTGGCGCTGGCGCTGGGTCGCCCGTGCTTTCCTGACGCATTGTGTCTGGGGTTGTTTATCGCGCTGGCCGCTTATGTGGCGCTAAAAACGTGGCTCGGGCGTGAATCTGCCCAGGACGGCGCAGAGGCCCGCGCCCCGTTTACGGGAGCCGGCGCCGTTGCGCTACTATTGTTGTGCGCGCCAATCATCAACGCGTTGCGTTACCGCCTATGGATTTACGAGGAGGTCTCCGCCTATGCGTATTTTATCAGCATTTCTTTATGTTGTGGCGTCGTGCTGCTAGCCAGGAACGGCCGGTGGCCAGTTTTTTGGCTGCTCTGTGCGCTCTCGGGATTTAGTGTCCTAGTAAGGCCGACCTTGGCTGCGTACGGCCTGGCTACAGCGCTGGCCGGTGCCTGGATCATGGCTAAGAAAGAAGGCTGCCACGCTGTGTCTTTTCCCATGACTGCGTACTGCAAGAAGCTGCTGGTGGGTATGATTTTATTTGGCGGCGGCCTCCTGTTCCTTGGAATTACAAATTATTGGCGGTTCGGCAACGCGCTCGAATTTGGGCACCGCTTAAACATCCAGCATGGCGATTTACTGCCCTCGGTTTACTCCACTCGGTTTGGCAGTCCTTTTCAACTGACGCCACTGACCGTGCGGGCGCGCGAACTGTTCGGGGCGCTTTTTGAGGTGCGGTTTTTGAATGACTTCAAATGGTACGCCACGGGAATCTTTGGCGGACAGGCACCGGTGTTTCGCTGGCGAGAGTTTTCGTTTTACACATTTAGCCTGCCTTACGCGTGCCTCGTCGGGTTGGGCTGGGCCACGGCGCTATGGACGATTTTTCGGCGGCGCTCCAGATCGGCCCAAAACAAATCGTCTTCCTGTGTGTGGGTCGCAGAACCCAATGTCGTGCTCGCAGTTTGGTCCCTGCTGGCCTCGCTGCCCCTGGCGTGGTTCTATCTTAACACGCCGGTGGTGGCATCACGGTATATGCTTGACTTCGCTCCGGGATTTGTCGCCGCCGTCATTGCGCTGTGGTGTTGGACCACGTCGCTATGCGCCAGGTTGAGGGTGCGGCCGGGCGTGAGCGCCACGTTGCTGGTCGGGCTTTTATGCTGGCAAATCTCGGAAATCGCCCGCGGCGCAAGGATGGAGGGATTTCCCATGTCGAAAACCCTGGAAGAAGTCCAAGCCCATGTGGGGCCGCCCGCGGTGCTGCCGGTGTTCCCGAAACTATACCTGGCAGGGGGGCACTCCGGCTCCCTGAAAATTCCAAACAATGGCAGCGGCTGGGACGCCACCAACGGGTCTTTGAGTTGTTGCGCGGAGTTTTTCGTCGATAGCCCCCAATTCATTGAACTGCAGTTGGTGCCCGCGCCGGCTTCGACTTTGACTCAACCCAAGCTGGAAGACATTCGAGTAAAAATAGGATTGGAAAGCCTCTCTCCGTTGGCGACGGTGAATACCAATGGCGCCTGGATCATCCGTTTTGCCGGAGCCGGCCATGCAGGGTATCAGAAGGGATTGCAGACGGTGTTCATAGCGACGGTTCCAGTCAGCCAGTTGGGTCAGTACGCCGACGTCCCCAGCTCGTGGATTCTTCAGCGCATACAGTGGCGTGAGTAATAAGGAAATGACGCCGCCATAATGGTTGCGAATCGAATATGCATCAAGAATTCAAGCGCTCGATGATCCTCGCGTATGCGGCGTTGGCGTATGCTGTTTGTGTCTTGTGCCTAACCGGTTTGGTGCCGGCGCGGGGCCAATGGCACTCCTTTCGTTCTTATCATAGGACGCAGGCGGAGGCTTTTTTAACGGGGAAGATTTCCCTAAGTCAGGATCCGCGGGATCTTGACCTGGACCTGTGTTGGTCCGGAGGAGGCGTGCAGCAGGTTTGGGGTTTGGGAATTGGGTTATGGCAGGCACCCTTGGACGCGTTGGCAAGGTTGTGCGGCCGGCCCGGCTTTCCGGACAGGCTGGCTCTAGGCTTGTTTATGGCGTTGGCCGCCTATGTTGTTGGTCGAACGTGGTGGCACTTCATGGCTCCGCCTTCGGCCCTCACGCCCTTGAATTATGCCAGCGCCGGTGGCGTAACGGTCTTTCTCCTGGCTTTTCCTCCCACAATGAACTTGCTGCGCAGTCCACTAGATCACTATGGGGAAACCCTGGCCTACGTCTATTTTTTTGGAATACTGCTTATTTGCGGCCTCGTGGCCACAGTGCGCCGGCCTCGCTGGGGCGGCTTTTATGTTCTATGTCTAATGGCTGGCGTTGGCGGATTGATCCGCCCGACGCTGGTTTTTTATGGATTTGCCACGTATGCGATCGCGGTCGTGGTCCTTTTGCGGGCGTCGGCGAATAAGGCCGCCCTCGTTGCGGTCTCACCCACAGCTCTATGGATAAGGCTGTTGGCCGGTTCCTCGCTATTCGGCCTGGGCGGGACGCTGCTCTTCGTCACCAACTGGCTGAGGTTTGGCAGTGGTTGGGAGTTTGGCCATAGTTTGAATGTTTCGCCGGCGCTGATCTCAGTTTACTCCACGCGTTTTGACTATCCCTTTAAACATGTGCCTTTTGCGGAATCCGCCCGCGAACTCTTTGGGGCGTTGTTCCAAGTGCGACGCTTTAACGGCTTTGGATGGTATGAAAATTGGATTTTGGGAGGACAATCCATGGTGGTGCGCTGGCGCGGGTTTAATTTGACCACCTATGACTTGTCCCATGCCATTCTTCTTGGGGCAGCCTGGACGGCGGGCGCCTACCTCGTTTGGCGGTGGTGGGTGTCCCGGCGCCACAAAGCGTTGCCAACATCATCCCTCGACTCTGTAGTGCTGGGGCTCATCGGCTGGTCGTTTTTGAGTGCGCTGCCGCTGATCGCATTCTACATGAAGGCGCCGGCCATTGCAGACCGGTATATGTTGGATTTTGCGCCGTCGATTGCTGCCGCGTTGGTCGGCTTGTGGCTCTTCTTTATGGAAAGGTGCCGCCTTTATCCAAGTCGCGAAAAGTGGGTTTTGTGGCTCTTGTGCCTGGCTGCCGCAGTCTGGAATGGAATTGAAATCGACCGAGGACTAAGCAACTGGGGCCCGCCTCTCTCGTCCAAACTCGATGTCTTGGCTGGGCCGGGTAGGCAGAATTTCGCCCGGGCCGCGCATTTACCCAACGAATATCGCAATGCCACGGCCGCGATGGAGTCCTGCATACCCTACAATGGGCAGGGATGGGACACGAATGGCGCCACGTCGTGCTGCGGCATCTTCTTTGTCGAGAGTCCGCGCTTTCTTGAGTTGCAGCTAAAATTGGGTCCGGGGCATCTGGCCGGCGAGGCGCCCCCTGAAAAGATTCAAGCCAAAATCGGGCTCGAACGATTGTCGCAGCAGTCAGTCCTTCGTTCCAACGGAACCTGGACCGTTCTTTTCGCCGGGCCAAAGCGGCGCCTCAATCAGGAAGGCATCCAACCGGCGTTTGTCGCTTTTGTTCCAGCCGAAGACCTAGGCAACTATGTGACGGCCACCAGCCCTTGGGTCCTTGAGCGAATTGCATGGCGCCGACGGTAAATCCGGTAACGTGGGGAGCGGAGGTGGACTTGGTATGTAGTTCACCGTCGCCTCTGAAGAGCCAAGCCTCGTAGAGGCGACATCGGCCTTGCGATCACTCAGAATATGTCGCTCCCATGGAGCTGATTTTCCATTGGATCTGGTTGATCTGCAAAAATTTCGCTCCTAGCGGAGCTAAAGATCAAAGTGGTCTGTTCAAAAACTGAGGTGCGCCCTCGAAGGATCAATCCGAATATAGTGTTGTTGATTTTCAATTCGGATTCCTTAAAGTCTCCGCGTCAACTCAACGTGAGAGGAACCTTATACCGTTATGTTTGGATTCAAATCTAAAAAGAAGCCGGCCCCCAATCGGATTGATAAGCCGTACGACTCCACGGCCTGGGAGGAGCGGATGCCGGTTGACTTCCTGCAAAGCGTTTATGACAAGTCGGGATGGGAAAGCGCGGAGGGCAAATGGCGCCAACGGAGCGTGGATAAACTGACGCAGCGCGTCATTGAATTGTTTGATCTCCACCGCAAACCGGTCCGGGTTTTGGATGTGGCCTGCTTTACCGGGGACTACCTGGGACGCTTGATGGAGAAGAAGAATATGAGCGCGATGCTCGATTATACCGGCGTCGATGTGACGCCGAAGTACGTGCAGCGTTCGTCCGAGCGATGGAAGCATGTGCCTAATGCCACCTTCAAGGTTGCCTCCGCGCTGCAACTGGGTTTCCCGGAAAGGTCTTTCGATATTGTTTTCAACTCAGGCATGCTCATCCATATCGCCGACCCCGAGACGTGCATTCGGGGGTTTGCCCGGACGGCGAGACATTTCATGTTGGTCGAAACGACGGTGGATCCCGCCATGAAGGAGGATATCCGCGACGAAAACAAGAGCGGCGACTCTTTTATCGATCGAGTGTATCGGCCCGGCTACATCGAAAAGATGATCACCGACGTCGCCGAAATCGTGGAAAAAACAGACGTTCCTTATCAACACGTCGTTTCCACATTGTATTCGTGCAAGCCGCGATAATAACGGCAAACAATTGTCAATGGGCACACTTCGCAAGTGGGCCGGGTGCGCCGGCATATCTCCTGACCATGGCGCCGGAGAAGCTGATACGCACGGATCAACCAAACGCAATCCGTTTTCATTCCCGGTTTCACTGCGTCCTGCGCTGAGCGGTAACTGCCGGCATAATTCTTCTGCTCCGTTCCGAAGCCGAGTCTTAACAGCACTCGAAGGCCATTCGATTCCAAAGCGAAAATAGGATACGCCCCGCAAAATAACAGGATTTTCTCAGCGCCGGGCTCGCCAATCCCCGGAAATTTTTTGAGTGCCCGCTTGGCTTGCGGCAACGGTTGCTTGAGCACCTGATCCAAATCCCCTTCGAACTCATTCTGCGCGGTCTCGGCAATGGATCGGAGTTTTTCAACCTGGGTCTGGGGCAGAATTCCCGCCAACCGGGTTACGGCGAGGAGAGCCTTTGGTGAAGCGGAGAGGATTTCTGCCGGCGTCAGGCCGACCTCCTTGCGCAAGGCCTCAAAGGCAACCTCCCGTTTCTGGTCGTCCGCCAAATAAACCACATTCTCCCAGAGGATCATTTCCAACGGACCAGCAAACCTCGGCGGCTTCGGCCTGCCATGGATTTTCTCCAATTGTTCGACTATGGACAGTATGGGCGAACGCGCAGCCATGAAGAGAAGCAAATGGAGCTAAAGCAGCTTGAATTGCATTTCTTCTCTTTCCAATCCTTCGGTCAGGCCCTCAATGCGGGCGCGGCGTCGTTCCATGATGTGTTTGTTTAATTGCTCGTCGTAAGGGACGGGATATTTACCGTTGTAACAGGCCATGCAAAAGGAATCGGCGGGCAGGCCCGTGGCTTTAACCATTCCCGCCTCGGACAAATAGCCGAGCGAGTCGGCGTTCAGGTAACTGCGAATCTCGTCCAGCGAATGACTGGCAGCCATGAGCTTGGAACGGTCGGGAAAATCAATGCCATACACGCACGGGTTCATGTGCGGCGGGCAACTGACCAGCACATGAACTTCCTTTGCGCCGGCCTCTTTGAGATTATTCACCCGCGCCTTGGAAGTCGTGCCGCGCACGATCGAATCGTCCACAACGATGACCCGTTTGCCGCGAACAAGATCGCAGATCAAATTGAGTTTGACCCGGACGTTGAAATCGCGAACGAGCTGCGAAGGTTGCAGGAAACTCCGGCCCACGTAGTGATTGCGCACGAACGCCATTTCGAAGGGAATGCCCGATTCCAATGAATAACCCAGCGCGGCGCAGTTGCCGCTGTCCGGCACCGGCACGACCAGGTCGGCTTCGATCGGATGTTCCCGAGCCAGTTCGCGGCCCATCTCGACGCGCACCTTATAGACGTTGCGGCCGGAAATGTTGCTGTCGGGCCGCGCGAAATAGACGTATTCAAAAATGCAAAAGGCGCGTTGGGTGTGGGCGGGAAAAGCTTGCAAGGAGCGCGGCCCGTTTTTGTCAATAATGATGATTTCGCCCGGCTCCACTTCCCGCTCCAGTTTGGCCGAGATCAAATCCAGCGCGCAGGTTTCGCTGGCCAGGACCCAGCCGCCGTTCGGCAGCTTGCCCAGGCAGAGGGGGCGAAATCCAAAAGGGTCGCGCACACCGATCAATTCGTCTTCGGTGAGAATCGCCAGGGAATAAGCGCCCTCCAGGCGGCGCACCGTCTGCAAAAGGTTGTTCTCGTTGCCATCCAAGGACGGCTGGCACAGCAGATGGAGGATGATTTCGCTATCGACGGTCGTGGTGAAAATCGCCCCCTTATCTTCCAATTCCTCCCGCATTTCCGAGGCGTTGGTCAGATTGCCGTTATGAGCGATGGCGATTTGGCCGCGTTTGCCGTCCCCAGTCAGTGGTTGGGCGTTGCGCAGATGGGAGGAACCGGTCGTCGAATAGCGGGTGTGGCCCAAGGCGGAGTGACCCACCAAACCGTGCAAAATCTCCGGCCTGAAAATTTGCGACACCAGGCCCATGCGTTTGTATTCGCGAAATTGCCGGCCGTCGCAGGCGACAATGCCCGCGCTCTCCTGGCCCCGGTGTTGCAGGGCAAAAAGCCCCAAGGAAGTGAGTTCGGCGGCATTGGGATGGCCAAAAACGCCAAAGACACCGCAGTAATGTTTTGGATAAAGTTGCATCAGGCAAAGCGCTCTTAACAACAATGAAACAGACGGCGCTGCTGCGGCGCAAGCTCATTCGCTCGCACGGCCTATGGATTTTTCGCCGTGCCAGAATTTGGCGCGGGAATATCGTTCATCGTCAACAGCCGCCGTCCTCCGGCTACGAATATACGGCCATCATCGGCAATATGCAAAGCGGGCCGGCTTTCCGTGTATTGGTGAAATTGCCGCGCCAGCAAGTTGCCATTGGGACCCACCACGGAATAGACAAAAGTCCGCGCCGCAGTCTGGAAGAGAACGTGGAAATTGTTGGCGGGGTCAAGTTGCACTTCGGGAGTTCCAAAGGAAACCGCGCGCCCGAGCGGAAAAATGCGCAAAGTGGCTCCATTGTTATCAGTCAAGCGAAAGTACAATTTCATCTGGTCCAGGAGCGTGACTTTCACCAGGCCGTAATGCCGCACCTCCGGAGCAGCATTGGTAACGCCCTGCGGTGGCGGCACGCCAAAGGAGAGACTGCCCAAATTGAGCAAGGGCACTCCCTCGAAAACCGTAAACGCGAGCGGCTTGCAAATAATTTGCTGCTTCCATTGCGGTAGTTTGATGATCGCACCCAGGGTGTAAACTCCGGGGTGACGAAAACCAAAATACGGCGTCGGATTAAACGCTTTCGTTACCGCCTGGCCCGAGAGCAACGTGAACGGCCCTTTGACCGGCATCTCGGTCAGCTTGGCGACGACGGATTGGTGCTGGCCCATGAATTCGAAATTGATCCAATCGTTATCATCACCCAGAGTGATTGTCTGACCGGAACGGTTGACGATGCGCACTGTCAATGGCAAATCTTCGCCGGGCAGATATTGGTCCTGGTCAAGTTGCAGCTCGGCAGTGACGCCATTAGGCTGCGCCTGCGCGAAAGGCGCGGCGGCGGCCAAAAGGACCAAAAGCATGGCGAATTTCCTCATGCCAGCGAGTTTAAGGCGAAATCGGCCTTGATTTCAAGAGACAAACTCAGGAGCGCATGGGACAGGGTGTGAGACAAAATTCTTCTGGCGGTTTTTTCATTAACACCCCGCTGAAGCGCATGGGCGTCAAGTTAAGCCTCCTACCAACTCGGTTAAATGTTGACAGAAGTTTTTGCGGTCGGTCCG
>Ga0182024_10011219_pt1 | contig 18053 bp, 20 predicted proteins | sample P32metaG_FD_120480 | JGI IMG/M metagenome (GOLD analysis project Ga0182024, IMG submission 120480) | Permafrost microbial communities from Stordalen Mire, Sweden - P3-2 metaG (Illumina Assembly) | ecosystem: Environmental > Terrestrial > Soil > Wetlands > Permafrost | place: Sweden: Stordalen... | reverse complement strand
GGCGGGGAGGGCGGCTATATCGGCGCCCTTCCATGGATTGCACGAGGCTGAAGAGGATCAGGTTCCGCGCCTGGAGACGCGGCTTTCGCGAGGCGGACCTCATTTTGGGGCCGTTTGCGGATAGCCGTGTCCGCGATCTGTCCCCTGAGGAACTCGAGCGGTTCGAGGCCCTGCTCGAAGAGAGCGACCAGGACATCTGGGATTGGGTCATGGGGGCCCAGCCCGCGCCCGCGGCTTTCGCCCATTCCATCGCCGCCCTGCGCGCCTTCCAGGGGGGCGCCTGATGTCCGGGCCGGCCGAACTGAAGCGCGTCGCCGGTGATTCAGGGCGCCTCGAACTGGCCGGCGCTCCCGAAGGGTTCGACGCCATGGCGATGGCTGATATCGCCCGGGCCCGCCGCGCGCCGGTCCTGTTCGTCGCCCGCGACGGCGCGCGCGGCTCGGCTTTCGCCGATGCTCTGGCGTTCTTCGCCCCGGAGATCGAGATCGTCCGGTTCCCGGCCTGGGACTGCCTTCCCTATGATCGGTCCGGTCCGTCGGCCGGCGTGGCGGCGCGGCGGATGGAGACGCTGGCGCGCCTCGCCCGCGGTCTCGCCGCCGCCAAGCCGGTGATCATCGTCACCACCGCCGCGGCGCTGATGCAGCGGCTGCCCCCCAAGGCGGCGGTCAGCGCGGCCGGCTGGGCCGCCAAGGTCGGCGAGGACGTCGATGTCGCCGACCTCGAGCGCTATTTCGCCGTCAATGGCTATCACCGCGCCTCGACGGTTTCCGAGAGGGGCGAGTTCGCCATTCGCGGCGGGGTGATCGACGTCTTTCCGCCCGGATCGCCCGAGCCGTTGCGTCTCGACCTCTTTGGCGACACCCTCGAATCGATCCGCGCCTTCGATCGCGAGACCCAGCGATCGACCAGCCCCAAGCAGAGCGTCGATCTGGCGGCGGTGAGCGAGGTTCTCATCGACGAGGCGGCCATCGCCCGCTTCCGGAACGGCTACCTGGCCGCCTTCGGCGCTCCGGGCGACGATCCACTGTACGAGACGGTGAGCCAGAGCGGTCGGCGAGCCGGCATGGAGCACTGGTTGCCGCTGTTCTACGAGCGCCTCGAGACCCTGTTCGACTATCTGCCGGCGGACGTCCTGGTCGGCGTCGACTATCTGGCCAGGGAGGCGAGGGACGAGCGCTGGGCCCTCATCGCCGACGCCTTCGACGCCCGGGCGCAGACAGAGAAGAGGACGCATTACCGGGCCCTGCCGCCGGAGACCCTCTATCTCCCGCCGGAGGAGTGGGACGAGGCGGTGGCGGCGCGCGCCAGCCGCCATTTCAGCCCGTTCCAGCGCGAGGAGGGGAGGGACATCGTCGCCATGGGCGCCAAGCTCGGCCGGGTGTTCGCCGCCGAACGGGCCACCGACAGCGTCAACCTCTTCGAGGCCGCCGCCGACCATGCCCGGCGCCTTGCCGAGGCCGGCAAGCGGGTGATCTTCGCCTCGTTCAGCGAAGGCGCCTCGGAGCGTCTGGGGGTGATGCTCGCCGACCATGGGATGAAGGGGGTGGCGCTGGCGCCCTACTGGCAGGCGGCCAAGGCCGCCGATCCCAAAAGACCGCAGCGCGCCGTCCTGCCCCTCGACGCCGGCTTCGAGGCCCAGTCCCTGGCGGTGATCTCCGAGACCGACATTCTCGGCGACCGCCTGGCCAGGCCCCGCCGACGCCGGCGCGCGGCCAATTTCCTGGCCGAGGCGACGGCCCTGGCCACCGGCGACCTCGTCGTCCACATCGATCACGGGATCGCCCGCTACGAGGGGCTCCGGACGCTCGACGTTCTGGGCGCGCCGCACGACTGCCTCGAGCTGCACTACGCCGCCGCGGCCAAGCTCTACCTGCCGGTGGAGAACATCGACCTTCTCACCCGCTATGGGGCCGAGAGCGAGGGTGTGCAGCTCGACCGCCTAGGCGGCGCGGCCTGGCAGGCGCGCAAGTCACGGGCCAAGGAGCGGCTACGCGAGATGGCCGAGGGGCTGATCGCCATCGCCGCCGCCCGAGTCACGCGCGAGGTCGAGGAGACCTTGCCGCCCCACGGTATCTTCGACGAGTTCTGCGCCCGCTTCCCCTACGACGAGACCGACGACCAGCTGGCCGCCATCGGCGACGTTCTGGCGGACCTCGCCGCTGGAAAGCCGATGGACCGCCTGATCTGCGGCGACGTAGGTTTCGGCAAGACCGAAGTAGCGCTCAGGGCGGCCTTCGTGATGGCCATGAGCGGGCGCCAGGTGGCGCTCGTGGCGCCCACCACCCTTCTGGCCCGCCAGCACTACGCGACCTTCAAGGACCGGTTCCAGGGCTGGCCGGTGAGGCTGGCGCGCCTCTCGCGCTTGGTTCCCGCCGCCGAGGCCGCCGAGAGCCGCGCCCGTCTGGCGCGGGGCGAGATCGAGATCGTCATCGGCACCCACGCGGTGCTCTCCAAGTCGGTCCAGTTCAAGGATCTGGGCCTCGTCATCGTCGATGAGGAGCAGCACTTCGGCGTCAAGCACAAGGAGGCGCTGAAGGCCCTACGCGCCGAGGTCCACGTGATGACGCTGACCGCGACACCCATTCCGCGCACCCTGCAGATGGCCCTCTCGGGCATCCGCGAGATGTCGATCATCGCCACTCCGCCGGTCGATAGGTTGGCGGTGCGGACCTACATCACCCCCTGGGATCCGGTGTCGATCCGCGAGGCCCTGCTTCGGGAGAAGTATCGCGGCGGCCAAGCCTACTACGTCGCCCCGCGCATTTCCGACCTGCCCGATCTGGCCAAGTTCCTGCGTGAGGAGGTTCCCGAGGTGAAGTTCGTGATCGGCCACGGCCAGCTGGCGGCGACCCAACTCGAGGACGTGATGGCGGCCTTCTACGAAGGCGCCTACGATGTGCTGCTCTCCACCAGCATCGTCGAATCCGGCCTCGACATTCCCTCGGCCAATACCCTCGTCGTCCATCGCGCCGACATGTTCGGACTGGCCCAGCTCTATCAGTTGCGCGGGCGGGTCGGCCGGGCCAAGGCCCGCGCGTTCGCCTATCTGACGACGTCGTTCGAAAAACCGATTACCGCCGCGGCCGAGCGGCGGCTGGAGGTTCTCCAATCGCTCGACAGCCTGGGGGCCGGATTCCAGCTCGCCAGCCACGATCTCGATATCCGCGGTGGCGGCAATCTGCTCGGCGAGGAACAGAGCGGTCACATCCGCGAGGTCGGCGTCGAGCTCTACCAGCAGATGCTCGAGGAGGCGGTGGCCGAACTGAAGCATCGGACCGGCGCCGAGGCCGAGGCCGCCGACCGCGGCTGGTCGCCGCAGATCAACACCGGGGCGGCGGTCCTGATCCCCGAGACCTATGTTCCCGACCTCAACGTGCGCCTGGCCCTCTATCGGCGGCTGTCGGACGCCGAGCGGGCCGACGACCGGGAGGCCCTGGCGGCCGAGCTGATCGATCGCTTCGGCCCCCTGCCGGCCGAGACCGACCAGCTTCTCCACGTCGTGGCCATCAAGGGCCTGTGCCGGGAAGCCAACGTCGCCAAGATCGACGTCGGGCCCAAGGGGGCCGTGGTCTCCTTCCGCGGCGACCGGTTCGCCAATCCCGCCGGCCTCATCGCCTACGTCCAGAAGAACCCCGCCGTGTGGCGCCTGCGCCCGGACCAGACCGTACTCGTCAAGGGCGAATGGGAAACCCCCGAGGAGCGTCTGGCGGCCGCCGAACGCGTGCTCGCTGAACTGGCGAGGTTGGCGAAGGGCGCCGAGACCGAGCGACGGGCGGTGGGCTAACGCTTTGGACGGTGGGCGCCTCGCCCACTCACGGCCGGGACAGCCGAGCTCCAGGATCATCGGACGATCGGCGGACCGCCGGGTGTGGCGGACTTGGCGGCGGCGGCTTCCTGGAGCAAGCGGCGGGCGCGCAGCCACATCTCCAGGCTCTGGGTCATCATCATGCCCGCGGCCAGGGCGATGAGGGCGTCGGCGGCTGCAGCCGCCGGCACGCCGCCCACGGAAGCGCCGCTGGTCAGGGCCGTGCGCATCCACAGTCGCAGGACGATGAGCACGAGGATGAACAGCACTCCCAGCGGTGAAGCGCGGGAGGTGAGATCGTGGGTTTCAGGATGGACGTCGATGGTCATGAACCGGCCGCGCTGCCACCCGAGCGCGCAACCGGCCGCCAGCGCTGAAGCGATGAGGGCCACGCTCGCCAAGGTGATCGGCGGTGGGGCGGCGGCCAAGGAAGAGACGAGCAGGGCGAGGAACAGAGCCGGCCTGATCCACATCCTCTCGATCCGCAGGCGGCGCGGGCGGCTGTTGCGCAGCAGCACGACGCCGACGACGACCGCCAGGGTGATGAGCAGGCTGTAGTTCTGAGGGCCGAGGTGGCCGGCGGGCATCGATCGCTCTCCTAAGAGGTTACAAGATCAGCCGGCCCAACGCTGGCTGGCCTCGGCGGCGGCGATCTCCAGGGCCTGGCCGGCGCTTCCGCCGGGATGGATCTGGGCCGCGCCGATGTCGAACTCGGCTACGAAGGGAGGCCGGCCCTCGCCGGCTTCGAAGGCGGTGCAGGCGATGACCGCGGCGATGCGCTTGCAGGCGACTCTGGCCGCTTCGAGGTCGGCGCCGGGCATGGCCAGGGCGAAGACCTCGGCGCCCAACCGCGCGGGAGTATCCTCAACTCTCACCAGGCGGCCGATCATCGAGCCAATCTGAGGCACGGCGCGATCGAGCCAACCTCCGGCGCGAGCGGCGGCGACACTGGCGGTTTCGGCGACCTTGAGCACGCACACCGAAAGTTCGCGATTGCGCGCCTGGGCCGCCTGGGCCAGGCGAATGAGGTGACTGGCGAAGAGATCGCGGGTGAAAAGCCCCGTCGCCGCGTCCATCAGGCCCGAGCCGCGAGCTTTCTCCAGGGCGGCGCGGACGATGTTCTGGCGGCGATAGGCGCGCGCCAGCTCAACGACGCCAAAGGCGATCTCGTCGGGGGAATCGGAGGCGGCGAGAATGGTGACGCCTTTCTCGGAGGTCTCGGCGGGGTCAAGTCGGCCGCCCGCTCCCAGGCAAAGCACGGCGGGAATGTGATAGAGCCGGGTGTTCCGGCGCATGCCGTTGGCGACCTGCAGGGCGTCCTTCCGATCCTCGCCAGCCCACAGCACCACCGCTTCGAACCTCCGATCGTGAAGGTAGTCGAAGGCCGTGAAGACGGTAAAGGCTCCCACCACCTCCGCTCCCGCCGCTTTCAGGGCGTTCGAGAGGGCGAGGAACTGGCGCGTCGGTTCCCCGACCGCGAGCACCCGCAATGGCCCGGCGTCGGCGACGGGCGGTTCGAGCCGGCGTCCGTGCTCGGCGAAGCTCTGGGCCCGAAGCTCGAACTCCTCCTCGGCGACCGCGAGGCGGACTAGCGCCTCGAGGCGGTTGACGAGGCGCCGCGCTTCGACCGGGGCGGTCAGGATGAGGTCGAAGTCATGCCCCTCGCACTCGGGACCTGGCCCGGCAAGTCCGATCACCGGCAGGCGCCTGGGGGCGCTGGCGGCTTTCAGCCGTCCGGCGAGGTTCGCCGCGTCGGGGCCTTCGCCTAGGTCGACGATGGCGGCCTCGATGGAAAGATCGGCGAGGGTCGCCATGGCCGCATAGGGCCCCCGGGCGGTGATCGTGCGCCAGCCGAGCGCGTCGAGCCCCACGGCCAGGGAACCCAGGCGCGTCTGCTCGCGCGCCACGATCAGGATCCGTGTCTTCGCCGCCACCACTCGCCCCAGGGCCTACCGGCGGCCAGGGAGCGCGCCGACCCAACAGACTCTTCGCCGCCGTCAGCATAGCAGAGCGCGGCCGGGCGCCGAAGGGGGCAAGGCCCCCCGATTCCTCGCCTCAGCGGGTGAAACTTAGCCTCCGGGCCAAGTCCTATCTCGGCAGGAGTACTTGCCCATGACTGGTGTCGCTCGCCTGGAGGCCCTGAACCACGGCTTCGAGCTCGTCGTGGTCGATGGCGACAATTTACGGATCCGGACACGCAACAAGGTGGGCGGAACGGCAGCGTTGCTGGTTTGATCATGTGCCTTCGGGATCGATGACGCTAAGGACGCGTGAGATGATTTCGTTCGTCGTCGCGTCATTCAGGGTCTCCACATGACGCGCGGAACCGGCGCGCACGCGCGCTTCAATATCAAACGTCTTCACCTGGTTGCAGACGGCGATACCCTTGGTCTCGTGGCCGATGATCGCGACAGCCAGCCCCAGCTTTCGAGCGAAGCCGCCGCCGCTCGTCACGGGCACGGTCATGGCGACGCCGAGAGCGTTGATCTGGCGGGGGGTTATGACAACGAACCGATGGCGACCCCTCATTTCCCGGCCGGCGACCGGATTGGGATCGATCCAGTAGACATCGCCAGGGCCCAGGCGGGGACCTCTGGCCATCAGATCTCCCGTCCGACAGATTCTCCCTCGCGCGCCCAGGCGGTCTCGTCGTTGAGCCGGCGCATTGCTTCGGGAGTAGCGCCACGGAGCAGTTCACGAAGGGAATACCGCCGCCGTTCCGTCCTTCGCTTGGGACGAGCACTGAAACCCGCATCGTCAACAGCGATGTCGAGCTTCGATCCCACGTCGATGCGGAGAGTCCGGAGGACGTCCGCAGGGATGGTCATGATCGCCGCGCCGCCTTGCCGGCGAATGCTGACGGTGGACATCGAACTTCTCTCTAACGGAAGGCTTCCAAGTGCTACTTATATAGCACTACGGCGTCGCCGCCAATAGCGTGGCAGCCGACTTGGGCGCCCGATCGCGCCGGGGAGCGTTGCCGCCTACTTCGCCGTGACAATCGCTTCTTCCACCTGTTCCAGGCGGTCCTTGCCAAAGAACATCTCCTCGCCGACGAAGAAGGTGGGGCTGCCGAAGACCCCGCGTTCGACGGCCGAGGCGGTGTTGGCGATCAGCCGCTCCTTCACGGCTCGGTCGCCGGTGAGTTCGATCAGGCGGGAGGCGGGGAGGTCGGCGGCGGCAAGGGTCCCCGAGATGACCGCTGGGTCGTCCATCTTGCGTCCGTCCTCCCACATGGCGGCGAACACCGCCTCGACGTATCGGGCGAAAACGCCGAGGGTTTCGGCCGCGACCGCGCCGCGCATGATCGCGAGGGTATTGACCGGGAAGTGTGGATTGGACCGGAAGGCGCCAAGACCATGTCGGGCGACGAAGCGCCGGGTCTCCAGGGCCTCGTAGGCGAGCTTGCTGGGGATCGCCGCGAAAGCCTCCATCGGCGATCGGTTGCCGGTCGCCTTGAAGACGCCGCCCAGCAGCACCGGCGTGTAGGCGAATTTGACGCCCGCTCGCTGCTCGATCTTCGGTATAATCTTGTGCGCGAGGTAGGCGTTGGGACTGCCGAAATCAAAAAGGAAATTGGGTATCATGCTTGCCATCACCAGCGCTCCGCGAAAGGCCGAAGATCGATCTCGAAGGTCCAGGCGTCGCGATTCTGCCGGTGCAGATTCCAATAGGTTTCGGCGATCGACGCCGGCTCCATGAGGGTGTCGGGGGGCAGCTGCGCCAGGGCCTCTTCGCCGCGGGCGGCGGCGATACGCTCGCGAACGAAGGCGGTGTCGACGCCGGCGTCGATAACCAGATGGGCGACGTGGATGTTCTGGGGTCCGAGTTCACGGGCCATGGACTGGGCCACCGCCCGCAGCCCCGCCTTGGCGCTGGCGAAGGCCGCGTAGCCGACGCCGCCGCGCATCGAGGCCGTGGCCCCGGTGAAGAAGATCGACCCTCCGCCGCGCGCCAGCAACCGCCGCGCGGCCTCGCGACCGGTAAGGAATCCGGCCTCACAAGCCATCTCCCAGACCTTGCGGAAAACGCGCTCGGTGGTCTCGAGAACGGGAAAGTTGACGTTGGCCCCGACGTTGAAGATCACCGCCTCCAGCGGCTGGTCGGCGTCGGCGTTGGCGAGGAAGGCGGCGATCTGGTCTTCCTGGCGGGCGTCCAGGCTGGCGCCGACGAAGGCGCCGCCGGCGGCCTCGATGCGCGCCGCCAAAGGCGCGAGCTTGTCGCCGTTTCGCCGGCCCCCGAACACGCGATAGCCGCCGGCGGCGAAGCGCTCGGCGATCGCCGAGCCGATGAAATCGCCGGCGCCGATGACGGCCACGGAAGCTCTGGTCATATCGGCGGCCCTCCGGCGAGCGTCGTCCGATGCATCACCCGGCGATAGCCGTCATAGCCGCCGGTGGCGTTGTGCAACAGGCGCGCGTTGTCCCACATCGTCAGCATGTTCACTCCCCAGTGATGGCGGTAGACGAAGGCCTCGCTGGTCATGTGGCGAAAGAGCAGGCCCAGCAGTCCCGCGCTCTCCGCCTCGCCCATCCCCTCGATGCCGACCGTGTAGACCGGATTGACGAACAGGCACCGCCGTCCCGTGACCGGGTGGGTTCGCACCAGCGGATGGACGAAGCGCTTGTCGGCCTCGGGGCTGGAAAGGATGGTCATTCCCTTGCGGCCTTTCTCGGCGGCGTAGAAGCCCGTTGCGCCATAGGGTCGGGTTGCCGAATGCACGGCCCGCAGACCCTCGATCCTGGCGCGCAAATCGGGGCATAGGGCGCTCCAGGCGGCGGCGGCGTCGGCGTAGAGGGTGTCGCCACCCATGGGTGGGATCTCCTTGGCATGCAGGATGGTGGCCGCCGGTGGACGTTCCTGAAAGCTCCAGTCAGAGTGCCAGGCCGAGCCGAACACGCTTGCGGTTTCGTCCGGCTCGCGGCGAACCTCCAGGATGTGCGGCCGGCCGGCGAGGGGGGCGATGTAGGGATCGTCTCCGAACTCGCCGAACAGCAGGGTGAAGGCCTCGAGCTGGTCATGGTTCAGCGGCTGGTCGGGGAACCAGACGACCCCGTGCTCGGCGAAGGCGTTCTTGACCTCGCGCAAGGTCGTAGGGGGCAGGCGCCGCGCAAGGTCCAGGCCGGTGATCGCCGCGCCGAAGCCGGCGCCGGACGGGGTGACCGTGATCATGGCCATCTGGCGGCCTCCCTCGACGATCCTGGGGACTAGCTCAGGCGCGGTCGGCGCGGATGACCTCGTGGTGGCGGATCACTTCGCGGACCAGGAAGCCGAGGAACTTCTCGGCGAATTCGGGGTCGAGATCGGCGGTTACCGCCAACGACCGCAGGCGGGCGATCTGTTGGGCCTCACGCACCGGATCGGCCGGCGGCAGATCGAGCCTGGCTTTGAGCTCGCCGACCTTGCGCGTGCATTTGAACCGCTCCGCCAGAAGATGCAGGATCGCCGCGTCGATGTTGTCGATCGAATGGCGCAGTTCGGCCAGTTCAGGCGGCGTCGTTGCGAGGTCGTGAACCGCCTGGGCCATGTCGGGCGAAACGGTTGGCGACGAAAGTCCGGCAGGTCAAGCCCGCTCGAAGAGAAGGCCGCCCATGCGTTCGCGGCCGTGCGGTCCGCAGGATCAGTTAACCAGCTTGCGATGGACGGCGGTCATGGAGGCGATCGGTAAGCCCAGCAGATCGACTTTCACCGATTTCAGCGCCAGGTCGGGCTGCAGAAGCGTGAAGCGGGTGAAGAACCGCGGGGCGACGATGGCGTTTGGTCGCACGTGGCGGTGGAACGACAGCGCATAGTCGTCGCCGATCCGCTGACCGATGATGCGCGATCCAACCGTGGCTTCGGCGGCGACATACTGATCGCCCGCGCCCACGGTCATCGCCCAGCGCCAGATATCGATCTCGCCGTCGTCGTAGGTGAGGGTCTCGTCGAAGTGGATAGCGTCATAGGCGCCGCGCCGCGCCCCTTCGGTGACGATCACGCACCGCCGGGTCACCCGCCCGAGGAAATCCCTGACCAGGCCAGCCCCTTCGGTGCGGCCCACGAAGAAGACCTCGGGGCGGAATCTCGTATCGACGTGGGATGTGTTCCGCGCGTCCACCTGGCGTGCCTCCCAAGACTTGCCGAAGGGGAGCATAGGGATCGTGGCGGGCGCCGCCCATTCCGCCTATTGTCGCGGCCAGCGGGCGCGGGAATGGCGGGTCAGAACAGAGCATGCTCGAGGACTTGACGAATGTCGCCGAGGCGGTAGGCGCGCGGCTGAAAAGCCGCGGGGAAACCGTCGCGGTGGCCGAATCCTCGTCGGGCGGCCTGATCTCGGCGGCGCTCCTGGCCGTCCCGGGCGCCAGCGCCTACTTCATTGGCGGCGGGGTGATCTACACGGGCAAGGCGCGGGTGGCGCTCTTAGGGCTCACCCGCGAAAGCGTGGCGGGTATGCGGTCATCGAGCGAGCCTTACGCCCTGTTGCTGGCCCGCGCCGCGCGCGAAAACCTCGGCGCCACCTGGGGGCTCTCGGAAACGGGTGCGGCCGGACCGACCGGCAATCCCTATGGCGACGCCGCGGGCCACAGCTGCCTGGCGATCTCCGGGCCGAGCGAGATGGCGTTCACCCTGGAGACCGGAGAGGCCGATCGGGCGCACAATATGGGAGCCTTCGCCAGAAAGGCGCTGGAACTGTTGCTGGGCGCCCTCGACTAGGCCAGCTCAGCGGCCACGGCCGCCATATCCGCCCACGTCGACGCCAATGGTGACCGCGGTGTGGTCGCCGACGGGCTGGCAGACGACCCCGCCCGCCTCACGATATCCGTGCGTTCCGACGGCGGCCGAGACCTCGCCGTGCGCCTGCTCGCTATTGGGGGCGATGCTTCCGTCCGCCCGGCGGCGGAGGGGCCCGCAGGGCCCGTAGACCGGACCGGCGTAAGCCCTGGGAGAATGGGTGTCGGCAGAGAGCGGCGGTGGCGGCGCAGGCGGCAAGGGCGCATCGCTGGCCGGCGCGGCGGCGGTGGGGATGGCTTCCTGCGCCTGGGCCAGCGAGGGGACGAAGAAGGCGGCGGCCAGGGCGCAAAGGCAGGCGCGAAGCATCGATAATCTCCCTCCAGCAAGTCGCCGACGAAGCCGGGTGCGCCTACAGCGAGGCTGAATTGCGTCGTCCCGTCAAGGCTAAGGTGAGCGATTGTCGGCCTGGCGTGACCTCCGAGGCGTCCAGGGGTAACACACGCCGATGCCTCTGGATGCCGAAGGATCGACCGTCGATGCGGCCCTGGCCGAGGCCAGGAGCGCCATTTCCCCGCTCTATCGCCTGAACGAGGCCCGGGCGCTGGCGCCCCTTGTCGAGACGGCGCGGCTGTCGCCGAAAGAACGTGGGGACGTGGTTCGCGGGGCGAGCGCCATCCTGGAACAGTTGCGCGCCCCGGGGAGGGCGGGCTGGGTCGACCGGTTCCTGGCCGAATACAGCCTCTCGAGCGAGGAGGGGACGGCTCTCCTGGGCCTCGCTGAGGCCTACCTGCGGGTTCCCGACGCCGATGCCGCCGATTCGCTGATCCGCGATAAGCTCGGGCGCGGGGATTGGCGGGGCCATCTCGGCTCGGCAGACTCCTTCCTCGTCAACGGCGCCACTCTGGGCCTGGTGCTCGGACAGGCTCTGAGCGAAGCGAGCGAGCGCGGCGGGGCGCTGCGGGGGGCCATGGCGAGGCTGGGCGAGCCGGCTCTGCGCGCGGCCGTGGCGGCGGCCATGCAGACGATGGGCGAAGCCTTCGTGCTCGGTCGCGACATCGGCGAAGCCCTGCGCCATGCCGACCGCCGGGCTAACCGGCCGTTCCGGTATTCCTTCGACATGCTGGGCGAGGCGGCGCGCACGGCGAAGGACGCCCAGGCCTATGTGGACGCCTACCGGACCGCCATCATCGCCGTCGGCGAGGCGGCCGACGAACGCTCGGACGTCTTCGGCCGCGACGGGGTGTCGGTGAAGCTCTCGGCCCTTTATCCGAGGTACGAACCCTTCCAAGCGTCCTCGGCGGTTCCCGCCCTGACCGAAACCTTGATCGACTTGGCGCGCTTGGCGAAGGCGGCGGGCGTGGGGCTGACGGTCGATGCCGAGGAGAGCGAGCGGCTGGAGATGTCGCTCGACATCATTGAAGGCGCTGCCAGGGATCCCGGCCTCGCGGGCTGGGATGGCATGGGCCTGGCCATCCAGGCCTACCAGCGGCGGGCCCCGGCGGTGGTCGCCTGGGCAGGGGCGCTGGCGCGCTCTACGGGCCGGCGGTTGATGGTGCGGCTCGTCAAGGGCGCTTACTGGGACACCGAGATCAAGCGCACTCAGGAGCGGGGCTTGGCGGACTATCCGGTCTTCACCCGAAAGGCCTACACCGACGTCAGCTACCTGGCCTGCGCCAAGGCCATGCTCGGCGAGCGCGGCCTCTATCCAGCCTTCGCGACCCACAACGCGGTGACCGTCGCGACCCTGATGGAATGGGCGGGCGACCAACGCGATTTCGAGTTCCAGCGCCTGCACGGCATGGGCGAGGGCCTCTACGGAGATTTGATGGCGCGCGAGGGGGTTGCGGTGCGGGTCTATGCTCCGGTGGGAGGATATCGGGAGCTTCTGGCCTACCTGGTGCGGCGGCTCCTGGAGAACGGCGCCAACTCTAGTTTCGTCCACCAGATCACCGACCACCGGCGCTCCGACGAGGATCTGCTCGCCGACCCGGTCGAGAAAGCCGAACGCCGGGAACTGAAGAGCCACCCGGCGATCCCGCGTCCCGCCGATCTTTTCGCCCCCCAGCGCCGCAATTCGGAAGGGTTCGATCTTTCCGACGCCGGCGTCGTGGCCGGCCTCTTGGGCGAGATCGGCGAGGCCTGGAAAACGCCGCCGCGGGCCGCTCCGATTGTCCGTGGCGTCGAAACCAAGGGTCGCGCCAGGCCGGTCTTCGATCCTGCCGATACCGGTCGCTCCGCCGGCGAGGTCGTCGAGGCGAGCGCCGCCGACCTCGAGCGCGCCCTGGTCGCGGCCGTCGGGGCGCATCCGCGATGGAGCAGGCGCCCCGTCGAGGAGCGCGCCGCCATCCTCGATCGGTTGGGCGATCTGATCGAGGCTCACCGCTCCGTGCTCATGGCCCTGGCGATCCGCGAGGCGGGCAAGACGCTCGCCGACGCCCAGGGCGAAGTGCGCGAAGCAGTCGACTTCTGCCGCTACTACGCCGCCGAGGGCCGCCGCACATTTCAGCCTCTGCGGCTGCCTGGACCCACCGGAGAGACCAACGACCTAACCCTCCGCGGGCGGGGCGTGTTCGCCTGCATCAGCCCATGGAACTTTCCCCTTTCCATCTTCATCGGCCAGGTGGCGGCCGCCCTCGTCGCCGGCGATTGCGTGATCGCCAAGCCGGCCCCGCAGACGCCTCTGATGGCCGCCGCCACCGTGCGTCTGGCGCTGGAGGCGGGGGCGCCCCCCGACGTCCTGCATCTTCTGCCTGGGGGCTCTGAGATCGGCGCCGCCCTGGTGGCCGACCGCCGGGTCGCCGGAGTGGCGTTCACGGGATCCACCGCCAGCGCCAGGAAGATCGCTCGCTCGCTGCTCGACGATGAAAGCAGGCCGCTCGTCCCGCTGATCGCCGAGACCGGTGGGATCAACGTCATGATCGTCGACTCCACCGCGCTGCCCGAGCAGGTAGTGGCCGACGTCATCACCTCGGCCTTTCTGAGCGCCGGCCAGCGATGTTCAGCTCTGCGGCTGCTTTGCCTCCAGGAGGATGTCGCCGAGCCGATGCTGAAGATGCTGGGCGGCGCCATCGCCGAGTTGGTCGTTGGCGATCCTTCGGCTCTGGAGACCGATGTCGGTCCGCTGATCGACGCCGACGCCAGGTCCAGGATCGAGGCCCATCTGGCCCGCCATGCCTCGCGGATACTCTTTCGTGCGCCGGCGCCAGACGAGGAGCGTGGCTGGTTCGTCTCCCCTATTGTCATCGCCCTGGACAGGATCGAGGATCTGCAAACCGAGGTCTTCGGTCCCGTTCTCCACGTGGCGAGATGGAAGAGCGGCCGCCTCGAGGAGACGGTGAAGGCGGTCATGGCCCAAGGCTATGGTCTCACCATGGGCATCCAGAGCCGGATCGGCGCCGCGGCCCAGGCGGCGCGCGAGCGGGCCTGGGTTGGCAACCTCTACGTTAATCGCTCGATGATCGGCGCCGTCGTCGGCAGCCAGCCGTTCGGCGGCGAGGGCCTTTCCGGCACCGGCCCCAAGGCGGGGGGTCCACACTATCTTTCCAGGTTCGCGGTCGAGAGGACCTTCACCGTGGACACCACCTCGGCCGGGGGTAACGCCAGCCTTCTCAGCCTGGAGGACTGAAGGCGGCGGGGAACCTTGGCCGTGCGAGGCCATTTCCCCCTCCACAAGAGGCCGGCGCCAAGGCCGGCGTGCACTCGTCGGGAGGTAAAGGTGCTGGGCACGATTCTCATCATCATTCTGATTCTACTGCTCATCGGCGCTTTGCCGAGGTGGGGCTTCAGCCGTTCGTGGGGCTATTATCCCAGTGGCGGCCTGGGCCTCATCCTGGTCATCATCATCATTCTGGTCCTGCTGGGCAGAATTTAGCGAAGCAGCTCCCCGCGCCTCTCGCCCGCCGGGAAGGAAGGACTACGATCGGGAGGCGAAGAGCCGGTTGAGTTCGCCCCCTCTGGCCCCTTGCTTGAAGGAGTCGAAGGTTCCGTGCTCGGCCATTTCGTGGCCGGCGCGGAGAAACGCACCCCAGGCGACACGCGCCAGGGCGCCGCCGACGCTGATCCGCCGCACGCCCAACGCCGTCAGCTCGGCTGTTGGAGCGCCCAGGGTGAGCACGTTGACCGGGTGCGGTGCGACCGCGCGGACCACTTCGGCGACCTGCCCAGGCTCCTGTAGGCCGGGCGCATAGAGGCAGTGGGCGCCGGCCGCGGCGAAGGCCTGGAGGCGGAGAATCGTCTCCTACAGATCAGGCCGCCCGGCGATGAAGCCTTCCGAGCGGGCGGTAAGAACCACCTCGCCCCCCGCCGCGTCGATCGCCGAGCGCGCCGCCGCTACCCGCTCCACGGCGAGATTGAACTCGTAGAGGGGATTTCGCTGGTCTCCGGTCGAGTCCTCGATCGACAGGCCGGCGACGCCCGTCTCGACGGCGCGCGCGACGTTGGCCGCGACCGCCGCCGGCTCGTCGGCGAAGCCGTTCTCAAAGTCGGCGTTCAGAGGCACGTCGATCGCTGCCGCCAGGGCGGCGAGGTGACCTAGTACTTCATCCAGCGGAGTATGGTTGTCCGCGCGCCCCAGCGACCAGCCCATGCCGGCGCTGGTCGAGGCGAGGGCGACGAACCCCAGGTTCTGCAGGGCCAGAGCCGACCCGACATCCCAGGGGTTGGGCATGAGGAAGCAGCCGCTCTCGTGCAACTCATGGAATCTGCGCCGTTTCTCCGCCGTGTCCGCGCTCATGGAGCCTCCCGTTGATTTCGTTCAGCGCATCGCCAGCGGTGCGTAGCCCAGGTGGGTTCCGGCATCGACGATCAGGCTCTCACCGGTGATGTGCCGGGCGGCGGGCGAAGCCAGGAATACGGCCGCCCCGGCGATGTCTTCGGCGGTCGAGGCGACTTTGAGCGGGGAGGCGGCGGCGACGCCCTGGCGCAGGCGCTCGAGGGCTTCGGGCGGCATGGCGCGGCCAAACCAGGGGGTATCGATGTAGCCCGGACAGACGGCGTTGACCCGGATCTTCGGGGCCAGCGCCCTGGCGAGCGAGATCGTCATGGTGATCAGCGCTCCCTTAGAGGCCGCGTAGGGAACCGAAGAGCCGATCCCCAGAACCCCCGCGATGCTGGCGGTGTTGACCACGGCGCCGGGTTGGGGCGCCGCCTCGAGCAGCGATCTGGCGGCCCGGACCATCTGGTAGGCGCCCACGACATTGACCGAGTAGAGCCGCAGGAAATCCACGGCCGAAACGGCGGCCAGATCGGCGTGGTCGTGGGCGAACTTCGTCGTTCCGGCGTTGTTGAAGAGAGCGTCGATGCGGCCGAAGGGGGACGCCGCCGCGCAGATGCCGGCGCAGTCGTCGTCCTTGGACACATCGCCCTGGACGAGGACGCCCTTGGCGCCAGCCGCTTCGATAAGGCGCACGGTCTTCTCCGCCTCCGCCCGGCTCGCCGAATAATTGACCACCACGGCCCGCGCGCCACGCCGCGCGGTCTCTTGCGCAATGGCCCGGCCAAGGCCGGTGGAAGCGCCGGTGACGACGACGACCCAGCCATCGAAATCCTTGCCCGGCATGACGGCTTCCTTTCGAGGCGGAGCGCCTCGAGGACCCCATACCGGAGTTGGCGGGAGCGGTCCAAGACCCGCCAATCCGGCGCCCGAAGTTCCCGTCGCCGGCGATCCGGGGTAAGGCCCCGACCATGGATGAGATCCTCTCCTCGCCGGCTGTTCCGGCTCAGACCCCGCTCGAGCGCGTGGCCAACCCTCATCGCGGCTCGCTCTATCTGGCCAGGTTCACGATCCCGGAATTCACCGCCCTATGCCCTCGGACCGGCCAACCGGATTTCGCCCACCTCATGGTCGATTACGCGCCCGACGCATGGCTCATCGAATCGAAGTCCCTGAAGCTCTACCTCGCCTCGTTCCGCGGCCACGGCGCCTTCCACGAGGACTGCACACTGGCGATCGGCAAGGCGATGGTCGAAGCCGCTTCACCCCTCTGGCTGCGGATCGGGGGTTACTGGTTCCCGAGGGGAGGCATACCCATCGACGTCTTCTGGCAGACGGGGGCGCCGCCGCAGGATCTGTGGCTGCCCGATCAGGGAGTCGCGCCCTACCGGGGCCGTTGAGGCGTCCAGTAGGTGACAAGGCCCGCGGGGTTGGGGCGCGCCCTCTCCAGGGGATCCTCACGCGGCGCGCCGATGTGAACGAAGCCGGCCACGCGCTCGCCTTCTCCCAGCCCCAGGAGCGCGCCGGCCGCCGGGTCGTAGGCATACCAGTCGGTGATCCAGTTGGCGCCCCAGCCCATGGCCTGAGCAGCAATGATCAGCAGGGTGCATGCCGCGCCGGCCGACAGCCGCTGCTCCCACTCCGGGATTTCGCCCTCGATGTGGCGCGAGACGACCGCGATGGTAAGGGGAGGGGCCTTAATCTTGGCAAGCTTTGCGACGAGCTTTGGGCCGTCCGTACGGGCCTGGGCCATCTCCTCGAGCTCGGCGGTGAACGCCTGTTTGGAAGGCCCCTCGAGGACCACGAAGCGCCAGGGCGCGAGCTTGCCGTGATCGGGGGTCCGTGCGGCCAGGGCGAGCATGCGCGCGATCTCGGCCCGGGAAGGGGCGGGGGGTCCAAGGGACAGCGCCGAGGCCGAGCGACGGCGAGCGAGAAAGGCCAAGGTCTGCGGTGAAGGGGTCACCGGCAGGGGCTCGCCGAAGGTCGGCGCCGCGGGAGCCGCCTCGTCGAGCGGCTCGGGTGTCAGGCTTGTCTTCAGCATTGTGCGCATATAGTGGCCCAGCCCGCCTGCGGGGAGCGTTAGTTTTTCTGGTGCGACTGTCAGGCTGTCGGGCGGGGCGGCCCGCACCATATGGCTGTAAAGCGTGAGCGGCCGGGACGCCGGCCGAGGGAGAGGTTCATGGCCAAGCACCTGGAAGTCGTGGGCGGCGCCGAGACGGCCCCGGTCTGGGCGGCCATGCGCAACCAAGCTCAGCATATGGCGAACAACGAGCCCAATCTCGCCTCGCTGCTGAATGCGGTCATCCTGCGCCACGCGCACCTGCGCGATGCTCTTTCCTATCAGATCGCTCGCAAGCTCGGCGACCAGGAGCTTCGGGCGCTGAGCCTGCGCGAGGTGGCCCAGGAGGCCTATGAGGTCGAGCCCGGCATCGTCTCCCAGGCGGAAGCGGATCTGCGCGCCGTCTTCGAGCGCGACCCGGCGTGCAAGAGCTATGTCCAGCCCCTGCTATACTTCAAGGGTTTCATCGCCCTGCAGACCCACAGGCTGGCGCACTGGCTGTGGCGCCAGGGACGCGAGGACATGGGCTTCTATCTGCAGAGCCGGGTCTCCGAACTCTTCCAGCTCGACATCCATCCCGCCGCCGCGATCGGGAAAGGGGCCTTCTTCGACCATGGCACCGGCATCGTCATCGGCGAGACGGCGAGTGTGGGCGATGATGTTTCGATGCTTCACGGCGTCACGCTTGGTGGAACCGGATCGGCGCGCGGCGATCGCCATCCCAAGGTGGGCAAGGGCGTCCTGCTGGGCGCGGGAGCCAAGGTTCT
>Ga0182024_10011218_pt1 | contig 18054 bp, 14 predicted proteins | sample P32metaG_FD_120480 | JGI IMG/M metagenome (GOLD analysis project Ga0182024, IMG submission 120480) | Permafrost microbial communities from Stordalen Mire, Sweden - P3-2 metaG (Illumina Assembly) | ecosystem: Environmental > Terrestrial > Soil > Wetlands > Permafrost | place: Sweden: Stordalen... | reverse complement strand
TTGCCCCGGTCATGAATCGCCCGCGCGCCGGGAAAGAAAACTACCTCCCATCCCGCCTTCCAGCAACGACGGCACCAATCCACGTCGTCGCCATACATGAAGAGGTTTTCGTCAAGCAGACCCACTTCGTCAAAGGTCTCGCGGCGGATCATCGAGAAGCATCCGACCAGCACGTCCACGGGCAATGTGCGGTCGTGGGAAAAGTAGAACATGTGCTCGCCCGCGAACAGCTTGGAATTCTTGAAAGCCGAGGCCAGTCCCGTGGCCGAACAGAAATTGTTCCAGAGAGTCGGAGAACGCCGGCAAGTGCTTTGCTGCGTCATGTCCGGATTGAACACGCGAGGACCGACATTTCCTACTTTGGGATTTTCATCAAGGAAATCGGCCAGAGCATCCAGACAACCCTCAAACACAATTACGTCCGGATTGATCAGCGCGATATAGCGTCCCTGGCACTGCCGGATGCCCAGGTTGTTGCCTTTCGAGAAGCCCAGGTTCTCGCTGCTGCGTATCACTTTGACGCTGGGGAATCGCGCTTCGATCATCTCTGCCGAACCGTCAACGGAAGCGTTATCGACCACAATCACTTCCATGCTGCGGCGCGGCGGTGCATCCGCCAGGCTCTGAAGGCAGAGTTCCAGATAGTGCTTGGCATTCCAACCGACGATGACAACTGAGATGTCGATATCCATGGATATTTGTGGCCTACTTCTTGTGGCGTTCGAGCAGCTCGATCAACAAACGATGCTTGGAACAAATCCAGGCGATTCTGCGGCCGGCAAAAGCCACTGCCGGCGCGGGTTCGGCCACAATCACCAGACCGGCACTTCGCGCGTCGCGCAGCCCCGTCTCCAAGTCGTCGATTTCGTAACACACATGATGCAGGCCGCCTCGCTTCTTGAGGAAGTTGCTCACCGGCGAGGCTTCGCTGGCGGGCTCGATCAGCTCATAGACCGGGTTGCGTACGTCGAGTGGAGTAAGAAAAGTGACGCGAACTCGTTGTATGGGGTCATGCGTAATCTCGCCATCCCATTGCGCCGAGATGGAAAACGCAAATTCTTCAGCTACCGCTGAGATCGACGCCACCACAAAACCCAGATGATGTAGTGTGCAGTTGCCGCTAGGCAAGAATCCAGCCTGCCCAACCTGTTTGGGAGCTGAGCGCTCTGCTTGTTCCTTTGATCCGCCTAGAGTTTCGACGCCTTGTACCATGATCTCTAAATCACCGCTTTATGGTTTCACCACTTATGGTTTAACGAGCGCGGCGCAAACGGCCAATACATCGCACGACGCCTTTCGCAACCAGGCTTGCCCGGACGATCGTAGAAGAAACCACATTGTCGCAGGCTACGAATGGACTCAATTGCGACACGTCAGCGCCGGAGAATCCTTTCTTGAAAGCGTAAACGCCGGGATTGCCTTCCGGATCGATGCCGCCCAAGTCATAAGACTTGAAGCCATTTTCCTTAAGCCATTGGATCATCGTCCACTGCAGCAGATAAGCGCCTTTCGAGTTGAGCCCGTCGTCGCTGGTCGCCCCCAGCAGGTAAATCCCGGAGTCACCCATCGCCGAGGCAACAATGCCCGCCACCGGCACCCCGTTTTGCTCACAGATCAAAATCCGCATGCGATGGGTTTCCGGCAGGCTTTCCTGTATCCTTCCGAACTCTTCAACATCCACCGTAGTTTCGAAAGCCTTCCGCTTGAACATCTCGTTGTACATCCGGCAAAAAGTTCGATATTGATCGATGCCTGTTCCTGCGGTCACTTTCAGTCCCTTTTTTTCGGACTGAGTGAGTTTGTTTCTCCACTTCGCGTCGAGACTCTTCCGCAATTCATCCAACGAAGGCGTGAGGTCGAGAACAAAAGTCCGATACAAGTTTGCCGGGGTGCTGGCTTCCTGCGTAAAGCTGTGGAAAGCAGATTGAAATAGTGCCCCGCGATGCGTCCCCACGAATGCATTGGGAAGAATCTGCAGCAAGAGGCCTCGGTGGCGAACGTACTCTTCGCGCAAAGCCTGAGCCATGCCCCTGGCGACTTCGGCATCAAGCTCTCGTCCGCGCCGATGGCACATGGGCCCCCAGCGCAGATACGCCATGCCAAAGTTGAGTTTGGTGGGACGAACAATCCTGAGCTGCGCCATGGCGACGACATCACTGTCGCGCTTCAAGACCAGATGACTGAGGTTTTTTCTTCCCCAACGGACCGCGCCGTAAGACCAGGTTTGATAGATGTTCGCATCCTCGAAACAATCGAGCATCCCGGACCATTCCTCCTGGGTTGCCCGATCCACTTCGATCTGCCAAACCGGCTCCCGCTTGGCGTTCAGCGTGGTCTCTTCGGCAAGGGCGACACTTTGGTCGCAGACAGATTGCACTTAAACCTCCGACGCCACGGACGCGCCGTCCGAGATTGGAGCCGTCTGCAGCGCTTCCGCAGTCCGGCGAATATAGCGTGTTCTCGGCGAGTATGTGGCTGGGACTTCGTAGCTCCAAAGCTCGCGACCATCCGACGACCCGATCGATTTGAAACCGAGGTCGGCATAGTGACCTGCGACCATGCTGTTCTTCTTGGATGGAATATACGTGCCGAGGATTTTGCGGATTCCGCGCTCCTGACATTGCTCGATCAGGGCATCAAACATGGCGAATTCCATTTCGCGCTTCAGCACGCGACAGCTCATCAGCCAAAGGTCGAGTTGTAAACTCTCATCGGCAATTTTACCGATGAGGACTGAAACCAGACCGTTATCGCCGAATTTGTCCGTCAGCCGCCCGTACAGAGTGATGAAGCCAGGGTCCTGAGCGATGGCTTCCACTTCCCCGCCCGTATATCGTCTCGTAGTGAGGTTGAATTGATTCGTCTTGTTGATCAGCTGCGTGATTCGCTCCAGATAGACAGAACGGAAAGGGGCAATCTCCGCCGTCATTTCGAGTGAGGCCAGAAAGTCGCCATAGCTCGCGAACTTGGATTGGACCGCGCTGCGCTCCGCGTTTGCACTGTAGTAGGCAGCGCGGCTGAGATCGTCTCCCACGATTTTGTGCAATTCGAAGTAGCGCTCGTGTTCGAGAACTTCCGCAAAACAGGAAACATCCGAGCCTATATTGGGTACTCCCACTTCCGGCAGTTGCTCTTCAACCAGCGCTCTCTCGGCCGGGTTGTCGTCCACGAATACGACGCTGTCGAGGCCGATATTCAGCTCGGCGGCAATTTCGCGAATATTCTCGGGTTTCGTATTCCAGTTCGCTTTGAATACGCTGAAATCCTCCAGCTTCAGAACGCCATCGGGATGGGAAAATCCCTCTTTCGCGTTTTCAGCATCATTCTTCGAACACACTGCCAGGATCACGCCGCGGCGTCGCAAATTCTTAACATACCGCTGGAAATCCAGATACGCTTCGCCAACTGGATGATCTTTGCCAAGAACCAGATTTTGCAGACCATCATCGCCGATTACTCCGCCCCAAAGCGTGTTGTCCAAATCCAGCACCAGGCATTTCTTGGATTTTCCATAAATCGACTTGACGATTGCAGCGAGACTTTGGCCGAGAGCCACGCTCGCCGTAGGACTCAGGGCCATATGAAAGTTGTACCAGTAGCTTTGCCGGAACCACGCGGCTTGCCCCACTTGTGCGGAAAGGGACAGGATGTCGCTGATCAGAAAGTGGGCGTGACCTCGGGCATGCCGCGCGAATTCCGTATTCAGCCGCAACACAAAGTTCACCCTTCCGAAAGCTTCGGACGCTTCTAAATTTCCCAGCGGACTGAGGGAGGGAAGGTCAAAATTGTTCTGGATAATGACGGCTCCCAGTTCGGTATGAATCTTTTCCCACAAGGATTCGAACCGTGCCATTTCGCGGCGGACGCGGCCTTCAACGTCCTCTTCCGATTCCAGCAGTTCGGGAAATCCCGAGAGGTTGTGCCAGGTGGTGTGAATGAATACGATATTGGGCTTGAAATTCCACAGCTCGGGATTCTCGAAAACAACGTCCTCGAAGTAACGGTTGTATCCCGATTCGTAGAAGACCGGCTGAATTCCCCGCGCCAGCAGAAACAGCTCCAGCATGCTCTTCACTTCGGTGGTCGTGGAGCCGCCAAGAATCGCAATCCGCGTGGGAACGAGATTGGTCTGCTTCAGCAGTTCCTTCTTCAGCGCCTGCCGTTTCCGCAGGATTTCTCCTACGGCGACAGGAAATCTGAGCGCTTTCAAAATCTCCGGTTGCAAGCTCTTGGTCTCTGATCCCATAAAATCTCCGCCTAAGTTCAGCGGATCGTTTAGACGCTTCGTTCGACCTGAGCCAACTGGAGAAGGTCGGCAACCGTGGAACAGGTTACGATCTGGCCGGGGGAGATATTCACCCCGTTGTTGCTTTCCGCCATGGCAATGAAAGTGATCAAAGAAGTGGAATCCCAGTTCGTCAGCTCCTCCAGGTTTTCATTACCGCGAAGGGTGCCGGCAGGCAGGTCGAGAATCTCATCCATCTGTAAGAGAAATTCGTTTCGGTTCATAGTAGTCATATTGCAGGAAGCTTATCTCAGATCGAACAACTACCGCACATTCCTTTCGTTATCTCTCAGTTTGAAAGCGAGTTTCTTATACTACGCAGCCGAGGCAGGATTTCAATCTCAGAAAAAAAGGCGGCGTCCGTGCTGGCCTTAACACTGACCCGGTCGAGCGTATGATCAGCGATTCGCGACGAATTGGCCCGGCCCTCAGCCAGGAAGACCGCTTTATAGCCAGTATTGCGCAGGTGCTCGGCTAACTCATGGGTAAGGTCGACTGAAGAACCATAGGGCACGCTGAACGACCTCACGTTTGTGCCCGAGACCTCTTCCAGCATCGCCTTATTTCTGTCGATCTCGCCGGCGAAATCCGCGGACCCCAATGTGCGGCAGTTTGCGTGCGAATAAGTATGGTTGCCGATTTCGAAGTTGAAATTCGCCAGTGCACGGAGTTGCTCGCTGTTCAAATAAAGACTGGCTTCGGCGGCTAATGCGCTTTCGTCGATTGCAGCTAACCGAACCAGAGCGGAGCGGAATGCCTGCCTGCCCTGCAGAGAAGTCGCGGGCAGAAAACGGGAAAAAACTTCGAGCAACGAGCCGACCGCAAGATTCCCCGCGCCATCGACTGTTTGGATTGCGGCATTGACGGTATCGAGGCCCCGGACATTGACTATGTAGCAGAGAAGATTTTCGAGCGCTAGCTGTTTGTTGTTAAGACAACTACCATTGACGAAGAATACCGCCGGCACCCCTAATTCCGCGCACAGCGGCGCCGCAAATTTCCTGACGGACGCGTAAGCATCATCAAAAGTCAGCAGTACAGGTCTGGGTGGAAGCGGCTTTCCTTCTGCTTCATCAATCACATCTTGCAGGCTGACTGGAGTGTAATGCTTCACAACGAACTGGAGCGCCGCCAGAAGCTGCTTGTGGGTAACGGTGACGCCCAGTCCTTGAGTGAAAACCGATTCCGTATCCGCGATGTCGTGAAACAAAATGCTTCGCAGAGAGTATTGCGAACTTAGGGCACGAGCGATTCTGAAAGATCCGGGAGCATACCAGAGGCTTCCGGCAACCAGATTCAGCGTGGCCCGCCGGGCGCTTGTTTGGATTTCTGTGCTTGCGGTAAGTGGTGACATGATCGAAGAAGGAAAAATTTGCCAGCACAGATCTGAGGCCGGCGTTTTACTGACTTTCAGCTCAGCGTCACTGCTTCGCCGTCAAAAAACAAGCGATGCCACAATTCCAGAGCCACCAGCGAGAAGACCTCTTTGGAGTACCGGCCGGAATCGCTATTGGCGCTAAGAAGGTTCTCAATCGCGGTCTTCTTAAAATATCCCCGCTCAATCGTCTTTCGGTCGGTAAGAATATCGCGAACTTGATTCTTGAAATTGTTACGCAGCCAGAATTCGTACGGAACGGGAAACCCCGCCTTTTTTCGTTTCAGGATGCTCGTTGGTACCCGCTTGGATAAAGCTTTCTTCCAAATGTACTTCAAAGCAAACCCTTTCAGCTTGAAGTTCGCTGGCAGTGACGCGGCGAATTCCAGGAGTCGATGGTCGAGCAAAGGTACGCGCAGTTCCAGCGAGTTCGCCATGGTCATCTTGTCGGCTTTAACCAGCAAATCATCTGGCAACCAGGTTTTGGTATCGATGTAGAGCATCTGGTCGAGCACGCCCTGGTTTTCAATCTTCGAAAATAGCCGCCGCACCGGCTCGATCGTATATTCCTTGTCGATCGACTTCACGAAGTCACTTGCGTAAAGCTCGCCAATTCCGTTTCCAGCGTACCGGTAGGGAGTTGAGGTACGGCTGTAATAATAATTAGGAAAGGTCGCGTTCATTAACGGAGTGTACTTGGCTAGTTTTCCGGAGTGGACCAACGAATTGATCCGTGAAAGTCCCCACGAAGCTGCTCCGTTGCCAGCTGGCCAAACCTGTTTGAGGCGCTCCAGCCAAGCCATACTTCGATAATTGTCATAGCCGGCGAATGCCTCGTCCCCACCCTCGCCGGAAAGCAGAACCTTTACGTGATTTCTCGCCAGCTTTGAAACGTAATATAGAGCCACGGCCGGAGGCTCACAAACGGGTTCTTCCATGTGCCAGACATATTTTGGAAGAAAGGCCATAAAATCGTCGGCGGTGATCGTCATCTCATGGTGTCGGCTGGCAAATGTTTCAGAAGCAAGACGCGCATAGGGTCGTTCATCGGCAAATCCGGCATCGGAAAAACCCACAGTGAAAGTGCTGATTTCTTTGTTGGTTCTCTCTGCGGCGCAGCTCAGGACTGCCGTAGAATCCACCCCGCCGCTTAACAGAACGCCCACGGGAACATCTGCGATCATGTGCAGTTCGACCGCTTCCGCCAACAAGTTGGATAATTGGGTTTCCGCTTCTTCGATGCTCAAACTCTCGGCCGGCTTGCGGAAGCTGAGATCCCAGTACTGCCTTATTTCTGCTTTGCCGTTCTTAGCCAACAAATAGTGCCCCGGTGCCAGCTTGCGGATACCTTTGAGAAGCGTCTCTTCTCCCGGAACGTAGAGGAAGGTCAAGAAGCGGTCAACAATTTCCGGCGCAAGATTTCGGCTGACGGCAGGATCGGCAAGAATCGCTTTGATCTCGGAAGCGAAGACGATTCCCTGGTCGTTCAGCGAATAATAAAGCGGCTTGATTCCAACCCGGTCCCGCGCCAGAAAAAGTTCCTTGGTGTTTTCGTTCCACAAGGCAAAGGCGAACATTCCCCGCAATTTCTCCACGCACTGCGGACCGAGTTCTTCGTACAGATGAACAATTACTTCAGTATCGGACTGCGTTTTGAGCGTGTGGCCTTTCGCCAGAAGGAAAGTGCGCAGCTCGCGGTAGTTGTAAATTTCTCCGTTGAAGACGATCCAAACCGTGCCGTCTTCGTTGGACAACGGCTGGTGGCCGCTGTTCAAGTCGATGATCGAGAGACGGGCATGGCCAAATCCTACTTGCGACGAAAGATAAAATCCCTGATCATCCGGTCCCCGGTGGCGGATCGTATCGAGCATGGCACGAATGAGCGGAGCACCTACACTGGCATTCCGATCAAACTCGAGTTTTCCGCAGATTCCGCACATATTAATTTGAAAGCTCTTACCTGCTAACGCTTATCTCCAAATCGTTTTCAGGCCGCAAAGGCGCCGAAGTTGCTGAGCGCGTACATATTTGATCAGTCGTTTGTCGTTCACACGGGGCGTGCGATTCCAATAGCCTTTCAGAAAGCCATAAGCGATTGCGGCTGACCCGCCGACGTAAGGCCTGCGCACCAGATTCGACATGCAGCTGGCGGCAACGAACAGGGGATGGTATCCCGTGACGTAACAAGCTACTCCACGTTTGATCTTGTCTCGCCACAAGCTTTCCGCAGTCCCCGTGAAGCGATGATGAACGATGTGCAGTTCGCTGAAGCTGTAAGTCTTCCAGCCCAACATATTGGCCTTTACTTCGTCAATGGTGTCCCACCCTGGAGCTCGCCACAACCCATCGATCGCCTGCCAACAGGCTCTCCGATAGATTTTGGTCGCACCCCTTACGTGGAACTTAGGGGTAGCTTCGAGTTTTTGTACTCCTCCAAGTTCGTGATAGATATCGCCCCCTCCAATGCCGAGTTTGGAGTCGAGCTCAAAATGTTCGAAGCACTTTTCGAAATATGTCGAGGGCAAGCTCAGGTCGCCATCGAGCTTGACGATAAACTCCCACCCGCTCGATCGCAGTGCCTGATAGCCATCATAAAAGGCCTCCACCACTCCCCCACCCGACTTGCGGAAGCCTCGGTTCTCCCGATGCACCACACGAATCCAGGGAACCTGCGCAGCATACCGATCGATAATCTCGCCTGTCCTGTCAACAGAGCCGTCATCCACGATCACCCACTCCGTGGGCGGTACGGTCTGGGCCCGGACGGAGGCGATGGTGGCTTCGATGAATTTCTCTTCATCGCGAATCGGCGTGACAATTACGTATCGTGTCACTGTCTCCTGGGCGAAGGCGAGTTGGTGCGACGCCACTTTTGTTGCCTCAGTTCCGTCTTGAGTTTGCGTATAAAGTGTCACAATGTAACGGACTACCTTAAGAACGGACGCAGATTTCGCGCGTCAACACGATTGCCTTTTTCCTCTTCATGATCAATACAAGTAGGTACAGACCGCATAGACCCAATAGTACTATTGCGCACGCGCACAGAATCACAATTACCGGCGACATGTTGTCTTTGTAGTAGTAATCCGTGACCGCTCTTCCCACGCGGTACTTGGATAGCGTTATGTCCCGGAAGTCCGAAATCATTCGAAGTGCATAAACGCGAGGAGAACTCTTCGAAATACTAACGGAAGCCAGGTCAAGATCATTCTTGTAACGGATTAGAACGCTGCGAGACTGCCCAGCCGGGATCGCTACGCTGAGCCGAAGAGATCCACCATTTAACTCAAAAGGAACCGGTCGACCCTCGACACTCACGGACGCTATCGGAGAAGAATCTGGTTCCGGCTTCTGGATATAAAAGACTGAATTTCGTGCTGAGGTATTATCCAGGTCCAGTCTGCTGGAGAAAGCAAGAACGTCGTAGTTCGCATCGTCCTTCAGCCGAACCAGATAGAGATGCTTCGCCATGTCTCCCAGACTGCGCCAGTGGGTGTCTGGTTCAATTCGATTGACGTCATCGGCCACTCGATCGAAGGCGCCGATACCGCTGGCAAACAAGTCATGGTGGCCGTAGAAGAAAATGGGATTACCGAGGAATTCGTTGATCGCAATGAAGCTAGTGGGGTTCGGCATGGTCGCACCATAACGGGCGACGCTGGGAAAATCTCCGAAGGATAATGTGACCGGCCGCAACGTGAAGAGTGCGGCCGCCGGCCGCGTACGGTCCATGGGAACACTTAAAGAGTTGACAGTGGCGTCAAAATTGTAAATCTTCAGCTGTCCCAGAATTCGTTCGGAACCGATATTGTGAGGAAACACAAAGACCTTATCGTAGGGGATTCCGGTCAGCGTCTGAAATTTATCCATCCTTGCCAGGGACTGTCTCAGAGCAGCGATCTGCAGACTTAGAGACTTGCTTTCATAATCATCAAATTCTTTGTGATCGTGGTTATCTCCGTGAACGCTGATCGAAAACCTCTCCGGATGGCTACGAAAAAGCGCAACCACTGACGCTTCGCTGCGATCGTAATTCCACGGTATGAAGGCGATCGTCGTATGAAAATTATGGCTTTCCATCTCCGTGAGCAGCTCTTTGTAATCTAAGTGACCATAAGGCTCACGCAACCAAGGATCATCGATTGTAAGGTTCGCATCATGATGGAGCGCATGCCAGCCTCGATCGCCCGCGCAGTATTTCGCAAAGATCATCGCCGGAGCAACTTCCGCAAATGCGGTTTCTGTATTTTCGGAGTCCCGCTCGGCTTCGCTCTGTGGCGGGCGCTTTTTGCACAGCAGGAAAATTCGTTGGTGGTTCACTTCGACTTCCAGAAAGACCGGAGCGAATTGTGTGCCGTTGTGCAGCGAGATAACTGCTCTAGCGGGGCTGGAGTTTGTCCCGCTGAAGTAGAACGCATCATCCCCGGGAGCTGGGATTTCAAGTCCAGTTAGCTGATCTGTTACACCCGTAAGGCTGCCCACCAAATAGCGAAGCCGCCCTGCGGTGGAGAGCGGTTGGACACCAGTTACTAGACCGCCTGACCAACCCCTGAGGAGAACCGGGTCCGTCTCCGGTGTGATCCCCAGCATTAGCAGCGGTACGTTGTTCGCACCGGCTCGATGCAGGGCACGCAGCAGCGCTTTTTGATTCAGATCAGCCAGGGCGTTCGCGTCAATTGCGACTGCTACTGTCCCACGGCGTCGAATCGAAGCAAGAATCTGGTCAGCTGGCTCTCCAGCGGTAACCACTCTAAGGTCTAATCCATAGAACTGGCGGGCGATCTCCAGTTCGTGTTGCTCTGAAGTCATTTCTCCGGCTGAACGAATCAGAACCATGTCAGCCGAATGACATAAGAGGGACGATGCAAAGACCAGGAAAAGAATGTGGCATGTGCTCCGTACGATGTTTTTCGCACCCCAGGCGTTGACACGCTCGTCGCGCATTAATAATTCCATAATCATCAGGCGGGTCCAGACTGAAGCGCTGTTTCATAAGCTCGAATCAGCGATACTTTTTCTACATCCCAGTTCAGTTTTTCTTCAACCCGCCGGCGCCCAATCTCACCCAGTTCTTTACGCAGTTTCTTACAATTGAGCAGCTTGTTGATCTGCCCGGCAAAGTCGACGGGGTCGTTAGGGACAGCGTAAAGAGCAGCGGAGTCTGCTAATCTCCGTCCTTCCTTCAGGTCAAAAAGCACCACAGGTAAGCCGAACGCCATATATTCAAAAATCTTGATCATCGACGAGTGATCGTTCAAAGCATTCTTGGGATCAGGGGCAACTCCCACGTCCGCGTTGGAGAGGTGAGCGGCCACTTCCTCGTGAGAAACCTGACCAGTGAGCGTCACGTAGGCTTCCAGATTCTTCTTGGCGATGATTGCCTGCAGTTCGGAAATAACCGTGCCACCGCCAATAAGTACGAAATGCGTATCCTCCCGCTTCTCATGCTTTACGATGTGTTCGATTGATTCGAGCAGCAAGTCGACCCCATCCTGCGTCCCCATGAAACCCACATAAGCGACCAGCAGAGGCTTTCCGAATTTATTCGCGGTTGGGACGGCGGCGCGACGAAAAGCTTTGAGATCGGGGGAGTTCCGCACTACGAAAACGCATTCTGGATCCTTGCCTCCGCGTGCTACTGCAATCTCTTTGAACGATTCGTTCGTAGCGATGCAGGTGTTCGCTGCTCGGAACGAGCATCCCTCGGCCCAGCGGACGAGCCTGTAAAGCAGCCCCGTACTCGTTCCAAATTTTGCTTGAAAGAGTTCGGGACCCAGATCGTGCTGGTCAAAAATGAACCGTACACCAAATGGCTTCAGGAATAGTGCGACTAAGAAAATAGTATCCGGAGGGTTGCATGCTTGCAAAACCCGAAATCTTGTGCGCGCGAAGACTTTCAGTGCCAGCAAGAACTCGGAAACCAGAGCCAAGCCATATTCTAGAAGATACCCGGATGCGGTCGAGGCCTCCCAATGACGATGCCGATAAATCTCGATTCCGTCAAGAAGCTCGTAGCTGGCTTTGTGAAGAGTCTTCCCCTTGGGACAGATGACCGACACCCTGTATCCCGCATCACGCAGCGCACATGCTTCTTTCCAAACGCGTCGATCCAAAGGTACCGGCAGGTTTTCAACCACGATACAAACGGCTGTCGGCATTTCCGGTTACGCGGTTACCTCTGCCGTAGTTGTCACCGTGGCTTCGCCTTGAGCCTGTTTACGAGTGGTGCTGGAGGTGAAGGTTAGAATCTCGTCGACCACCCGAGCCTGCTGCTCTGCCGTCAACTGCGGGTACATTGGCAAGGAGACGATCTCCGCGGCAGCCTTTTCCGTGACCGGGAAGTCTCCCTCGCTGTAGTTCATTCCCGCGTACGCTTTCTGCAAGTGCAGTGGAATTGGGTAGTGGATTCCGGTGCCGATACCCGCCTTCTTCAAGTGCTTCATCATCGCTTCCCGGTCGTCGGTCCGAACTACATATAAGTGATACACAGCTCGCGACCAGGTGGGCTCGAAGGGCGCAACCATCACTTCCTCCGCCGCGGCGAAGAGCCGATTGTATTCCGCGGCACGTTCCCGGCGCTTCGCATTCCAGTTAGCCAGATGCGAGAGTTTCGTGTGCAGCAAACCGGCCTGAATTGCGTCCAGCCTGCCGTTATAGCCTTCGATGTCGTGATAGTACTTCTCAGCCTGACCGTGATCGCGCAGCATACTGATTTTCTTAGCTAGCGCGGTCTCGTTCGTGGTCACCGCGCCCGCTTCGCCGCAAGCACCGAGGTTCTTACCGGGATAGAAACTGAATGCCGCGGCCCGCCCCATCGAACCCGCCTTCATCCAGCGATTTACTTTCCGCGAGAAATATTCGGCGCCATGCGCCTGGCAAGCATCTTCAATCACCACCAGGCCAAAACGTGCCGCCAGTGCCAGGATTGCGTCCATGTCCACCATCTGTCCGTAGAGGTGGACTGGAACGATGGCCGTGACCGGCCGTCCGCTGCGGCGGCTGATCAGCTTGCCCGATTTATCCTTTTCACATTGGCGCTCTAAATATTCCCGCAGCTTTTCCGGGTCCATGTTGTAAGTGCGCTCGTCAATGTCGACGAACTCCGGAAGAGCCCCGGCTTGCGAGATGGCTTCGGTGGTGGCGATGAAGGTATGAGGCACGGTGACGACCACATCGCCCGGCTTTATGCCGCAGGCCATGATGGCGAAGCGCAAGGCATCCGTGCCGCTGCTGATGGCGATTGAGTATCTGGTACCGCAAAACGCGGCAAAGGACTTTTCAAATTCTTCGACCATCGGACCGCCAATGAAGCCGGCGGTACGAAGAGCACGTTGAAAAACGGCGACAAGCTCGTGCTCGAGTTCCACATGAGGAGTAATCAGATCGAGAAAAGGAATGCTATTTAGAACACCATTAGAATTGCTCACTTTGTAACCTCCGCGGTCTGTTCGATATAACGCAAAAATCTAGCGGGATTGCCCGCCACGATACAGTTGGGGGCGACATCTTTGGTGACGACACTGCCTGCTCCCACAATGGCGTTTTCGCCAATCGTGATGTTGGAAAGAATGGTCGAACCGGAACCCACCGAAGCTCCTTTTTTTATGACGGTTCGCTCGACTTTCCAGTCGGCTTCGGTTTGCAGACTTCCATCCGCGGCGGTGGCCCGCGGATAACTGTCGTTGATAAACATCACCCCATGTCCGATAAAGACGTTGTCCTCAATGGTGACGCCTTCACAGATAAAGGTGTGACTGGAAATCTTGCAGCGCTTCCCGATCCTGGCGTTCTTCTGAATCTCAACGAACGCTCCAATCTTCGATTCATCGTCGACCTCGCATCCGTAGAGGTTGATGAACTTCGACAGCTTCACATCGCGGCCGAGCTTCACATCTGGGGCAATACACACGTATTCGTTCATAAAGAACAAAACCTTTCCAGCAACTCAATTGACAATTCTGAAATTACCGGGCGGGAACAGACAACGTGGCTTCGCTCAATCCCCGTCAGCGGGGGCGGGCTCAGGTTGGTAGTAGGGTGCGGCAGCTGCCACTGCGGGGCTGGCGGCGGGGAGCGCCGGCCAGCTTACTTGGCCCAGCTGAAACTCGCGATGCAAGGTCACTAGCGCCGCAGTCTTGTCCTTTCCTGCGACGACCACGGAGAGACTGCAGCCGGAGGCTCCTTCGAACATGGCTACAACATTCACTTGTGCAAGAGAGAGCGCCCCCAGCATTCGCGCCGCCGCTCCCGTGCCGCGTATGTCCATACCGACTACGGTGAGGATGGCTGCTGTTGGGTCGAGTGCAGCATCTTCTTCTCTTTTGTGAGCCGGATCCTGTGCGACTTCATAACGCAGCATTGCGGTGAGGCCCTTCACTCCTCCCTGGATTGCAGGACCTGCAGGAGTGATCCTGGTTCCGGGCAAATGCGGCGCGAAGGTATTGCGAATCCAGAGCGGGATGCCGCATTGTGCAAGTGCACGCAGGGTTTTAGGATGCAAGACCTTGGCGCCAAAGCGGGCAAGCTCGGCGGCCTCACGATACGAGATCTCGGGAATCGTGCGGGCCTTGTCCACTACCCTCGGATCAGCGGTCATCAGGCCATCCACATCGGTCCAGATGATTACCTCGTCCGCGCCCAGTGCCGCTCCCAGGATGGTAGCTGAATAGTCGGAACCGCCACGGCCCAGGGTGGTAAGCAATCCCTCGGGGGTGGCGCCAATGAATCCCGTCACCACCGGAACGATTCCCCGTTTCAACAAGCGCTCTATGCGGTCTTCGCAACGCTCACGGGTTGCACCCATGCAGGGATTTGCTGCTCCGTGGCAGGAGTCGGTAACTACGATTTCTGTGGCCTCGACCGCTTCACTCTTAACCCCGTATGCCCTCAAAGCGGCGGCAACCAGCGGCGCGCAAAGGCGCTCGCCCAGGCTGGAGATTAAGTCGCGATCTTTCAAGCTCAACTCGCGCAACAAATCTGCACGTTTGCAGAGCCGTTCCCCGGGTTCATAGCAGTCTTGCATTTTGGTCAGAACGGCTCTTCGCTGTTCCGGGGATTGAATCAAGATGTGGAGCGCGCTATCGTGCTGGGCGCGCAGGGCCGTGAAGATCGCTTGCGCTGCACTGAGATCGCCAGCTTCAGATCGTTCGGCGGCCTCAATCAGTTTATTGGTCACCCCACTCATGGCGGATACGACCACCACCAAATCACTTTCGTGGGCAGCGTTGCGAACGATTTCGGCGACTCGTCGGATACAGGACGCATCGCCTACCGAGGTTCCGCCGAACTTCATGATTCGCAGTGGCCGCATTTTTATCATCGAGGCTTGATCACTCATCTCGCGATTGAATCGCCTTCCACCCGAGTCCCTACACCGTAGGCCTTTGCTGGGGCAGACACCTTCTCCGGAGTTTGAACTGCCGCGGAGGATTTGCTCCAGTTTGCCCGTGAGTACCAGGCGCTCTGTTTTCGCCGGTTGCTGACGCAGTCGCGAACAAACTCCGGCTCTTCCCAGGGAATATCGTGATACGCCAACCGCAGAAACGAACTCTCTGGATCGCGAATCCATTCTTGGGGGAACAATGCGATGGTGTCGTTTTCCGTAACCGCTGGCCCTGATTGCGGTACCTTACCGGACAGAGCGGCGTACAAAGCCGCCGGAATATCGCGACCCGGCCCCAGCGCCAAATGCCCAACCTGGGTAGCGCGCGGATTCATCTCGATGAGATAGGCCTTTCCGGTTTGTTCTTCCAGCATGAAATCGAAGCCGTGCACGCCGGAGAGATTCAGCAGGCGAACCATCTTTTCAGTGGCGGTTGCAATGTCGGTGTTTTCAATCCACCGGACAACAGTTGCGGGTCCCGCCGCACTTCGTTTTTCAATCACTTCAAAATGGAGGGCCGCCAGCACTCTGCCCTGCCAGCAAGCCACGGCGCTGGTTGCTTCGCGTCCGTCAACGAAAGCTTGCGCATTCATTTCGAAGCTGCGGCGCAGCAGTGCCGGACCGACCAGCGTAACGTCATGATCGATCAAGGCCCGCTTGGCGGCGCGCAACAACTGTGGAGGAGATTGCAGCAAAGAGAACGCCTGTTCGGCTTCCTCCAGAGTGCGTACAATCCGCACACCATCGCCCCCGGATGTTCCGTCAGCTTTTAACACTACGGGAAATCCGCTCCGGATGATCCAATCCTTCAGTTCGTCGAGGTTGGCGATCGCCTTCGTCGCCGGTACGCGTATGCCTTCTTGCCGCGCCAGGTCGATAAATACAGATCGTGTATAGGCGACCGGAAAACTTTCCGCCGGTCCCAGCGAGCGCTCGATCACGCGGCAAATGGAAGAGTCGGTCTTACCCCTCTTCCGCCCCAAGTCGTAAAGACGATGCAACTGCCGTGCCGCAAGATCGTCCCCGGGAATGATTAGATCCGGCCGAGAATTTCTGATCGCGGCGGCAAAGGAACGCAACGGCGCCAGACCCTGATAGCGGTAAGTTTTGTTGGCCGCCACGGTCTTCGTGATTGGATGTCCGGGAGGGCAGAGCATCTCGACCACGCACCCGTAACTCGCCAGAGCCATGGCCAGGCGTGCGGTCGGATACCAGCGCGAGGTCGTCGCGATCAGAACCGTTGGACGCGAACTCAATCGAGGGTTTGGATACAAGGACGCTGTTGCGTTTAGCTCTGGCGTGGTCATCGTCATGACTTCAAATTCACCGTTGTCGTGAACCACGTTCATGGGTCTAGCCAACCTCCACCAGACTGCGCAGCCGGTCGCCATTTTCCGAGAGCAGTTTCAGGGTATCGATGTTGTAATACTGCGGGTTATCCCAATCGCTGAATCGATCCATGTGCTCGATCAGGTTTTTCACGATGCACTTGACGCTGTGATTGGGATGAAAGCTGAGCGTGTTTTCCGCCTTCTGGATGCTCACCTTATAGTTCCGGAAATCCTTCTTGTGGTGAATGGTCAACCGCACCGGAATACCGAGATGCTCTTCAATCGCCATCTTCACCAGGTCGCCGACTTCGCCCACGGTATAGTTTCCCGAAGCAACGTTGAAGATTCCCGAAATCCGTTCGCTGGCCTCAATCGCGCGTACGTAAGCATTGGTCGCATCCTCGATGCTGAGAATCGGCCGCCAGATTGACGGATTGTTCACGGTGATTTCGCGGTTGCGCACACCGTTCTTGAACATTGTGTTGATGATCAGGTCGAGCCGCATGCGCGGGCTATAGCCGGAGACGGTTCCTTTGCGCAGCGAGATGACGGAGAACGTATCATCCATCAGGTTCATTACCGCCTGTTCGCCCTGCAGCTTGGAAATTCCATACGGGTAAGAAGAAGAAACCGGCCGGCTCTCGTCAAACAACTCGTTGTCGGTATATCCATATACCGAGCACGAGCACGCGTACACGTAGCGCTTCACGTTGGCTTTCTTGGCGACGTAGGCGAGATAGGCGGGCGCTGCAGCGTTGAAGATGAAGTTCTGGCTGGGCGAAAATTCCGCCATAGGATCATTCGACAATCCGGCCAGGAATACGACTTGCTGATAGCACTGCAAGTCTTCGACGGTAATATCAAAAATATCTTTGCGAATGATTCCAGCTTCGGGAGGAAGATGGTTGCCGAACCAGAACAAATCCACTACATCCACTTCGTATCCACGCTCCAATAGCTTGGGAACAAGTACGGAACCCAAATAGCCGGCCCCACCCGCGATCAGGATCTTCATTTCTTCCTCCTCACCTTTTTGCAGCTTGCGTTAAGAATGACTTTAGAGCTGGACAAACTAGGAATTAACGGCTGGCGACGGCTGCGGGCTTTTCAGAAAGATAGGCGTTCAAGCCCTCTTGCCACGGACGAAACAGATTCAAATCGTGGGACTTCAGTCCGTGATTTTCGAGAACTGAATACGCTGGCCGGGGAACCTTGGCGGGAAATTCGTCAGCTGCAGCCACTTCGAGATTCACCGAAACATCGGCTACACGGAATATCTCGCGAGCAAATTCATACCAGGAGCAACAGCCCTCCGCCGTGGCATGGTAAAGACCATACGCGTCAGACCGGCTGAGTGCGGTAATCTGGCGCGCCACGTCCGCGGTTGCGGTTGGACTTGTGAACTCAGAATCCACCACGCGCACTCGACCGCGTTCCCGCGCCAATCGAAGCATGAGGTCGACAAAATTTTGCCCTCCCTTGGCGCGGCAGGGGTGGCTGCCATAAAGAGCGGCGGTGCGTAAAACGTAATGCCTGGGGTTGATCTCCTCGACAAACCGCTCGCCTTCCAACTTCGTTCTGCCGTAAACGTTCAGCGGACGCGCCTCGTCACTCTCGACGTAGGGTTTGTTTTTCTTGCCGTCAAATACGTAGTCCGTACTGACATGGATCAATACCGATC
>Ga0182024_10011217_pt1 | contig 18054 bp, 11 predicted proteins | sample P32metaG_FD_120480 | JGI IMG/M metagenome (GOLD analysis project Ga0182024, IMG submission 120480) | Permafrost microbial communities from Stordalen Mire, Sweden - P3-2 metaG (Illumina Assembly) | ecosystem: Environmental > Terrestrial > Soil > Wetlands > Permafrost | place: Sweden: Stordalen... | reverse complement strand
TGATTTGAGGCTGGGTGGCCTCGATCGCAGCTGCCAAGGACTCCAGAGGGCGAAGCCCGCTATAAGGAAACGTTCGCTCTACAACTCGCGTGTACAGCAACGGGTGGCCACGCCTCGGGCAGAGGCCGGAAACGCGGCAACCTGCTTTCGACAGACCAATCGCAAGCCGTGCGGAGCTTGGCCACCGGTTGGTGTCGGTCAACAGAACCCTGGGAGCTGCTGCTCCGGGGTTCTTTGAATTGAAATCAAATTCGGGCATATAGGGTTAGGTTGCTTGAAACATGAGCGGAAGATAGAACCTGGGCGATGCTCCCACCGAATTCGGTGGAACGGACCAGGGCTCGCCCGAGCAGGGTCGCCCGTTCTCGATGCGATCTGGGCTGATCGCGGCGATGATCGACGCTCGAGTCATCGGATTCGTGCCAACCTAGCGAACGGCAACTTCATCACGGTCCATGGCTTCGACTTTTGCCTTTGGTTCCCTTGATACCGACGCGCGATCTGCCGATTTTGCAAGGTGCCGTGACAGTCTTCGCGACGTGAATCCTGCTCCAAAGGCGAACCGCAGCAAAGGCCCGAAGGTATTCGCGGCGGAAGCACCAACGAAGTACAGGCCGGGAACCGAGGACTCAAAATTTGAAGACAGTACCGGCGTGTGCTCAACAGACCGGACTCCTGCTTGCAGATCGGAGTCCATGTAGGCTAACCGCCGGAGGTCAACCTTGTAGCCGGTTGCCGCGATGACGTGATCGGTTATCACCTCTTTTTTCGTACCGGCGCTGTCGGTAAGTTGAAGACTGACCCGGCCATTGTGAACCTTGGCCTCTGTGATGTTCACATCCACGATCAAAGGCACCTTGCCAACCACCTGCTCTTTGGTGAACCAGCAAGGTGCTGGGCCGAGAACCCGACGCACTTTATCGAATCGAAACTCCTGAGGCATCTGGCGGAATAGAAGCGGTGCGTTGGTGCACAAGAATAGCTTCCAACCGGGCCCGATCCCGGTAATTGGATTGCGGAGCCGATCAAACCACGAGGGATCCAGATCTTCCGGTGGATCGTGGAAACGAATGACGGGTCTGCGGGCGACGACCTGGACATGGGCACCGGCCTGGTAGAGCAGGGCTGCCAAGTCCAGGGCCGATGCTCCCGCTCCCACCACAGTGACATCACGCCCCTTAAACTGGTCGACCGTGTTGTGCCTGGAGCTGTGGGTCGCGAACTCTTCGCCAAGCGCAGCCAGGTTTGGCGGAAAATTCTTGTAGTGCGTCAAGCCAACTGCTGTCACAACCCTGCGCGCGGAAATGATCTCCCCATCTTCCAGGCCCACTTGAAAGCCTTTGCCGGATCGCTTGAGCGAGCTGACCAGGGTGTTCTTCAGTTCCGGCACGAATCTTTTTTGGAATTCCAGTCCGTAGGAAGAAAAGACTTCCAGAGGAACAGGGAGACCAATGTCGGCGTAGGCAATGCCCTTTTCCTTGCAGTGGGCCTCAAGCGTGAAGGTTGAATCCGGGTCGTACAGCGACGACGCAAAACCCTCGGATTTGAGCCGCATTCCTTTGGGCATGTGCGTGAGCCAGGTGTGCATCGGATTTCCGAAGATACGGAAATCGACGCCGTGCGCCCGAAGATGCGCCGCGATCGACAATCCATAAGGTCCCGCACCAATGATCGCTACATCACACTTTGTCATTTGCTCTGCTCCCGGTTGTCAATGAATCTGGATTGGTCGTTCCGTACGTTCGAAAATGACTTCCCGCAAGGCCGTCCCGGAGTGCTACCGCCCGGGGGTAGTCTTTTGAAGGCCAGCTCATCCGATTTTCAATCAAGCTGCGGCGGTAGAACAGCACCCCGAGCGCGGTACCCAACGTATTGGTTATGAGGTCATTCATCCCGGAATCCCGCGTGGGGAGGAACGCCTGCAGCGATTCGATCACAAGACTCGTGAGAAACCCAAGCAAGACGGCCGTTGCCGATCGGGCTCGTGTCGCCCGCACGGTTGAAAGGTAGGCAACAAAAAAATAGCCGAGCGGAATAAATCCGACGATATTGACAGCAGCGTCTTCCCAATAGCTCCGTGTCATATGAAAGTGAGTCCAGGGCACTGCCAGAAACGGAGACTGCAACACCAGAAATCGCGCCGGGATCGCGAGGTCGGTTGGCGGACCGAGTTCACTGTGTACCACCCTGCCGTCACGCTCGCTGAACAGATACAGGACCCGAGGCTCGTCGTCCTCGCTCGGCACGGGCCGATGGTATCGAGTCCAGTTCTGGAAGTTTTCGAGAACCCTCGCTTGAGTCAGTTCTTGCCCGTAAATCGCAAGTCCCAAGACTTCACCCGACCAGCTGTCGGCCGCGGCGACCGAATTGCCGAGCACCAGGCGCCCGACGAAGGTGCCGGTTGTCCTGCCCTGGATTTCAGAGGTTTTGATCAGTACACCGTCCAGATAGACGGACGTGGTGCGTGGTCCCAGAGTGACCGTCACCAACCGTCGCCTTCCCTCAGAAAGCACACCTGGGATAACCGTCTCCGCAGTTCGAGCCTTACCTTGATCATCTGTGTTTCGCCGCTGGACGATGAGCTTGTCCCGGCTCTGTTGGAGCATGAAGGGTGCCTGTGTAGGCCCAGAATCCGCGAAGGCAAGAATTGTGCTTCGGTTGATCGATCGGGCCGGTTCGATCCATATTTCCAGGCTCCCCGAACCAGCCGTGCCGGTGCTGGACGGAAACGCGCCCGGGCTCACAAGGGTGCCGTGCTCTCCCAATCGGACACCGTTTTCCTGGGCGAGCCAGGCCACGTCATTCTTGGGGGCATGAAACGGCCAAAGCCCGGCAGTCAAAATGACGGCTAGCATGCCTACCCATAACACGCCCATCACCCGTCTGTAGGACGCGGGGTTCATGCGGGTCGCTGAAATCCGTGAAAATGTCGCCCTCGACCAGGCGAGGTGACGCATGCGAGCATGCCGGGAATCTCGGATGCTCGCTCGGTCGCTGGCCCGCGACCCGATCGATGAAAGCGATTCACCTCGCACTCCGAATTTGCTTTCGCATACGAGCGCGAATAATGCGTCCGGAATCGTCGAATGAACCCGTCAGGTTCTCGACGTCACACAGCGCGCGGTCGAGCGTATTCTCAAGCGACCACCGAATTTTCCGCATCTCGAGCGACACATTCTTGGCTGCGGCCCATCCGAAGCCCGACTTGATCCACGAATACTTCCAGGACAACTGCGGAGGCCGCAGCTTCCCACCCAAGTCTGCCGCCACCTGTCCGGCCTGACCGATGATGTCAGCTCGTTCCGGGTAGAAGTTAATCAGATTTCGCTGCACGTAGTTGAGGCAGGCTTCGCGAATCCTGGCAGTATCTTCCAGGGATCGGAGGTAATCGATATGCAGCTGCATCGACAACCACAGCGCTTCGCGCTTCCTGTCCGACTTGCCCACATAGGCCAGGCTGCTGGATCGAAAACCCCGGTAGTACACCTTTGCGTCCGGCACGAATTTTGTGCCGTCACTGTTGAGAAGAACGCGGCAGAAATACTCACCGTCATCGTCTGATAGCATCCGCGTGTCCCACGGACCCGATAGCTCACTGAGCTCTCGACTCACGAGCCATGTGGCCGTCTGCATGAAAAGATTGTCTCCCATCTTGCGCAGGAGCCACTCGGTGGGGGACAGATCCTCCCATAGTCCGGTCGGGATAAATTGCGCGCGCTGCCATCGGTGCAGGAATTTCGCAAACTCGGAGGAGAGCAGAGTTTTCTTGGTTACGTTCTGGTCCAGAACCGCCAGTTGCCTTTCAATCTTGTCCGGAGCCAACAGGTCGTCAGCATCCAGCCACTGAATGTAATCCCCACGGCTCAGAGCGAGCGCCGTATTTCTGGCCGAGGCCGCACCCTGGTTCGGTTGTGTGACCACACGAATGCAGTCGGATTCAAACTGCTTGGCGAGCGCCAGCGTCTGATCGCTGGAACCGTCGTCCACGACGACGATTTCTTTTCGTTCCCAGGTTTGGGCAATCGCCGAACGCAACGTATCAGCGATCCATTCCTGCGCGTTGTAGGCGGGGATGAGGATCGACACCAAGGGCTTCATCTGGGCCGATTTCGCCGTCACGCTCACCGGCGCGGGCACACGGGGGCGATGGGATCGAGCCGTCTCGGAGCCCGGGACGCGGAGCACTTCTAGTGCCTCGACAACGGGAACAACCTGTGCGCCGGAATTGATGGCGTAGCGCACTACGTTCTCAAAGAACTCCGGGGTGCATCCAAACGGAGTGTGGCTCTCTGCGACGTCGTGAGTCACAAGAATGAGCCAGCCGCGGGCATATCGATTCCGGTCGATGAGGTCCCTGACCGCCTGAAGGTCGTCTCGGCTCTTCTCCAAGAAGTAGGCTGAAAGTTGGTTGAGATCGACGCGCCCGGAATTGAAAGTCTGGCCTCCGCCTCGCGAGCACAGGAAGTAATCAGCGATTCTCCTTTTTGTCTGAGGTCGAGGCAGGCTGATCGGATAGGAAAACGTCTTGAATTCCGCGTCGGAGAAAAGCCTGTGCAGGGCGATGCGGTTCTGGACAATGGAATCCTCAAACGCGTCCGCTGCCGTTTCCCAGGAATCACAGTGCGAATACGTGTGGCATCCCAGTTCATGTCCCTGCTCGACAAGCGTGGTCAAGTCATCCGGATAGAAGATCTGACCGCTCGCCGTCTGCTTGCCCACCAGGCCGAGCGAGGCATAATACGTCCCGGCTTTGCCGAGACGGTTCAGGATGGCACCGCCGACCGTCAAGGCGGATCGCGGAAAATCATCAAAAGTGAAGGAGATCAAGGGCCGTTGCGAGCTGATCAGGAACGGTCTGCGGCATACGTACCGTGTGGTCCTGCGCTGCAGATACGCCAGTAATCTCGACCCACTATTCAAAAAAGCCATCCCACTCCTCCTGCTGCAATGCGACACGCCGCCAGGCAAAGATCCGATCCTGACTCATTGCGATGTTGCTCCTGAAACGCACGGTAAATCACGGTATGACGCGCCCTGACACGGCCACAGGCTCCTCCGGAACACTTTCAAGACCAGGCGGCGCTGTTTCGGGCGGTGAAATCGATTTTCGAGATTTCGTCCAGGGCAGCATCTCGGGCAAAAGCCTCGCAAACCGATACAGGGGATCGGGTCCGCCGTGCAACATGATGATGGCTGCTAGATACAGGACCAGGAATAGGAGCGATGTCACCACGGTCCGGGCGAGAGCTCCCGGGATGCCCGGCGCTCCCACCAAGGGGCGTATCTCGTGAATGATCCCCGCCGACGCGCATCCGGCCAGTAGCGATGCTAGAACATATCTCCAGACGGCGCCGAGCACGGGCGTAACTCCAAAGTGGATAGGCCTCCCTGCATACCAGTACGCGGGAATAAACAGGATCCAGAACGAAGCACTCCAGGCTGAGGCAATGCCAACTGGCCCCCACCGCAGCCCGAGCGTAAACAGCAGAACGGTTACGCCGAACTCGACGACAACCCACCGAAACCAGCGATCGGCACGTCCGAGCGAAAGATGCAGCAGGCCGCTCGGACCGTAGATCAACATGATCCCGATGCCGGGTCCAAAAAAAGTGAAGATGTGCCCGGCCTCCCCCCATTTCACCCCCAACAGCACTCGGATCAGGTCCTTCCCCGCCAGGGTCAGCATCGCCCCTGCGCCCAGGCCCACAAACGCGAGAACGGACAGCCCGTTGAGAAAATATCGCTTGTACTCGGCAGACCCGCGCTCGAGCCTGCTCAAAGTCGAGAGCACGACATCGGCGACGGGAATCAGGAGCTGGTTCGCGGGAAGGAGAAACAGATCATACGCCTTCTTGTAAAACCCCAAAGACGCCGGACCAAATCGCCAACCGACCAGCAGGTTGTCCGTGTTTCGTGTGAGGTAGTTAAAGCTGAAACGACCATAGACGTGCAGCGCGAACCGCACAATCGAGGCCGTGCCTGGTACCCGGCGCGGAAAGCTTGGGACCCAGGCGCACAGGCACCAGGCCGCAATGGTCTGCACAAGTGGTCGGACAACGACGGCTGCCACCAGTGCCCAATATCCCCACCCTGCCAGGGCGAGCACGATCGAGGCTACAACGGACACGACATTGGAGACTACGTCGATGGTCGAGGTTACCGAGAAGCGCAGCGCCCGCTTGAGAAGCGCGAGCGGCAGAACCGACGTGCCGCTGAGAAAGATGGTAAGCGATATGCAGGCGGCAACCGGCGCCACGCGTGGGTCGCCATAAAACCTCGCCAGCAGTGGCCCCAGGGCGGCGAAAGCGATTGCCAGGACCAGGCCCATGCCGCAATTGATCCAAAACAGATTGCTCGCAAGGAGTTGATCAATCTTCTCCCGCTGGATCACAGCCTCTGGATACCCGTTTTGCCCGAAGCTCATGAGCAGCAGGCTGACCGTAGTGACCATGATGACCACGCCAAAATCGGAAGGCGCAAGCAGCCGAGCCAGGACCACGGTTGCGATCATCTGGACCGCAAACACCACCCCCTGAGAGAAAACCGTGACCCCGGCGCCCCGCACTGCGAGGCGACGCAATCCGCCATCCGCGCCGGTGGGCGGGTGGAAATTGCCGTTTGCATCAAAGGGCTTCAAACTCGCTCCGGATATGCAGCAGATTCAGGAAATCCAACTGATATCGTGACCATAAGAACAGACCGCGCTGCGCGTGTGGTCGTCATTAGCACTTGGTTTCATCTCAACCCTACAACAAGCTTAATTCAATAAACTCTTCACCTTGGCCGCTGTCGCGTACAGGAAGTCGTTTTGAGAAACATAGTTGTCACGAAACTCCGAAAGCCGCCGCCGAATTCGGGTCTTCATTCTGTAGGCCAGGCCATCGCTGTGCGGGTCCAGTTCCAGGTTGTCAAAATAGATGATGCGGACCTCGGTTCTCTTGCCGGGCGGCATCAGAAGCCTGAACTGGAGATGGTCCCGCTCAGATACATGCTCGACGGTCTCGCGATTGACCAGGATCTCCTTCACACAGTCGGGATCGAGCTCCTGCTTCAGCACCAGGGCCTCGCGCAGGTCGGCGGAAGGATTTTCTATCTCGAGCTGTTCGGCGTACATCTTGATTGCGCGTCTCGGGCCTGAATCGTTGCGGACTTTGAAGCTGTGGCTGATCGCGTCGCCCAAAGAACACCACCGCAGGTTCCAGTTCAGCGAATTGAGTTTCCCGATGAACTCCATGAGCTCCCGGCCCTGGGCCTTGAAGACTTCGTGGTGCGCAACCATCAGGCATGGTTTCCCCAGCAGCGCGTCGAATGCGAAGTTCTCCAGGCCGTGCGTCAGATACCGCCTGGTAAAGATCGGAAACCCTCCGTACTTCAGGATCGCAATGTCCCACAGGTCGGCGACCTTCGTATCATTCCGGGCATTTCCCGATGGAGCTACTTCCGTATTCACGGCAGCGACAAAACCATTCAGCTTGAGCGCCAGCCCCGACTCAGGTGAAAACGCTCCTTGGGGAAAAACCATGACTTGATCGTGCGGAAGCGAGGTTTGCTCGAACAACGACTCCATCCTCTGACTGGCAGTCTTGATTCTCCTGTTCAACTCGGCCGTCGATCGGGCCGCAAATTCGCCGGCGGTGTGATCACAGCCGTGGACACAGAGAGAAAGCCTGTCCTTGTGAAGTTGGAACTGGCGAACCGTCTGATGATTTGTCCGCCGCCAGTTCCAGGGAATAAACGCGATCGTCGTCGTAAAATTGTGTGACTCCATCAATTTGAGCGCGTCGCCGAAGCGCAGGAATCCGTACCGGGGCTTCAGCAGCGGGTCGTCCACAATCAGGCACCCCGGGATTTCCGCACCCGTCCAACACAGCTCGGCGAATGCCCACTTTAGATACATCGCAATCGGAACCGCGCTCAAAAAGTGCTCTTTCACGTCGAAGTATTTTCTCGCGGACGCACCCAGGTCGACCATCTCCGAGCATGCGTTCAGAAAAATTTGCACCCCACTACGCTGGACGGAAATGAACTGTTCGCCGTCGCTGCCGGTGATGATGCTCCGGCGCCCGTCCCCTGGCTCGTGGAACCCAAAGCAGGTGTCGTGTTCGTTCAACTGAACCGACGCCTGTATTCCCGACATGGGGCCGCACATACCGGGAAAATCGTTTGTCACCGACAAACGGGCGTGGGGTGTCGTCGGTCTGCGGATCTGGGTATCGGCCGAACCGGTCAAAAACCGGAGTAGCGCTCTGCACGGGTTCGTTTCTTCGAACCCGTAGATGTACACCGAGCTTGCACCCGACATCCAGGCAGGCAGCGGCGCGTGCGGCCCTGCGATCGACGGCAAGGCTTGGGCGAGCGATCCCGCGGAGCTCAGAAGGCAGAAACCCTCCTGACCGTCGCTTGCTCCCGTGGTGCACTCCAGGTTCAATTCACCGGGGCTTACCGTCTTCCAGGGTATTCCGAAGAAATTCAGCAGGACCGTAAGGTTCTGCTCACCTGCGCGGAGTTTCCCGTCGCATAGCACGAGGGCCCTTGATGGAGGCGGTACAGCGGCGCTTCGGTCCTGGCCTGGACCGAATGCAGAATGCTCTTGTTGATGCATGTGTGATTTCCTGGGCGTCCAACCGGTGCCTGAGCGCCACGACGGAGCTACGGACGTTGCTCTCCGGTCTTTTGAGCAATTACCAGCGAGCGCATGGCGCGGCTCGGGGCAATCGTGTTGAGCACGGGCGTGAGCGCTCTCATCAGCGCGGTAAGCCCGGTCCCGGCCGAGTGCGGAATCCAACAGAAGTTCTCGCGCTTCAAAATCCGCAAGCCCGCAGAGGAGAACGGATGGGCATACCCTTCCAGAGAAGGAAGATAGTAGGCTTTGGCGTCCTTGGAGAGCCGATCGCGGATGCGGCTGCGAAACGCAGGAAACTTGTCATTCATGTCGATGACGATGCACACCCCATGGTCGGCAAGTAAGCTCGCGATGATTACGGCGACGTCGTTTTCCTTCATCAATCGATGGCAATAACGCACCGTATTGACGCCCACCATTACGTCGAACGATCCAAGCAGTGCTTCTTGACCGACGCCAAGTCCTTTGGCAGTGTCCTCGACGAGGTTCTCGTGGCTCGCAACGCAAAATCGCACCTTCTTGTTCTGTTCCGGCGAAAGATATTTCTTCGCCTCCTGCTTCGCCACGGCAATCAGTGCCTCTGAGAAGTCCGTACCGACGGCGCACTCAACCGGTATACCTCGCCGTTCGAGCGACGACACCAGGTGTATCAGGTTCATACCGGCGCCGCAGCCAAACTCCCAGAGACGAATTCCCTTCTGCAATCTCGCCTTGGGAATCTGGTTCTCGATCACTCCGAAATAGATTTCCCCGTAGTCGTGGTCGAGCAGATAGCTGATCCCATTCCCCGCGGTTTCCTTGCTGTATTTGCGGAGACTGTACTGGGTGCTGTATTCCTCGAGAAACTCCTCGTTCAGCACCGCCGGATTATCATGATTGGCTGTTTTCGTCATAGCAGCTTATGAATGAGCCGGCCCAATTCTTGCGGCCGGCGCATTTCCTGTCCTATTCTCTTGAATTTTGTTGCAACCAGAATTTCCGACCCGCCATTCTGACCAATTTCGATTGTACAACCATCCGGCTGGCACGGAACGCCTTGGGGGATGCTCAATCCAGCACAATGGCGGACAGCGCCCGGAGGCCGCCCGGGGCGGCTTTAGCCGGGCTAGTGGTCAGGCGACCGACCTGACCTGGGCTACTGGCCCAAATCTGTTCGCTGGGACAGTAGCCCGCCTTCCCAGGTTAAGATGTACTGTTGTTAAGGCAGTTGGGGCATGAATTAACGTCAGTCACTGAAGCGCAGCGTGCGTCATACATCACGGTGTCTCTTGAGTGGGGGAGCTTAACCAAGTTATGAAACGCGGCCTGTCGCTTCTATTGTTCTTCGTCACTGTCTTGATCTTTCCGGCTGTTACCCACGCCCAGGCCTGGTCCGGGATCATTAGCCCCGGCCGCGCAGCCGATTGGTCCATAGTCGGTATTCCCGGCGGCCTTCCGGATGGAAATTGGACTCAATGTGGCTCGACAATCTCTCCCTACAGTGGCACAGCCGCAGCGATTAATAGCGCGCTTGCCAGTTGTGGTGCGAACCAGTATGTCTTGCTCGGCTCCGGGAACTTCAACCTGTCCTCGTCCATCGTTTTTCCGGCGAACACGACCGGGCACGTTGTCCTGCGGGGCGCAGGCGCGAACTCCACATTCCTTATGTTTTCAGGCTCCGGCTATCCCTGCAACGGAAGCGCTACGCTAATCTGCATTGAGAGCAACGACGGCAGCTACCCTGGAATGACAGGTGCCGCTACGGTCAACTGGACAGGCGGCTATGCGCAGGGCTCGACACAGATCACGCTATCAAGCGTCAGCGGGATCGTCCCGAACAAGACGCTTCTGTTCCTGAGCCAGTGTGACACAGGCTTTAGTGGCTCGGCTTGCACCAACGGCAGCTCGGTAGACAACGGAAACTACTTCGTATGCTCGGCCTTGTTTACCGGTTCCAGTGGCTGCTCCGTGAGCGGCCCCGATGGCAATACATGGCGCGCAAACGGGTGGCAGATGGAAATTGTCACGGTTACGGCCATCAATCCGGGAGGATGCGGATCGACCTGCGTTTCGATCTCTCAGCCGCTCAAGCACCCGAACTGGGCGTCCGGCCAAAGCCCTCAAGCAGTCCTGGTGCAACCTGTCCCGCAAGATGGTGTCGAGAACCTGGCACTGGACGGTACAGCCACCGGCTCCTCGGCCGGCGGAGGCATCGGATTTCAAAACGCCTATCAATGCTGGGTAAGTGGAGTCAAGATCACCAATATGTATCAGCTTGCGATCTATGGACTCAACACGTCCCACATGGTCATTCAGAACAATTACATCTACCGCTCAAACGGTCATCCTGATGCGTATGCCATCCGTTTCTCGTGGGGCGGAGATACTCTGGTTCAGAACAACATCATTCAGCAGTGGAAGAATACAACTGCGAATGACGGCCCCTCGGCCGGGGATGTGGTTGCCTACAACTACTCGGTCGACCAGATCGTTCCTTCACCTTCCGACCAGATGTGGGGAGCTTACTGGACCCACTCGGCTGGCGATGACTTCGAACTATGGGAAGGCAATGCCGGCGATCAGCAGCAGAATGACAACGTGCACGGCTCCCATCTGAGCAACACCAAGTTCCGCAATTTCCTGTGGGGCTGGGAGTCTTGCGCGAACGGGCAGTGCGGAACCTTTACGCTCAAGGACGAGACGACGATCGGGTCGATTGATTCCTCAAACGTCCGGTACGCGAACGTCATCGGCAATGTTCTTGGAACTCCCGGCTATACCACCGGCTACGTGACGACTGTGCCTTTTGCTGGCGGCTATGCCTACAACATCGGAGCCGGTGGTACCAACTCCCCCGCGACTCCCTATGATCCGCTGGTAGCAGCCACCATGCTGCGTTGGGGCAATTTCGACTCAGTTGCCAATGCAGTTCGCTGGTGCGGAAACTCTTCCGATACGGGCTGGTCCTCGGCCTGCGCAGGTGCATCGGAGGTTCCGACAAGCGCACCTGTCTATCCGAATTCAATCCCCAGCAAGGGCGACACATCGGCCGGAATGGGCTCACTTCCTGCTTCGTTCTACTTGGCTAGTAAGCCAACCTGGTTCGGCTCGCTGCCGTGGCCTGCAGTCGGGCCTGATGTTACCAACGGCGACGTGGGTCAATGCACCGGGGCCTTGAACACTCCGGGCCACTACTCGGGATTACCGGCGGCGAGCAATTCACAGTGCGCCGGTTCCTCGCTCGCAACCGCATGGGGCGGGCATGTGAACGCCAATCCAGCAATGAACTGCTACCTAAACGTATTGGGCGGTCGGCCAGACGGTACCGGAAGCGTGCTGGCGTTCGATGCGAAGACCTGTTACGGCGCGCCCTCCACGACTCAGACTGCTCCGGCGCCTCTGCCTCCGACGAATCTCACCGTAGTCGTCAATTAAGCTCACCCGGGTTCGCCGCATATCGCGTCCGGCGGCTTGCGCTCGACCTGCCGACCCCCCAGGGTTGTCATCACAGGGGTCTTGCTCACCCGCGTCCGTTCCGGGGAGATGCCCTGGGAGGAAGGTCGCGATAGGCGTACGGATTACCGGCCAGAACTGCGGGCCTGGAAGTCCTGAGTTTGTATTCTGCGAGATAATCAAACTGGGGCGGATCCTCTTCACGGGGCGCTTCCGGAATCACCATCGCCGCGAGCAGAAACGTGATCCAAACCGGATGCATCATCTTGAATCCTGCTTCGGTGAAATTGTAGGCCACCGCTACGATAAAGTATGCAAGCCTCAGGCTCGCTGCCTGGGTCATCGTGCGCAACGAAGCGAGGATTCGGCGATATCCGATGAGAAGAATGATGACCAGCAGAGTGACCCCTACCCATCCCAAATTCAGATAGACCTCGATGTAGCCGTTATGCGCCTGGTTGACACCTTGATCGATCAACACTTTCATCTGCGCAAGCCGCTGCCCCAGCCAGAAACTTTCAAACCCGGTCCCAAACAGCGGGCTTTGGACCATGCCAAGAGCGAAGTGCCAGATGGTGGTTCGGCCGGTCAGCGTAGAATCCCGGTTCAACCCTTGCAGCATGCCCGAACCGAGACTGAGAAATAGCGCAGAAAAAGCGATTCCCAGGACCACCAGCACCATAAAGTTCACGACCGCTCGTTTTCGAGCCCACGGATACAGGTAGGTCAAGACCATCGGGCCAACTGCCAGAAAAAAACACGAGAAGGCGGTGGCAGAATTGGCCTCGTAGAGCAGGTACAACGCCATCGTGAAGATCGCACCTTGGGCCATCATCTGCCTTTTGTTACGGGTCTCCTTCGGCTCCCGATAGATCTCCAGGAAACGAAACAGCGATGCCAGTCCAAAAACCAGGCTGATCATCCCCAGGCCGTTCTTGTCTGTCGCGACGCCTGTCCAGGTGGGCGACCCGCCGCGAGTGTACAGGCGCCCCATCATGGGAAAATACCTGATAAACAGAACGGAAACGGGTACGACCACAAAACCGATGCGCGCAAGCAGTCGCCTGAGTGCGAGAAGCCATTCGGGATCGGTCAGTACAATCATGACCATCACGACGTCGCCCAGGGCCCTGAACCATCGTTTGAAAGAAACGTCGGGAAAATCCGACCACAGCACACTGATGCCACAGTACAAAAAGTAAAGCATGACCGGAATATTGGCTCGTATGAGGTCGCCAGCTCGTCTCGCCCTGCCGATGAGCACAATGACGCCGAGCGCAAGAACACCCGTCAGCACCGCCCGGTCCACCGGGCTTCCTTCCATATACTGATCGGTCCCGGCGCCGCCGCCGAACTGGAGCCATTCGGTCACATTGCGCGATGCCGCAATAAACAACCAAAACGTGGGAATCCAGAGCGCCTTGGAGGTCCGGGCATCGCTTTCCCGATTGAACCGGAACAGCTGCCACATCAAGAGCAGGCAAAGGAGTGAGGCAATCAGGCCAATCATTACCGGCTCTCTCTGTACGACTCGGGTAGGGAACTTTCGCTCATCTCAAAGATTTGAAGACGCATCGCCACGGCGTGCACTGGATTCGCCGTGAGGTGCCAGGTGCCTGCCCACAACGCCACCAGCCGGCAGGGCGAAAAAAATCTTACCGGCGCTGCGGGCCTAAGCAAAGACGACCTTATATAACTTGTCCATGGTGGTCGATTGGGCCCGGGCTCGATCGACGATTACAACGCTCAGGATCGTCAGTGCAAAGGCCAATACAAACGACAGCCCCCGAACGGCCACTTCTGGGCCGACATGACCAAATCCCAGTCGAAGGGACTGAAGGATGGCAATCTGCGCGATATATCCCAGCAGTGAATAGTTGCCGAGCAGCAGAATCGTCCTTCTCGCCATGCCAGGCTCGCCGCCGTGTTGGCCCAGGAGATAAAGAATCATGAGGCTCAAGTATACTCCGATGATTTGAAGCGGATAAATCACGTTCCAGAACGTTATCGCCACTAAATACGCAAGGTAGGCAGCGGCGAGTGAGTACGGGTGCCGGACGGCGGCATTCACTCGTTCGATGGGAAGGTAGCCGGCCAGCACGCCCAACAGTCCGATCGTCAGAAGCTGCAGGTTCGGTATCTCGAATCTCTCGAAATTCGTGACCAAGACGCACACCAGGAAACACAGGCAAACGACATGAAAGGTATACCGATAGGACCTGGACACGATCAGCAGGAACGCCGAAAGTATGAGCAGGTAGCCGATAGGTACCAGAATGATGAAGGCGACCGCTTTCAGTTCTCCTCCGCCTGAGGCGGTCCCGATAACGTAAATGTCCACGAAACTTTGAAGCCAGGACCGCGTGGGCGTCTGCGCTCCCTGGGAGCGCCCCGCAATCAACAGGAATCTGATCGCATTGAGTACGAGAAAGACGCCCAGGATCTTCAGGCCTCTTTGAATGAGTCGTTTCGGCAGCTTTCGATCGGAGATGCCGTACTTCGTGAGATAGACGTTTGAAATGATGAAACCGCTGATAAAAATGAAAGAGGGAGTCAAGAACCTCAGATATCTGTTGTCATAAGGGCCGCAGAAGTAATCGATCCAGTGATAGAGCACCATGATTAGGACCAGCGCCCCTTTTGTAAAATCCAGCGCTGCAATGCGATTCGATTTGCCGCTTGTTGCCTTCATGTTGTGACTGCCTCGCGTGACGCCGAGAATCTTGATGGATCGATCCGATCCGTGCCGCAGAGTCGCGCGCACGGCACCAGCTGCACCTCGCGCGCCGGTACGTTCCACTCAGTTGGCATCGAGAAAGAGTCGATGCACGAGCTCCAGAGTCAGCAGCTGGTGAATTTCGGTGGTGTAGTTCCTGTTTCCCTTCACGTGGCCCTGCACGATCGCTTCGACCTTGTTACGGTTCAGATACGGCCGGGCGAGTGTTCGTGGATCGAGCAACATCTGGCGAACGTAATCCGACAGCGCATCCCGATACCAGACTCGGAAGTGATTGAATTTGTGCCTGCCAAGGAACAGGCGTTCCAGATGCAACGGCGAGAAGAAATGATCGACCTGCGCAACCCTTTGGGGCATGCCGTAGTCGTACGCATATTCGGCACGGAACGTGAACTCGAGCCAGCCTCGGGTGATGCCACCGAACAGAGAGTTCGAGGCTCCGCCCAGCCCCCGGTCGGTTCGAATGTGGCCCAGAGCGGCGTTCCCTTCCGAGATCAGCCGCGAACAGTCACTGCTGTCTTCGAAAATGTCGCTCTTGGGTGCGGCCGCATCCGGGGCCCGGAAAGCAGCTTGGACCACGTCATTGTCCAGATAAGGAGACCTCAATGAGAGCTGGGTTTGTTCCAGCGCCAGCAGTCCGTAGTGATACCAGGGGACCTGACAGAAAGCGATAAACGATAGCGCGTGCCCCTTGATCAGCTCGCCAAATGTCCTGCGGCCTTCATGGACGCCGGACAGAAACTCGGGACGAAACAGGCCTGCCGCAGGTTCTATAGGCTTGAATGCTCGCAGATGGCGAAGGATCTCGCTGCCGTAGTTCCCGGTCATCCGAACAGGCGCGATCTGAGCGGCTCGCACGTTTGCAAAAAGATCCGAGGACCGGTTGACGCTAGCACATCCATCGGAAAGGAAGAGGGTTCGCTCCGCGTAATAGGGAAAACGCGACAGAAACTCCTTGCCTACCTCGATTACTTCGAAGGGCTGACCGCACGCCCGCGCGATCGTCCGAGCGAGTTGCACGTCCTCGCATTCCCGAAACGTTCCCCCGAATGAATAGCAGGGAAGAGATCCAGGGGGCGATTTATGCCAGGACATGATCATCCGGGTGTCCAGTCCCCCGGTCAGAGACATCCCGATTCCCTCCCGCCCGGTGAAGTAGCGCGGAAGGTTTCGCGAGAAAGCCTCGCGAAGTTCCTGATAGTAGGCCTCGGGCTCAAGCGGCGTCTGGTTTTCCCATTCCTGCGGCTCGAAGTACGCCTTTTTCTGCTCGAGCGATCCATCCCGAAAGAGCCAGGCCGAAGCCGGCGGCAGTACCTGGATTCCCTTGAAGAGTGTTCGGTTCTCAAGCGTACAGCCGCAGGAGACAAACTCGCCCAAACCACGAGGATCTACCGTCCGCAGGTCGGGACGGACTGCCAGAATCGCCTTCGCTTCTGCCGCAAAGTAAAAGGCCTGTTTTGATTCGTGATAATAGATCCGGTGCAGTCCAAACCGGTCGTTAAACAGGGTCGAAGTCGCCTTTCTGCGGTCCGCCAGCAGACCGTGGAACCTTCCGTTTAAACCAGACGGAAACCGGGGATCGTCTTCGTAGACATGCACAAGGTAGCCGGCCCCATCGGCTTCTACTTTGTGTCCGAGCTCCTTCAAGCGACGAGAGGTGCCCGGCTCGGGGTACTCCTCGCCGGAAAAAATCAAGGCCACGTCCCCTGTTTCATTGCACAGCGGCATGGGGTCCGCGAAGGAGTTCTTGCGCGCAACCCATCCCACGTACACTCCCATGGACTCATCAATCCAGGTCCCAGAGACATAGAAGGACTCATGGCAGAGTGCGCCAACCATCCGCATCAGCTGCGGCTCGGCCCACTCGCGGGGCATTTTCGTCATCAGTCCAACGATTCCTGGCATATCAGCTCATTTCAGACTGGGAGGATACGGACCAAATGGACCATGGTGCTGCGGTTGGAGAGGACATCCACTACGAAAAATCTGGAGCCGGCGGGAGGAATTGAACGCTCCATCTGCCGAGTACGAGTCGGCCGCTCTAGCGTTGAGCTACACCGGCTTATGGCTGCGTAAGACTGTACCATTTCGCACGCGCGCTGACGGCCACTTTGATCACGCTGTGTGGAAAGATTCCCAACAGGCCGCGATGCAACTTGGCCTTCAGGCTGAGCTTCCCCCATTTCGTCAAGGGCACGTAAAATCTCGGAGTCAATACCTCCTCGAAACCATTGCGGCTTTTGAATTCCCGCAACGGACTGTCGCGCTTGTTACCATAGTTAAACATTCCGTAGGTCAGGAAGGACACTGATTTTGCTTCGCAGAGTTCCACAGCCTTCGCAACCAGGGCATTGGCCGGCCTCTTGTCATTGTGGCTGGCCTTGGCAGCCAGATTGAGGATTGCGGCAACCTCTCCTTTATAGACGATCTTCAAAAAACCTATCAGTTCGTTCTCAAAATATGCGCAAATGAAGTCGCTTCGATCCAGAAATGCCGAATGGTCCCTTTTTACCTCATCAAAACTCTTGCCATAGTGGGCGTTGGGCCTTCCCTGTCGTGTCGGAGAATCATTGTTCAGCCCCATGATTCCCTGGATCAGCTCGTCATCAAGAGACTTGACCGCAATCGAGACGCCCCGCTTTTGTGATCTTCGAACATTCTTGCGGGTTTCTTGCGGCAGTTGTCCCCACCAGTCCTCAAAGCGAGTGGTCCTGGCGGCGGCAACGCTATCGAGCTCGGTCGGATACGCATATTTGGGGAGTGATCCGGGTAGTTCTTGCGTAAAGGTGAAGACATCGGCGCGCAGCCGGCGTGATCTTTGCTCTTTCAACTTCTTGATATACGCCTCGGGGTCTTCCAGTTCGCCTTTCATCCACCACTCATCGTGAACGGAGGCGACCTTCAGGAATTTTCCTTTAACCAGGATTGACTTCCCGTTAAAGTCCAGCGCCGGGACCTTGACCCATTTTCCCTTAACGCTGATCTCGATAGAATCACTACCCATTCACCGGCCTCCGTTGCTGTCGCCCGTTCGCGAGTCTCGTGCGCACCCTGGAATGATCAGGATACCGCGGCTGCCATCTGACTCAGGTATGTCGTCCCGTGACTGAACTCAATCCGGCATAGGCGAGAAGCCGGGTGCCATGGTCCAGTAGCTTGATCAAATACCTTAAAAACACGTGCTGTCCGAACAGGGCTAAAACCGGAAGTGCCAGCGTATAGCAGGGCACAGCGATCAGGGACCTGGTTGCATTTCTCAGGC